>Ga0208823_1001467_pt1 | contig 18687 bp, 22 predicted proteins | sample AD_UKC075_MetaG_FD_184440 | JGI IMG/M metagenome (GOLD analysis project Ga0208823, IMG submission 184440) | Active sludge microbial communities of municipal wastewater-treating anaerobic digesters from USA - AD_UKC075_MetaG (SPAdes) (version 2) | ecosystem: Engineered > Bioreactor > Anaerobic >... | reverse complement strand
TAATCACATACCCCGAAAAGATGTCACTTTCTCCATCATAAACTAGACCGGGAGGCTGGATTATTTGTTCCACCTTCTCGGTAGTAGAGTCTGTAGGCCGGGTCTTGCAGGAGATACTAAGGGTATTCTTCTCAACGCCATCGACGACCAAGGAGCTTGCGCTAGCATTGATTAGGAACTTCACATGCGTCCCAATGGGGTTTTCCACACCGTCCTCATCACAGCGATAAAACTCAAGTCCCGCCACTTTGGGTGGCTTGTAAGGCAAAATGTCTATATTGACTGATTTTTCCTTTACACGACCTCTGGAGTCGGTCACCCTTCCCTTTAGCACTAATCCACTGCCATAGTAAGACACAACTCCAGTACTTCCACTGCTCTTATTAATGGTGGTGAGTACAGTAGAGCCCTTACTAATAGTAATCTGGTAAGCAGCTATAGTCGCTCCCCTTCCAGGAACCGCGCCGGTAATAGCCAAAGACAGGTTAGAGATGGACTGTACATATGCGCCTACCAGCGAAGCCACATCGGGATTGGTCGTAAGTTCGCTATGGGTGATGAGGTCAAAGTCGGGAATTACATTAGCCCCAACAGTGGCCGTAGCTGTTCTGCTATGAGTACTCCCCACCTGCGAGCCGCTCAACTTTGTGACCAGACTTAGAGTGGCAGTGGCGCTAGTGACGGAGCCCATCACAGTGTACATGGTGGAGATTTCGGCTTCGGTAGGAGTAATGGTCCGGGCCCCAGTTCCCACATTAGACCGGGTCAAGATAGTAGTGCTCCCAATCTTAAGCGTTACGTCATGGGTGGTGCCTGGAGTAGCTTGGGCGATTGTGTAGTTAATCGCGTTCCCTACAGTAAAGTTTGCGAAAGAGCTTATAGTACTTCTCTCAGCGAAGGATTTAATAACCCCAGCAGACCGGGTTAGGCTCATTCCGGTGGACTCTAAGTCTATAACGCTAGAGGAATTAAATTGGGTGATGACCTCTATCTTGAGAGGGCGAGGGGACACTCCCTTCATGGCCGCTATCATGTTATTTATCTGGGTAGAAGTGGGGGTGTAGGCTATGCTGGTAGTAAAGTTATATCGGTTAATCACCAGGACCCCATTGACATAGACCTTGACTCTCGCACGAAAGGCTGAATGAGGACGCGACCACGTTGTAATTATCTGAGTGGGATTGTCAAGGTTGTAGGGGTTCGCCATGGAGCCCCATGACTGGTTGCTTAGACGAGCGGTAATAGTTACGTCCCCGTCTTTAAGGGTGGCATACCCCAGGGGAGCATCGTCCTTTATCTCGCTAACGGTCAGTTTCACCGCATTGGACAAACTTTTACCATTGAGGGCGGAGTATAAATCCGACTTACTATAAGTAAGAGTAAGGCTAGAGCTGGTGGTACTGCCCGAAGCAATGGTCTGGCCATGAACATGAAGGCCAGCCAAAATCAAGGAACCGGACGTTTTGCCACTAACCGATACGCTTATACTTGTAGAGCTGTCGGTTAAGTTTGCGTTAGAAGGGCTTGTAATTGTAATAGCCATTTATTTCACCTACCCTACCCAACCCACGAGGGTTGTTACTCCGTCCGAATGTTTCCATAATTTATGTTGCCCCACCTTGAGCGCTGTTAGAATCTCAGCTTCAGTAATGTACATGCGTTGACCGTTAATGTATGCGACTACGGATTGCCCGTCAATAAAACTTAGTTGTTCGTTGGACAGACTTAGCTGAAAAGGACTACTTCCCCGGCTAATGACTAGGGCATTTTCTCCAAAATCGAAGGTGCTTCGGACATTATACTGAGTCTCGCCATATTGAGAGTCGACTTCATTAAGAGCTTCCTCAACTGCAGCCGCTTGCGCTGCTGCGGCCTGTTGTTCTGCATAGTCGCGAGCAGCCTGCACGTCCTCAAGGGAGGCCTTGTCGCTCGGATTATACCCTTCATCAAACTCGGCTCCTGGGCCAATGCGCAGGTATTGAGCATCAATTCTCCCGGCGTTAATCCAATCTGCATTTATTCCGTAAGCAGTTAAGACGGTGAGCACGGCATTACCCCCCGCGGTCAAACCATAATTCCACACGGGGGCTCCGTCGTTCCAACCCTGATCTGTCCATGCCAAGCCCTGCTCTGTCCAGTGCCAAATAATCATACTTTCTTCAAGGTCAGGACTGTCGTGCATGTAAAACAGTTTCGCGCCGGTCTCTTGTTCCAATATTGTATGGTAAAGCCCTAAAGCATTCGCCATCAGCTCGTTAAGGTGCAAAGTGGCCAGTTCAGTAGCAGATAGGTGTTTTTCGGCAGCAACCTTCGCTACAGTCTCAAGTATGCGCTTTTGACGAGGGGTGAGGGGGGCGGCCGTAGCGTAGCCCTTTACTGTTTCCGTTTTTCCCATGGCAGCAATGCGCGAGTTCCCGCGCACCAAGGCTACCTTATGGGTCATTACGACGCTGTTCACAAGGTTACCGTCCCCATCTGTAAAGGTCACCAAGTCCATCGGCCATAAGTGGGGGTAACGAAACATCTCGATGTCGTATGGCCTGTAGGTAAAACCATTTAGCTTGGAATTTAGTGCTGTAATTACAGTTTCATAATCGTCCTGCAAGAGAGGGTTGTCCTCAACCACAATAGCATAATCTTCTGTGCCCGCTACATAATCTACTTCCCCGGCCTTATACACTACACCTGTTATGGTTATGTCTTTTTCTTCCATATTGTGGGTGTACATTAGAGAATGGTCGATTTCGGCAGGGGTCCCACCATACCAAGTCATATTCAGGCGGGAGAGATGATCTATCCATGCATTGCAGCCTGCGATTTCGGCAACAAAGTTTACAATCTGGTGGAAGGTATAATCGCCAGAAGGCTTTTCAGAAACAACATAATCGCCATTATCGAATGTGAGTGTGTGCTGAGTAACATTGCACTTAGAGCATGCATCGGCCAATATCTGTTCCAGAGTAGCAGGGAATACCAAATCGGTTACATATGGACGGTTAAACCTTGCCATATCATCTAACGCATTGATTGTCATGATGGAAAACTTGCGAGGTTGTTCGTCTACCGTGAATATACCTGCTTGCAGTGGTTCCCCGCCAATATCCAGAACAACGGTCACCCTTGCCCCTTCCCATGTGACAGGGGAGTAGATGCCTTCATCGTTTTCCAACTCCAGCACCAACTCGCTTGCATAGGCGTTGCCTATTTCAATCTGTTGCCCAGTGACTGCACGGCGGTCAATGGACAGCTCGCGAATGTTTTTAGCATCAATGGCGAAAGGTGCGCCTTCTACAGGTTCAACATTGACAGTAGCCGACAATACGCCTCGGTTCTGAAGATATGAAAGCTGAGTTGAGGTTAATGTCTGCATACTATCACTCCTTGTCCGTTATGGCCTGAATGATATTGAAGGAAATACTTGACCAAAGCCCCTTTGCGTGGTTGTAGAGAGCGGCCTTTCTCCCCCCGGTATAAAATACTCTGGTGATATATCCACCGTGTTCGGCGTCAAGGAATTCAACCTTGCTATATTCAGATTGGAAGGCTGAAAGAGCTTTACTGCCCGTTTGGTAGTCTACATTTCTCCACTCAAGCCCTATTTTGACCACCCTACCTATACGCTTAACAACCATATCTCCGGACAGAGGGCGACCTGCGGTTTCATCGTGAATATCCTCTTTACTCCATTGATACCCTCCATTGTGTGCAGGACAAGGAATATCAGTTATGGTAGTACCAGTTACATTGCCGCGCCTGTCACAGGGAGTCACAGAACGTATAGGCATATTACATCGCCCCCAACACTATTGGTTTCCCAGACCTTACACTTTCGCGGAAGGCCTGCTTGTCAACCGTGCGGGTGATGACCTCATCACCAACAAACACCTGGAAGGTTGCGCTACCTTCCCCGCCACCACTGCCGCCAGCCATAGTGATGCCCTCATACATAGCCTGTCTCAGGGCATCGGTGATTTGCTCTGTATTAACAACAGCTGTGCGGCTACCAATGCTGCCCAGCCACTCAGGGCCTTCTTCGCCCATGCCGAATATTTCACCTTGGGAAGGAAAACCGCCTTTCGCATACCAATTAACCTTGAGTTTGGGAATGGAAGTCGGCAGGTTGAAGAACTCTAGCACCTTTACCGCCCATGACGGGGCACTAAACTTGTCTGATTTTGACCACTCGAGATGAGGGGTCTTAATTTTAGCTTTCCATCCTTCAAATTTTCGTTTCAGTTCATCTAGGGCTTCCTCTGCCCCGTCGACGATCGACCAGAATTTATCCTTCCAGTATTTTATTGTAAATTTAGGCTTAACGTTTTCGTTGAACCAATTCCCGAGCCCATCCCAGAACACTGCCCATTTAGATTTCATCTCTAAGGTTTCCCAGTCAATATATTTGGACAAATCGCCTAGTTTAGTTTGTGCCGCATCCACGATGCCAGAATACTGTTCTTCCGCAGCCAAGATAGCCTCGTCTCTGGCTTTGCCCGCAGCGTCCAGGATAGCATCATATTCTTCCCGGTTAATCATGCCAACATCGAACATACGTTGGGCTTCTAACTGAATAGCTGCATATTGCTGTTCTGCCGCCTCAATAGACTCATCCCTGGCAAGCTGTGCATTCTTGACTATCTCCAATGCCTGTTTTGTGGTGATAGCCCTGGTGTTGTCTGCAAGTTTGTTCATGATGGTTTGGTATTCAATAGCCGATTCAGAGAGATGCCTTACCCCTATATCCATCGTCCTGGATTGGATAGCCTCGATTTCTTTCTCCTCTTCCTCGGTAAGATCCCGTTTTTCTTCATATGCCTTGGCGATAATTTGATTTATTCTGGCTTGTCCGTCGGTTACTTGCTTGCTCATCTCGTCATAATATTCTTCATTCTTCTGAATGAGCATTTGGTAAGTCTTATCATCTAGGACGTTCTTTAGCGGAGCTAAATTCTGAAGGGCCTGGTTTTTATCAGCGTCAAGCTCATTGACAACCATAGACGTTACCTCTTCGAGCTTGGTTTTAATTTGCTCCATGGTTTCCTCGTCTACAACCAAGCCGCCCCAGCTTATGCCGGCAATAGCATTGTCAATCTCCCTCATACCATCGGTAAAGGGTTTTACCTTCTGCTTAGTCAACTCGGAGACACCTTCGCCGAACAAATCAACTTCCTCAAGAGCATCTCTGGACGCATACCCTATACCCCTGATTGCCCACATAATGCCATCAAATATCAGATATGCGGCGGCGAAGGGTGCGACAGGTGAGAACAGTAGAGCTATCGCCCCTAAGTCTATCAGCAGCCCTCTTGTGGCTTCGTTGGTTAAACCAAGTGCGCTACTAATCTGGTTAAACACCCAGCCAATGCCTGCGCCAATATCTTTTACTACTTCCCAAACTTCTTTTAGCCCTAACCGGAAATCTTCGCTGTTTTTGTAAACATCGACAAACCTCGCCGCCACAGCAGCGAGCGTGGCAGCTACCCCTGCTATAACTGTCCCCAGGGAGACATAGGCAGCTGTGTCCCCGAAAATGCTGGCGAGTTTAAAGGTAGGACCGCTAACTTTGAAGATGTCTTTTATTTTGGCTATAACCCCGAATATCCCTGTGCCGGACTGGGCTCCCGCCACCAGGTTGATTAGCCCAGAAGATACCTTCCAGCTAGCAATGCCTATCCCTATAAGCCCCACTAGCTTGAGAGCGTTCCTAAAGGGCCCTTCAATCCGGTCTGCAATCTCTAGAGCCTTGTCGCTCATTTTGCTAATTTCTTCGTTGAACTTCTTCATATACCCCTCATATTCCCTGGCTATCGCCTCGTCAAGTATGGAATACCCGGAATCTATGGGCGCGCTGACATCCCCGGCGCCAGCTGTGGGGCGAAGAAATACGTTTAGCTCGTCAAATCCATAGATTGCGTTCCTTAACTTCTTAACTGCTTTGGTGGCCTCTTCTGCCTCTTCACCGATAAGGTCAATATCTTCTGCTACACCGCGGTATATTTCAACACCTGTCCAGTCAGGCATCTCCCAGCCGAAGAATTCAGCTATTGATTGGGCAATGCGCCTCAAAACAATTGCCATAGCGTTAAGATAAGGCAATATCTTGATTACTAACGGCAGAAAGATGTTACCGACAGACCGAGTAAACAAATCCCACTGTTGGCGCAGTATCCTCATCTGGTTGGCAGGGCTGTTTATAGTCCTCGCCATGTCGCCCATTGCAACACGTAGCTGTTGAATAATAGTCAGGAACCTCAACTGAACTTTAGATGCGGCTGACATCTTTTCGATGGAATCGGTAATGCCATAATTCCATGCAGTCTGCATGAGGGATGTCTTGGAGATGTCAACCCCCAGCTCGCGCAAAGGCCGAATCTGACCAGCTAGGCCGGATTGCAGCTTTTTCATGGCTACGTCAATATTGATATTAAACAGCGAAGCCACGTCCGCACTCAACATAGTGAAGGCTGAAGAAATGTTGTAAGCGCTTTCTTCTACCAGATTCATCGAATCTGCCATCTGGGCAAACCTAGCCTGATAGTTCATAACCAGGTTGGGGTCTAAATGAAGGGCCTCAGTAATTTCTCTGTTGAAGTCCGTTGCCCTGCTCAAGAAGGCAAATTGGAACTCCTCACCGGCGTCCTCTCCCAGCTTCTTAAAAACTGTTTGGAAGAGGTTGACGGTTTCCTCATAATCCATGGACGACTGGATGCCCTTCCATGTAAAACGTATAAGCCTGCGCAATCCAAAGAAAGCCAGTGCCAATTTGGACAACCGGCTTATAAGTGAGCTGGTGCTTTTCCCAACTCTGTTTTGAACAGCAGCAGTTTGTCCGAGATAATCATTCATCTCAGCAATGTTGACTGCCGCTGTCTTAATGGAGGAAGTAGAGGTATTCAGTGCCTGACTAACCTTATTTATGCTCCGGACAAGGCTGTTGAGTGATTTTTCCGCTTCTTTTGAGGAGGATTCTATTAGCAGCTCTAGGCGGTCAACTTCTGCCATCTACTTCCCCTCCTTTTTCTTAAAATGCGTGTTAAATGCAATAGCCACAGCTCTAAACCTCTCAGCAGGAGACATTTTTTTGCCCTGACTTTCTTTTTCTAACTTAAACGGGGTTTCGGGATATTTTACCTTTTCCGAAAAGGCAGATGCAATGGCGCGGTTTACGTAGATGCCATGTAGCCATGCTACCTCATTTTGGAGTTCCCTTTCCCTTTGCATCTTGAGCTTGTGTGCTTCAATAAAGGTAAGCAGTTTCCTCGGGGTTAACCTCCAAAAGAGATCGTAATCCACGCCAATGCTAAGTGCCAGAGGCAAGTGCTCCTTCCAAACTACTTCTCGCCAGGTTTTGTATTTTGGGGTTTCTTTGTTTTCTCTACCTGAGCTGCCAGCTTCTTCATCAACTTCTGGAAAAAAGGGCTACTCTCAATAGCCTCCTTGATTTCGTTGGCAATTTCCTCCAAGGAACTGCCTCCGCCATCAGGATTAGTAAGGTGTTCTTCTAGCTCTTTCCCCGCCTGCTCCAAGTCGCCTATACATAGGGCGAGGAACGCACGGATAGTCGTAGCTGGCATATGCTCGTTAACGCCGAGAAGGATTGAAAAGCCGTACTTTTCCAGTTCGCAAGATTCGTTATAGCCAATCTCTGGGATTTTGTAGGTATTCCCATTGATTATCATGTCCGGGCCTCCTTTAGGAACCTATGCTTTCACTGTAAGGGTCATCGGGTGCTGTGCCCTCTTCCACTGGGGTGGACGGGGCGCAGCTAATGCGCATATCTACAATAGTGTTCACCCCGGCACCGACAATCCATGCAGTATGCTCCCCCCACCAATAAAACTTGCCATCTATGCCGTCCTCTCCAAACTCAAGACAATAGAGCTGATGGGTGTTAGCTGACTGCATTACCTTCCTGTAGTCATCCAAGTTATAGTTGGCTGTGAATTCGAGCGCTGACATGGACTGAATACCTTTTTTGTACGTCTGCGCATGATCCTTCAGGGTGGTTTTCTCGAGCATTTCAGGAGCCCCGCCGAGATCCGGAAAGTCCTTAATCTCTACAAGCTCGCTAAGGGTCGCAACGCTGCTTCCGCAACTAAATGTTACCGGGTAAGTGGTAATCGCATTTGACATTGTTTTACCTCCTATAAATGGTCTTGTTTTTGCCAACAACCCCTGTATATCTGGCCGTTAGGCGCTTTACCGTAGCATCTCGATAGTTTTCGGTAAACCCGCGAAACGTCCTCATAAAGCCAAGCTCCAACATTTTTTCATCAATCAAGTTCATAATAGAGTTGCATTGGGTCTTGGCCTTGGACGGGTCATTGGAGTAGACATCAAACTGAAACATGTTAAGGACGTGATTTTCCTTGCCGGTGTACGTTCGCTCATACGTGGTATTGTCGCCCATTGCCATTGTTACTACGGGGAAAGACGGGTTGCCGCTCGGATGATCATTCAGGCAGCTTATCCCTTCAGGGAGGACTGCGTTGATTGTTGACCGCAATTGGTTTTCGATGTCTATCAAACCAAACCAACCTCCTTGGCTACCTGGTGGCAAAGCTCTTCTAAATCTTTGGCGGTTTCATACATGAATGGGCGGCTGTAAAAGCCTTTCGTCCACCGGAACTGTTGCCTTGCCGGGTCAAAGTAAATCCAGCCATCTTCTCCATGCTCTTTGCCGTCATATTTGTCAGCACTGCCCATTGGGTGGGGGTTTCTCTTTCCTATAATGCCTGTCCCAAATTCAACGAACACGGCATATAGGCAATTACCTGTATGGATTAGCCCCACCCCAGCAGATTCACTGAAATAGCTATCAATGGAATCATGGAGAAACCAAGTGTCTATTGCTTCAAACTCAACCAATTTAGCTTTAGCAATATCTACACCCATTTCAGTCAGGCGACGGACAAGTTCTTTGGCTTTATTTGGCAGGTTGCGTCGGACTTGCTCTATCTGCCTGACAGCATCTTTCACTTCCCGTTGAGATAAGCCGAAGCTAATCTTAGCTGGCATTATCTCACCTTCTTAACGGCATAGTGCGTGGCGTTTAGCCCTTTAGCTACCCTTGTTACCCTATAGTCAGGCTGTTCGTCGGTATTGGCGTCTATCCATATGGCGGACTGTTCGTCAATCGGAACCCCTGGGTCAGCGGGCCCCAGCACATGTGTGTAATCAGCAACATCCCCAAAGATTGAGGTATAGGCATTGCCTTTTGCTGCTGATACGTTAATCCACAGAGGCTTGGGGTCTCCGAATATGGGCTCTTCTTCCCCCGTTTCATAACCATCTTCATCTAATACGGGGACTTTACCACCATATTCCGCATAATGGATAAGCCTTTGGTTGCGCTTTAGGCTTCTCATTGCACAAACACGCTGGCGCACATTGGGACAACATCCTTGAGCTTTGCATCAATATCAACCCATGTGCGGCTGACACCATTTTCGCTATGAGACACCTGATCTTCGGCACCCCTTTTGTTGTAGAGGTAGACAGCCAATTCCGCCTGCAGGATGGAATACTGGAGGGGGACTTCTGCCCCCTCCGGAACTCCAAACGGGTAGCGTTTCCTCAATATCTTATCTCCAGCCAGGATGAGCAGTGCAGATAACTCTTCATCCGTTGTCTTTGCTACTTCGTCAGGCCCGAGAAGGGCTTTTAGCAAATCAAGAGTATTGGACATCTGCACTCACCTCCTTTTATTCTCCGTTGGCAGCGCCAACTTTCTGAGCGTTAGACAATGCGGTTCCTTGGGCGTTCGCGGATGCGGTCACCTTTACCCGGATAAACTTACCTTCATCTGCCGTTAGGGGAGTATAAGTTGAGCCAGTGGCATCGGAAATATCGGAGAAGGTTCCGGTAGCGGTGTTACCCTTTTGCCATACATAGGCCAAAGTGGGGGTGGATGCTGGGGGAACAGTGTATTCAATCTCCAAGGCGCCGGATTCAGTGCCGACGGTAAGCTCGCCCAGGACTACCTTCTTAAGCTCAGGCAGGGTTTCCACCATCGGGATTGGGCCTGTAGCGTAGATTCTCTGGCCAGGCTCAGGCTTTACGAAGCTGGTGTTAATGCCAGTGATCTTTGCATGATACCACTCTGGGCCATGGTCTAGGCCAATCTGTCCAAAGATTTGATACTTCACTCCGGCACCGGTCAGGCCGAGGGGCTGGAGGAAAAAGTTGCCATACTCGGGATGGGGTTGCTCTACGGGCCCACAAACTGACGGGTTGATCAAAAGTGCGGTGCCAGCAGGCAGGAATTCACCCAAGTAAATGCCAACCTCACCAAGCGGAGTGAGCAAGGTCTTAATCTGGATGCCGTTGATAGTCCGGCTAGCGTTTACCACAGTAAGTCCGTTCTGTTCTGCGTCAGCGCTAATCTGGAACAGAGTTACAGGGTCTACCCACAGCACCAAGTTGCTCAGAGGAGCGTTTTCATCGTAGACAAGTTTCATGGCCTCGGCAACGTCCCATACGCGAATGGGATTGCCATTCAGGTCCAGCACGCTGCTTTCAATGGCGGCCACCATGCCTCTGGTTTTATTGGCTGTGCTATCATCAGTGGCCTTCTGGTATGCACCATTGATGAAGGTGTACTCGATATCGCGAGCAATTTTACGCATCTTGGCCGCTACTTGGAAGTCAAGCTCGTTAGCGGGATTAGCCTGTTGGTTAGCAATGTTAACGCCAGACAGGGTTCCCATGTTACTTTCCTTAGCATAGGAAATATAAACAGATTCATGGAAAATCTGGGTTACGTTTGTTTTTTGCGCCCTAGTGATGAAGGTAGCATCAGGGGCAGTCAGGGACGCAACCTCGGAAATGTTGGGCTGAGCACCACCGTCAGCCTGGTATTCTTGCCCAGTTACAAACTCAACATGGTTGGTAACCTTTCTATTTCCACCAATCAAGGTGGAGAAAGGGGTCTTGGTATTGCCCTTGTTGAAGAGCATACCGGAATAATTCAGTACCCCAAAACTGGTAACAATATTATCGGACACTTATTTTCCCTCCTAGTTTTGCTGGGTCTGCTGTAAGCGAATGAGTGCTGCAGCTGTAGTAAAGTCCTCGGCATCGAGAGCTTCCTGTATCTGTTTGTTGTAAGTAACAGTAGCTGCCGCTCCAGCCGGGGGCTTGGGTGTATTGGCAAGCAGCTCCTGCTCTTTCGCCTTAGCAGCAGATTCCTTCTGATGGTTAAGCAAAGCAATTATCTTGCTAGCATTGTTCTTGGTTTCCTCTTCGTCATCGGATACAACCACGTCAAGAAGGTCGCAGTAATCAGCCTCGGTAAGCCCTGCGGCGGTAAATAATTCTTTCGCCCGGAGCTTGGCCAATTCCTTAGCCAGCTGAGATTTCATCTGTTCGATTTCTTGTTGCTTCTGTTGGACAATCTGTTCATCGGTCATATACTTTTTCTCTTGCTCCTTATACTTACTCTCCCATTCCTTAGCTTTTTGGTTGAGTTCGGATACCTTCTTATCGAATTGTTCCTTGGGGATACCGTTAGGGACTAGTTTTAAGCCTTTTAAAGCTTCGTTGATTTCGTCTATGGTCATGTCCTCACGGAAGTTGTCGCCTAACAAAGTTTTGAGCATTTACAATGCCTCCTTATGTGTTTTGTTTGAGGGTGTTCTCTCACCCCATGTGTGTTTGGCCGGTTCTCTCCGGTTCCTGGGTTTTAACGACTTCTCTGTCAAAGGAAAAGGGCGCCGAAATTTATTCGGCAATCTTGGTGTTCGCCCCACAGTTGGGACAGGTAATTATTGCTTTGGAACTTGTTTTGACATAAAGGTTGCCATATTTGATTTCATACTGCCCGTTGTCGCACTTTTTAGCAAGCAGCCTCCAGCACCGTCTACACCTAACCTCCGTCAACCCATCCCCCCTCCTTGGGATTCGGTTTATTGTTAGCAGGGGTTTGTTTGCTTGGGCTAAAATATTTCTTGCACCATTCTTCGCTCTCTTCCCATACAATCTCTGGGTCTGAGAACAAGCCACATGTGCGCAAAGCGATACGCGGATGAACAACGTTAGATTCAACCAAATTCTGCAAGCCCTGCGTCTTGACAAGGAAATTATCTGTACGGTTACGGGTAAATTTGATTTCAATATCTTCTAGTTTGAGGCTTTTCAGTTTTTGCCCCCTGAAAGGCCCCATGCCGTCAATGATCCGCAGAATTACCTTTAAAAATTCCCGCTCAGATTTCTTAAAGAGCAGTTCCACTTCTCGCGCACGGCTTTCAGCGTCCCCCCAGCCGTCCCTGAGCATGACAGCTTGTCCTGTGTCGGAGGTTGATTTGGTAGCTCCATGCCTGTTAGGTACCCCACAAATGATAAGGGCTGCGCTGTAGATGCTATCCACTAAAACTTGAGTTTCGGACTGGCTCAGTTCTGAAGTTATCAGGTCCACATCCGCATTCATACCATCCACGCTCGTTACCTTGATTGCGCCTTCCATCTTTAACTTTTTGAACGTTTCCAGGTCAATATCACAGTTAATAAACTTCAAGAAGGATTGCACGTGTTGCTCAAGCCCATCAAGGCGGTTAGAAAGCACACTGTTTATGGCATCAAGCAAGGGAATAGCGGGCTCGAATGCGCCCATTCTTTGGGGTGCGGCATATTCGATGATAGGTATCATGCCAACCGCGTTACCTTTCTGTGTGTCAATTGCCAGCCCGCTGGGGGTTTCTTTTATCAGGAAATATATTTGTGGTGTATATACGGAGTATTGGTTGTTGCCATCTATATCTTTGGAGAATGTCACCCCCATAAGGGGACGCTTCTTGAAACCGCTGTTGTAAACCACAAAAGTGTAGCGCGGATCAAGCACGTCAATTTCAAAGGCTTGTCCACCCGGCAGGGCCATACGGTAGGCTACCCCGCATGTAAAATAGTCATCTGCCAAAACTAAATCTTGTGCAGATTTTTCCTCAAGCAGCATAAGGTCGTTGAGCATGTTTATGCCATCAGAGGAGCCCTCCCCGCGCTTCACATATTGGACAGCATCGCCAAACACATGTCCTTTTTTAAACGACAATATCTCATACGCATGGTTAGCTGCCACCTTGTTGCAGATTTCCGGCCTGACATCCTTTGTTCTTTGCAGTATAGGCTGCTTGCCCCGGACATAACCAAACAAGTATTCGATATCTCTCTGGTTGGCAGCGTGTACCTGCAAAGCCTTCTCCAATTCGTCGATAACATTGCTGGCATCAATTACCGCCACGGGGGACTCAATCACCCTGCGCCCAAATAAATATAGATTTCCCAATAATTCACCCCTCCCTTCTAAAAATTCGTACAAATACCCTGGCATATTATACCACAGATTTTTTGTTTTGTCAAGTGTTAAAATGGACGTTTAAACACCTCTACCTTTCCTCTTGAAAGGCTTTGGATGTATTCTGCTAAAATTCCTACACCGTCGGGCACGTCGTCCCATTTGTTCTTACCTTGGAAGCTATATGAAGTAAGGAAGTTTAACATCTTGTCATAATCCGAACCGGGGGTGACTTTGGATTTGTCTTTGAATAGAAAGTGTGCCTTAACAAAAGAAGAGTTGACAATAATTCTGGTTTCCTTGTTGGATTTCGTCCATTTCTTGGTGATGTGTGTAAATCCGCCGTGTTTCCTCACCATCTCTTGCACAACATCCGCCGTCCTCCCACCTGCAGAGTTAGATTCAAACTGGCACTGTTTCACATTGTGCCGAATCAATATTTCTGCACACCGCGGGTCTACCACTTCTGGCAGGCGGTTGTCGCAAATGCAATCTGCAATGTAAACATCTTCCCCATACATATACCCTATGGGAAGGAAACAATAGTTGTCTCCTACGTCCTTGGTGTCGCAAATGGCAACAATGGCGTCCGGCTCCTCCGCTGGCAACTCAAAATAACGCCTCAGTTCATCTACATGGTAGAGCAAGCCATCGCGCTCAATTGGCTCATTCATGAATAAGCTGCGCCAAGAAACCTCGTCTAGGGTATCTCTCATGTCCAAAAAGTATTTAGTGCTAAACCCTACGCCATAATCGTAGTCAAAATTAGACTCATCATTTTCATCAAGTGCAGGCATAACAACAAACCTTGCTCTCGGATCATCTTTGTATTGCCTTTCCAGCCGTCCGATTACGTCATGCACGCTCCACCTGGTAGCGATATGAATTTCCTTGCACATCGCCTTTCGCCTGCTCTTGAGGTCGTTAGTATATTTCTGCCAAAGGGAGTCCAGCCGGGCAATGCTAAGTGCCTCCTCGATACCGCTTACCAGGTCGTCAGCATACAAAATATTTTCACAGCGTGTAGCACCTGTAAGAGAACCGTCAATGCTCCTACAAGTGAGAGTTTTAAAGCGCTTAGGAGAACGCAGGTCTATTGATTCATCTTTGCTATTGGTGCTGACTATCTGAATTCCGGGGAATACATCACTCCATAGGTATTCAGGATCAGTCAGGATCGCCAATACGCCGTCATAGAAACTGCGGGTAAGCTTGCCTGAGTGAGCACATGCCAGGTTGGGCATGTCCGGGAATCGTCCCATCATCCACGAGAGGAAGAAGATGCCTAGAGTTGATTTCCCCACGCCGGGCGGAGTTGATATTGTAAGCAAGTCTAGCACATCATCAGCGATGTCCTGCAACCCCTTAACCATCGGCTGGATAAACCTTCGCCTGGGCAGATAAAATCTTTTCTCTGGGTCACGGTCAAACTCTACATACTGCATGTAGCTATCAAAATCTACCTGTGCAGAGAAGAGCAGGCTGCGTTTATGCAGTTCGTAAAATTTTACCCCTAAGTCCAAATCTGGATGGCTAACACCTTTGGCGGTCAAGCTTTGGACTTGCTTATTGAGTGTGTGCGCCCTTTTAGCGTTTCCTTCATCTTCCAAGATTCTTAGCAGCTCAAAGTAGTCGCTTACGAGCTGGTAATTGTATGGATTGTCTTGTATCTTATGCTGGACGATTTCTATAAGCTTGTTTGTGTCCATAAAAATAACGCCACCTTTCCGTTAAGATGGCGTTCAAGACGCTCTGATGGTCTATATACTAATTTCCCTATCCATATCCAAGCACTGAACATGCGATTAGGCATATCTTTTCTCCATATTATACCACGTTTGACGGCTAATGTTCAATGCTTTGGCGGCTTCCGTTTTGGTCATTTTCCCTTCCCTAACCTTCTTCATGTAAGCGGGGAATTCGGGGATTTCTAGCTGTGGTCTACCTTCGGTAAACTCGGGGTCAAGTCTTGCAATGGCTTTGCCCTCTTGCGTCCTCTCAACAATCATATCTCGCTCAAATTCTGCAAAGGCAAAGAAAATTTGCCAAATCAGTTTTCCTACTGGGGTACTGTCTATTACCCCCATATTGAGGATGTGAACTTTTACTCCACGCTTGAGCAAGCCACTGACTATTTCCGAACCATGGGCGGCAGAGCGGGCTATCCGGTCTAGCTTGGTGACAATGAGGGTGTCGCCTTCCTGTATCTTGGACAGAAGCTTATTTAACTCTGGTCTATCCATTGCGGTGCCGGTAAAACTGTCAGCATAGATTTCGGTTGCACCGTTCTCCCGGAGGATACGCTCTTGATATTCTAAACTGTTACCGTCCCTTGCTTGTCCCTTGGTTGACACACGAGCGTAGCCGTAAATCATTATTCTCCCTCCTTGCCCATGTCCTCCGTAACCAGAATCTGCTCCTTCGGTCTACGCTTCCGCTTAGGTTGCAGAACCATCTCATAACCACAAGGCTCAATCATCTCCAACACCTTACTGACGGCAACCCTGTTGCCACGGCTAAGGCGCGTGGAGATTAGAGATTGCCTGCCCCCAAGCTTCTCACCTAACTCTTGCTGGGTCATCCTTGCCCAGTAAAGCACTTCACGAATTGCATCAGCCACGTTCATTTCCTTTCCTCCTTTCACTCCTACTATAACATATGAAATTGTTTTTGTCAACACGTGGGGAAAAACTTGACAATGTAGCGGTTTTGGCATATTATAAGAGCACGCAGCGTAGTATTACATTGTAATACACCTTAAAGGAGGCTTATAAATGTATGTAAGAGCAGGAATTGACCTCGGCACATCGAAAGTATGCGCCAGCGTAGACACTAGGGGTGAATGGTTTAACGTTGTTATTCCCGCCTATGTAGGGGATATGGGAGGGTGGCAGGACTGGCATAAGGGCGATATAGCTGTAAGAGTAGGCAACGACTACAAGTATGTTGGTGATGTTGTCCTCAGAATGTCAGAGGTAAAAGGGAACTACCTGAAAGATGATAAGATGAAGCGTCCCACCTTAAAGCCCCTACTCCATGCGTTGTTGGGAGCGGTTGCCCATAAGATGGACACCAAATCTTTGGAGATGGACATTGTGGCCACCTTGCCGTTTGATGCTTCCGAAAAGCAAAAGCTGGAAATGACGCAGATGCTTAAAGGTGTCCGCAATACGGATTGCATTATCGAAGGTGTTCACCATACCGCTAATGTTAAAATCAACAGGGTGGAGATAAAGCCGGAGGGCTTGTGTTCTTGGTTTAACTATGTATTGGATGACTATGGCAAGGTGAAAAAGGAAAACCTGGCAAGCAAGATGGCATTGGTAGTTTGCTTGGGGCTATACCATCTCAACCTTGTTATGGTAGATGCAGGAAGGTTAATTGGGCCGCCTGTTAGCCGGTCATTGCCGTATGGGCTATCTTTAGCCCATGAAGCTATCTGCCGCAAAGAAGATGGTGCAGAGATGTGGGAAGTGGACAAGCTGTTAAGGGAAGGCAGGTTGGATGGAAGCGAGGCCTTCGCCAAGCTCGCGGATCAGGTTAATACCGCCATTGACAATCTTTTGTCCCGGCAAACCCGCAAGCCCGATTTGTATTATGCTACGGGTGGAGGAGGCATTGCTGTATACAAGTGGCTTAAACAGAATGACAAAATAGCATCCCCCAGCCCTGTTACGGACGATGCGGAAGGGGCCAGAAAGATAGCTGTTGCCTTATGGCCGCAAGCCTAAAAAGGGATATTCGCTCTGTTGCCTTTGGTAAGGCTGATGACGACATCAGAGAATGGCTTGGCAGTATGCCCCCTCACTTTCGGTTCAGTCAGTACGTAAGGGAATTAATACGCAGGGATATGAATTGCCCTACAACGGAAATTCCTAGACCTGTGATTGAACTAGAAGGCGAAGTGCAAAGAAAAGAAGTGCAGATATCCAAGGAACAATTGGAAGCCAACTTCATGGACACTATTTTAGGCAAATTTTAACCTCCTTAATTGGAGGTTTTTCTTTTTTTCTAAAAGAAGGGTTGACATTGTAAAATGAATATGTTACACTATGGGTGGAGGTGAGCAGATGAAAAAATAACCTTTTATGTCGGCACCGGACTTATTGCGGGTTGAAGAACAGGAGGTGACTATATGAACACAATCGAATTTCACCGTAGACGGAAAAGAATTCCCGTGGTAGAGATTGCCCGGCGATTAGGCGTAAGCCGATGCACAGTCTACAACTGGCAAAGTGAGGAAACCATACCGGATTGGGCAACCATGCAAACCTTAGCCGAATTGTTGGAAGTCCCATTAGAAGATTTATTTGACAGGGACGTAATTGGATGGGCAAGAGTGAATGAAAGGAGGAAAAACAATGGTAATCTCCATCCGTAGGGTTGGTGGTCAGTTGTATAGTTGGGTTGCCCTATACCAAGGTAGACGTGTTGCTGCAGACAAAGCCCATACCTGGGAACAAGCTAATGTTGATGCTATTAAAGCTATGGAGGTGATGATGGGATGTTAAACAAGACAATCACGCTTGAGAAGGAGAAGATTCTTAGACTGTCACGAGGTAAAACAGAGATGACTATTGAGGAAATTATAGAATTGCAACATGTGCCGGCAGAAGATAAGTTGTGGCTATTGCTCAAAGAAGAAATTATCCCCGCTAGAACATTGCATGAGTTTGCGTTGTGGTGTGCAGAAACTGCACTAACCAGAGCAAACGCAACTGATGAAAGAAGCTGGAACGCTTTAAAGGTAAAGCGGTTATGGCTAGATGGTAAGGCAACGGACGAGGAATTGGCTGCCGCCAGAGATGCCGCTATGTATGCCGCTTGGGAGGGATTGGATGCCGCCAGGGATGCCGCTATGTATACCGCTTGGGATGTCGATGGGGTTGCCGCTAGGTATGCCGCTATGTATGCCGCTAAGTATGCCGCTTGGGCTGCTGCTTGGGACGCCGCTAGGGACGCCGTTTGGGACGCCGCTTGGTATGCCGCTAGGTATGCCGCTTGGGATGTCGCAGGGACTGTCGATGGGGATGCGGCTAGGGATGAGCAGCTGGCTAAACTAAAAGAGATGTTGGGAGGAATAGGCCAATGAAAACTTCTTGCCCAATAGTTATGTTATCAATGTGTTTACGCCCGAATGATTTTGGCGACACTTTCCCGAGTTGTTATGGACACACTTGCCAACTATGGCACAAATGCCGCAGACCAGACCAGTGTCCTATATGTGGGAAAACATGCAGTATAGTCCAGCGCCAGGATGATGCCAACTATGGGTATTATCGGTGTGAAGAGCACGGCGTGCTTAGGGATTTGAGCTTATGATTTTTCAATGGCTCCGCTTTTGTCTAAAACACGGGTGGACAAGCTATAAGGATTACAAGATTAGTTTGCTGGAACAGTAT
>Ga0208823_1001466_pt1 | contig 18687 bp, 16 predicted proteins | sample AD_UKC075_MetaG_FD_184440 | JGI IMG/M metagenome (GOLD analysis project Ga0208823, IMG submission 184440) | Active sludge microbial communities of municipal wastewater-treating anaerobic digesters from USA - AD_UKC075_MetaG (SPAdes) (version 2) | ecosystem: Engineered > Bioreactor > Anaerobic >... | reverse complement strand
CAGAATCGGACAAGATAGTGAGACGGTCGTTGTCTCGGCTTCGTGTCCCGCCGCAGGTCAGAGGCACGGAGCGCGGACAAGAAGCGCCGGAACCTACACTGCTGCTGCTGTGGTGGTGTAGGTTGCCGTGTATCTTGTCGGCTTGCCAATATCTTGTCGGGCGCGTGTCGTTCTGCCACCAACTTGTCGGATGGGGGCAGGCTGGACACATGGAGGCGATAGCGCCCCGGGCAACGGAGTTGCGGTACCGCACCGAGAGCGGCGACGAGGTGATCACCAACCTCGCCGATGCGGAGCCGGCGCTGATTTCCGTCGGGACACCGGTGCGTGAGTTCTCCTGGCACCCGAAGCAAGGGAACTACCCGGGCTGGTTGTGGACGGCCACGACGAACTCTCTGGTGGGCTACGAGAGCCTGCTCGAGCGTGATCGGGTCCTGCTCGCCGACTTTGACCCCGTCGTGGCATCGATCGCGAGCCAGCCTTTCTGGATGTCCGGTCAGGACGGTGACCGGCTTCGGCGGCACGCACCGGACTATCTGTTGACCCGACGCGACGGGTCGGTGGTCATCGTCGACGTCAAACCGGCCCGGATGTGCGAGAAGCCTGAGGTTGCCGCCGTCTTGGAGTGGACGGGCCGGCTGTGCCGGGTGCGAGGGTGGCGTTACGAGGTGTTCCATGGCGAGGATCCGATCGTGATGTCCAACCTTCGGTTCATCGCTCAGGGGCGGCGGTCGATGTTCCTCGACGAGGTCGTCGTTGCGGCTGTTGCCGCAGCTGGACGCGCCGGCATGACCCTGGGGGAGGCCGAGGCCCAGGTGAGGGATTTCGACCCGTTGGATGTGCGGGCCAGCGTGCTGGCCTTGGTGTGGCGGCAGGCCTGGGCCATCGATCTGAGTCGGCCGCTGTCGACACGGTCGGTGATCACGGCGACCAGCGAGGAAGGTGCCACATGCCCGTTGGCGTCCTGACCTTGGAGCCGGGTTCTCGGTTCTGGTTCGAAGGGGAGGCGTGGGAGGTCGACGCCTTCCTCGGCGACCAGGCACACCTGCGCCGCGGTTCGACGGTCAGGTCGGTGTCGGTTTCTGCGTTGCTGGCCTCCGCCACGCCCCTTGACGAGCCGCCGCCCGAGGACCGGTCGCAGGTGTTCGAGCTCCCGGCGGTCGCGTTGGCTGGGCTCACCGCCAGGCAGCGCCGCGAGCTCGACCGGAAGGTCGAAGAGCTGCGGCCAATGCTCGCCCCGGTGACGGGTGGACCCAGCCGGACCAAACAGGTCGCGGCGCACGCCGTGCGGATCGGTGTGTCGGTGCGCACGTTGGAACGACGGCTCGCGCGGTACGAATCGCTGGGACCCGCGGGCCTGATCGACACACGCTTGCTGCAGGAAACCCGCCGCGGAGTCGACCCGCGATGGGACGTGGTCTGCAAGGAGGTCTTGGACTCGTTCGTGACCGGGTCGACGCCGACCCGCAAGACCGTCATCGCGCGGGCCAACCAGGGATTCCTGGTGGCGGCGCCCGGCGGGAGGCCACCGTCCATGCGGGTGGCGTATCGGCGGGTGAACCAGCTGGCAGCCGGCCGGTACAGCTTCGGCGACGCCAAGCAGCGACGGTCGGTCGCGGAGCGGCCGAGCGGGCCGTTTGGGCGGCTCCGAAGCACTAGGCCCGGGGAGTTTTTCGTCCTGGACTCCACGCCGCTGGACGTCTTCGCGTTGGAACCGGTGACCCAACGGTGGGTCAACACCGAGCTGACGGTCGCGATGGACATCCATGATCGAACGGTCAAGGGTCTGCGACTGCGGCCCGTCGCAGCGAAGGCGGCGGACGTGGCCAGCGTCCTGTTCCAGGCGATGTCACCGCAGCGGTGGGGCCACCTGCCCACCGCAAAGGAGGGCCCGTACGCCGGCATTCCCGAGGCGCTCTACGTGGGGGAGACCTGCATCGCGCCGGACACGATCGTCGTCGACCACGGCAGGATCTACCTCTCGGAGCACACCCTGAGCGTGTGCCGCCGCCTGGGCATCTCGATCCAGCCCGCGCTGACCTACAAGCCGACCGACAAGCCGATCGTCGAGCGGTTCTTCAAGACAGCGCGACAGGGCCTGCTGGACAAGCTCGCCGCCTACAAGGGCCCCGATGTCGCCTCCCGCGGCAAGGACGTGCAGGACCAGGCCTTCTACTACGTCAGCGAGCTGGAGCAGATCCTGCGTGAGTGGGTCGGCGAGGTGTACCACCACAGCCCGCACGACGGGCTGCCGAAGCCGGAGTCCCCGCGCGAGCTGATGACCCCGGCGCAGGCACACGCCCGCGGTATGGCCCAGTGCGGCCGGCTGCGGCTGCCGGTCAAGGAGGACCTGTACTACGACTTCCTGGAGGTGAACTGGCGCAAGATCCACCACTACGGCGTCGAGGTCGCCAGCCAGCGCTACGACGGGGCGGGCCTGAACCTGTACCGCAACCAGCCATCTCCATACGGTGGCGCGCATCCCGGGAAGTGGCCGATCCTGCTCGATGTCGATGATGTCCGCTACGCCTACTTCCAGGACCCGGCCGACCGCAGGTGGCACCAGCTCGTGTGGGAGCACGCCGCCACGCTGACTGCCCCGTTCAGCCTGGAGGCCGCGGACTTCACCCGGGCGCTGAGCCGCGAGCAGGACAAGTTCGTCGATCCGGCCCAGGCGATGGCGGACCTGCTGGCCCGGTGGCAGGCCGATGAGGTCCTCACCCGCCGAGAACGCAACCTGGCCATCCGGGTGGCGACCCAACCAGCCCAGGCGGCGTCAGCTGGCGGCCAGCTCGACGATTCGCATGGTGCGGCCTCCGTGCCCGGCGTGATCGACTTCCTCCAGCATCGCTCCCAGCGAGCCGCCGAGCCGCTGGCCGACGATCTGGACGTCTTCGAGCGCTACTACGCCGAGCATCCCGAGGGCGGGTTGGCGGTGTTCGACGAATGAGCTTCTCCTACACCCGGTGGCTGGATGCGAACCGGACGACCCGGTACCGGCTCTCTCGCAAGACCGGCTGGCTCGCCTACTGCGACAGCGGGCCGCGCGCCGACCTGCCGGTTCTGAGCCGGGCGCAGGTCGCCACGCTGGGCGAGGACGACCTGGAGGACTACAACCGGGCCCGCGGGATCTGGGTGTCCAACCTGCCCGTGGTGCGTACCCAGCAGGTCCACCACGCCTTCTCCATCCTTGACCAGGTCACCGCCTCCACCCGCCGCGACGGGGACCGGGTGCGAGCCAACGCCGTGCTGGACGGACCCTCCGGGCTTGGCAAGACCACCGTCGCCATGACCTACTGCCGCCTGTTCCACCGCTCCACGATCCGCGCCCTCGGCCCGGTCACCGAGGCCGGCGACCAACGCCTGCCGGTGGCCACCATCCAGCTCGGCGCCAAGACCACACCCAAGGGGCTGCTGGTCAAGATCGCGTCCTTCTACGCCGAGCAGGTCGCCCCCTCGATCAACGCCGACCGGCTCGCCGAGGTGGTCCTGGACCTGGTCACCACCTGCGAGACCGAGGTGATCACGATCGACGAGCTGCATTTCATCGACCCCCGCACCAAGGACGGCCAGGGACTGAGCAACCAGCTCAAGTGGCTCGCCAACGAGCTCTCCTGCGCCTTCGTCCTGACCGGGGTGGGCCTGGCCGAGCGCCGGTTCTTCACCGAGGGGTTCCTCGGCGACCAAGCTGGCTCCACCGCACAGACCTCCCGCCGCTCCACTCCCATCCCGATGGCCCCGTTCACCACCCGGACCCCGGCCGGGGCACGAGCCTGGGCCGACCTGCTGCGCGAGCTCGAGCCCCAGCTCAAGCTGGCCGACGCCCAGCCCGGCGTCCTGACCGACCAGGCGCAGCTCCTCTTCGCCCGCACCCAGGGCCACATCGGGTCCTTGACCACGCTGCTCGAACGAGCCTGCGGCCTGGCCTACCGCAGCGGGACCGAAACCCTCACCGAGCAGACCCTGACTCGTGTCGCCCTCGACAACGCCGCCGCGCTCAGCTACCGCGCCAGCTGAACCCGCCGCCCCCGGTCCGCGCAGGGGCGCGCTGGGGCCACGGCTGACGGCCGCCGGGGGCACCAACCCCGCCCGGTGGCCCGTCACGGTCGACCGGCAACCCGGCGAGGCCCTCGAGAGCTGGCTGCGGACCCTGGCGCACCGTTACGGGCTCACCCCGCGCGCGGCGCTGCGCCTGCTCGGGGCAACCGTCCCGCCGCAACGCCTAGCGCGCATCCACCCGATCCTGGCCGAGGTGGGCCTCGCCCGGGTCGCTGAGCAGCTGGCCATCGACGCCGGGCACCTGGCGCCCGACCCGCTGTTCGGGGCACTCGAGGTGGCCCGCCGCGGCTACCTGACGACCTTCCACGACTACCGCACCCTGCAGGTTCGCGGGCTGCGCTACTGCCCGGGCTGCCTGATCGAGGACGAGCACTGGCAGGCGTCCTGGGGGAGCCCGCTGCACGCCGTCTGCGTGCGGCATCACGTCCACCTGGCCACAACCTGCCCCGAGTGCGACAACGTGCCCTACGACAGCCCGGTGTGGCTGACCGCGACCACGCCCACGTGGCGCTGTCCGGGGTTGTTCGCTCCCGCGCCCGGCTGGCGGTACAGCCGTCGCTGCGGGGCCGACCTGCGGGCCGCGTCCGTCCCTTGGTCCGCGACGGGGGAGGAGGTGCACGCCCAAGAGGTGGTCCTTGATCTCGCGACGGCTGCCGCAGCCGAGGAGGGCGGCCCCGCCCGTTGTTGCGGCGTCGACGCGCCGCCGGCCGTGGCGCTGGAGGCGATCCTGGACCTGGTCCACGCCCAGCTGGGCGCCCGGTTCTACCTGACCTCACCGGCCGAACCCGTCCGGCGCCTGGTCGACGCCCTGACCATCGCCGTGAGCATCACCAGCCAACCGACCGCCGCCGCGGCCCGTCACCTCGCCACCGGGCACGGCCTGCTGGGCCCCCAGGACCCGCAGGCCCCGATCGGACCCACCCACCTGATCAGGGCCCGGCCCCACAACCGGGCCCTTGAGGCGATGACCCTGCTGACCCTGCGTGACAACGCCAGCATCGACGTCGGCCTGCGGTTCCGCCTCGGCACCGACCTGCCCTGCTACCCAACCCGAAACCGCCACCCCCGCGACGATGGGCACCTCCACCCCGAACAGGGCCTGGCGGACCTGCCGATGAGCCGCATCCCAGCACTGGTTTGGCCGCACCTGCTCACGTCGGCTCCAGCCGGGGCCGGACAGGGCGCGGACCCGGTCATCGTTCGCGCCGCCGCCTCAATGGCCCTGGCCAAGACCGCCAGCAGCCGACGCTGGTACCTGCTGGCCACCGACCTGGGCCTACCGGCCACCGTCGCCAGCCCGATCCGCCGCTACTGGCACCGGCTGCGCGACGACGGCGCGTGGACGGACTACCTCGCCTGGATCGACCACACCTTCGTCACCCTGCACCTAACGGAGGTGCCGATCGACTACCAGGTGCGCCGGGCCGTCGGCGCCGACCACGACTTCCTCACCGGCTGCGCACGGGAGGTCCTCGCCGCCCACCTCATCCCACGACCGACCGGGCTCGGGCCCACCTCCCTCGTCCGGCTGTTCTGGCCAGCCTTCACCGAATCCGATCTGGCCCTCGCCCCGACACCCACCCCACCGCCAGACCCGAAAGCCGCCCGCCTGCTGCGCACCCTACGGGCGGACCCCGCCCCACTGAGCCCGTGGCTGGACGCGCTTCACCAACGCGTGGCCGAGGAGTTTCCCGACGCGGCCGGCCCGCTGACCTGGGTCCCTCCTTGACTCGACCCGGCCCGCCGCAGCCCGGACAAAGTCCCCACTGTGCCGAACGGAACGCGGGCCCCGGCACTCGCCCCGCAGGATCGCCAGGCGTGGCACTCCCAAGTCCGCATCGGCCTGGCAGCCCTGAACTGGATTCACGACGGCAGTGACGACGTCCCGGCGATGCGAATGCAGGCTCGCCGGATCGTCACGCCGGAGCAGCGGCGACTGCGACTCGACGAGAAATGGATGCGACGCGAGCTGGGCCTCCTTCAGGGCGCCGGTCTCAACGAGTGCGCTCATGCCAGCGGCCCGACCGGACCCCGGCTCGCGCACACGCTCGCCCTGCACCGCACCGGCGACAGAGTGACCCTCGGCGCGCAGTGGGACCCCGACGAATTCAGCGGCCGGTAGGACGGACGAGACGTTCGGCGTAAGGTCCTGGACCTGCAGCACTCGTCCCAGGTCCGCCTGGTTGTCACACGGTCGTGCCACCATGGGCCACCTGGGGCGAGTCGCTGCCCCAGCCCACGTCGCTTCGTCGCGGTCACCGCAACGGATCGGCCAGCGGTACGCAGCGTCCGTGTGTCAGCTGCTGACGAGATCGGCGATGGCGGTGACAATCTCAGTTGGTCGTTCCTCGGGCAAGAAGTGGCCGCACGGCAGGACCTGTGTGCGGAGATCAGGTGCCCACGATGACCAGACCTGACGTGGGTCGAACGGCAGCGGGGTGTCGCCGGGGTCTTGCCACGCGGCGAGCACTGGCATGGCCAGCGTGCGGCCAGTCTGCTGGTCGTTCTCGTCCTGACTCGCGTCGATGAACGCGCTGGCCCGGTAATCGTCGCAGATGGCATGGATCACCTCTGGTCGGCGCGTCACGGCGAGGTAGGCCGCCCGTATGTCCGCGGGGATCGCGTCCGGCTCTTTGGTCCAGGTGTCGAGGAAGTGACCGAAGAAGGTGTCAGGGTCGGCGCCGATCAGCCGCTCCGGGAGGTCGCTGGGCTGGGCCAGTAGGTAGAGATGGAACGCGAACACCCCGGCCGGCCCACACAACGCGGCCCAGTTGTCGACGGTCGGGAGCACGTCGAGCACCCCGAGGTGGGTGACGACTTCGGGGCTGTTCAGCGCCGCCCGGAAGGCCACCAGCGCGCCGCGGTCGTGCCCGACCACGGCGAAGCGGTCGTGACCCAGTGACTGCGTCAGCGCGACCAGGTGGCCGGCGATCAGCGACTTGTCGAACGCCTCGGGTCCGTTGCCAAGACGCTCGCTGTCGCCGTAGCCGGGCAGGTCCGGGCAGACCACCGCGAACCGCTCCGACAGCTGCGGGGCTACCGCTCGCCACGTCAGCCGTGTCTGCGGGAAGCCGTGCAGCAGCAGGACCGGCGAGCCGGCACCGCCCACATCGAAGACCGTCTCGTGCCCGCCGACCGACATCGTTCGCGTCTCAAGTCTAGGAATCGATTGCGCCATGGCTACGACCCTGTCATCCGCCACCGACAGCACTCCAGGCGTCCCGGTTGCCGATCGACTACCGCGACGGTAGGCGCCTGAAACTTTGCGGCTGCGTCGCGGAAAGCGGATCGGCTCGTCCAACAACGGTGCCTGATCTGTTCGCGGAGATAGGCGCGTCCCGACGCGCCGATCTCGAGGAAGTCGCGTGGCCGTAGCTGCAGTCGACGGTGGCTGTGGTCGGCACCGCCCGGAGCGGCGGCGACGCTCTTGCCGGTCTCGTTGACCAGCCTGACCGCGCACTCCCGGAACTCCCGATCGAACGTCCGTCTCTTCTCAGCCATGACTCTCCCTATAGCCGATGCCTCCACGATCCTGGGGAACTCAAAGAGCCGGACAGACCGGCAACTCACCCGTGCCCTCAACGACCAGCAAACCGACCAGCCCAAGCAACCGCTACGAAATCACCATCGGTGGATCAGGGCTCAGCCCGCCAGTGGCGGCCGCCAACCCAGCCCGTTGAAATCTGGCGGCGACCACAGAGGAGTTGGCATCCGCGGCGAAGCCCCTGGGCCGGAGTGCGCGCACGTCACGGCGTCGGAGGGTGCACTTCCGGGGTGATGATGAGGTTCAGGTAGTCGGCCAGGACGGCCGCCATGTCGATCGATCGATCGAGGAGCCACTGGGTCTGTATGCCGTCCCACAGGGCGGTGATCGAGGCGGCCGCCCGCTCGATGTCGACACCGCTCCTCAGCCGGCCGTCCTCGGCCAACTGACGGAGGTGCTCGGCATAGCGCTGTCGCAGGTAGGCGAACCGCCGGTCGTAGAAGTCGCGCGCGATGTCGTTGTCCGTCATCGCCTCCCCGCAGAGGATGACGTAGAGTTCGATGAGTGTGTCGACGTGCTCGTTGAGGCGCGCACGCTTGACGATCCGGGTCGGGAAGTCCGGCTCCCGCACCGCCTGCGGCTCGTTGGCGGCGCTGGCGTCTCGGTGGTCGAGGACGGCGACGAGCAGGTGGCGCTTCGTCGGGAAGTGGTGCAGCAGGCTCGTCTGGCTCATTCCGACCCGATCGGCCACCTCCTGTAGGGACCCGCCCCGGTAGCCGCGCTCGGCGAAGACCTCGAAAGCGGCCTCGGTGATCCGCTGTCTGGTCAGCGCACTCTTGGCATAGGGACCCCGGCGACGTGATTCCGGCGGGGGCGTCATGTAGGTCACCGTACCGGCGAGCTGCCCTGATCGAGCCGAAACCCGTTACGCGCCATGGGATTCCGCAAGATCACCGGATGCATTCCCCGCTCCACGGATCCGCCCGGCGAATACCGAGCACTAACTCGTTATTGGTGCTAGTGTCGATCAGCGACCGACAACAGAGCGTCGGCCAAGCGGCCTCACGATGGAGTGACCCGGATGACGAGACTGACCCGACGGCAGTTGATGACACTCGGCCTGGGAGCGGCGACGGCCACGACGCTCGCCGGTTGCGCGACCCCGGGCATGACCTCCGTCAACACCGCGCCCACCCTCCCGGCCGCCGCGGACGGCAAGCCGGTCACCCTCACCTACTGGGCGTGGCTGAAGGACCTGCAGGCCGTCGCCGACATCTGGAACGCCGCTAATCCCCACGTCCAGGTCCGGACGGTCTGGATTCCGAGCAGCGGCCAGGGCGGCTACCAGAAGCTCTACACGGCACTGGCAGCCGGCGGCGGCCCGGACCTGGCCCAGATCGAGCTGCGGGCCATCCCCGAGTTCATGCTCGTCAACGGCGTCGTCGACCTCGCGCGCTACGGCGCGTCGGGGGACGCCACCACGTTCGACCCGACGCTGTGGGGCCAGGTCTCCTTCTCCGACGGGGTCTACGGCATCCCCCAGGACTCCGGCCCCATGGCAACCTTCTACCAGACCGCCGCGTTCGAGGCAGTCAGCGCCAAGCCCCCGACGACGTGGACGGAATGGGCTCAGGTCGCCGTGGAGCTGCGCAAGAACAAGGTCTACATCGACTGCTTCTCGATCTCCGACCCGAGCAGCTTCGTCGCGTACGCCACCCAGGCAGGCGCCGCGTGGCTCAAGGCCGATACCGACGGCTGGGTCCTCAACATGACCGACGAGGCGACCCTGGCCGTCGCGCGGTTCTTCGACACGGCCATCGACTCCGACCTCGTCACTACCGCGTTCGCCCTCTACTCTCCCCCGTGGTTCGCCGCAGCCGCGAACGGCTCCCTCGCCTCGGTCACCGACGCGAGCTGGGCCGACGCCCTCGTCGAGGGCGTCGCCAATGGCGAGGGCAAATGGCGGGTCGCGCCGATGCCCCGATGGGAGCACGGCGGCTACGGGTCGAGCTACCGCGGGGGGTCGACGACGGCGGTCCTGGCCCACAGCGCGCACCCGGCCGAGGCCCTCGCCTTCGCGACGTGGCTCAACGGCTCCCACGAGGGCATCGACGCCCTCATTAAGCAATCCGGCATCGGCTGGTCCCCGATCAAGGACTACATCGGCGCCGACCGCACGGGCGCGTCGGACTTCTTCCAGGGACAGGACTACAACACCGACGTCTTCCTGCCGGCATCCACCGAGCAGAACGACAAGTGGCAGTGGTGGCCGATCACCCAGCAGTCCCTCAACATCCTCGCTGACGAGTTCCGGCGCAAGCCCTCCGGACAGACCCTCGTCGACAGCGTGGCGAAGGCCGAGGCGAGCATCCTCACGGCGTTCCGGAACAAGGGCCTCACCATCCGCAAGGGGGAGGCATGAGCAGCACCGCGCAGACGTCCGAGAAGGCCGGGCCCCGGACGCGACGACGCTCGACCCCCACGAGCCGCGCACCGTGGCTGCTCCTCGCCCCGTTCCTCGTCGTCTTCCTGCTCACATTCATCCTGCCGATCCTCGCCGCCGTCGGGTCGAGCTTCGTCCAGGTGACCCGCAAGGGGCTGTTCGGCGAGGCTGGCGTAAGCCAGGAGTTCGCCTGGTTCCACAACTACGCGTTGGCCCTGCAGAACAGCAGCTTCATCTCCTCAATCGGGCGGATGTTCCTCTTCGGTATCGTCCAGGTGCCGATCATGATCGCCCTCGCGACGGTCCTCGCGTTCCTCCTCGAGTCAGCCTCGGCGAAGTGGCCCGGGGCGTTCCGGGCGGCCTACTTCCTGCCCTACGGCGTCCCCGGCGTCATCGCGACCATCCTGTGGACCTTCCTCTACGTCCCCGGTCTGAGCCCCGTCATCGACGTCGCGAAGTGGATGGGTATCGACGTCGACTTCCTCGGCGCCGGCACCGTCTTGTGGTCGATCGCGAACATCGTCACCTGGAGCTACACCGGCTACAACATGCTCATCATCATCGCCCAGCTCAAGTCGATCCCGGGCGAGCTCTACGAGGCCGCCCACATCGACGGCGCGAGCCCGTGGCGAGTCGCCCGCAGCATCCAGGTCCCGCTCATCGCTCCCGCGCTCATGCTGACGACGGTCTTCTCGATCATCGGCACCCTCCAGCTTTTCGCCGAGCCGCAGGTGCTCATGTCGGTCTCCCCGGCCATCGACAGCCAGTACACCCCGAACCTCAGCGCGTACACGACCGCGTTCGCGTACAACGACTACAACGTGGCGGCCGCGCAGGCGGTCCTCATCGCCCTCGTCGCCTTCGTGCTCTCCTTCGCATTCCTCCGCCTGACGAACAGGAAGAGCTGATGACCGCCCCAACCACCGGGAAGCCCGAGACCACCGCGTCCACGGCGACCACGTCCAGGAGCACCAGGCCCGGAACGCGCGCATCGACGAAGATCGTCGTCACCGGACTGCTCGTCGTCGTCGCGCTCTACTTCCTCGTCCCGGTCTACTGGGTCGTCGTCGCCTCGACGAAGACGACGACCGACCTGTTCTCCACTAACGGGTTCTGGTTCGCGCCGAACTTCGCACTGTTCGACAACATCAAGGCCGTGGTCACCTACGACGGAGGCATCTTCGTCCGCTGGTTCCTCAACTCGCTCCTGTATGCCGGAGTCGGCGCCCTCCTCGCGACCTACCTGGCGGCCGCCGGCGGCTACGCCCTCGCCAAGTACAAGTTCCGCGGCAACGGCACGGTCTTCGGTCTCATCCTCGGTGGCGTGCTCGTCCCCGGCACCGCGACGGCCCTGCCGCTCTTCCTGCTCTTCAGCCAACTCGGGATCGCCAACACGTACTGGAGCGTGCTCATCCCCTCGCTCGTGTCCCCGTTCGGGCTCTTCCTCTGCCGGATCTACGCCGACGCGACCGTCGACGAGGCCCTCCTCGAGGCCGCCCGGCTCGACGGCGCGGGCGAGATCCGAATCTTCCACGTCGTCGGTCTTCGCATCCTCACCCCCGCGCTGGTGACTGTCTTCCTCTTCCAGCTCGTCGGGATCTGGAACAACTACTTCCTGCCCCTCGTCATGCTCTCCGACACCAAGCTTTACCCGATCACCCTCGGGCTGAACACCTGGCTCAGTCAGGTCAACCGGCTGCCGGAGTTCTACCAGCTGACCACCGGCGGGGTGCTGTTGTCGATCATCCCGCTCGCTATCGCCATGATCGTCCTCCAGCGGTTCTGGCGGGGCGGTCTGACCGAGGGTGCAGTCAAGTAATCATGGGCCCACGCCGGGACCGTGACATGACCGACCCCTCGAGGATCACCGCGGGAGAGGGGGCCAGACGGCCGCCCCGGTCCTGGCTGCACACCGACGCCCCGACACTGGACCTGACCGGGCTCTGGCGCTTCCGGCTCCTGCCCGGAGCGCCGGGCGTGGCAGGGGCTCGCGACGTCCTGTCGGCTGGCGAGCTGCCCGAGGCGATGGCCGACCCGGAGTACGACGACTCCAGCTGGGACGAGATACCGGTCCCGGCGCACTGGGTGCTCGTCGGGGACGGACGGTACGGCGGCCCGATGTACACCAACACCCAGTACCCCTTCCCAGTCGACCCGCCACACGTCCCCGACCAGAACCCGACGGGCGACTACCGGCGCACCATCGACCTGCCGGACTCCTTCGCCGGTGCGGCCGCCGTCGTGCTCCGATTCGAGGGGGTGGAGTCGCGCTACACGGCGTGGCTCAACGGCATCCGGGTCGGGCTCGGCGCCGGGAGCCGGCTGCCCCAGGAGTTCGATGTCACCGACGCCCTCCGCCCCGGCCGCAACTGCCTCGCGGTGCGCGTCCACCAGTGGTCGGCAGACAGCTACCTCGAGGACCAAGACCAGTGGTGGCTCCCGGGGATCTTCCGAGAGGTCACCCTGCAGGCCCGTCCGATCGGCGGCATCGAGGACGTGTGGCTGCGCGCCGGGTTCACCCCGGAGGGCACCGGATGGCTGGCCCCGCAGCTCACGGCGAACGTGACGGCATACCCGATCACGCTTAGCCTACCCGCGCTCGGCGTCCACGTGAGGTGGGCCGGCCCGGAGGAGGTCTGCCCCCTCGACGTCGGCGCCGTCGAGCCGTGGTCGACGGAGGCACCCCGGCTGTACGACGCCGGCCTCGCCTCGTCCGGCGAGACGGTGTCCGTGCGGATCGGCTTCCGTTCCATCCAGATCAGCGACGGTCGGTTCCGCGTCAACGGCAGCAAGGTCGTCTTCCGAGGGGTCAACCGGCACGAGTCTGACCCGGACCACGGCCGCGTGTTCGACGAGGCCCGGGCACGAGCCGACCTTGTCCTGATGAAGCAGCACAACATCAACGCGATCCGCACCGCCCACTACCCACCACACCCGCGGCTGCTCGACCTCGCCGACGAGCTCGGCTTCTGGGTCATCCTCGAATGCGACCTCGAGACCCACGGCTTCGAGAAGCACGGCTGGGTCGGCAACCCCAGCGACGACCCCGCGTGGCGGGCCGCGTACCTCGATCGGATCGAGCGCACGGTCGAGCGGGATAAGAACCACCCGAGCATCGTGATGTGGTCCCTGGGCAACGAGTCCGGCACGGGTGAGAACCTCGCCGCCATGGCCGCTTGGGTCCACGACCGGGATGGCGAGCGGCCGGTGCACTACGAAGGTGACCACGCCGGGCGGTACACCGACGTCTACGCGCGGATGTACGCCCCGATCGCGGAGCTCGAGGCGATCGGTGACGACAGCTCGCGCACCCTGCTCCTGGGGTGCACCGCCGCCGAGTCGGCTCGCCAACGCACGAAGCCTTTCCTGCTCTCCGAGTACGGCCACGCCATGGGAAACGGACCCGGTGGCCTCGACCAGTACGACGAGCTGTTCCGGCGGCATCCACGGCTCCACGGGGGCTTCGTCTGGGAATGGCGCGACCACGGCATCCGCACTCACGACGAGCGGGGCACCGAGTTTTACGGGTATGGAGGGGACTTCGGCGAGGTCCTCCACGACGGCAACTTCGTCATGGACGGGCTCGTGCTCTCCGACGGAACGCCGACGCCGAGCCTGCTCGAGTTGAAGCAGGTGTACGCCCCCGTCCGGCTCGGGATCAGCCGATCGGCCGAGGGCACCTGCCCGGGGGGGCTGGCGCTCACGATCACCAACCGGCGGCACACTCTGGACACCGCAGACCTGGTCTTCCGCTGGCGGGTGGAACGCGACGGCTGGCCCCTCATCGAAGGGGTCGTCGAGGTACCGGCCATCGCGGCCGGCGGCCAGGCGCGCATCCCTCTGCCGGTACCCGCAATCCTGGCGACTCTGCCCGCAGATGCCGCTCCGGGAACGACCGCCGGAGCGGGCCCGGGGCTTTTGGCTCCGGAGACCTGGCTCACGGTCGAGGCAGTCCTTGCGGAGCCGACCTCGTGGGCACCGGCCGCCCACTGCCTCGTGTTCGCCCAGTACGACCTCACCACCGAGGTCCGACGCCCGGGGGCGCTGCCGACGGTGCGCCCGGGCGGGTCGCTCTCGGCCACTGGACGGACGGGCCGGGCGCACGACCGATTCGTCCTCGGTCCGGCGGAGTTCGAGTACACGAGGCTGGTCGCGCTCGCCGGACGGGCCGTCGGCGGGACCCGACTGGAACTGTGGCGTGCGCCGACGGACAACGACCGCTCAGACCTGACCGGGTCCTACGAGCACATCGATCCGTGGGCCGACGGTGGAGCCGGCCTGCCTGCCCCCTCGTATGCCGATACCTGGCGGGCTGCGGGCCTGGACCGGCTCGTCGGCCGGGTCGAGGATGCCACCAGCGACGCCACGCACTTCCGGCTGCGCCGACGGTGGTCGGCCGCGGAGCAGCGGTCCGGCGTCGTCACCGACGAGTACTGGCATCTCGTCGACGGCGACCTGTGGCTGCGGGTCGAGATGATCCCGACTACGGGGTGGGACCTGCTCTGGCCACGGGTCGGCATCCGCCTCGACCTGCCCGGGGACGTCGACGGCGCATCCTGGTTCGGCACCGGGCCGCTGGAGTCCTATCCCGACAGTCACCGCGCCGCGCGGGTCGGGCGGTTCACCGGCGCGCTGGGCGAGCTCACCACGCCCTACGGCCGGCCGCAGGAGAGCGGACACCGATCCGGACTGCGCTCGCTGACGCTGACCACCCACGGCGTCCCCTGGCTGCGTCTGGATGCCACGCCGGACGCCGCCGGACGCCGCCCGGGCTTCACGCTCACCCCGTTCACCGCCCAGCAGCTGGACCGAGCCGCCCACCCGCACGAGCTGATCCGCACGGACGCCACCTACCTCTACGTGGATGCCGCCCAGAACGGCCTAGGCTCGCGGTCCTGCGGTCCGGACGTCTGGCCCGACCACATGCTCCGACCACGCGCCGCCACCCTGCTGTTGCGACTGCGCTCCGCGCCGGACTGAGCCCTGTGAGGTGAGTCGCCCCGGGTCACCAAGCGCGCCGCCTGGGACGCACTGACCACGACCTGACGCGCACCCTCAGCACAAGGCCCGGAGCACTCGACCACGAGCCGCGCTCCGGGCTCTGATCATGATCACCACAGCGGCAGTTGCTCGCCGAAGATCCGGCGCAGCCGCCGAAGATCCGCGGCGACCAGCTGCGGATCCTCGCGGGCCATGTCGCGCAGCTCCAGGGCTCGACGTCGCGCGCCCCGAGGGTCACCCAGCGGCGAGCCGGTCAGGGCTCGACGGATGGCCCACTCGCGCCGGTTCTCGACGTACGTCGAGGCGACAACGTGCTCCGGGTGCACCCGCTGGCACAGCGGGTTGTCGCACCGGTGCCCGAGCACTTCCGTTGCTGCCAACGCCCCGACGCCGTGCACCTGGGCGAAGCCGAAGCGGTGCGCGACGATCACACGGCCAGTGGCGAACCAGAACCGTCCGTGTCCCTTCCCGCTGATGGCCCCCGTCCACCACCAACACTCACTGCCCGCCACCCGGACGATCTTGCGTTCACGTCGCGCAACCGGGCCAGCCAAGAACACGGTCCTGCCCGGTTAACTTCGAAGAGCTGCTGACGCGCTTGTGCTCAGTGACCGGGACGGACCGGGAGCAAGGTGCCCGACACCTCCTGGAACCTAAAGTCGCCATCAGCAGACACCGCATCCACCATCGCCCCGAATTCTTCTGTATCTCCCTGTTGTGCTGGAGGGCCGCTCGGGTCGCCGCCTGCCGGAACAGGGCCACTGTCGCGGTTGTTGTTCTGCGACGTCCAGGCGCCCGCGTCGCTCTCGGCCTGATCGTTGCTCGACTTCTTCATCGGTCTCTCCTGCGGTTGGCTGGTGGGCCGTCCACCACGAGTAAGGAGACAACGACGGATGGTCCGATACGCAGCGCCGCTCGTGCCGGGCCCACGGCACCGCCGCCACGACCACCAGCCAGACCAGACCATCGATCGCCACGAGGCTGTCCGGGCTCCGCAAGGGACCTCCGGCAGCGCCGCAGGGCGAACCCCAACCGGGAAGAGTGCAGGTCGATATGCAGGAAGATGCCTGAGCGTCCCATATAGCCCGTCCGGGAGAGTGTCCGGGACGGGGGCGCCCTACGGTCGGCACGACGCCTGGCTGAGGATTTGGACAAGATAGTGGGACGACCGACCCGCCAGCATCTTGTCGCACCGCAGGTCATAGCCCTGGCGCCGTGACAGATCGCGCGGGAACCTACAGTGGGGGCGGTGGCGCGCAGGGGAGGGGACGTGCTCGGTCGGGCGTGCTGTCGGCGACGATGCGGGGGGAATTTGACGCGGGGGTGATCACGGGGGGCGTCAGGGTCGCTTTAGGAGGGTGGAACAACGTCGAGTGGAAGGAGTTCCGGGATGCCGAATCAGACGACGAGGCAGCAGGCGCGGCGGGTGGCGCTGGATGCGCAGACGAGGATGCGCCAGGCCAGGGCGGAGAAGGAACGGAGGCGCAGCGCGTTGGCCGTCAGTGTGGTGACCGCGCTGGCTGAGCGGGATGCGCTGGTGCAGGCGTGTGAGGCTCGCGCCGGGGCGGCGCTGCGGGCACTGACCGGAGCAGAGGGGTTGACGCTGCGGGAGGCTGTCGAGTGGTGCGGGGGTGAAGAGCAGTTGAGCGTGCGCGAGGCGACGCGGCTGCGGCGGGTCGAAGCCTCGGACCCGCCCTCGGGCGAGGGTTCGTCGGCGGAGACGGAGGAAAGCGAGGGTGTCGAGCCGGCTGCATCGGTCGACGTGAGCGAGTCAGGGGTGAGCCTGGCGCGCGGCGGGTCTGGCCGTGGCGCGGCTGGATGAGGTCGGGCTCGCCGCTCTGGCGCAGGCGTGTGCGTCTCCGGAGGTGGTGGCGCGCTGGAGAGCCAAGATCGTCCACGTGGAGGGCTCGGAGTGCGCGTGGTGGACTGGGGCGGTCAGTGGCCGAGGTCACGGGCGCTTCTGGCTGGCCTCGGGTCGCGTGGTGGTCGCCCACCGGTTCGGCTTCGCGTTGGCCTACGGGGTCGAGGAGACGGCGCGTGTGCCGGTGCTCGGGCACCGGTGCGACAACCCGCTGTGCCAGCGGGTGGGGGAGGGCCACGTCGTGGCCTCGTCCTACGCCGAGAACCGGCGTGAGTGGGCCATCCGGCGCGAGCATGCGGGGTCACCGTTGGCTGATCCGCGCGGAGCACGGCAGCGGGCGCGGGAGCTGCGCGACTTGGCTCGGCGTGATCCGGCGCTGGTGGCTGCCGACCTGGCGCGTCTGCGTCGGCTGTTCGGGCAGCAGCTGACGTTGTGGTGAGCCACAGCGCAACGCCCGGCACGGAGTCGATGTCGCGTGCCGGGCGTTGGGGTCTGTTGGCTGACGGTCAGGGGTCGGTGACGTCGGGGGGCAGGTAGGCCGTGTGGCCCTCGGCGTAGTCCGCGAACCGCTCGAGGGCGGTGGCGAGGTCACGGGCCAGAGCGGGAGACAGGCGGGCTCCCTGCCCGGCCCAGGCCTCCAAGGCGGTGCCGACGTCGATGAAGGTGAAGTCTCGGCCCCGCTCGTCCATGAAGACGATGCCGATTCCGGCGCGGTCATAGACGACGCCCGGGCCCGGCTTGACGACGCCTTCGGCGTCCTTGTCGATGAGCCACAGGTCGAGGTCGTGGGCGGTGGGTTGGGTGCTCATGGGCGGTGCTCCTTTCGGTGGGCGGGTTCCTGATCAGGCCGGGGCGAGAGCGCTCCACGCGGTTGACTTCACCCGCGCGGGCTCGTCGGTGGTGAGTAGGCGGACCGCGCGGGCGGTGGCGGCGTTGCCCTTGTCGCGCACGGGGGCGTAGTGGTCGACGTACTCCACGACGCTCTGGTAGGCAGCCCACGCGGTGCCCGCGATGCCCGACTGGGTGGCGGCGTCGTGCCACAGGTGCGATAGGGCCGAGGTGCGACGGCGGGCCGCGTTGCGGGTGCGCGCGGGTGCGTCCGGGTCGGGGGTGCCGTACAGGGAGTCGACGAGGGCGAAGAAGCGCGCATCGGTGACGGTGGTGTTGATCATCCGCTCGGCCTCGGCCTCGAAGGCGTCGACGTAGGCGAACGTCAGGCCGAGGGTGTCTCGTGCTGCTTGGACGGCGGTCTTGGCGTTGCGGGTGTGCCGGATCGACCACGATGAGACGTGGTCGCGCAGGGCGGCGTGCTGGGTGTTGGCGCAGACCACACGGACGGGAGTGACGAGCAGCCGAAAGGCGCTGTTGCCGTCGTGACTGTTCAGGGCGGCGATGTTCAGGTCGACGCGGTCCGTGCCGCCGACGGTGAGGTGTCGCGGAAGTCGCATCGTGACGAAGACCTGCCGGCCGCCACGCAGGCTGCCAGCGGTGTCGAAGATGGCCCCCGACTCGTCGGCCAGGTGGTTCAGGAACTCCGCGTGCTCCTCGTTCTGCAGCGGGTGGTAGCCCGCACCGACGACCGCGAGGGGTTCGGTGGCTCCGGTGAAGGGGTTGGTGCGCACGGTCGCGTATGCGCCCGGAACCTCCATGGTGGTGACGCCGTCCTCGTGGATCTCGGTGGCGCTGACGGGGGCCTTGCGCACGTTCCATCCGCCGAGGTGTCCCAGTGTCATGGCGTCCTCGGCGGTGAACGCCTCTCCGGCGACGGTGGTGCCCAGGCGGTGCCACGGGTCGGTGCGGGCGAAGAGGGCGGCGGCGCGGGTGCCGTGGGTCTCGATC
>Ga0208823_1001465_pt1 | contig 18700 bp, 15 predicted proteins | sample AD_UKC075_MetaG_FD_184440 | JGI IMG/M metagenome (GOLD analysis project Ga0208823, IMG submission 184440) | Active sludge microbial communities of municipal wastewater-treating anaerobic digesters from USA - AD_UKC075_MetaG (SPAdes) (version 2) | ecosystem: Engineered > Bioreactor > Anaerobic >... | reverse complement strand
GTCGCCGACACCCACCCCGGCCGTGCCCGGGTGTGCCTTGCCCTTCTTCTTTCCCCACGCGTAGATGTCGCCCGTGAAGCCGTAATCGGGGATCTTCACGCCCGCCTGCTGCCACACCCAAGTCGCGAAGTGGCCACACCAGGCCTCGCAGACCTTCGAGTAGGGGTTGCAGTTGGTCGGGGTCTCGGCCACGCCGAGTTGGCTGCTGGCGATCGCGGCCGCGATCGCGCCGACATCGGCCGCCGACGGCGTCCCCGCCGGAAGAGGCAGGGGAGTGGGGGCGGCGGTCGCCGAGTAGGGGCAGGCCGGGATCCGGGCCGCGTCGCCGCCCTCGACGAACGCCGCGGCGATGTAGCCGGCGGCGCCGTTGTAGGTGAGGTAGTCCCAGGTGGCCGTAGAACCCTGCGTGCCGGAGACGAGCGTCCCCTTGGCGCGACAGTCGACGATCACCGAGGCGCCCGGCGGAATCTGGCCGAGCTCGTTGCCCGTCGTCGCGGGGATGTGTCGCACCTTCAACGTGGCCGTTCCGCTGGCCACGGTCACGGTGAAAGTCGTGGGCGTCGCGGTGGGCGTCGGCGTCCCGGCGGACGGCGACGGTGACGACAGCAACGACGGCACGGCGCAGCCCGCGGTCAGCGCCGCGGACGCCGCCCAGGCCAGGAGTCTTAGCCGTCGCATGCCTCACGGTAAACCCGGTCGCGCGTAGGCGTCCGCATTGGCGGTGATCAGACGCGGGTGTCGTCCTGGGTCGCCCCGGCGCCGAACGCGGACGCCTCCGTGGTCGACAGTCAGTACTTTCGACTGATCGCACGGGAGTCCTCAACGGTTAGCCTGCTGGGAGCCGCGCTGAGGCGGCGTGAGCCAGACATCACTGGAAGGTGGTCCCTTCGTGAGGATCAAGTCTCTACTCATAGCGGTCAGCGTCCTTGCGCTGGCGGTCCCGACCGCCGCGCAGGCGGCCCCGACCAGCGGCGCGCAACGCGTCAACCCCGTTCGAGCCAAGGTGGACGCCAGCGTCCTGCCCAAGTCGATCGCGGACGACACCCGCGTCAACGTGATCTTGGAGATGGAGGGCGACCCTGTTGCCGTCGTCGAGGCCAAGGCGGAGCGCGTCCTGTCCGACTCCGAGCGGACCTCGATCCGCTCCGGACTGAAGAGCAAGCAGGACGCCGCACGCGCGGCCATCGCCGCCAAGGGCGGCAAGGTCACCGGCCAGATGCAGTCGGCCTACAACGGCGTCCAGGTGTCGGTGACCCGCAAGAACGTCGAGGCGCTCGCGTCCGTTGCCGGCGTCGTCGCCGTCCACGCCATCGCTCAGCACACGCCCGACAATGCGGTGAGCGTTCCCTACCTTGGCGTCCCGGGAGTGTGGCAGAGCACGGGCTACACGGGCGCCGGAGTGAAGATCGGCATCATCGACACCGGCATCGACTACACCCACGCCGACTTCGGTGGCCCCGGCACGACCGCGGCCTACGCCGCGGCCAAGGCCAAGGGCACCGTCGCCGCCGACCCGGCCCTGTTCGGCCCGAATGCGCCCCGCGTGAAGGGCGGCTACGACCTCGCCGGCGACAACTACGACGCAAGCGGCAAGGACGGCTCGACGACGCCGACCCCCGACGTCAACCCGCTCGACTGTTCGGACGCCGGTCACGGCACGCACGTCGCCGGGACCGCCGCGGGCGGCGGCGTCAACGCCGACGGGACGGCCTACGCGGGTCCGTACAACGCGGCCACCAGCGAGCGCTCCTGGTCAGTCGGACCGGGTGTTGCGCCCCAGGCGGACATCTACGCCTACCGGGTCTTCGGCTGCTTCGGCTCCACCGACCTCACGACCCTGGCCATCGACCGCGCCGTCCAAGACGGCGTCAACGTGATCAACATGTCGCTGGGCTCGCCGTTCGGGCTGCCCGATGACCCCTCCGCCGTCGCCGCCAGCAACGCGGTCGGGGCCGGCGTCGTCGTCATCGCGTCCGCCGGCAACAGCGGCGGCAACCCGTACCTCGTCGGCTCGCCGTCCACGGGCGCCGGCGTGATCTCGGTCGCTGCTCAGGACAGCACCAAGGAGTTCCCGGGCGCCCTGATCACCATCGCCGGTGGGACGCCCATGCAGGCGATCAACGCCAACGGCGCGTCGCCGCTGCCTGCGGGACCGTTCACGATCGTGGTGCTGACCGACGATCCGGCCACGGGCGAAAACGAGGCCCTCGGCTGTTCGGTCGCGGCCTACACGAAGGCCGGCGTGGTGGCCGGTGGCGGCCAGATCGCGGTCTCCAAGCGCGGCACGTGCGCGCGAGTCGCGAAGGCCGTGAACGCGCAGAAAGCCGGCGCGGCGGCGGCGCTCATGTTGAACACCACCGACGTCTACCCTCCCTACGAAGGTGCCATCGCCGGCGATCCCGACACGGGTGAGGCCTACCCGGTGACGATCCCCTTCATCGGCGTCAAGTCCAGCCAAGCCGCCGCCGTCATCGCGGCCGCTGGAAAGACCCTGACGCTGGCGGCCAACCGGCTCGCCAACCCGGCCTACACGGCGCTGGCCGACTTCAGCTCGGGCGGCCCCCGGTCCTACGACTCGGGCCTGCGCCCCAGCGTCACCGCGCCGGGCGTCTCGATCATGTCGGCCCTGGTCGGTTCGGGCAGCGGCAGTGAGATCCTGTCGGGTACCTCGATGGCCGCCCCGCAGACTGCCGGAGCGGCGGCGCTGACCGTTCAGGCGCATCGCAGCTGGAGCTCCCAGGACATCGCGGCAGCTCTCGTTTCGACGGCTGACGCCGGGAAGATCGCGGGCTACCGGCTCACCCTCGGTGGCCAAGGCCAGATCGATGTCGCCCAGTCAGTCGCCACGACGTCGGTGCTCCTGGGCGATCAGTTCACCACCAGCACGGGGGTCCGCCTGCGCGAGCCGTCCGTCAGCTTCGGTTTCGCCGAGCTGTCGAGCAAGTACTCGGCCACCAAGAACGTCGTGATCAAGAACAACGGGACGACGCCGGTGACCTACAAGATGTCGTCCGCGGCCACGCCGCAGTCGGTGGCCGCGTCCGTGATGGTCACGCCGCAGACGGTCCGGGTCGCTCCCGGCCGGAGCGAGATCGTTCGCGTCAAGCTCTCGGTGGATCCGGCCAAGCTGAGCACGTCTGAAGGTCCCGGCTTCCAGTTCGCCGAGGTGTCGGGCTCCGTGGTCGCCACCGCGTCCGACGGCTCGAAGCTCTCCGTGCCCTACCTGCTGGTGCCGCGCGCCGAAGCCAAGGCTGCGGTGTCGCTCGGCGGCCGTCCGCAGGATCGCAACGGTCTGACGGCGACCTTCACGAACAAGGGCGGCGCGCTGCCGGCCGGCCTGGACTTCTACACCCTGGGCCTGCTCGACGGACGTGATCTGCCCGCAAACTCGCTCAGCGCCGGCATGGATCTGAGGGCCGCTGGCGTGCAGGCGTTCCCTGCTGACGACTTGCTCGTCTTCGCCATCAACAACTGGACGCGGTACTCCAACGCCGCCGTCCACGAGTTCGATGTGCAGGTCGACACGAACCTCGACGGGACGCCCGACTATGTGGTCTTCGCCGCTGACTACGGCTTGGTCACCACGGGTGATCCGAACGGGAAGATGGCGACGTTCGTCTACACCATGAGTGACGGGTCGCTGTACGCCACACCGTTCACCACGGCGCCGACGGACAGCAGCACCGTGCTGTTGTCGGTGGGTCTGTCCGATCTCGGGCTGACGAGCGCTCATGGCACCTTCAAGTACACGGTCATGAGCTACAGCGGCGAGGACACTGCCACCGTCGACAAGATGGCTGGCTGGGCCACGTACAACCCGTTCGCGAAGGCGCTGCTCAGCGACGGCACGTACGCGACGGTGGAGCGCAACAAGTCGCTGACGATGAAGCTGCCCGTCGATCGGGCCGCGCTGGCCGCTACCAAGCCGCTCGGCCTGATGGTGGTCGCCTTCGACAACGCGGCGGGGGCGTCCGAGGCGCTGTTGGTGCCCGTGCGCTGACCTCGCTCACCAAAATGCCGACGTCCGGCGCGACTCTCACGTCCGCGCCGGACGTCGGCGTTCGTGGTGGTCGGTCTGTCGCGGCGGGCCTGACGCCCAGCCGGCGGGGGGTTGCTCGGACGCCTTCGCCTCAGGCGTTGGGGCTGTCCCCGTCCGTTAGGTGCGGGCGTGTGCACAGCCGGGCGACGTCGTCGTGGCCGAAGTGGTAGTCGTAGCGCGTTCCGGACGCCGTGACGACCACTTCCCACCCGGGCACCAGTGCTTGGGTGTAGAACTGCCCGGGCTCGGGGCAGCCCAGCGAGCCGTCCCGCCAGGTCACCGCGCGCGCGCTCGCCACGACCACCGTGTCGACGCCTACCCCTCGTCGGGCCAGGTCGGCGAGGATCGCGGCCCACTTAGCGTCCGGCACGGCGGCGGCGCCCGGGGGGGCGGGCGGGACCGAGGGGACCGGCTCGAACCTCGCCGACGGATCGCGGGTCGGACCAGTGCCAGGCGACGCCTGGGTCGTCCCAGCCGGGGATGCCGTTGGTTCACTGACCGGGGACGGCGTAGCCGGGATCGGGCTCGCCCCCGTCGATGCCGGTGTGCTGGGCGGTTCAACGGGGGTGGACACGGTGCCTCCTGACGAACAACCGGCCACGAGGACGCTGCAGCAGACCACTGCCGCTGCACGGCTGCGGTGGCGGCCCAGCATCCCTCCGGTCATGCCACCAGCATCGCGCGCGACGCAAGGCTTGAGTCAATCGGACGGCAGGCGGTGTTCGACCACTCCCATCGCTTCCATGGCGGCATACATCGTCACCGGACCCACGAAGACGAACCCGCGCCGCTTCAGCTCCTTGCTGAGCGCCACCGACTCGGGCGACGTGCTCGGGTAGCCCTTCGCCTCAGCCGTCGGATCATCGGGACGGAACGACCACACCAGCTCACCGAGGTCGATGCCCTCGGCAGCGAGGGCGACCGCGGCCCTCGCGTTAGTGATCGTGGCGCGGATCTTCTGCTCGTTGCGGATGATGCCCGCATCGGCCATCAGCCGCGCCACGTCCCGTTCGGTGAAGCGGGCGATCTTGGCCGGATCGAAGCCATTGAACGCCTTGCGAAACGCCGGACGCTTCGCGAGCACCGTCGACCACGAGAGCCCGGCCTGGAAGCCCTCGAGCACGATCCGCTCGAAGACGTCGGACGCCTCCCGCACGGGGAGACCCCATTCCGTGTCGTAGTAGTTGCGCAGGAGGTCGGACGCCTCCGCCCACGTCGGTCTGTTCACGGCAACACATTAGGCGGGCCGTTTCAAACCTGTGGATAACCTGCCAGTACCTCAGTCGGCGTCGTCGTGACTAGGGGCTCCGGCCCCAAACACGCCAAACGCCGCCCCACGCCAGAGGCGCGGAGCGGCGTCCGATCAATGCAGCAAGCGGTTTAGTCCTCGTTGGAATCGTCACGGTAGGCGCCGGGGGCGTCCACGATGAGGACCGCGCCCTCGGCGTCCTTCTTGAGCTCGGCCGGGGCGAGTGCGTGCGCGAGGTGGTAGACGATGACCGTCACCAGGGTGCCGAACGCGATGCCCGACAGGGTGAAGGAGTCGGTCACCTTCAGCGACACGTCGCCGATGCCGATGATGATGCCGGCCGCGACCGGGACGAGGTTGATCGGGTTGCCGAAGTCGACCTTGTTCTCTTTCCAGATCTTCGCGCCGAGCAGGCCGATCATGCCGTAGAGCACGACGGTGATGCCGCCCAGGACGCCGCCCGGCGTCGCGGAGATGACCGCGCCGAACTTGGGCGAGAAGCCGAACAGGATCGCCACTCCGGCGGCGACCACGTAGGCGGCCGTCGAGTAGACGCGGGTGGCGGCCATGACGCCGATGTTCTCGGCGTAGGTGGTGGTCGGTCCGGCTCCCAGCGCGGTCGCCAGGATGGACGAGGCGCCATCGGCGGCGATGGCGCGGCCCATGTCCTGATCGAGGTTGGCGCCGGTCATCTCGGCGACGGCCTTGACGTGGCCGGTGTTCTCGGCGATCAACGCGATGACAACAGGCAGCGCCACGAGCGCGAAAGCCAGGTTGAAGGTGGGGGCGTGGAAGCCGACGACGTTGGTGGCGGCGTTGAGCTTCCAGGTGGCGAGGTCCGTGACCGGCGGCAGGCCGAACCAGGGGGCGCTCGCCACCCCGGACCAGTCCACGCGCGGGTGCGTCGTCACCTTGCCGGCCGCGGCGGAGTAGCTGGTGATCGGCCCGAACACCAGGTCGAACAGCCACGACAATACGTACCCGATGACCAGCGACAGGAAGATCGCGATGCGTCCGATGAACCCGCGGACGCCCACGCTCAGCACCACGACAACCAACATCACGATGAGGCCGATCCACTGGTCCTGGGGCCAGTAGACGTTCGCCACCACGGGGGCCAGGTTGAAGCCGATCAACATGACGACGGCGCCGGTGACGACCGGCGGCAGCGCACGATGGATGACCCGCGCCCCCGCCGCCGAGATGATGATGCCGACGATCAGCAGGGCTAGGCCCACCCAGAGCATGGCGCCCGTGACGTCGCTGGGCTTGCCGCCGGCCCCGTAGATCGCGGTCGCGACGCCCACGAAGGACGCCGACGAGCCCAGGTAGCTCGGGACGCGTCCGCGGACGATGGCCAGGAACAGCAAGGTCCCGATGCCCGACATCATCACCGCGAGCTGCGGGTTCAGGCCCATGAGCAGGGGGAATACGAACGTCGCGCCGAACATCGCGACCACGTGCTGTGCGCCCAGGCCGGCGGTCTTGCCCCAGCTCAATCTCTCGTGGGGGGCCACCACCTCTCCGGGCTTCAAACTTCCGTCTCCGTGCAGCGTCCAGAGCGCCATTGGTGGGTCCTCCCCGTCGGTTCGGCGAGGAGTCTAAGGGACGCCGCGGGGGCTCGCTATCGGCGTCCGGTGAGGCGCTGAGGCAGGGCTGAGATCAGATCCAGGAGCCCAGCCACATGCGCAGGCGCCAGTCGTTGTAGGGGAGGATCACGTCGGTCAAGACGGGGTACAGGAAGCCGAAGTTCACGATGACCAGGGCGACCACCAGGCCGGCGACGATGGCGCCGCGGAGGCGTCCCGACGATCGCGCTCTGCCCAGGATCAGCCCCAGCACCATGGCCAGCCCGATGACAGTGAACGGCACGATCGTGATGGCGTAGAAGAAGAACAGCGGACGCGTCGTCGTCACCCCTTGGTAGACCCACGGCAGCCACGTCGCAGCCACGGCCACGACGGGGACGCCGAAGCGCCAGTCGCGTCCGGCGACCCACCAAACCACCGCGACGACCAGGGCGATGGCGGCGAACCACCACAGCAGCGGCGTCCCGATGCCGCTGATGACGCGCAGGCAGTTGCCGGACGTGGTGACGCACCCGTCCACGCCTGGCTTGATGTCGTTGACCGCGTCGATCCCGATCGGACGGATCATCAGCAGCCAGCCCGCGGGGTGAGCGTTGTAGACGTGCGTGGCCTTGTTGATGAAGTCGCCCGTGTGGAAGCCGTAGATCTCCTGGTGGTAGTGCAGCCAGCCGGCGATGTCGGGGCCGAACGTCGTGACCAGCGGATCGGTGGGGTTCTTGAATCCCCAGTCCCGAGCCCAGCCACCATGGCCATCCGTCGGGCTGGCGAACCAGCCCGCCCATGATGCGACGTACGTGACCACCGTGGTGCCGACGAGGGCGATGAAGGCCGGGACTCCGTCGAACAGCAGGGCCAGCCACGAGCGGAAGTCGGCGCCGGCGAGGCGGCGGGCGCCAACGTCCCAGAGCACCGACAGGACGCCGAACGCCGCGAGCACGTAGATCGAATTCCACTTCACGGCGATCGAGCAGCCGAACATCAGCCCGGCGACCCAGCGCCACGGACGCCACAGCGCGAGGCGTCCGAACCGGCCGTCGAGATCGGACGCCCCCAGGGCCGTGAGCTGGTCGGCGAGCCGGTTGCGGAACCAGTCCCGGTCGGCGACCACTGCGGCGACGCCGGCGACGACGAAGAAGGCCTGGAAGATGTCGAGCAGCGCGATCCGCGACATGGTGAACGCGAGGCCGTCGAAGGTGAGCAGGAGCCCGGCGATGACGCCCACCAGCGTCGAGCGCGACACTCGGCGAGCGAGCCGCATCGTCATGCCGACAAGGAGCGCGCCGAAGACGCACGCCATGAACCGCCAGCCGAACGAGTTGACGCCGAACATGGCCTCGCCGACGCCGATCAGCCACTTACCCAGCGGGGGGTGAACGACGAAGCTCGGGCCAGCCTGCAGATAGGAGTAGTCACCCGCGACGAACGCCTTGTTGGTCACGTCCATCGGGTCGGGCCACTGCCGCTCGACGCCGAACCGCATCATCGAATAGGCGTCCTTGGCGTAGTACGTCTCGTCGAAAATCAGGTAGTCCGGGTAGCCGAGGTTATAGACGCGGATCGCGAAGGCCATGGCGGTGACGATCGCGGTGAGTAACCAGGCGCGGAGGCGATCGGTGGGCATGAAGTCACGGAGTCGGACGATCGTCGGCAGGTCCGTGGTGCGGACCCCGGCCCTCGTGGCGCCGCCGAGCCCCGACGAGGGCGCCGCGGGGGCGGGGGTGCTGGCGGTGGGGATCGTCACGGCGGTCATCCTAGACTCCGGGCTAGCTCATACTGAGGTCCGTGACCGTTCCCACAGGTTCCGACGCCGGCGGCGTCCTGGTGCTGGCAGCTACCCCGATCGGCGATATCGCGGACGCCAGCCCGGCGTTGATCCGTGAGCTGACCGGCGCAGGACTCATCGCCGCCGAGGACACCCGCCGCTACAAAGCCATGCTCGGACGCCTCGGCATCACCGTCGAGGCGCCCGTCGTGTCCTACTTCGACGGCAACGAGGCGTCGCGCGTCGGCGTCCTGCTGGACGCCCTCGCCGAGGGTCGCCGCGTGGTGGTCGTGACGGACGCCGGCATGCCGGTGGTCTCTGATCCCGGGTTCCGGGTGGTGGCGGCCGCGGCCGAGCGGGGCTTCCGGGTGACGGCGGTGCCGGGGCCGTCGGCCGTGTTGACGGCCTTGGCCGTGTCCGGGTTGCCCTCGGACCGCTTCTGCTTCGAGGGCTTCCTGCCCCGCAAGTCGGGGGAGCGTCGTCGCCGGCTCGAGGCGCTGGCGTCCGAGGAGCGCACGATGATCTTCTTCGAGGCCCCGCATCGGCTGGGCGATTTCTTGGCGGACGCCGCGTCCGTTCTCGGCGCGGACCGGGCAGGCGTCGTCTGCCGCGAGCTGACCAAGACGTATGAGGAGGTGCGTCGCGGACCGCTCGGGGAGTTGACGGACTGGGCCGCGGAGGGCGTCCGCGGCGAGATCACCGTCGTCATCTCGGGTGCCGTCGCCGTCGTCGCTTCACTGCCGGACGCCGTCGGCGCGGTGCTGGGTCGGGTCGCGGAGGGGGAGCGCCTCAAGGACGCCGTCGCCGAGGTCGCCACGGCGTCCGGGCTGAGCAAGAGTGCGCTCTACGACGCGGCGCTCGCGGCCCGCAAGGGCTGAGCTGGAGCGCTCCACGCACGCGCTCCACGCACGCGCTCCACGCACGCTACCCCTGGGGGGTATGCTTCCGCCGTCCGACGAAGGAGCGCGGTGGCTCGATGGTGAACTGGTGGCTGATCCTCGCCGCGGGCCTGCTCGCGGGGGCGACCACCTGTGCGGTCACCCAGGGCGGGCTGCTGGTCGGCCTGATCGCGCGGCAACGCAAGGCGTCCGGTGCCGTTCGGCGCTCGGTCGCGGACGACCTGGCCCCGGTCGGCGGCTTCCTGATCGGCAAGCTGATCTCGCACACGGTTGCGGGCGCGGCGCTCGGCGCCGTGGGCGTCGCGCTCGGGCTGAGCCCCATGGTCGGCACGGTCGCGCTGCTGGTCGCGGGCGCCCTCATGGTGGTGCTCGGGCTCTCGGCGCTCGGGGTGCCCGGCTTCAAGAACCTCACCTTCACACCCCCTGACTCGTGGTTGGGGGCCGTCCGCAGGCAGACGCGTTCGGGGTCGGCTCTGGCGCCCTTCCTCCTGGGGCTGGCCGTCCTGCTCATCCCGTGCGGCGTGACGCTCTCGATGATGATGCTGGCCGCGACGAGCGGCTCGCCGATGACGGGCGCCCTTGTCATGGCGGTGTTCGTCCTCGGCACGGCGCCGCTGTTCGCCGTCTACGGCTTCCTCTCGGCCCGCCTGCCGTTTGGGCGCGCGCTGTCGACGGCGCTCGGCGTCCTCGTCGTCGCGTTCGGCGTCTGGACGTTCAACTCCGGCCTCGTCGCCGGTGGATCGCCGGTCTCGCTGCCCTTGCCAGGTGCGCGGGGGAGTGGTCCGGGGACTGTCGTGTCTGCGGCACCCGGTCAGGTGCAAGAGGTCCGGATTCAGGCCTTCGATCAGGGGTATCAGCCCAGCGACGTCACGGTCGCGGCGGGCGCCCCGGTCAAGGTGACCTTCACCACCAAGAACGTGTACTCCTGCATCCTGGCCACGACGATGCCGACGCTGAACCAGCGCACCTTCCTGCCCTCCAACGGCAGCAAGACGCTCGACCTCGGCGTCCTGGCCCCCGGCGACTACCCGATCGCCTGCAGCATGGGCATGTACACCGCGACCCTCCACGTCCGATGATGCGCAAGGTCACCTTCACCGTCACCGGGATGCATTGCGCCGCCTGCGGACTGCTCATCGACGACTTCCTGCTGGACGTCGAGGGCGTCGCGTCCGCGTGCACCGACCTCCGGACGGCGCGCACCATCGTTCATGCGGACGCCGACGTCACGGACGCCGACCTGATCGCAGCCATCGCCGAGGCCGGCTACCAGGCCACCCATATCTGCTAGGGCGCTGACGTCTGCACTAGGGCGCTGATGCTGGGTGCGGACGCGTATCGCACATCTCTGGACGCGTAGCCGGCCCGGCTAGGCTGCTTGGCGAACCACAGGAGGGTCACTCGTGAGCCACGCACGTCCGCCACTGCCCGAGCCGCTGCCGGCTCCCGTCACGGACGCCCACACGCACCTCGAGTCGACGACCGTCAAGGGCGGCCTGCGCGCGGACGAGGCTGTGCCGCTGGCCGCAGCCGTCAACGTCACCCGGCTGGTCGACGTCGGCTGCGACGTGGCCAGTTCGCGGGAGGCGATCGTGAACGCCGAGAACCACCCCCGGGTCATCGCCACGGTCGCGCTGCACCCCAACGACGCCGCGCGAGCCGGCACGCTGCAGGACGGCCCGAATGGCGTCACGGGGAGGCGCGCGTCGCTGGCCGACCAACTCGCCCACATCGAGGCGCTCGTGACGGCGTCCGACCGCGTTCGAGCCGTCGGCGAGACGGGACTCGACTTCTTCCGGACCAAAGACCCCGACGCTCAGGCGCGCCAGCGCGTGTCGTTCGCCGCCCACATCGCCCTGGCGAAGGCCTATGGCAAGGCGCTCGTCATCCACGACCGGGACGCCCACGACGACATCCTCGACGTACTCGACGCCGAGGGCTGGCCCGACCGGGTGCAATTCCACTGCTTCTCCGGCGACGCCGCCTTCGCGCGTCGCTGCCTCGCCCACGACGCCTTCCTGTCCTTCCCGGGCACGATCACCTACAAGGGCAACGACCAGCTGCGGGAGGCGCTGCGCGTCACCCCGGCTGATCGGCTGCTCGTCGAGACCGACGCTCCGTACCTGACGCCCGTCCCCTACCGCGGGCGCTCCAACTCCTCCTTTCTCGTGCCCGTGACCGTACGGGCCATGGCTGACATGCGCGGCGACGACCTCGGGAGCCTGTGCATCGCGCTGGACGCCAACGCCACGGCCCTGTTCGGCGACTGGGGTGGGCCGGCCCTTCGACAGGCTCAGGGGGCGGGTCCGGAGGCGCAGGGATCGGAGCCGAACCATGGCTGAGGGCCTCCTGGACCCGCGGACGATTCGCGCGCTGGCGTCCGAACTGGACCTGCGTCCCACGAAGCAGCGCGGGCAGAACTTCGTCCACGACGCCAACACCGTCCGGCGGATCGTCTCGGCGTCCGGCATCACCCCCGACGATGTCGTCCTGGAGATCGGCCCTGGACTCGGCTCGCTCACCCTGGGCCTGCTCGAAGTCGCCAAGCACGTCACCGCGATCGAGATCGAGTCGTCGCTGGCCCGCCGGCTGCCGGCCACGGTTGAACAGCGCCTCCCGGACGCATCCGGACGCCTCACCGTCGTTGAGGCCGACGCCCTGGACGTGACCGAGCTGCCCGGACCGCCCCCCACCGCCGTCGTTGCGAACCTGCCCTACAACGTGAGCGTCCCGGTGCTGCTGCACCTGTGCGAGACCTTCGACTCCTGGACGCGCGGCCTGGTGATGGTCCAACTCGAGGTGGCCGACCGCCTCGTCGCCGGACCGGGGAGCCGCACCTACGGCGTCCCCAGCGTGAAGCTGGCCTGGTTCGCGGACGCGTCCCGCGCGGGCACCGTGCCTCCCGCGGTGTTCTGGCCCGTGCCGAACGTCGACTCTGGGCTGGTCCGCATCGTGCGCCACGAACCACCCCAAACGTCGGCGTCCCGAGACGAGGTCTTCGCCATCATCGACGCAGCCTTCGCTTCTCGCCGCAAGATGCTCCGCGCCGCGCTGGCCGGGGTGTTCGGGTCATCGTCGGCGGCGTCCGAGGCGATCGCGGCCGCCGGAGTCGACCCGCAGGCCCGCGGGGAGACGCTGCGCGTCGCGGACTTCGCCCGCATCGCCGAGCAGCGCCGAGCCCGGAGCTGACTGGTCGGTCACGGTTCGCCCTCGGGCTTTCTCGTCCTAGCTAGGGGTGATAGGAAGGGGCCATGGCTGACGTCCGAGGGATCGACGGGGTGCGCGTGCGCGCCTCCGGCAAGATCAACCTCGCGCTGCGCGTCGGTCCGCGCCGCGCCGACGGCTATCACCCGTTGGCCACCGTGGGCTTTCTCGTCCTAGCTAGGGGTGATAGGAAGGGGCCATGGCTGACCTCCGAGGGATCGACGGGGTGCGCGTGCGCGCCTCCGGCAAGATCAACCTCGCGCTGCGCGTCGGTCCGCGCCGCGCCGACGGCTACCACCCGTTGGCCACCGTCTTCCAGAGCGTCAGCGTCTACGACGACCTGGAGGTGCGTCCGGCGCCGCCCGGCGAGTTCCCGGTCACGGTGACGGGGGCGCAGGCCGACCTCGTCCCCACCGACGGACGCAACCTCGTCGTCAAGGCCGGCCGGCTGCTGGCCGAGGCCTACGGCAGCCCGGACGCCGGCGCCGCGATCGCCATCCGCAAGAGCATCCCGGTCACCGGCGGCATGGCAGGCGGATCCGCCGACTGCGCCGCCGCCCTGGTCGCCCTCAGCGTGCTCTGGGACCTCGACGTCACCCAGTCCGAATTGCTGGACCTGGGCAAGCAACTCGGCGCCGACGTGCCGTTCTCGCTGATGGGACAAACGGCCTACGGCATCGGACGCGGCGACGACCTCGTGCCTGTTCTCAGCCGGGGCAGCTATCACTGGGTGCTCGCGTTCGCCGACTTCGAGCTGTCAACGCCCGCGGTGTTCGCCCGCTTCGACGAGTTGAGCCCCGATCCAAGCCCGGCGCTCGGCGTCCCGACCGGAATGCTCGAGGCGCTAGCGTCCGGGGACGCGACCGCGCTCGCGGGCGTCCTCGTCAACGATCTTCAGCCGGCCGCGCTGTCGCTGCGTCCGGAGTTGTCCAAGACGATGGCCGAAGGCATGGACGCCGGCGCTTTGGCGTCCATGGTGTCGGGCTCGGGACCGACGATCGCGTTCCTGGCGTCCAGCGAAGAGGCGGCAATCGACCTGTCCTTCCGGCTGAGCGCCGCGGACGTGTGCCGAACAGTGCGGCGGGTGAGTGGTCCGGTGCAGGGCGCGAAGTTGGTCGCCTGAGCGGCTCCAGACGGACGCCGCACGCGCGCGTCGGCGTCCAAGCGGTCTCCAGACCACTCGATGCGCACGGTCAACTCGGCCTACCGCGCGTCGGTGTGCGGTTCAGTTCTGACCGTCGGGGAGCCGCAGCTCCGGATGAGGGTTGAGCTGGCGCATCCCGTTCCACGTCAGGTTGACGAGGTGGGTCGCGACCTCGCGCTTGGCAAGGCGGGTGACGTCGCGGTTGTCGACCCACCACTGCCCGGCCAGCGCCACGAGCCCGACGAGCATCTGCGAGTAGAGCGGTGCGATCTCGGGGTCGAAACCGCGGTGCGAGAACTGGGCGGCGAGCAGCCCCTCGACCCGGCTGGCGATCGAGCTCAGGATCGTCTGGTACGAGCCACCCTGGGTGTACGGCGACGAGTCGCGCGAGATGATGCGGAACCCGTCGGTGTTCTCCTCGATGTAGTCGAGCAGGGCCATCGTGCCGAGTTCGATGAGCGAGCGCGGGTCGGTGCCCGGACGCGTGATCGCCCCGGCGATCGCTTCGTGCAGCTGCCGGACCTCGCGGTCGACGACGACCGCGTAAAGGCCTTCCTTACCGCCGAAGTGTTCGTAGACGACGGGCTTGCTGACCTGGGCGTGGATCGCGATCTCTTCGACCGACGTGCCTTCGAGGCCGCGCTCGGCGAACAGGGCGCGGGCCACGTCGACGAGTTGCTCGCGACGCTCGGCCCGCGTCATCCGGACGCGCGCGCGACGGGCACGGGGGGCGACCGGGCTGCTGCTCACGCCGCCAGTGTGTCCGATCGGACGCCGACGTGCGACCCGGACGCCCTCGCGTCCCGAGTCGCGCCCGCAGCGTCCGCCGCCGTAAACTCCCCTGAGGCCCTTCGGGGCCGTTCCCCGGTTGGTCTTTCGGCAGGGCCCGCCTGACTTTGAATCAGGATTAGCGAAGTAGGTTCGACTCCTACCCGGGGAGCCACCATCGAGGAGTCATCGCCAACAACTGCCCATGCCTGAGGCCGCAGAATCGTCGCCCCGATAGAGTGCTGACAACGCATCAGGAGGGCTCGATGGTGGAAACAGGTCAGGTCTCGGGGGTCGCCGCAGTCGTCGTCTTGGCCGCTGGCGCAGGCACGCGGATGAAGTCGACGACGTCCAAGCTGCTGCACAAGGTCGCCGGACGCACCTTGCTGTCCTATGCCGTGGACGCCGCGGGCGCGCTCGATCCGCAGCACCTCGTGGTGGTGGTCGGCCATCAGCGGGACCAGGTCGAGGCCCACCTGGCCGAGATCGCACCGGGCATCACGATCGCCGTCCAGGAGAGCCCCAAGGGCACCGGGGACGCCGTCCGCTCCGGTCTGCTCCCCATCCCGGACGTCACCGGCGAGGTCGTCGTCACCATGGGCGACGTCCCGCTGCTGACCGGTGAGACGCTGAAGGCGCTCGTCGGCGTCCATCGGAGCAACGGCGACTCCGTGACGATCCTCACCACGATCCTGGACGACGCCGGCTCCTACGGACGCATCCTGCGCGACGAAGCCGGCGAGGTCGTCCGCATCGTCGAGCGCAAGGACTGCACCCCCGAGCAGGTCGCCATCACCGAGATCAACGCGGGCATCTACGTCTTCAACGCCGACACGTTGCGCGCTGGGCTCGCCTCGCTGACCACCGACAACGCCCAGGGCGAGCTCTACCTCACCGACGTCATCGCTTACGCGAAGGCCCAAGGCGGACACGTCCATCCGATGGTCCTGGACGACCCCTGGGAGGCCGAGGGCGTCAACGACCGCTCCCAGCTCGCCACGCTCGGACGCATCAAGAACCAGCGCATCTGCGAGTCCTGGATGCGCAACGGAGTGACGATCATCGACCCCGCTACCACCTGGATCGAGGACGGCGTCGACATCGCCACCGACGTCACCCTGCTGCCGGGCACGCAGCTCGAGGGCGCGACCACCATCCACGCGGGCGCGGTCATCGGCCCCGACACCACCCTCCGCGACGCCGAGGTCGGCCAGGACGCCAAGGTCGTCCGCACGCACGGCCTGTTGGCCACGATCGGCGATCGCGCCTCCGTCGGACCCTTCGTCCACCTTCGTCCCGGCACCGAGATCGAAGCGGACGCCCGCGTGGCGGCTTTCGTCGACCTGCGCGACGCCCACATCAGCGAGGGCGAGCGGGTGGCGCCGTTGTCCGCCGTGGACGGGCACGTCGTTTGAGCCTGGAGAGGCTGGGGCTCGTCGCGGCGACGGTGACGTCGCCCGACCAGAAGGGTCCGTCAGTCTGAGGTCCGGATTTCGGCCGGTCCGGCGACGCCACCGTCCTCACCGCTCTCGTCGGCGTGGCGTCCCGCCAGGCCAGCCGACGCGACACGGGGGCGTCCGTTCACCGTTAGGATGGCCCGGTCACTGCCCACCAGGCACGCGAGGGGATATCGAGTGAGCGGCATCACCAGGCCGAACGACAAACACCTGATGCTGTGCAGCGGTCGCGCTTTCCCGGAACTCGCCGAGGAGATCGCCGCCCTGCTGAACGTGGATCTCGTCCCGACAAGGCAAGTCACCTACGCAAACTCTGAGATCTACGTCCGCTTCGAGGAGTCGGTGCGCGGCGCGGACGCGTTCGTCATCCAGAGTCACCCGGCGCCGGTGAACGAGTGGCTCATGGAGCAGCTCATCATGATCGACGCCCTCAAGCGGGCGTCTGCCAAGCGCATCACGGTGGTCTCGCCGTTCTACCCCTACGGCCGCCAGGACAAGAAGCACGCCGGACGCGAGCCCATCTCCGCCCGCCTCATCGCCGATCTCTACAAGACTGCGGGCGCGCACCGGCTCATGTCGGTCGACCTGCACGCCGCGCAGATCCAGGGCTTCTTCGACGGCCCGGTCGATCACCTCATGGCGCTGCCGGTGCTGGCCGACTACATCAAGTCCAAGTACCCGGTCGACAACATGACGATCGTGTCCCCCGACGCCGGACGCGTCCGCCTGGCCGACATGTACACCGACCGGCTCGGCGCGCCGCTGGCGATCATCCACAAGCGCCGCGACCCGAACAAGGCCAACGAGGTCGCGGTCGGCGAGGTCGTCGGCGACGTCCAGGGCCGCTGCTGCCTCTTGGTCGACGACATGATCGACACCGCCGGGACCATCGTCGGCGCCGCCAAGGTGCTCAAGGAGCATGGGGCGGCCCAGGTGATCTGCGCGGCCACGCACCCCATCCTGTCCGGACCCGCGATCGAGCGCCTCAACGCGTCCGAGTTCGAAGAGGTCATCGTTACGAACACCCTCCCCGTGGCCGACACGGACGCCATCCCGAAGATGACCGTCCTGTCCATCGCGCCCATGATCGCCAAGGCGATCCAGGAGGTCTTCACCGACGGCTCCGTCACCTCGTTGATGTCCGATTAGGTCGGACGTCGACCGTCGGCTCCCCGGTGGTCGGCTCACAAGACTCAGCTACGAGTGTCTTTCAGGGGCCGGATTGAAGGGGGCGATATCCGTTCCCTGAGCTTGTCGAAGGGTCTCGACGAGCGCACTCAGCCGCGATTCGTGCCCGACGCCGCCGCGGCGCTACGATCTTCGGGTTACCTCGGCGAGGGGCTTTCGGCCCGTGATCGACAAGGCGTTCCTCCCTTGCTGAGTCCCTGTACGCAAGGTGGTAGGAGAACACATGTCCAACGAAATCAAGCTCGTCGCCGAGTCGCGTGACGAGTTCGGCAAGGGCGCATCGCGCCGGATCCGCCGCGCCGGCAAGGTCCCCGCGGTCCTGTACGGCCACGGCACCGATCCCGTGCACATCACGCTGCCGGCCCACGAGACGCTGCTGGCGCTGCGCACCGCGAACGCGCTGCTCGCCCTCGACCTGGGTGGCAAGAAGCAGCTCGCCCTGCCCAAGCAGGTCCAGCGCGACCCGATCCGCGGCTCGCTCGAACACGTCGACCTGATCCTCGTCCGCAAGGGCGAGAAGGTCACCGTCGAGATCCAGCTGGTCGTCGTCGGCGAGTTGTCCGAGTCCGATCTCGTCCTCAACCAGGACCAGCAGACCCTGGCGCTCGAGGTCGAGGCGACCAACATCCCGACCTCCATCGAGGTCAACATCGAGGGCCTGGGCGCCGGCGATCGCATCACCGTCGCCGACCTGACGCTGCCCGAGGGCGCGTCCTACCACGGCGTCGAGGCCGCCGAGGACAACGTCATCGTCTCCGTCGTCGTCGCCAAGGACGAGGTCGAGGAGACCGAAGCCGCCGAGGGCGAGGACGCTGCCGCCGAGGACGCCGAGTAGGCATTGGCTGCATGGCTCGTGGTCGGGCTCGGTAATCCGGGCCCGACCTACGCAACTCACCGGCACAACGTCGGCTTCATGGTGGTCGACGAGCTGGCCCGGCGTGCCCGGGCATCCTTCACGGCCCCGCGCCTCATGCGGGCCGAGGTGTGCGAGACGCGACTCACGGCGTCCGGTATCGGCGGCATCGGGGCGGACGCCGAACGCGTCGTCCTACTGAAGTCGCGCACGTACATGAACGAGTCCGGGATCGCCGTGTCGAAGGCGTCCGCCTTCTTCAAGATCGATCCGGCGCACACCATCGTCGTCCACGATGAACTCGACATCGACCTCACTCAGCTGCGCCTCAAGCTGGGGGGCGGCGATAACGGCCACAACGGCCTGAAGTCGATCCGGGCCCACCTGGGCACCGGCGATTTCTATCGCGTTCGGTTCGGCATCGGACGCCCCCCGGGCCGCCAGGAGCCCGCGGACTTCGTCCTCACCAGCTTCCCCGCCAGCGCCCGCGAGGACGTGGCCGTCGAGGTCGGACGCGCCGCAGACGCCGTCGAGGTGCTCATCGCCTC
>Ga0208823_1001454_pt1 | contig 18768 bp, 26 predicted proteins | sample AD_UKC075_MetaG_FD_184440 | JGI IMG/M metagenome (GOLD analysis project Ga0208823, IMG submission 184440) | Active sludge microbial communities of municipal wastewater-treating anaerobic digesters from USA - AD_UKC075_MetaG (SPAdes) (version 2) | ecosystem: Engineered > Bioreactor > Anaerobic >... | reverse complement strand
TTGGAAAAGTTATCAAAAATTGACTTTATGACTGGGCTTGAAACCGAGCTTGATGTTAGCGATGCCGTAATAGCCGAGGACAAGCTATCCTTCACCCATCCCGACCTTGTTGAGGGCGATATCGTATTTTTCACATACGAGTATGACAGGGAGAGCACGGAAGGTGAGACGGAAATTGAGTATTACGACAGTCGGTATGTCGTCAAAGATTCGGTCACGGGAAAATTTTATAAGTGGCACATAACGGTAGCAAATGGAGTGCCATCAATAGAGTTGAAGGAGGTGTAGGGTATGAATGAAATACTACTCAATGCTTTGGTAGCACGAATCAAGGCAGGACAGATGACAATTGACCAAGTGCTTATACCATATCAAGAAGCAGTTAAAATTAAATTAGAAGAAAGCGACAACTAACATCAGTTTTAATTGATTGGGTGCTGGTTTGCAACCTAAAGAAGGCAAAGGAGGGATTGGTAATGACTAAGAAGGTTATGATTGACCCAGGGCATGCACCTGGGAATGTTAACCGTGGACCAACAGGATACTATGAGTACCAGGGAATGTGGAAACTATCCAATTACCTGAAGGAAGAGCTGACCAAGAGAGGTGTGCAAGCAGACCTGACCAGGACAGAGAGCCAAGACCCAAGCCTGTCCGAGAGGGGCAAGAAGTCCAAAGGCTATGACATGTTCATCAGTGAGCACAGCAATGCTTTCAATGGCAAGGCAAGGGGTGTGGAGGTGTACTACTCACTGCAGAGACCTGGAGATAAAGTTCACGCACAGGCACTGTCAAAAGCTATCTCCACTTTGATGAACAATCCTGACAGGGGTGCAGCAACAAGAGAATATCCTAATAAGCCTGGAGTTGACTACTATGGAGTAATCAGAGCTGCAGCCAGTGTTGGTTGTCCCCATATATTCCTGGTGGAGAACGGGTTCCATGACAATCCCAAAGATGAGGCATGGCTGAAGCAGGACAGCAACTTAAGGAAATTGGCACAAGTGCAGACTGACGTTATCTGCAACATTTTAGGAGTCAAACCACAAGATGAGACCTTATACCGTGTTCAAGTAGGAGCCTTCAAGAACAAGAAGTATGCTGATAATATGTACAACAAGCTGAAGGCAGAAGGTTATGACACCTACATGGTAATAGCAGATGGTTTCTATAAAGTACAGACTGGTGCCTTTAAGGACAGGCAGAATGCTGAAAATCTGGCAAACAAGCTTAAGAAGGCAGGTTATGATGTATACATCACGACCAAGGCAGGTTCACCTGTATCAGCAACTAAGCCAGAGCCACAACAGGGGATTAAAGTTGGTGACAAGGTGCGAGTGAAGAAGGGAGCTAAGACCTACGATGGTAAGAGCCTTGCAAGCTTTGTCTACAAGACCGTGTACGACGTTCTCCAGGTGAACGGAAACAGGGTGGTAATCGGTTTAGGTAAAGCAGTTACTGCAGCCATGCATGTCAATGACCTTATCAAGCAGTAAGAAGGAGGTGAGAAGGCGTGGCAGAGGTACTACAATTCATAGGTTCGTGGTGGGGCTTGCTTATCGTAGTGTTGTTCCTGGTGGGTTATGCAATTTACGACTGGGGGAAGGCTAGAAAGCTTATTGCTTCTATGATATTCCATGCTGAAGAGAGAGCCAGGGAATTGGTGCTGGAGAATGGAGAGGCAAAGTTCAACTGGGTTAAAGAAAACACCTACCCAATGCTACCCAAGTGGATGAGGTTCCTCCTGACAGAAGATATGTACAAGGCACTGATACAAAAAGTGTTCGATGAACTCAAGGAATGGGCTACCAACAGACCGTTGCCTAGGGAGTAGGGTACGATTACCTGACTGAGAGACAATAAAAGTTCCTCTTTATAAGAGGAGCTTTTATTTTTACGTTTATCATTCAAGGTGAATCAAGGTGTTTCACCTTGAAACAAGGTGTTTCACCTTGAATCAAGGTGAATCAAGGTGAAAAATTCAAGGTGTTTCACCTTGAATCAAGGTGAATCAAGGTGAATCAAGGTGAATGATATCCCATTTTTTGGCTGTGATAACCTTCTTCCAGGTGCCTGATACGCAAAAAATCGGTTACAAAAGACGAAAATAATGTCTGTAATGCCTGGTTTTACTGGGTTAGATGGAAAATCGGCTTAAAGCCCATTTCCTCCTCCCCACCTGAAAATGGGTTTGGGATAAATTTTTTCACGGTGAACAAAAATATTTTTGAATAGCATTTCTGCTGGGGAGGATGAATTGCCCTTGAAGCCGATTTTTATGTCAACATGGAATTTAATTTGCCAGACGGTACATAGGAGTGAGATTCCCAAGGTTCTACCAAAAGGTAGGTTTTAAAGAAAGTTTGAAAAAGTTTGAAAAAGTCTGAAAAAGTTAGCACAATGAAGCAGGTATATGAATATGGCAGATAAACAGTGAAAACGAGCTGTTAATGGATGTGCTTTCGAACCGATTTTAGAGCATAATAAGATTAACAACAAGGCGACAGCTCAGAACCAAATAAATAATAAGGAGGAAATCAGGATGAAAAAGAACACAGGTTTCAATAACAATAGGACATTCGGAGTGGAGATTGAGTTTTTCTTGGGCAGAACCAACAGACGTGGAGCGTACGCAGAGGAAGTTGCACAGGCTGTAAGAGAACAAGGAATAGAGTGTTACGTAGAAGGTTACAACCACACAACCAGACCATACTGGAAGATAGTTACAGACGCAAGCGTGAGCCACGAAGGACTTGAGATTGTAAGTCCTCCTCTCAAAGGACAAGACGGTTTGAACCAACTCAAGAAAGTTCTCGAGGCACTCAACCAGGTGGGAGCCAAGGTTAACAGAACCTGTGGAGTTCACGTTCACCACGACGCAAGCGACTTTTCTTTGAGAACATTCAAAAACTTGTACGGCATGTATGCTAGATACGAAGATCGCATAGACGAGTTGGTAGCTAAGAGCAGACGTGGAAACCTCAACACCTACTGTCTTAGCCCAGGAACAGATTTAGAGCTACTGCAGAATGCCAAAAGCGTTGACGAGATAATCGACAGGGTATATCCAAGCAGATACATCAAGTTGAATTGTCAGAGCTTCAGAAGACACGGAACAATCGAATTTAGGCAGCATGGTGGAAGCACCGAATACCAGAAGATTATGAGCTGGATTGTATTAACTCAGATGATGGTTGAGAGAGCTGTCAACGGAACAATCCAACTGAAGGAAGGAGCTACCGACTGGTTCAACTTCAAGAAAGTTATCAGAGCATATGGTTGGATGGGAGCCGACGAGCTGCAGCAAGAAGTAATCAAATATCTGAACAAGAGACGTAAGGAATTGGCTAAGAAATACAACTTGTCCTTGGCAAGTTAACAGCCGAAACTCCCCCAGGTGGGGATTGCCTCCCACCACTGATGATGGCAGGCAACCGAACTTTGAAAAGGAGTGATGTAGATGATTAAGATTATCTGTGAAGACGGTGCTAGGTTTGAAGCCGAGACTTACGAAGACCTGGTGTCAGCAATGAAGCTTGACATGTGGTTACCACAGAGCCGAGATGAATACATGGCAGGAGTAGCAAGACGTTGTGAGGTGTGGGATGGCAGCAAGATACAATACAGCAATGCTAAAGAGTTCATCCATGAGTTGCTGAGAGTTGGAGTTATTAAAATGATGACAGGAGGTGAATAAGATGTGTACACTGAAAGTGTATAACAAGGCTGAAACGGAAATGCTGCAAGCCAGGAACTTAGAGGAACTGATGAAGGTAGCACGGTGGTTGCAGAAGTACTTTGAGGAACACCCAGAAGACCGAGAGCTAATACGAGATGACTTAGGCAAAATATTTATAAGACGTAAGAGGGAGTTGACACCACCTGCAGAGAAGCAAGCCAGGATTTACATCAAGCAATGGTTCGCAAGGAAGATAGGCACACCCAGAGAGCTGCAGGTAACAATTAAGCATGAGACAGAAAAAGCTTACCTAATAAAAGGGCATGCATTAGCTACACCAACTAGCACCTGCAGGCATTGTGGAAGACGATTGACCCACCCAGTGAGCGTGTTGTACGGAATTGGACCAGAATGTGGCAAGCATTACCATATTCCACGAAACCCAGAAGATGTTGAGGCAATTAGGAAGATGATTGAACAGATTGAATATGAAGGATGGATACCTAAGAGTGTAGTGGAAGTTTTTGAGGAAGTTGGAATTTAATCTTACCGTTAGGATATAATAATACCAAGAGGTAAGTTTTAAAGAAAGTTTGAAAAAGTTTAAAAAAGTCTGAAAACATTAGCACAAGGGAGGTAGATACATGAACATGGCAGGTAAATGGTGAAAACGAGCTGTTAACGGATGTGCTTCCGAACCGATTTTGGAGCATAATAAGGCTAACAACAGGGCAACAGCCCAAAACCAAATTACAAGGAGGAAATTAGAAAATGATGTATGGATTAAGATGGACAGAGACCGACCGTAACGACCAGATTGTAACCAAGGAGAAGGATTTTAAGACAGAAAAGCAGCGTGAAAAGTTCATAGCTAAGCTTGAGGAAAAGGGTAACTTCATCGAAGTGGTAGCTTACTCTGACCCAGAGCCTGCACCTGCACCTGCACCTGCACCTGCTACCAAGACCAGTGGAGTGTTCAAGGTGGTGACAGACCGTAACCCAGACTTCTATTATGTAGGTGCCAGCAGTCAGATTGAGATAGCCTTCAGAGACTACATGAACTGGGTAACCAAAGGTAAGGCACCGAAAGCAATCCAAGAGGAAGCAGACAAGCACGACCGTAACCCTGAGATTTTCAGGTATGAGGTTTTGGAAGAGGTGGAAGGTAGCAGAGCAGAGTTGAACGAACGTAAGAAAGAGTGGATTGTGAGATTAGCTAACAACCAGCCTGAACCTGAAACAGAACAGGAACTCACTGTTGAGGAACGTAACAGACTCATTCTTGAGAGAAAGGTTAGGGTTAGAAAAAACACGGAAACGGGGTTGTGGCAAGTAGAGGTTGCAAGCCCGACGGCAAAAGATGGCTACATAGTGCAAGCCGAATGGATAACAGAATTTGAGGCAAGGTTAGACGCGCAGAACTGGGCAAGGGAACTTGATTAAAAAAGGCGGTTATATCAAGAATGACCTGACAGTTAGAAAAGCAATCCAGTCAGCTTTCCAATTAGACACCTTCAGAAAATAGCATAATAAGGCTAACAACAGGGCAACAGCCCAAAACCAAATTACAAGGAGGAAATTAGAAAATGATGTATGGATTAAGATGGACAGAGACCGACCGTAACGACCAGATTGTAACCAAGGAGAAGGATTTTAAGACAGAAAAGCAGCGTGAAAAGTTCATAGCTAAGCTTGAGGAAAAGGGTAACTTCATCGAAGTGGTAGCTTACTCTGACCCAGAGCCTGCACCTGCACCTGCACCTGCACCTGCTACCAAGACCAGTGGAGTGTTCAAGGTGGTGACAGACCGTAACCCAGACTTCTATTATGTAGGTGCCAGCAGTCAGATTGAGATAGCCTTCAGAGACTACATGAACTGGGTAACCAAAGGTAAGGCACCGAAAGCAATCCAAGAGGAAGCAGACAAGCACGACCGTAACCCTGAGATTTTCAGGTATGAGGTTTTGGAAGAGGTGGAAGGTAGCAGAGCAGAGTTGAACGAACGTAAGAAAGAGTGGATTGTGAGATTAGCTAACAACCAGGTCAGGAATTCCCAATAAGATGTCGAAACCACCTGCTGGTGGATGCTGGCAGGTGGTAGCTGGGAGATGACCTACCCAGCCTGATGATGACAGGTCAGAAGGAGGAATGAGGATGATATATTTTGCATACGGTAGCAACCTGCACCTGGAGCAAATGCTGAGACGTTGCCCAGACGCAGAGCCACTGACACAAGCTATCCTGCATGGCTACCGACTCACGTACAGGAGAGGAGTTGCTACAGTTGAGAAGGCAGATAAGAAAGACCGAGTGCATGGAGCATTGTACAGGATTAGCAAGAGAGACTTGAAAGCGTTGGATATTTACGAAGGGTATCCCAATTTGTATTACCGAGACACCGTACAGGTGGAAGCCAGAGGAATGGGTTCGGTACGTGCTATAACGTACAAGATGCACAAACACTTTGAGGTTAGCTTGCCAAGAGCTGGATATTATGAAATTATCCAGGAGGGATACCGAAACTGGGGTTTACCCACGAACTCACTGGAAATGTCACTTGAAAATTTGGGTTCTGTTGGGTTATCAATAGGCAGGTAGGGGTATTACCCTTCTGAAAATCTACAGGTTCTTTGAAAACTATATATAAAGGAGAGGAGATTAAAAATGATGTTCGAGGAGAATATTCGTATGGCGTATCATGTTGCTTCTAAGTTTACACCAAACACAATCGTTGACATGGAGGATATTAAGCAACTTGCACTTATAGGATTATACAAAGCAAGCCAAAATTATAAGGACAGTTTAGGGTTTACATTCAGCACTTATGCCTATAAGGTTATGAGGAATGAGATACTTAAAGAACTCTCAAAACACAACATCTGTGACAGTATAGATGAGATGGAATATGATGTAGCTGATGAGAGCTGCAATCCAGAAGAAGAATACATTGGCAGTCTCCAAAGGTTCAGTTCAGTTCTGACAAACCAAGAACACGAGGTTGTGTTATTGACCGTACAGGGTTATTCTCAGAAAGAGATATCCTTGAGGTTGAACCTGTCACAATCACAGATAAGCAGGATATTCATCAAGGCTAAGAAGAAGATTAAAGAGGTGTTGGAAGATGGCTGTATTGCTAATGTGGGATAATAAATTGGCACTGAAATGTGCCTTTGAAGAGAAAGAACTTGCTAAGTCAGTTCCAGGCTGGAAATGGAATGGGCAGATGAAAGTTTGGGAATATCCAATTGAGAAAGAAACGGTTGACCAGTTAGTGTCAACCTTCCCTAACCTTAGAGTGGCACCTGATGTTAAGGAACACGTTAAACGTATCGAGCGTAACAGGATGAAGTTGTTGGAGTTGAAGGAAATTAAAGACGTTGACATCAACGTTCCGTTTGCCGACAAGCTTAGAAACTACCAGAGAGTGGGAGCTAACTTCTTGAGCACAACTGGTAAGTGCATTCTGGCAGATGACATGGGTACAGGTAAGACGTTACAGACCATTACAGCATGTGAGGAGCTGGGAGCCAAGAGAGTCTTGGTTGTTTGTCCGAATAGTTTAAAGTGGAACTGGCATGATGAGGTTGGTAAGTGGACTGACAGCAAGGCAGTGGTGGTTGACGGAACCAGAGCCAAACGTGAGAAGGCTATCCAGGAGTTCCAGGGGATGTACCTGATTATCAACTATGAGTCAATGAGATTACACGAGGAACTGCAGAAAATGCACTGGGATGTGTTGGTACTGGACGAGGCACACAAGATTAAAAACAGGAAGGCACAACAGACCAAGGCTGTTAACAAGATTAAAGCCGACCGTATATTCCTGTTAACAGGTACTCCAATGCTGAACAGACCTGATGAGTTGTGGAGCCTGCTGCACAGACTATATCCTGACAAGTTCAGGAGCTACTGGAGGTTCGTGGAGAGGTACTGCACTATAACCGACAATGGTTGGGGTAAGGAAATAGGTATGGGTACACCAGAACAGCAGGAGGAACTCAAGAGACTGTTGGCACCTATTATGCTTAGACGAACTAAGAAAGAGGTTCTTACCGAATTGCCTGACAAGATACACCAAAGGTTCCTGGTAGAGCTTACAGGTAAGCAAGCTAAGATTTATAAGAGCATGGAGCGTGATGCCATAGCTACACTGTCAAACGGAGAGACCATTGCAGCACCAGTGGTGATAGCACAGATTACCAGGTTGAGACAGATTGCTGTCTCCACACAATTGCTATCAGATGATGTTGCTGAGAGTGCTAAGTTTGAGGCATTGATGGAATTGATACAGGATAACATAGTTGAGCACAAGATAGTGATATTCAGTCAATTCCGCAGAGCGATAGAGCTGTTCAGCAAAAGACTGGATGAGGAAGGTGTTAAATGGGTTGCTGTTACAGGTGCAGTCAAGCAGGGAGACAGACACCAAGCTACAAAAGATTTTCAGGAGAAGGACGACGTGAGGGTGATGCTTGCAACTATCGAAGCAGCAGCACATGGACTAACCTGGACTGCAGCAGACATTGCCGTATTCCTTGACAGACACTGGACACCTGCAATCAATGCACAGGCTGAAGACCGTTTGCACAGGATGGGGCAGAAGAACAGCGTAACCATTGTAAATATGGTGGCACGTGGAACCGTAGAGGAATATATTGAGAAGTTGCTGGAAGCGAAAGGGGAGAGCTTTGATGCAATAGTCAATGGGCAACTGACAGCAGAAGACTTGAGGCAGATTTTCAATTTATAAGAATTTACCTTCTCTCCCAGGAGAGGAGGTAAATTTTTTGCAAAAATTCAGAAAAATTGGGGTTAAATCACTTAGCGTTCTGATATAATGAAGTAGGATGGTGGAGATACCTACCTAATGCTATAAAGAGGAGGGATAAAATGAAGACTTTAAAAGAAGGTGGACTCCAGGAACTGGGGTTCTTTAAGAATAGGATAGGAAGAGCTTATGGCAGGGGTGAGATAGACCGAGACACTTTTGAACGACTTAGTGCTAAGACGGAAGACCTAATCAAGGAACTGGAAGTCTTGCCTAAATGGAAAGATGATGATAAATAAGTACATCAGGTAGGTATCACACCGAAAATTATAAAATAAGGAGGGTTATTTGATGTCAAAGAACGTAGTGAGTTACACCCAGTTAAAATCATGGAAGAGGTGTAGACAGAAGTGGCACTATCGTTACGTGAGAGGGTTAGTTCCGAAGGAACGTGTCAAGAAGATTGACCTGGGTAACTATGGGCATGCATTACTGGAAGCATACTACAAAGGGGAAGACCTGCAACAAGCCAGCGAGAACTATTGGCGTGAACAGACCAAGGATATGTTCCAGGAGGAAATGATTGAGTACCAAGAGGTAAGAGACCAAGCCGAGCAACTGGTAAAGCGTTATATTGACCATTATAACAAGGTAGGGGATGACCTAAAAATCCATGCAGTGGAGGAACACTTCCAGGTAACAATACCGACAGCAAAAGGTTACAAGTCTATGACCGACCTACAGGGAGTGCTTGACCTGGTAGTGGAAGATGACACAGGAGAGCTGTGGTTGGTTGACCACAAGTTTACCAGCATTGATTTGGACAAGTATGAAGAAAACCTAGTTCTTGACGAACAAGCAAACTACTACCTGTGGGCATTGGTTGAGATGCTGGGTGATTATAGGGCTGTATCTGGTATCATATTTAACCTTATTCGCACCAAGTTACCGACGGTTCCTCATGTGCTTAAGAATGGTGGATTGAGCAAGGCTAAGAACATTGATACAGATGTGGACACCTATCTCCAGGCTATTAAAGACAACAGGCTTAACCCAAATGATTATGTGGATATCCTTAACTACCTGAAGGAGAACTCAAAACCGTTCTTCAAGAGACACAGAGTTTATCGTACACCAGAGGAGCTTGAGAACATCAAAGGTGAACTGTATGAAATATCTAGAGACATGAGGGGTTGCAGGGTGTACCGTAATGCAACCAGAGATTGTTCCTGGGATTGCCCATACCGTGAGTTGTGTATCATGGAGAGCAAGGGTATCAAGGATGATTTCTATATTGAGAATAATTTTGATATCTGCAAGGGTTACAAGCAGGATTAAGAGATATACTGTTAGTGAAGGAGGGGCTGATGATGTATGGGCAGCAAAGTTTGGATTGTTAATTCAGCAGGGCACAATTTTGATGCAGCAAAGTCTTACGGAGAGCTTATCCCATTAACAGTGGGCAAAGTCAACATATTCAACGTGGAGAGACTTATAAGAGAGTTCAAAGGTATGTTGGCTAATCACAAGAAAGAAGACTGGATATTGCTTAGTGGTAATGTGGTTCTGAATGTGCTTGCTGTAGCGATTGTGCTTGTAAAACATGGGGAGGTGAGAATGTTATTATACGACGTTATTAAGAAGGAGTATGTTCCGAGGGAAATCAAATTTGATGAATTAAAACAATAAGGAGGGAGTTTAGTGGATAAAAAAGTCTTGGAGAAGTTGCAGAGCAGGATTGCCAACATTGAGGAGGTTCCAGTTACAGCGAAGGTTCTTCTGTATTCTGACCCAGGTGTAGGCAAGACCACTGCAGCAGCATTATCACCCAAACCACTGATTATTAACTGTGAGGGTGGCACACTGTGTCTGAACAAGTTTAAGAAATTCCACAAACAATTGGATATCCAGACGTTCCGACCAGACAGCATTAAGGAGTTACAGGAGATATTCTGGTATCTCAAAAGTGGACAACACGACAGACAGACCGTTGTGCTTGACAGCTTGAGTGAGATACAACGTATGTCCATGGATGAGATATTGGCAGACCCAAAGAGGGATGACAAGTTCGACCGTGACACACCTATTCTGCAGGACTATGGCAAGAACACACAACAGTTGCGTAAGCTGGTGAGAGCTTTCAGAGACTTGCCGATGAATGTGGTGTTTACCTGTTTGGCAAACGAAAGGAAAGACGAAACTGATGGTAGCGTAAAGATTATGCCTGAATTGACACCTAAACTAGCAACTGATGTTATGGGATACGTGGATGTGGTAGGTTACATGTTCGTATCCGAAGAAAAGGGTGTTCGCAAGTTGTTAACACAACCGAAGGGCAAATACATGGCAAAAGACAGAAGTGGCAAGTTAGGCACAGGGTTATTGGAGCCGACCATGTTCCATGTTTTTAACAAAATCACAGATGGAGTTGTGGAGGTTCCTGAATATATTGACCAAATTATAAAGGAGGTAAAGCATAATGAAGGCTAAGTTTGATTTCAGTAATGTAAGTGATGGGTTTGAATTGATGCCGAAAGGAGAGTACCCTTGTTTCTTATTCGACGTCAATCTCAAGGAGACCAAGAACGGAGATGACATGTACGTTCTGATACTCAAGGTGGCAGAAGGTGAGTACAAGGGCAGACAGTTGTTTTACAATCTTCCTGTGATGCCTTCCACCATGTGGAAGATTAAGGAAACACTTGAGACCTTTGGATACGTGGTTCCGAAGTCAGTCACAGAGGTGGATTTTGACGACCTGCTTGGCAAGAGGTGCATTGCTGTGGTAGGACACAGGGAGTGGCAAGGTAAGGAAAGGGAAGACGTTCAGAACCTGAAGCCTTACGACGGAGATAGTTCCTCAGACGATGAAGAGGAACCGTTCTAACAAGAACTTGTCACGGTAGGGGAGGGAGGTGCAGCCTTCCTTCCCTATTTTTGTTAAAAGGAGGGGTTTCATGAGACCAGATATTGACACTTATTTTATGAAGATGGCAAGGGTGGTAGCCGAACGTTCTACCTGCCTGAGACGTCAAGTAGGGGCTGTGCTTGTTAAAGACAGCCATGTATTATCTACAGGGTATAACGGTGCAGCCAGAGGGGTTGAACACTGCAAGACTTGCATGAGGGTAGGTATTCCTTCAGGTGAGAGGCACGAGTTGTGTAGGGCAGTCCATGCAGAAGCAAATGCCATTGCCCAGGCTGCATTACATGGGATTAGCACTGAAGGTTCCACGGTTTACTGTACCCACCAGCCTTGCTTCATGTGTGCCAAGTTGCTGTTGAATGCAGGTGTTAGGAGAGTTGTATACCAGGAGGGGTATCCAGATGAACTAACTGAGACTCTCAAGCCTTATATGACCATAGAAAAACATGAGGGTTAAATCGGTATTCGACACAATATACTATAATGGAGAGGAGGTATAGCATGGAGCGAAGGCAGTGGGCTGAGAATTTCTACAGTAGTTACTTTACCAATCTTAATCCAAACTCAGAAGGCGAATGTGCTGTTAGATGTCCGTGGCATGACGACAATCGGGAGTCTATGAGCATAAATATTGAAACTGGCAGGTTTTACTGTCATGCCTGTGATATAGGTGGAGACGAGTATGAGTTCTACCGTATTGCCGAGGGTTATGAGAAAACAGACTTTCGACGTATGGTACGTGCCATAGAGAAGAAGTATGGTATCAGACCACAAAGCGAACAGGAGAAAAACTCACAAGCAGAAACATTAGACTTTGAGGAAGAGGAGACCGAGTGCATAGACGAACGTGAGGTAATGAAGTTTCACAGAATATTGATGCAGTCTGCTAAGATGTTACACTTCCTGTTAAACAAGCGTGGTTTAAGGAAGGAGACCATTGAGAAATATAAGATAGGTTACGACGTGGAGCGTATCACAATACCTATCTATGATAGCAAGGGCAGATGTGTCAACATCAGACGTTATTCACCTGAAGCCAAAGGCAAAGCTAAGATGATAAGCTTCAAAATGGGTACAGGTTCTGCAAGATTGTTCCCTATCGAAAACATCAGGCATGACGTTATACTCCTAACAGAAGGTGAAATGGATTGCCTGTTAGCTATCCAGATGGGCTACAATGCTATGACTACCACAGGAGGAGCTAATACCTGGAGGGCACAATGGAACAACCTGTTCAAGGATAAAACAGTGCTGATATGTTATGATATTGACAAGGCAGGACAGGCAGGAGCTGAGAAGGTAGCAAGGAACCTGTATGGTATAGCCAAGCAGGTTAAAATAATCAAGTTACCTATCGTTGACCCACCAGACGGAGACCTTACAGACTACTTTGTAGCATTAGGGCATACCAAAGAAGACCTTGACCTGGTTATTCAGAAAGCACACACTTATGTGCCTGGGAATGCAGAGCCAGAAATTGACCCGAGCAAGCCAATAGAGGTTCATCTGTCTCAGGCGAGTCATGCAGACTACATTGACAAGAAGATATGCATGGATGTAATGGTGTCAGGTAAGGATATTGGACCATATGGATACCCAAAGAAACTTAAGATTAGTTGCACTCCAGACAATGGTAACAAGTGTGCCATGTGTGTAGTGGGTGTGAACGGTGGAGAACGTACAGTTACCTTCAAAGACGACGACAGAAGCATACTGCAGTTGATAGATTGCACAGATGCACAGCAGGCAACGGTAATTAAAGGCAAGGCTGGCATACCTAAAGCCTGCAATGCATTTCATACAGAAGTGATAGAGCAGGGGAACCTTGAGGAAGTCATTCTGCAGCCAGAGCTTGATTTCTCAGCAGTTGACAGACCTTATACCACCAGGGTTGCATACGTGATAGGGCATGGGTTGCAGGCGAATATGAGTTACCGTATGAAAGGGGTTACAATCACTGACCCAAGACATCAATACGTAACCCACCTGATATCAGAGGCAGAGCCGAGCCAAGACAACGTGTCAAGCTTCAAAATGACACCTGACAAGCACGAGCGACTAAAGATATTCCAACCTGTAGAAGGGCAAACGGTTGCCGAAAAGTTTAAGGAGATTTACCACGACCTGACCAACAACGTTACTCATATATACGGTAGGGAAGACGTTCTAATGGCAGTAGACTTGGTTTATCACAGTGTGCTTGCTTTTAGGTTCCAAGACCAGTTGGTGCCAAGGGGCTGGGTAGAAGGATTGATTATAGGAGACACCAGAACAGGTAAGTCAGAGACAGCACAGTCAATCATGAACCACTACAAGTTAGGCGAATTCGTTACAGGTGAGAACACGACATTTGCAGGACTGATAGGTGGTATGCAACAAACACAGAAACGTTGGTTCGTGTCCTGGGGTAAGATACCACTCAATGATAGACGGTTGGTTATTATAGATGAAGCTTCAGGGTTGTCAGAAGATGCAATAGGTAACATGTCAGGGGTACGTTCCAGTGGTGTGGCTGAGATTATTAAAATTCACCAGGAGAGGACTCATGCTAGAACAAGGTTGCTGTGGATATCCAACACCAGAACTGGAAAAGCATTGAGACAATATGGGTTCGGAGTTGAGGCAGTGCAAGAACTTATAGGTAAGAACGAAGACGTTGCTAGGTTCGAATTCGTGGTGAGCTGTGCTAGTGAGGAAGTCAGCATGGATTTGATAAACAGACATTCCAGTGAGATAGGGCAAGTTCCTCACATTTACACTTATGACCTGTGCAAACAATTGGTGCTATGGGCTTGGAGCCGAACAGAGGAGAACATTCACTTTACTGACGAAGCAACTATTTTGACACTTGATTTAGCCAAGCAGATGGCACGAGACTATGTCAGCCATATTCCATTGGTGGAAGGAGCCAACCAACGTATCAAGCTGGCAAGATTAGCAGTGGCAATAGCCTGCAGGATGTATAGTACTGAAGATGGTGTGAGGGTTATTGTTAAGCCTGAACACGTGCAGTTTGCTTACGATTTCCTGAACCAGGTGTTCAAGAAACCTTCTCTGGGTTACTGGGATTTGAGTCAACAGATAAGGGAGCAGGAGCGAGCTGCAATGAAGGCTAAAGGCAGTGTGCTGAAGTTCTTGAAACAGAACCAGGAAGTTGCGAGGGTGTTCTTGCAATACAGTTACGTCATTGGTAAAGACCTTGAAGACCTATGCGACCTGGACAGCAGTACAGTTAGAAGGTATCTCAAGTTCCTAGCCAAGAACGGTATGATAGGTAAGGGTTCACGAGGGTATGTTAAACAACCTGCCTTCATTGAGATACTGAGAGAAGGAGGTTGGAAGACCAGTGGTGAGGAAGATATTGACAGTAGTGCTGGTGGTAGCAGTGATAATCCTGACCAAGACGGTTGGAGTTCTTAAGCAAGAGTTAGCTAACACCAACGATAGACTTGCAGAGTTTGAGACCGAGGACGATGACCAGTATAAACAGTTATTGGAAAAATTTGAAAAACTTCAGAAAGACAAGGGTAGACTTGAGGATGAATTGAATAAGCTAAAGCAGAGGGTTGAGGAGTTCGAAGACCAGTTCGAGATTTTCGAATTTGAGGCAACTGGCTACTCACCTTTTGATGACAGGACTGGACTCAATCATGACGGTTCACCAGATACGACGGCAACAGGCACCAGACCAAGACCTGGGGTGGTTGCCGTCAATCCCAAAATCATTCCATACGGTACAATCATGTACATTGAGGGGTATGGATGGGGGATAGCCGAAGACACTGGAGGAGCTATCAGAAGGAGAACAAACTTGATTGACCTATTCTTTTACACTCATGATGAGGCATATGCATGGGGGAGAAGGACTGTCAAAGTGTTATTCAGAAAGGGGGAAGTGAATTATGGCAAGTAAACCTGGTATCAAACTCTTCCGTAGCACTAACCTTGAAAAGTTGGAGGAGATGGTAAATAATTTCTGCAACAACAAATGGGTGTATGACATCAAGTTACAAGTTCACAGAAAAGAAATCACCTGTATGGTTGTTTATCTAAGAGTTAAGGAAGGAGGAGAGTAATGAGGGTAGCGATATTAGGGGCAGGCATGGCAGGGTTGCTTGCAGCCAAGGCACTGGCAGAGAATAACGTGGAATATACCTTGTTCGATAAGAACCTACGTGAAGGAGCCAGCAACAATCCTGGGTTGCATTATCTGCATGATAGCTGTGGCTTGCCTCTTGAACCTAAAATTGTTTTCAATTATATCATAGGTTGTAAAGAAGGAGAGCTACCACACGAGCAGTATAGCCGAAAACTGGGTACACCACTGAATAACTCACTGGTAGACCTTCCAGCCTACAGTGTGGTGTACGACTTCCAGGAGGCATATAACATTTTGTTACACAGGTATGGCAAGAAGGTTCAGCACCTGAAGATTGTGCCGAGTATGATGGGAAGCTTGCTGGAGAGATACGATAAGGTAATCAGCACGATACCATTGCCAGTGTTGTTCCCAGAAGCCAAGTGTGAGTACGTTGAGGTGCAAGCTGTCAAAGGCAGACCGTTTCCGATACCTATATTACCAGGTGATAACCAGGTGGTATACAACATTGACGAGAATGTCAACTGGTACCGTTACAGTAGGGTGTTCGGAGCCGAGTGGACAGAAGTGAAGCAAGGAGGAGACTTCACTATCAAGAAGGTGGTAGACACGAACTTCCGTTCACCTAATGACAGGGTTATCCTGCTTGGTAGATGGGGTAGCTGGAATAGGAAGTTCCTGGCACACCATTCATATTATGAAACTTTAAGGAGGTTGAGCAAATGGTAGATTTCAACAGAATTTGGGAGAACCAAGCCGAATTCAATAGGAAATTGGTGGATTTTGAAGCTATTAAAGATAATAAGGAAGAATTTCAGAAGTGGAACAACTTCTATACTTTGGCGTTGCACAGGGAGGTAAGTGAAGTTCTGGATACCGTCAACTGGAAAATCCATAGGAAAGAGAACAAGCCAGAGATTAAGTCCAACACACTGGAGGAGCTGGTGGACTGTTTCAAATATTGGATGTGTCTATGCCAGTTGCATGGGTTCACACCTGAAGATATAGAGGAAGAGTACTACCGTAAATCCAACGTCGTGGTGCAGCGACATAAACAGGAAATCATGGATGCAATCAAGGCTGGCAAAGATAGAGTTGTAGGAGTTGATATAGACGGTGTGCTAGCTGATTACCCACGTTCGTTCGTGAACTTTATCAACCAGGAGCTTGGTACAAACTACACCATGGATATGGTTGACAGCTACGACATATATGGATGTCTAGGGATATCAACCGAGGTAGGCATGAAGCTGAAAGACAAGTACCGTCAGACAGGACAGAAGAGGTTCATCCCAGTGTGTGAGGGTGCCAAGGAAATGCTTACCTGGTTGAGGGAACAGGGCTACAAGATTATGTTACTAACAGCCAGACCATATAAACAATATAAACGTATCTTTGCTGATACAATGGAATGGCTTGAGAACAACAATCTTCCTTATGACTCTATTATATTTGATGAGAAGAAAGAGGAGCGATTAATCAGAGAGTTTGGAAAAGACAGGATTGAGTTTTTCATTGATGACGTGGTAGACAATGCCAATACTATTTCCAGACTTGGAGTGCCTTGCTATCTTATCACCAGACCGTACAACGTTGGTAAGGAACTTGCAGAGGGTGTAACCAGAATAAACAAATTAGAGGAGGTGATGAAGCATGTACGACGTAACAGCAGGTAACGTGGAGACACCATTGGGGATGGGTAAGTTTGTGGAATACATCCCACATAGAGGAGTTGTAGTGGTGGAAATGGATAACAACCACCTTATGGAATTTGATGCGAAGGAGGTGTACATCAATGCAGAAAGCGTTCGTAACTAAAGTAAGACCTGGAAGCATATCTGAGGCAATCAAGAACAAACTGGAGGACTTGGGGTTCGTGGTGATTACACCTGATGACAATTGGGATATCCGTGAGGGGTATCCCTTCCCAGATGATTGCCAGGTAATGGTAAACACTGCAGGGGTAACAGACACAGCCAAGCCTGGAGAGTGGGATTGGGAGAAGGCTAACAAGGTAATATCTATCAACTTGACAGGGGCAGCAGTTCTCACAAGCGACTTTGTAAAGGCAACAGCAGGCACTCCATGGGTGAAGACGATTATCCACCTGGGTTCACTGTGGAGCAGGAAGCATGCTACCAACGGTGCCATATACTGTGCCAGCAAGGCAGGTTTGGCACACTATATAGCTTGCATGGGTTACGACCTGAACCTACATCATCCAGGCGAATACACCATTGTGGGGCTTCATCCAGGTAATGTACAAGGAACACCTTTGACCAGGAGAGTGCAGGATAAGTTGCTGACGGAACGAGGGTTCACCATGGAACAGGTGGCAGACCTGTACAAAGGAACAATCAAACCTGCAGATATTGCCGACGTGGTTGAGAAGGTGTTAGGTAACCAGTGGTTCAACGGTGAGAACATTTACCTACCCAACGGGGATAAGCGATAGGGTTGAACGGGGAGTTCGACAGATATCCTTAATTAGGAGGTGAAGAGGATGTCACATTGTCCAGAGTGTGGTTACCGTTTAGTAGAAGAAGTGTGCATGGTTTGTGATTGTGATTGGGATTGGGAGCCTACCAAGGAGAAGCACGAACGAGAATACTACAGTAAAGCCTTCAGAGAAGTTCTTAACGACATCTACAACTTAGCTAGGGGAGGCAAGACCAGTGATTATGGTGAGACCTGGAAGAGAACTGGGTTGGTAGGTATCTATATTAAACTGATGATTAAGGAAGGCAGACTGAGAGAGCTTGTGTGGAAAGGCAAGCAACCACAAGTCAAGGGAGAGTCTGTAAGAGATACCTTAATGGATATTGCAGCTTATGCAGTTTACGGTATCCTCTGTTTAGACGAGGATAACTATGATGGGGAACAGAGCAGGCAGGAACACCTGCAGGCTATGTTACTAAATATTAAGGAGGAATTAAACAATGGCAAGGAAGAGAACTAAAGGGGTTTTCAAGATTGTCAGTAAGGCAACGGGTAAGGAGTTCTTTGGAGCTTCAACACAAATTGAGGTAGTCTACCGAGACTACATGAAGTGGTGTGAACAGGGTAAACACACCAACAAGGAGTTGCAGAAGGAGTATGATGAGTACGGTGCAGACAACTTTGAGCTGGTTATCCTGAAGGAACTACCTGATGCAGACAGAAAGGCACTGTACCAGGCTAAGAAGGAGTATGAGGAGGGTATATAATGGTTGTGTTAGTTATCGGTGCAGGCACCAAGGGGAACATAGGCTACGGGGTTGCAGAGAAGTTCGAGAGAGAAGGTCACACGGTTCTGG
>Ga0208823_1001438_pt1 | contig 18894 bp, 13 predicted proteins | sample AD_UKC075_MetaG_FD_184440 | JGI IMG/M metagenome (GOLD analysis project Ga0208823, IMG submission 184440) | Active sludge microbial communities of municipal wastewater-treating anaerobic digesters from USA - AD_UKC075_MetaG (SPAdes) (version 2) | ecosystem: Engineered > Bioreactor > Anaerobic >... | reverse complement strand
AATGGTTTCAGGAAGCTGAAGCCGATATATGATTTTCTTCTTCTGGCAGAAAGCAGTGTTTGATCCCTGATCGCCATAATATTGAATAATCACCCTCCCGGCATTGCAAAATCATCCTTTTTCCAGGGGATTCACCCCTGAGGGGTGATATTATAAGACAATGCTTTGCAATAGAATATAGCTTGAAGATAAAGTCAATACAGGGCAGGCGGAGGCTTGGGTCTGTCAGAAGGTTGACGGTAATGAGCTAAAATTATGATGGGGGGATCACCATGCTAAAGAAAACATTGGCAGTTGTATTGGCATTGTGCATGATGCTGGCTGTGCTGGCGGCTTGTGGAGTAAAGAGGGTCGACGGGACCGATGGCACCGAAAAAGATACAGCAGCCGTGAAAAGGGATGACACTGCAGCCACGAAGCAGGATGACACCGGAGATTCGAAGAAGGGTGATGCTGAAGCCAGGAAAAATGAAATCGATGAGGCACTCGACGCCCTGGAGGATTTCGGAATAGAAGTCGATGATGATCTGAAGGATCTTCTGGAGAACATCGATGTAGAGGACCTGGAGGCTGCCGTATCTTCTGGTGTCGAAGTAACAATCGATCTGGCTGATGGCTGGGAGACAGAAGAGAGCCAATATTCAGATTTCCAGGCTCGAAATGAGATGAGCAACATTATGGTAACGAGTACAAGGATACCGCCCGGAGAAAAGGATGCTATTGAATATACCAGGAAGTCTCTGGAAATAACAAAGGGAGTGTTTGAACAAGCAGAATTCTCGGAAGTGGAAAGTATTGATATAGACGGAACCAAAGGAGCCCGCTTTCATCTGGACATAAGCATATTAGGCATGGTCCAGAGGCAGATTTTTTACCATTACTTCAAGGACGGCCTGGTAATCATGGTCCAGGGCACTTATATACAGGATGAAGATGCTGATGCCGAAGGTGCCGAAATAGAAAAAATGATGAAATCTGTAAAAGTAAAAGCGAAATAAAGCAGAAGTCGGATAGCTGTGATACCTGAAAATGGTCTGTTTTATATGTCCGGAAGCGTTTCTGTAAGGCAGGGAGCAGTTTCGGACAAATTTTATTGTCCTCAAACTGTTGATTAAATGCCGTTATTGTCATATAATCTTCCTAGTGTTTTGCAGTTGTGAAGCACGGTCTTGTTTTTTAATGCATTTTTCAGATCTTTACAGCAGAACGGGAGGATGAGTTGTGCCTATCACTGAGTTTTTATCGAGAAATGCCGCACTATACGGCAATGAGATATGCCTTACAGAAATCAATCTGGATCTCCAGGAAAGACACAATGTAATATGGCGCGAGTACGAGCTTATTGAGAACAACCCTGCGGGAGAATACCGCCGTGACATGACGTGGCGAGTATTTGACGAAAAAGCCAACCGCATGGCAAATCTGCTGATCAAGCGCGGGATAAAAAAGGGTGAGAAAGTCGCGATACTTCTGATGAACTGCCTGGAGTGGCTGCCCATTTACTTTGGCATCCTCAAGGCAGGGGCCATCGCAGTACCGCTCAATTTCCGCTATACGGCTGAGGAGATACGATACTGCCTTGATCTGTCCGATACCGTAGCTCTGGTTTTCGGTCCTGAGTTCATAGGCAGACTGGAGAACATATACGATCAGATACCGAAGGTCAGGATGCTTTTCTTTGCCGGAGAGGGACGCCCTTCATTTGCGGAGAGTTATGACCGGCTTACGGCCAACTGTTGTTCAGAAGCTCCTGACGTTGAGATTTCAGACGATGATGATGCAGCGATATATTTCTCATCAGGGACGACCGGTTTCCCCAAAGCGATACTGCATTCTCACAGGAGCCTGGTATCTGCGTGCATAACAGAACAGAAGCACCACGGACAGACCAGGGAGGACAACTTCCTCTGCATACCTCCGTTATATCATACAGGTGCGAAAATGCACTGGTTCGGCAGCCTGCTTTCAGGCAGTCCTGCTGTGCTGCTTCGCGGTATAAAGCCCGACTGGATACTGCGGACTGTCTCGGAAGAAAAGATCACCATCGTATGGCTTCTTGTGCCGTGGGCACAGGATATACTCGACGCAATAGACAGAGGTGATGTGAAGCTCGGGGATTATGACCTTTCTCATTGGAGACTCATGCACATAGGTGCCCAGCCTGTGCCTCCGAGTCTGATCCAGAGGTGGAAAGAGTATTTCCCGAATCATCAGTATGATACAAACTATGGACTCAGTGAGTCGATAGGTCCCGGCTGTGTACATCTTGGCGTTGAGAATATTCACAAGGTCGGCGCCATCGGAAAGCCCGGCTATGGCTGGGAAGCGAAGATCGTGGATGAAATGGGTGAGCCTGTGGAGCAGGGCGAGGTCGGCGAACTCATCGTCAAGGGTCCTGGTATCATGAAATGCTATTACAGGGATCCCAAAGCGACTGAGGCGGTACTGAAGGACGGATGGCTGTACACAGGAGACATGGCTATGGAGGATGAGGACGGATTCATATACCTGGTGGACCGCAAGAAGGATGTCATCATCAGCGGCGGGGAAAACATATACCCTGTACAGGTCGAGGACCATCTCCGCTCCCATGAAGCAATAAAGGATGCTGCCGTCATCGGACTGCCGGATAAGCGTCTGGGCGAGATAGCTGCAGCGATAATCGAACTGAAACCCGGGTACAGTTGTGATGAGAATGAAATCAATGAGTTCTGTATGACGCTGCCGAGATATAAGCGGCCGAAGAGAATAATCTTCGATAAGGTGCCCCGCAATCCCACCGGCAAGATAGAGAAGCCTAAGCTGAGAGAGAAATACGGCGCTGCAGGGCTTGTAGCGATGCAGGTGGAGATATCTGAAACATGATACAGGCAGGTCTTACTGAGTAAATAATGATACGGAGAAGTCCATACAGCGGGCTGCAGGTGAAATATTCATTTGCAGCCCTTAGTTTTTCTGCTATATTACTTATAAGGAACACTGGTGTGCCAGAGGACGGAACAGCGGCAGCAATGTCGGACGTGAATGGATGTCAGTGCATGCAGCATAAAGGAGTGGTCTGGTGGACTTTAAGGAAAGAGCGCTGTTAGTTGGTGTCAATCTGAATAATGATCCCGATTTCCACAAATCCATGGAGGAACTCGAGAATCTGACAGAGGCCTGCGGGTTTGAAGTGGCCGGAAGGACGGAGCAGAATCTCAAAGCCATAAACAATGCCTATTACATCGGCGCCGGCAAAGTAAAGGAAACTGCTGCGCTGGTGGATGCCACCGAAGCTGATGTGGTCATCTTCGACAATGAACTGACACCGACTCAGCAAAGGAACCTTGAAAAAGCCCTGGACTGCAGGATACTGGACAGGACACAGCTCATACTGGAGATATTCGCTCAGAGAGCGAGAACCAGGGAAGCAAAGCTGCAGGTCGAGGTCGCAAGGCTGCGGTATCTGCTGCCCAGACTGGCGGGTAAGGGCGAATTCATGGACAGGCAGGGCGGAGGCGGTGTTGGAACAGTTATCAGAGGAGGCGGTGAAAAAAAGATAGTTCTCGACCGAAGAAGGATCGAGCAAAATATCGCCACACTGAAAAAAGAACTCGACGCGCTTAAAAAAGACCGGGAGATACAGCGCAAGAGAAGGAGCGAATCAGGGCTGTCCCGGGTCGCACTGGTTGGTTATACCAATGCGGGTAAATCAACGATCATGAATGCCATGGTGGAGCTTTCGCAAAAGCCTGACAGCAAGAAGGTTTTTGTCAGGGATATGCTTTTCGCCACCCTTGAGACTTCTGTGCGAAACATCGAGCTGCCGGACAACAGGTCATTTCTGTTGTCAGATACCGTTGGCTTCGTCAGCAAGCTGCCCCATGAGCTTGTCAAGGCATTCCGCTCAACTCTCGATGAGGTGAAGGAGGCAGACCTGCTGCTGCATGTGGTGGATGCTTCGGACCCCGAAGCTGAGCGTCAGATCGAGGTAACGGAGGAGACGCTGAAACAGATCGGCGCAGGAGACATACCTGTCATCTATGTGTTCAACAAGGCAGATCTGACCGATATGAGCATTCCCTTTGTGAGAGGCAATGTGATCTATATTGCGGCAAAGGAAGGGATCGGCATCAGGGAATTGACGGAGCTGATCAGCAGGGAAGTCTTCAGGCATTATGTAGATTGCAAGATGCTCATACCCTATGAACACGGGGATGTAGTCTCCTATTTCAGAGAAAATGCACATGTTAAAGATATAAGCTATGAAAGCGACGGAACCTGTCTGCTTATGGAATGCAGTGAAAGCGACTACAGGCGTTACAGGCATTTTGCGGTAAGAAGGTGAGACAGGGGTTACAGGTACTCTCCGGTGAAAGTGTGAAGCAGGCGGTCCTGAACAAATAAGCAGCCTGCATATATCCCGGTACAGATGCTGCAACGAAGTCCTGTCTCAGCAGTAAACATCCCCTCCCGGCATTGCACAACGGATCTCAGCAGTGCTTCAGCAGAGCAGCATGGCCGTCGTCAAACTCAGAAGATACAGCCGCTGTTTGATCAGGAGATATGCCGATGATTTTTGTGCGGGCATTTGCCTGTTCCATCCGGTAAAAGCAGGGGCATCTTGCACTTCATTATATGAGCTTCACAATATGAGGTGAGCTTCACTATATAAGCGAAGTACTGAAATACCTTTCGACTCTGTCAGGCAGGACTGTCGCTATGATCTTGTCAGCACCATACTTCTGTGCTGCCTGGATGGAAGCCCAGACATTGGCGCCGGACGATGTGCCGACAAGTATGCCCTGGACCCTTGCCAGGTCTCTGGCGGTATTTATGGCATCATCATCGGTCACTTCTACCACTTCATCGATGAGACTCACATCCAGCACAGGAGGAACAAATCCGTCCCCGATGCCCTGTATCTTGTGGAGCCCGGGTTCATGACCCAGGAGCGCCGACACGTTTTTGGGCTCGACGGCAATCACCTTTGCGTCAGGGTTCTTTTCCTTTATGAATCTGCCTGCGCCGCCCAGGGTGCCGCCGCTGCCAAGCCCGGATACGAATATATCGACTTTCCCGTCAAGCTGCTCCCATATCTCGGCTGCAGTGGTAAGGTAATGGATCTCCGGATTGTTAGGGTTTTCGAATTGCTGTGGTATGAATATATCCGGGTCATCCTTCTTCCTTCTCTCGACCTCAGCCACAGAGCCTGCTATGCTTTCATTTGCATCTGTAAGTATGAGCTCGGCGCCCAGCGCCTTTATGATTTTTTTCCGTTCATCGCTCATGTTTTCGGGCATCACGATCACTACCCTGTACCCTTTCTGTACACCTGCCAGCGCTATGCCTATGCCGGTGTTGCCCGAGGTCGGCTCCATGATGGTCATGCCCGGCTTGAGCAATCCCCTGGATTCAGCCTGCTCGATCATATATTTCGCGACTCTGTCCTTTATGCTTCCTCCAGGGTTCAGATATTCCGCTTTGGCGAATATATTCAGCCCTGTGAGCTTCTTAAGGCTCAGCATGGGCGTGTTGCCGATTATATCAAGGATGTTTTCGATTACCAAATCCATCGATCCCTTCCGTAAATTTCTACTAGATTATATTAGCCTATTTCACCAGCAAAAACAAGAAGCCCTTCCTTTGAAGCCTTTCCTTTGTACCGTCTTCATCATCGGGAACAAGAAGCCTTTCTGCTGCATCGTCTTCATCATCGGGAACAAGAAGCCTTTCCGCTGTATCGTCTTCATCAGTAAAAACAAGAAGATTTTCCGCTGTACTGTTCTCATCATCAAAAACAAGAAGCATTTCTGCTGTACTGTTTTTGGACTATGGGGTGCGATTCTGTCCTATTTTTACGCTTTCAACAACTTGCTGTACCGTTTTTTGATTTCTGGGCACGAATTTATCCGGCTTTCATGTTTTTATCGATTTTCTGTACCGTTTTTGGACTTCTGGGCGGTCGAAGTAACAAATTTTACTAAATGAGTCGTCATAATATCGTGGCCGTGAAATTATGTAAACAAATGGGTGTAAAAAAGATGATTTAAACCCGAAAACTTGCCCAGAAATCCAAAAACGGTACAAAATTATGCGCTGAATTGGAAATCGGAGTAAAGTTGTCGTGTTCAGCTGAAATTCAGTACCAAAAACCGCAATCATACTTAAAATTTAGAAATCACACCTGGATCTGATCAGTATTCGGTGTAAAATTTCGCGTGAAACCAAAACCATGTGTATTATCCTTGCGCTAAACTGAAAACCCTGTGTGAAATTCTTACGTTAAACTGAAAACCATTGTAAAATTCCGCGTGAAGCCAAAACCCTGTGCAGGATCCTTACGCAAAACTGAAAACCATTGTAAAATTCCGCGTGAAACCAAAACCCTGTACAGGATCCTTACGCTAAACTGAAAACCAGTGCAAAATTCTGCGTTAAACCAAAATCCGGTACAAAATCTACGCTTGTTCAGCGAATTACCCGGGTAAAACACCGGGGAAAAAAGAAAGGGGTATCTCATCTTGTGTAATTGACGATGATTGCCCAATATGTTATTGTGAGTAGGGAAAAAGCTATCAACAGGTATTTTCGTACGACAGCTTACTTTATCTGATACAGGAGTGTAAAGATGAACAAAAAGGGTTTTGACAACGACAAGTACCTTCGTCTGCAGTCGCAGAAAATCCTCGACCGGATAGAATATTTCGGCGGAAAACTGTACCTTGAATTCGGCGGAAAATTATTCGACGATTTCCATGCCTCAAGGGTCCTTCCCGGATTCAAACCTGACAGCAAGGTCAAAATGCTGATGGAGCTCAGGGATCAGGCAGAGATCGTCATTACCATAAGCGCGGATGATATAGAAAAAAGCAAAAGAAGAGGAGACCTGGGAATCACATATGACCTGGATGTACTGCGCCTGATCGATGCGTTCCGCGAGATCGGGCTTTATGTTGGAAGTGTTGTCATTACCCATTACCGTTCGCAGCACAATGCCGACCTGTTCCAGAAGAGACTTATGAGCCTGGGGATAAGAGTTTACAGACACTATCCGATACCGGATTATCCTTCCAATATACCTTTGATCGTCAGCGACGACGGATTTGGAAAAAATGACTATGTGGAGACGAGCAAATCCCTCATCGTCGTCACTGCGCCCGGGCCGGGCAGCGGCAAGATGGCAGTCTGTCTGTCTCAGATATATCACGATAACAAGAGGGGAGTACAGGCCGGATATGCCAAATTCGAAACATTCCCCGTATGGAATCTTCCCCTCAAGCATCCTGTAAATATCGCATATGAAGCTGCGACTACGGATCTTAACGATGTGACCATGATAGATCCGTTCCATCTGGAAGCTTATGGTGTGACCGCAGTGAATTACAACAGGGATGTGGAGATATTCCCTGTTTTGAAGGCTATCCTGGAAAAGATAGAAGGGAAATCGCCATATAAGAGCCCGACGGATATGGGAGTCAATATGGCCGGGGTATGTATTACGGATGATGCTGTAGTCTGTGAGGCTTCCGAACAGGAGGTAATACGCAGATATTTCAATACACGGTGTGCCCACCGGCAGGGAATGGCGGACAAGGCAGAGGTATACAGACTTGAACTCCTGATGAAGCAGTTGGGGATCAGCGAGGCTGACCGCCCTGTTGTAAGAGCTGCCAATCAGCGTGCCGAATCCACAGGCGCGCCGGCTGTGGCTATCCAGCTTCATGACGGCAGGATCGTCACAGGGAAGACCACATCGCTGCTGGGTGCATCAGCGGCAATGCTGCTCAATGCCCTGAAAGAGCTTGGAGGGATCCACGACGACATACATCTGATCTCTCCGATAGTCATAGAACCAATACAGGATTTGAAGGTAAATCATATGGGAAATCACAACCCGCGGCTGCATACCGATGAGATACTCATAGCACTGTCCATATGTGCTGCCACAAACCCGACTGCAGCACTGGCTATGGAGCAGCTGCCGAAGCTGAGGGGATGTGAGGCCCACTCATCTGTGATATTGTCGCGTGTCGATGACAATGTGTTCCAGAAGCTTGGTGTCAACATCACATGCGAGCCTCAATATCAGACGAAGAAACTCTATCACAAGTAGACTGTTTGATTTTTAAAAGACCTGTTATCATCAGGTCTTTTATTATTTAGCTTATAACATTTGGCTTTTTGTCATTTGCCCTGTTCTCATTTATCTTATACTCATTCAGCCTTTTATCATCCGGTTTATTATGATTTGCCAGTTAGCTTATCCACAAGGCGCTTCAGAAAGCCTTTTTTCCCGGCAGGCTTCGCTGCCTGCTGTTTGCGGGCGGCATTGTCCTGACGCTTCTGTTTCGCGCTGTCCGATATGCTCTGAGTTTTACCTGCATCACGGGAAACCCTGTCGGACCTTTTGACAGTATCAGGTCTGCGCCTGTCGCTGCGGTCTTTGTGACGATATGCTCCATCGCCGGATTTGCCCTTATAGGCCCCATCTGTACCTGCGGTACTTCCGCTTTGAATACGGTCCGCATTTCGATGGTGCGGTCTGCCTGGTGCGGTGCGCTTTTTCTGCTTCGCCGCAGCCTGACCCTGGCGGTTGGCAGTATCTTTGGTACTGCTCTTCCGAACGCCTGACGGACCTTTTTCCTCTGGAATGCTTTGATTGGCATGCTCCTGTGGTGCACCTTTCCGGCGGTTTTGGCCGCCTGCTTTTTTCCTGCGGTCAGGTCTGGCCCTGTCGCGCTGGCCGCTTTTTGTACGGGAAGGTCTGTCAGTCTCAGTTCTTCTTGCCGAATTGGCTTTTATCCATTCGTCGATTTCCTGCTTGTGCTCAGTCAGGAATTCGTCTCCGGGCAGCTCGCACTCTTCTATCAGGACACCGATATGCTCCTCTATGGCATACAGGTCCATGATATCGTTTGAAGTTACGATGGATATGGCGCAGCCCTCATGGCCTGCTCTTCCTGTACGGCCTATCCTGTGTACATAGCTGTCTTTTTCGACAGGCACATCATAATTTACCACAAGTGCCAGCTCATCGATGTGTATACCGCGGGCAGCGACGTCAGTGGCAACCAGGATGCGGAATTTGCCCTGCTTGAACTGCTGTATCGTCTTCATTCTCCTGGACTGAGGGATATCGCCATGGAGTGCATAGCATGCATACCCCTTTTTTGTGAGAAAGTTCCGTACCCTGTCCACAGCAATTCGGGTATTGCAGAATATCATACAGCTTTCCGGCCTCTCAGCCAGAAGTATCCTGTGGAGCTGATCCCTTTTTTCACGTTCATCTACCTTGTAGTAAAGCTGGCGTATTGCATCCACAGTTTTTGTCTGCGATTCTATTTCAATGGTCTCGGGTTCCTTCATGTATCTTCTGCAAATTCGCTTTATCTCCGTGGGCATCGTGGCAGAAAACAGCATCGTGACCCTGTTCCGCGGTACAGATCTTATTATCCTTTCCACCTGATCTATAAAGCCCATGTCGAGCATCCTGTCGGCTTCGTCAAGTACCAGGAAGTTTATGTGCTTTGTCTTGAGGGTCCCCTGCCGGATATGGTCATAGACCCTTCCGGGAGTTCCCGTGACTATAGCCGTTCCTTTTTCCAGCTCCTTTACTTCAGCATCCATGCTGTGCTGTCCGTAGACGGCAGTTGTCCTGTGGGGCAGAAACTTAGCCATCTGGCGGATGTCACTGTCCACCTGCACTGCAAGCTCGCGGGTCGGCGTCAGGATGAGCCCCTGGGGGCCTTCGGCCTCAGGATCGATCAACTGCAGCATGGATACTCCGAATACCGCTGTTTTGCCGCTTCCGGTCTTGGACATCACGATAAGATCTTCTTTGTTCAAAACATGGGGAATAGCCCGGCTCTGGACTTCTGTAGGATACTCGAAGCCCATCTCCCTGAGGGCGTTCAATATGGGTGGTATTATTCCAAGATCAGCGAAGGTTGTGTTTGTGTCGAATGTTTTTTCCATTTGCATCTTCTTTCATGTTTAAATTTCCATATGATTTCTCATACATTGTAATACTATTATAACATATCACACTTTTCCGGGCATCGGCCGCGGCTTCAAAGGCTTTGGAGGACAGCGGCCATGCAGTTGCGGCGGTGTGTTGAATCAAAACAGCGTGATCCCGGATCGAACTGGTATTGTCTGTCAGTCCCCTACCCAGAAATAAAGCAATCCTCTCTCTCCATCCGCCAGTTCTATATAGAACCAGTTCAAGAGACAGGTATCATCGAGATAAATGTTCAGTATCTTTATCTCTGTCTCATCAAACATTCTCATTATGTCCGGGTTCCAATCGACATAACCAAAGAACTCAGCCATATCCCCGGGCATTTTGTCAAGAGGCATGAAATATGCCTGACCGCTGACACTATAAGTTTTTCCGACAGACTGTTCTATAACGGGATTCTTTTTCATAATCCATTTGCCGTCCGTCAATTCCTCCCAGGCACTGAAGAATGTCGGTCTGATTTCCTTCGATGTGTAGAACCATGATATATATTTGCCTTGTCCGTCCAGATACGACAATCGACTGATCGAACCCAGATAGCGGGCATCTGTCCCGTCGTAGCGGACAAGCTCCAAAGCATAGTCTGCGCTTGGCCCTGCATCTTCAAAGGCAATTTCGATATAGCTGTCCCTGCTGTCCAGATCGATCAGATATACATTGCCGGTAAAATTTTCGAAAACGTGTTCCAGCTTGCTGCCATCGATCTCCACAGTAGAGGATCCTGTGTAATAGGATGTCAATACAGCGTTTATTTCATCGTATTTTCCATCCCCATCCAGGTCATATGCTCCGTGGATGGTATAGGATCCTGAATCCTCATCATGGGCAATATCGAAGGCATAATCGATGAAAAAGCGATCCACGGGCTGGAAATCAGCAAAATCCGGCGCTCCGTCGTAATACTCCTCCTTAACGCCTTTGTCATCAGTCGCGGAGCCTTCGTCAGGATCTGCCGCATCGTCTGTCTGTTCCGTTGCTGTCTCTTTCGGTTCTTCAGCTGGAGGCAGTTCATCTTTTTCTTTTGATTCAGTGTCGGAGGACGGCTGCGACTCCCCCCCTTTTTCTGACACAGTATCGGGGGAAGACGGCTGCTCATCCCTTTCTTCTGACTCAGTGCCAGAGGACGGCTGCAACTCATCGGTCTGCGAAGGATCCGGAACACCGCCGTTATCATCAGCCTTTTTCCCTGAACCGCAACCTGAAAGTAATAACACCAGGACCAAACCAATAATAAACGGTAGTAAGCCTTTAGATCCTTTTCTTTTTACGAAACTGTCAAACATATCATTATCCTCCCTGGTACATCGGCGACGTTGTCATTATAAACACCTAAAATGCCGAATGTCATATTTTAGCAGCATTATACTGTTATCAGGCAGTAAAGTCAATAATTTCTAAAAACAATAGTATCATACAGGGAACAGGATCCGTGCTGCATATATCACGCCCGGCAGAGTAAGTGTACAAAGCAGGGTGGACAGCAGTACTGACTGAGAGGCGAAACCGGGATGGTTATCGTATTCCACCGCGATCAGGGCTGTATTGACAGCAGTAGGTACAGCCGACGAGATCATCACCGCCTGCGCGATGATTCCCTCCAATGCCAGCAGGCGGATTATCGCGAAAGCGATCGCCGGTCCGCAGATCAGACGCATGAATGAAGACAGGATGACTCCTTTGCTTACCGAAGTCAATTTCGTACGGGATATCTGCGCGCCCAGTGTAAGCAGTGCCACTGCCACCAGGGCATTTCTCATGTAATCGAGGGCAGGCCACAAAGGCAGTCGTGTCAGGTCGAGGGGCACGAGCTTCAGCAGAAAGGCCAGGGGCACCACATATATGGTGGGCACTCTCAGGATGTTTTTCAAAGACTGGCGCCAGTCCATCTTTGCCCTGCCTGCATTGAAAAAGCCGATAGAATTGGTGGCAATATTCTGTATGACAAGGATCATGATCTGTGAAGTGAGAGCCAGCTCCAGATAAGGCGTTTTGCCGCCGGTGATGAACGGAGCGCTGCTGAATACCAGTGTTATCAGCGGCACCCCTATATTGCCGCTGTTATAGAAAATTATCGAATTGATGAAGGCATACCTTTTACCCTGGTCAAATTTCATCATGCCGGAGACGACAAAGGCCAGGGTGAAGCCGACGGCCATCATGATCACTGCAAAGGCCAGCACCTTCAGCATATCCATCGGTATGTATGAAGTATAGAGATAGACGAATGTGAATATCGGTACCAGCATATAAAGGTTTATCTTCGTCAGAGTATTCATGTCAGGCGAGAATTTTCGTCCATATAAGATGCCCAGGGCCACCAGCAGGAATATGGGCAGTATGTTGTTGAGAAGGATCGTAAGCACTATTTTCATATATTAGTCCTTTCCATCATTATCTGCTGTCTGTTCGGCCACAGCTTGCCGGCTGTCTGCTGATGCAATCCGTTGACCTGCCTTCATCATTAACATAAACCGGGCTGATACAGCCTGGCTCATGCCCGGGATCATCACATCTGTGCCGGCGGCAGTTATGGCTGCGGCATTAACGGTCTTGCCTGCAGACGACTGACCGGAATGTTCTCATTGTATCGGATGGTTTCAATTATATCATGTTTGGCAGGCATTATGTGGAACTAATATGTTGCATCTTGACAAATCTATATAGTACAATTGAATCAGCTTAACCAGCAGATCAACACGTATTTCGGAAAGGTATGTCATGGAGAAAAGAGATATCCCAATCAAATCGATCGTTGAAGACCAGTTCAGGCTTTCTCATTATGTATCCGGTCTGTGCGAATTTCTCAGGCAGACGGACAAGCCTGTTACCATATCGATCCAGGGTGAATGGGGCAGCGGCAAAACCTCCTTCATGAACATGATCGAGGATGAGCTGTGCCGCGGCACAGGGAAGTACAGCAGCATCTGGATAAATACCTGGGATTTTTTCCTGGAAGGCAACTATGATGTTGTGGTAAACAGGCTCGTTGGAATGATAATCAGCAAGATCGAAGCAAAATTCAGAGATGTCAGATGCAAAAGGACAAAAGAAGAATTGATAAAGGACTTCAAGAACTATTCAAAGAAGTTTTCAAAAGCTGTCCTCAGCATCACCGGACTTGGCTCATCATCGGGAGAGGCACTTATCGATGATTTGTTTGGGGATGACATTTCGCTGAGTATCAGGGATCTAAGAGACAAATTCGAGAAATTCATCACCCAGATCGTTGAAGAATCAGGCGCCACCACCGAGGCATTCATCATATTCGTGGATGACCTGGACAGGATCCAGCCTAAGATGGCGATTACGATACTGGAAGCACTCAAGATATTATTCGATATTAAGCATTGCATATTTGTCATTGCCATCGATTACGAAGTCGTTGCCAGCGGTGTAGAGCAGAAATACGGTGGCGTGAAGGGTACTGACAGGGATATATGCAGGGCATACTTCGACAAGCTCATCCAGGTTCCCTTCGTGTTGCCGACAGCCAGGTACGAAATCGCTGAAATGGTCATGCAGAGGCTGAGGGAAATCCGATTCATGAACACGGAGTATGATTATCGCGTTCACAGGGATGACATTCTGAATATCATCAGGCTCACTACCAATAATAATCCCAGGACCATAAAGCGGCTTCTGAATATGATCCACCTGACGACTATCATGGACAGGGAGCGGATAGACAATACCTCTGCATATTATCAGCTGCTGGAGCTTCTGCTTGTAGCGATGCAGCTAGCTTATCCATCTGTTTACCAGCTTATGCAGAGCAATGAGGATTTCACCTCATGGAAAAAGAATATACTTGTCAATGTCGATGATACGAGCATCAGTGAACACATAAGAGAAGGTCTGGATATAGACTGTGAATGGAAAGAGGTACTGTACCTGATGACAGTCAGTGACCCGCTGCTAAGGTCTAATTACACTAAAATACAGCAACTGCTTGAGATATTCCAGAAGCTGATGCGGAGCTGCGAAGGCTCCAGTGAGTATCTGAGCAGCATATTCGGGGTGCTGAGCATGACTGATGTCACTTCAGGCAGCATGCTGCCGTTCCTGTACGACGGACAGGACTATGACAGATCTTCGCAGACACAGTTCAGACAGGGGAACAGACTTATCGAAGCGATAGAGCCGGACAGGTATACATATGTGCTGGATGTGGGATGCGGTAACGGGAAAACGACATTCGAACTCCTCAAAAGGAATCCTGCAATGCGGATCGACGCTTTCGACATTTCTGAGACACAGATCGAAGTGGCGCGTAAAAACTGCGAGGAAAAGGGTCTGTCGGACAGGATCGATTTCTTCGTCATGGACGCCCTGGAGCTGGATGAAAAGAATAAATACGACCTGGTGTTCAGCAATGCCACACTCCATTGGATAACCAACAGCAGAAGGATGTACACTCTTTTATACAATGCCCTCAAGCCCGGTGGGAGGCTGGCAGTCCATCAGGGAGGACACGGTTCGTACGAAGGGCTCCACAGGATAGTACGGAAAGCATACAGGAATCTGGGGTTCGAGAAATATTTCAGGGATTGGACATTCCCCGTGTTTTATCCCACGGAGAGTGAAATCGAAAAGCTGCTTGCTGATATCGGATTCAGGAATATAAGGATCGACAGCGTGAAGACCGATGGAAGCGAGCTTGAACACCTGGTGGAGAATTTTGAAAAGGCCAGCCTGATATTCTACAGGCCTATGCTTAAAAGCGATGAAGAGTATAAGGCGCTTGTCCGGGAGTATTACAGGCTTTGCTCTGCTGAGGAGGTGGACAAGTCAACACACAGACTCTATATATTTGCAGACAAATGATGTGTTACTCTCAATGCCGTGCATTTACCATGCATGGCAAATGCACGGCAGCGGTACCTGGGGGAAGTCTGATCTATGACTCCCCGGGTTTTTGATTTTCGGCTATTTGGATATTTGATTACCTGACTGATTTATTGAGATGATCAGTTGATGATTGAAAGGAAGCAGCATATGATTAAGACCGACATCGATATCAGATTTGCAGGAAATGATCTGACTCAGCAAGAGTGGAACGATATATGGGAAATATTATGTGAATGCAACAATGAGTTCGTGCCGCCTCTGTCGAGCAGGAACAGCTCTTCACAGGCAGACCTGAGGACCGGACCGGGTGCGGCCGGCGCCTGTGCTGCGGATCAGCCCTTCGTATATTTCGAGGAGCTCCGGAAACAGCAGTTCATAGTTGCAGTGAAGGATAGCAGAGTCGTGGGATTCCTGTCATTCAGGACAGGTTACATATGTGATGCATTATCAGATTTCGGAGCATCCAATTATATTACCACTGTATGTGTAAGGAAAGATTCCAGAAAGCAGGGCATCCTGACCAGGATGTATGAACTGATGGAAACCGGTCTGCCTGATGAAGTGGATTGCGACAGGATATCGACGCGTACCTGGTCACAAAATGATCCCCAGATCAATACACTTATGAAAAAAGGATTCAGTATCGTAAAAAGAATCCCGGATGACAGGGGACCGGGAGTCGATACATTATATTTCGGAAAAGTAAAATGAAGCGGCAGGGATTTTGTCCGGCGAGCTGCAACACTTTTGGTTTTACGGCTTTTTTCAGGGGTATTATATTAACATCGGGTCAATCATTCGGGCAGATGATCAGCCTGTTGATATACGTGTGAAACCGGCAATTGAAGTCGGAAGTTTTATGGGGATATGAAGGTGATTTTATGAACAGGGAGCTGGATCTGAGAAAAACCGTATACGAACTGTGCAGGGACGATCCTGAAATCATGGAAATAATGAAGGAGCTGGGATTTGATAACATAGCCTCGCCGGGCATGCTCAAAACGGCAGGCCGATTCATGACGATCCCGAAAGGCGCTGCCATGAAAGGGATACCTATGGACAGAATAAAAGAAACTTTTGCAGGCAAAGGCTATGTGATCCTGGAATGAATACGGATAAAGAAAACGCCCCGGAATCGGGAGTTAGATTTAGGGATTTATGAAAACAAGTAAATTTTTGACCGACTCTCTTCAAGCGGAAGTTCGGAACAACCAAGACTGTACTAACAGTATCGAGTAAACAGCTCATAGTGTAACAAAAAGGCCAGCAGTACTAAGCATAATACTTAGTGCTGTTGGTCTATATAATATTTAGCTATTTAGCACTGTTATTCAAAAAAGTAATTTCGGCATCGATTAGTTCTTTTAATCTCCGCAACTCCGTCTCAGTTAGTGTGATGCCCTTTCCCATCTTATCATGATCTTCGCTCCAATCCCTGATATCATATTTCGGTTCTCCACCGTTCCAACTTACACGATTAAATTCTTTTTTCCAGCCTTTCGTCCCTTCAGAGATTATACCTAATGCATTAATAATCTCGTATTTAATATTGCTACGATCAGACATAATAAACACCCCCTTAATTTACCATTATTCGCCATGCTGGTTTATTTTCTGTCGACAAAGAACCACGAGGCTCAAAACTGAATCTGTACCCGCAACTCGATGCGATACTCTCAAAACTCTCTTTAATATCCGTGGAAAAGGGTACCCATATTATTCCGGATTGTTCTATTTTATCAATATATTTAATGCGTTCTTGCGAAAGTCTATTTAAAATATCTTCACCTCGCTTTGCAAAGGTTTTATTCGCATTTGTTCTACCCTGGATATTCATATTTGCAGCAATCAGAGGATTTCTGTTTTTTGTTACATTTGAGTTGCTTACCTCATTACTTGTTTTTTGAGTTGCTTCATAAGTTTTTGTTGTCTTAAGTTTATTTATAGTAAGCTGATCAGAAGCTAATGGCTTTTTGGTCAAAATTGCTCTTGTTTCTTGATTATTTGGCTTAAGACGTAGCACTTGGGGAGCAGATGTTGTAATATGCATACTATTCTCATTCTCATCTGCGTCTTCATTACTAATATGCCATTCATCCAGAATTTGCATTGCACGAATTTTCACTCGCGAAAGCAATTCAGTAGTATTAATTGTTGCAGGCTCAACCTCATTCTCTGGTAAAATGTTATTGTTATTAAGTTCGTTTATTACACGTGCAATAGTGGCCTCTGGATCGCGATAATACTCACTTCCGCGAATTCGAATAAATCGCCAACCCATTCTTTCAAGAATAGTCTGACGTTCCATGTCCTCACGGACCTTTTCTTCTCCACTATGAAACAACTCTCCATCACATTCAATAGCAATCTTCTTGCCTTTGTATTGAACAACAATATCAATACGATATGAGCAGCCTACTTCCCATTGTTGAGTAATATGAAATCCAGCAGCAATCAATGAACTTGCGACAGCTTCCTCAAATGGAGACTCTGCTTTTGCTTTAGCAACCTGTACTGATTGCCAAAAAGCCCTTGGATTATCACAATACTCGAGTAAGTCGCGCCGTATATCACCAGGCTTTAGGTCTTTTGAGTAATCAAGGGAATGAATAACCCAAAGTTGATCTCTTGCGCGGCTTACGGCAACATTATATCTTTGTTTTGTAGATTGGTCTACACCCTCACCTGTGAATCTCAGGGGACCATCTCCTTCATTGCTGTCAACCATAGAAAGAAATATTACATCTCTTTCATCACCCTGAAAATGAGATGCATTTCCGCAAAGGATTTTGCGTTCTTCGATAACTCTCGGATCTATTCTTTTAAGAATTATTTGCTGAATTAGTTTAGCCTGATCATCACCAAGTAAAGAAATAGCGCCAAACGTCTTATTTTCATACTCAGGTTGTTCCATACAAGCCATCATGAGTGCAACCAAAGTTTCAGTTTCATTGGTGTTAATTTTTCGATGGCCTTCCCTCTGTCCATTTATAACTCTGAAAGGAATTACATGAGGGACAGTGATGCAATTGCTTACATCTCTCAGCGGTTTGATTTTAAAATCATATGACAACTTGTTGCAATAACCAATAATGTCTGAAACACACCTGAAATGCTCATGCAACATGAGCGGCTGAAATGTTGTTGCAGCTATATCATACAAAGACGTTTTTGCATCGTAAATAATCCAATTAGGAAAGATATTTTTAATATACATTTCCTGTAGTGCCTTTACTCTATTGATATCAATACCTACTGCCATTGGACTTACTTGTTTATCATCTCCGACAATAATCACTTTCTTAGCTAAATACAATATTGCAAGTGAAGATATATCTGATTGACTTGCCTCATCTACAATTACAACATCAAAGCAAGTATGAGAGGGATCAAAGCTCTCCAAAGCTTTCCCCATAGGCATAATCCATGCAGGAACTGCTTCTTGGCATTTTGTCATCAAATTGCGTGCCTGTTTTTTAAGTGCAGGAGCGTTTTTACCTGTAGCTTTTCCTATCTTTTTAACTATAAGTTTCCAACTTAACAATGCCTGTCTTGTATCAAGATTTCGTTCTGTCCTTAAGAGTAGATGATACCATGCTTTATTTGCAGCTAACTCCGCTGTTTTCTCCCTTAGTTCTTTGGTTAGCAATATGGATTTTTTCTGTAGTTCTTCATATGGTTCAGATGTTATATCTTCAATTATTCCTGCAAACTGTTTCCATTTCCATGCTTCCTCAATGGTGTCTGGGCATACTGTATTACCATGTATTCCCTCACGAGACGAGATTGCAGCAGCCCAGTCAGGTGCCACTGATTCTATTTTGGACAAAATTTCTTTCCTTTTTGCCTGTAATGTATATTTCTCAAATAACTGAGACAACTTAAAATATTCTTCTTCATACTTAACAGTATCTTTTTCGCGCAGAGCAGAAATTGCTGCAGTACATATAGTAGAGTTTTTACGTTTTCCTTCAGACAAGATCGCAATAGTATGTTGTCTACGCTGCTCAATAGCGTTCAATTGTATAAATAACTTTGCTGCA
>Ga0208823_1001429_pt1 | contig 18953 bp, 19 predicted proteins | sample AD_UKC075_MetaG_FD_184440 | JGI IMG/M metagenome (GOLD analysis project Ga0208823, IMG submission 184440) | Active sludge microbial communities of municipal wastewater-treating anaerobic digesters from USA - AD_UKC075_MetaG (SPAdes) (version 2) | ecosystem: Engineered > Bioreactor > Anaerobic >... | reverse complement strand
CCCGGCTGACGAGGAGGGGCGCGTTCTCGGGATGCTCGACCGTCAACTCGCGGGTCGGGTGCAAGGACGCCCCGAAGATCCGGACGAGCGGCTCGGCGTACGAGGTGGCCGTGTACTCCATCCGCGCCGAGGTCCGGGCCCGACCGCAGCCCCACGGCAGCTCAGTTCGCCGCCGCGGGAGGCGTCCGCGCAGCACCGCGTTGTAGAGGACGAACGGGACGGCAGCGGCGATCGCGAGCAGGGTCAGGGCGCCCGGCTCCAGCAGGACGCCGACGGCCGGGAACGCCACGCCCCACAGGGGCGTGGAGGAGACGCCGTGGACGCCGACGGCGCCGGCCAGCGCCACACACAGTGGTCCGGCGGCGAAGCCGAGGGCGACGACTGCAGCACCGGCGGTCAGTAGCCCCGCGATCATCGTCGCGGAGTGCTGTCCGCTGCCCCAGGCATGAATCGGGGACGCCGCGTGCTCAGATCGCGGACGGGCCAGGAAGGCCATCGCCCACGCCTTGACGAAGGTCAGCAGGCCCAGACCGAGCGTCAAGGCGACGATGCCGGTCGCGAGCGGCAGGACCACAGCGATGAGCCGATCCACCTTGCCGTCGCCGTGCACCAGGGCCTGCAGCAGGACCCACTCGGCGACGAAGCCGGAGGTGATAGGCAGCGCTGTCGCACCCAGCGCACCCAGGCCGAAGGACGCGGCCGTGTAGGGGTGGGTGTGGATCAGCCCGCCGAGCCGGTCGAGATCGCGCTCGCCGGTGACGTGCAAGATGGATCCAGCCCCCAGAAACAGGGCCGTCTTGAAGGCCGCATGGCTGACGACCAGGAGCAGCGCGGCGACCATCGCCACGTCGCCGACGTCGCGCTGACCAGCGCTGATGAGCAGGGCACCGAGGCCGATGGCGGTCACGATCAGGCCCACGTTCTCGGTCGTCGAGTACGCCAACAGGCGCTTCAGATCGGACGTGACGGACGCCTGCAGGATGCCGTAGAGCGCCGACACGCACCCCAGCACCAACAAGGCGAACGCCCACCAGCGTGGCCCCCCGGGCATGATCCGCAGGGTCAGCAAGATGCCGAAGACCCCCATCTTCACCATGGCCGCGCTCATCGCCGCGGAGACGTGGCTGGGTGCCTCGGGGTGCGCGCGCGGCAGCCAGACGTGCACCGGGACGAGTCCGGCCTTGGTGGCGAAGCCCGCGACCAGCAGGACGAAGGCCAGCGAGCTCGCCGGCTCGCCGGCGGCCGTAGCCGCGAGGCGCTCGAACGCCGTCGACTTCGCCGCCGAGGCCAGGACGCCGAAGCCGACGGCCAGCAGCAGGAAGCTGAGGTGGGTCATCACGGCATACCAGAGGGCGGCCGACCGCACGGTGGAGCGGGCCGCGTGCTCGCCCAGCACCAACACGGTCGAGCCGATCGCCATCAGCTCCCAGGCCAGCAGGAAGCCGACGACGTCCGCGGCGGCGGGTACCGCCAGCATGCCCAGGACGAAGACCGCGTACGCCGACCAGGCGGTCCGAGACGCGGCGGCGCCGTGGGCGTACCCGATTCCGAAGAGGGCCGCACAGGCTCCCACCGCGCCCGCGACGATCATGAACACCCCACCGAGCGGGGTGGGTGCGAAGGTGATCGGGGAAAGGCCGAGGCCGTCCGGGAGCGCCATCGGCACGGCGACGCCGGCCCCCGTCCCGACCAGGGCCTGGACGCCGACCCAACAGCCGGCCAGTCCGAGTAGCGCGGACGCCGCACCGGACGCCGCCGAGCGGACCCTGGCCGGGATGACCCAGGGCACGGCGATCGCCAACGCGGCCGCGGCCAGCAGCACCACCAGGGCCGTCATCGCCGGGTCACCTGTCGCAGGGCCGCGACGATCGCGTCCGGCTCGGGAGGGCAGCCCGGCACGACGAGGTCGACGTGCGTCGCCTCGGTCACCGGCCCGCGGACGCCGAAGCCGTCGGCCAGCAGTCCCCCGTCGATCGCGCAGTCGCCGATCGCGATGACGACCCTCGGTCGCGGCGTCGCCTCGACCGTGTTCTCGAGCGCGTCGGCCATGTTGTGGGTGACCACCCCGGTGACCAGCAGCACGTCAGCATGCCGGGGGGAGGCGACGAGTCGGGCGCCGTATCGATCGGCGTCGTAGACGGGTCCGAATGCCTGGCCGATCTCGACCTCACAGCCGTTGCACGAGCCCACGTCCACGTGACGGCACTGGACGCTGCCGCGCAGCGCGCGCGGCGGCACGAAAGGCTCTGCCGAGGGCGAACCTGAAGCATCGGCGTCCGGGACGGGCGGCGCGGGGTCTGCGAGGCGTCCAGCGGCGCGAATGAGGCGCAGCAACCGCAGCGGCTGCCTCACCTCAGCCCCTCGACGACCTGGCCCGACACTGATGCCCCTCACGCTTGGCGCATGCGGCATCGTTGCGCGCATCGCGGAGTCATTATCGCTCACCCGACAGGCAGCACTTCGGCACTGAGACGACCACAGCCGCTCGGACCAGCTGGTCACCCGCGACGTGACGCAGTGAAATGGACACCATGACGATTGTCCCTGTCGAGGTGCTCGATGTCGCCCGAACGCTGCGGCGGATCACGGTGCTAACCGGCGCGGGGATGTCGGCCGAGAGCGGCGTGCCGACGTTCCGGGACGCCCAGAGCGGCCTCTGGTCCCGGTTCGATCCGGCGCAACTGGCCACCGAGGATGCCTTCCGCCGCGATCCGGCGCTCGTGTTCGGATGGTACGTCTGGCGCCTCGGACGCGTCCGCGAGGCTGGCCCGAACGCGGGCCACCTGTCGCTGGCGCAGTGGGCCCGGTCGGCCGATGTGCGGATCGTCACCCAGAACGTCGACGACCTCCACGAGCGCGCGGGCAGCGAGGTGCTGGCCCATCTTCACGGTTCGCTGGCCGCCTTCCGCTGCCTGGACTGTGGGCGTCCGTTCGACGGCGACCTGCCCGAGCCGGACGCTGTCGGTCGCGCCGCTCCTCCACGCTGCCCCTGCGGCGGACTCGTCCGCCCGGGGGTGGTGTGGTTCGGCGAGCCGCTGCCCCAGAAGGCCTTTGCCGACGGCGTCCTGGCTTGTCGCGACACGGAGCTGCTGCTCGTCGTCGGCACGTCCGGCATCGTCTACCCGGCCGCCGGGCTTCCCGACCTGGCGCGATCCATGGGCGTGCCCGTCGTCGAGATCAATCCCGAGCCCACTGAGTTGTCGCCCTCGTGCGACGTGACGTGGCGGACCACCGCCGCGACCGGCCTCCCCGCCCTGGTGGCCGCGCTGTGACTAGGCCTCGTCAGGATGGCGATCGGCGATCGCCTCGTGATTGCGAATGACCTCGCGCACGACGAACGCCAGGAACTGCTCCGCGAACTCGGGGTCGAGGCCCGCGTCGACGGCGATCTCGCGGAGGCGTCCGATCTGCTGCTCCTCGCGGGCAGGATCCGACGGCGGCAGACCGAGGCTCGCCTTGAGGTGACCGACCTGCTGCGTGATCTTGAAGCGCTCGGCGAGGACCCGGATCATCACCTGGTCCATGTTGTCGATGCTGGCGCGGAGCCGGAGCAGTTCGTCGGGGGTCTCGGACATGGGCGCAGCGTAATCGGCGCTCCCGGGCTCGCTGGCCGATCTCGCGGAAGCGCCATAACGACCGGTGACGTCTCCCGACCGAACGGGCGGATCAGCCAGGGCCATGAATCCAGCTCGGTCGGGCGACGCCACCGTCCCAGCTCGGCGGTGGACCCTGCTGCGACAATGGCCGCGTGCACCCACCGAACACTCCTCAGCGCGTGTTCGTCGTGCTCAACCCCGTCCACCGCTCGGCCCGACGGGCGGCGTCCGAGTTGGCGCGCCAAGCGGCCGCCTCGGGGCGTCCGCTGACGATCCTGCGCACGTCGGTCGCCGAGCCGGGAGGGAGCCAGGCCAGGGCCGCCCTGGACGCCGGCGCGCGGCTCGTGGTGGTCGTGGGCGGGGACGGAACCGTCCGGCAGGTGGCGGGCGCGCTGGCCGGCAGCGGCGTGCCCCTCGGGATCGTCCCCACCGGGACGGCGAACCTGTTCGCCCGCAACCTCGGCCTGCCCGCTCGCCTATCGGGCCAAGTCAGCACGGCATTGATTGGGACGCCGACCAGCAGCGACATCGGCTGGGCGCGGTCTCGGCACGGGGACGAGTGGTCCGGCGAGCAACCGTTTCTCGTGGTCGCTGGCATCGGTCGCGACGCAGCGACGGTGCTGGCAACCCGGCCCTGGCTCAAGCGCAGGCTCAGCTGGCTCGCGTACTTCGAGGCGGGCCTGCGGCACTCCTGGCGTCCTCCGGTGCCCATGACCGTCGCCGTCGACGGACGCCCCGAGCGGGCCGTCGACGCGTGGTGCGTCCTGGCGGGCAACCACGGACGCCTCCCGGCCGGCATCACCGTCTTCGCGGACGCCCGCGGCGACGACGGCGTCCTCGACACGCTCATCGTCGCCGTGAAGCGTCCGTGGCACTGGGCGTCGGTCGCGGCCAAAGGCGTCCTGCACGTGTCGTCCGACGTCGCTGCCCTCGACTACGGACGCGCCCACGACGTCGTGGTGCGTCCGCGGACGCCGCAGCCGGTCCACCTCGACGGCGACCCGTTCCCGGCCGTAGACGAGGCGCGCTGGCGCGTCGCGGCGTCCGAATTGATCGTGCTGACGAGAGGGCCGAATTGACCGACAAGACCGATCTGCTACGAGCCCTCATCGAGGGCCCCACGGACGCCTCCCGCGAGGGCGAGGCGCTGGCCCTCCTGCGGGGCGCGACGACTGCAGAGCTGAACGACATGATCGTCGGCACCGACATGCACCGCTGTTCGCCAGCCTGGACGATCGCCTGCTCGGACCCGACAACCGGACCGCCCTCATCGATCTGCTGGCACGCGAGCGCCAGTCCGAGCTGAGCGTCGCGTCGACCGCGGCGGTGATCTACGGGCTGCAACGCGGCTGGTCCGGACGCGCCCGCGAAGAGGCGATCCGCGACCTGCTGCTAGCGTGGGCGGGGGTCGAACTCACTCACCTCAAGAACCAGATCAACAGCCGGACCGACGTCTACGACCTCGAGGGGGTGGTGTTCGGGGCCGTCGACGACGGCGATGTGCGGCGACAGATCCTGGACCACCTCGCCGCCGAGGCGGACACCTTCGCGTGCGACGAGGCGAAGATCATCTCCGACATCGACGACACGGCCTTCTGCCGGCTGCACGACACCCGCTACCCGAAGGGCACCCTCTACCCAGGGCTCTTGGCCCTCTACGACGCCCTCGATCACGGCCCCCACGATGACCCCTTCTCGCTCGGCGACCTGACGTTCGTGACGGCCCGTCCGGGGGACGTCCTGGGGCTGATCGAGACGGCCACCAGGTCGTCGCTCGCCAAGGCCGGCATCGCGCAGTCGTCGGTGATCACCGGCACCTGGCTGTCGTTGTTCACCCACGACCTCATGGCGGGCCAGAAGCTGGTCAACATCGAGCACTACCACGGCCTCTTCCCCGAATATCACCTGGTGTTCCTGGGCGACTCGGGCCAAGGCGACGTCATCTTGAGCGAGAAGCTCGCCGAACGCTTCCCCGGCACGCTGCGCGCGGCGTTCATCCACGACGTCGTCGACACCCCGGACGCCCGCCGCGCCGAGTACGCGGCGAAGGGCATCTTCTTCCACGACACCTACGTCGGCTGCGCGACCAGGGCGTTCGAGCTGGGACTCATCTCGCGCGCCGGGCTCGATCGGGTCGTCTCCGAGTCCCGGACCGGACTCGACGGCGTCCGCTGGTCGTCGCCGGACCAGGAGTCCCGCATGAGGTCTTTGGTCCAGCGGGACGCCGACGCCGCGGCGTCCGCGGTACCGGGCATCACAGTGGACGCCTCCACGGGGACACCGACCGGTTCGGCGTCGTAACGAGCGCAATCTCTGCTGGTTTCGCGCCCCCCAAGGGGCCCGAACCTGACGTTGAACGGCCAACCACCGGCCGGCGTCGCCCTAGTTGTGGACGACGACCTCGACGCGCTGGAAGTCCTTGACCTCGGTGTAGCCGCAGGTGGCCATGGACTTCCTCAGCGCCCCGACGAGGTTCATCGTGCCGTCCGCCGTCACGGCCGGGCCGAACATGACCTCCTCGAGCGTCCCGACCTGGTCGAAGCGCGCGCGCTCACCGCGCGGGAGCCGGGGGTGCCAGGCCTCCGGACCCCAGTGCCAGCCGCGGCCGGGGGCGTCCGTGGCTCGCGCCAGCGGCGTCGAAACCATCGCGGCGTCCGCGCCACAGGCGATCGCCTTGGCGATGTCGCCCGACTTGCCCAGCGCCCCGTCGGCGATCACGTGCACGTACCGGCCACCGGACTCGTCCAGGTAGTCCCGACGCGCCGCCGCCACGTCGGCGATCGCGGACGCCATCGGCACCTCGACGCCCAGCACGTTGCGGGTCTTCTTCGTCGCCCCGCCACCGAAGCCGACGAGGACGCCCGCGGCGCCGGTCCGCATCAGGTGTAGGGCGGCCTGATAGGTCGCGCAGCCGCCGACGATGACGGGAACGTCGAGCGCGTAGATGAACTCCTTGAGGTTGAGCGGCTCCTCGCTGGTGGCCACGTGCTCAGCCGAAACCGTGGTGCCGCGGATCACGAAGAAGTCCACCCCCGCCTTCTCCACGATCGACGCGAACTCGCGCGTCCGCTGCGGCGACAGCGACCCCGCGACCGGGACGCCGGCGTCCCGAATCTCCTTCATGCGGGCCGCGATGAGCTCGCCCTTGACCGGCTCGGCGTAGATCGCCTGCAGCCGGCGGGTCGCCTTGATCGGATCGCTGATGGCTGCCAGCTCGGCGAACAGCTCGGTCGGATCCTCGTAGCGCGTCCACAGGCCCTCGAGGTTCAGGACGCCGAGGCCGCCGAGCTTGCCGAACTCGATCGCGGTCGCGGGCGACATGACCGAGTCCATCGGCGCGGCGACCAGCGGGAACTCGAACGACAGCGCATCGATCGACCAGGTGAGGTTGACGTCCGAGGGCGTCCGCGTGCGCCGGGTGGGCACGATCGCGATGTCGTCGAAGCCGTAGACGACGGCGGCCCGCTTGGAGCGTCCGATTTCGATCATTGCTCTCGTTCCTTAGTGGCGCGAGTAGTTCGGCGCCTCGACGGTCATCTGGATGTCGTGCGGGTGCGATTCTCTCAGCCCCGCGGCGGTGATGCGAACGAACCTGCCGTTCGCCTGCAGTTCGGGGATCGTCCGGGCACCCGAGTAGAACATCGACTGCCGCAGCCCGCCGATCAGCTGGTAGGCAACGGCCGCCAGCGGCCCGCGGTAGGCGACCTGGCCCTCGATGCCCTCGGGGATGAACTGATCGTCGGTCGTCGCGGACGCCTGGAAGTACCGGTCGGACGCGAACGAGCCCTGCTTGCCGCGCGCCTTCATGGCCCCCAGCGAGCCCATGCCGCGATAGCTCTTGAACTGCTTGCCGTTGATGAACACCAGATCGCCGGGAGACTCGTCGCAGCCGGCCAGCAGCGAGCCGAGCATCACCGTGTTCGCCCCCGCCACGATCGCCTTGGCGATGTCGCCCGAGTACTGCAGTCCCCCGTCGCCGATGACCGGCACCCCGGCGGGCTTGCACGCCCGGGCGGCCTCGTAGATGGCCGTCACCTGCGGGACGCCGACGCCCGCGACCACGCGCGTGGTGCAGATCGAGCCGGGACCGATCCCGACCTTGACGCCGTCCGCGCCGGCCTCGACCAGCGCCTTCGCGCCCGCGTAACTGCCGACGTTCCCACCGATGATGTCGACGTGCGCCGCCGCGGGCTCGGCCTTGAGCCGACGAATCAGGTCCATCTCTGAACGCGAGTGGCCGTGCGCAGTGTCGGTGACGAGCACGTCGACACCGGCGTCCACCAGCAGCATGGCCCGCTCCCAGGCCTCGCCGAAGGTGCCCACCGCGGCCCCGACGCGGAGGCGTCCGACGTCGTCTTTCGTCGCCAGCGGGTACTTGTCGGACTTCACGTAGTCCTTGAGCGTGATCATCCCGGTCAGCCGACCGGCGGCGTCCACCAGGGGCAGCTTCTCGATCTTGTGCCTGGCCAGGATCTTCAACGCGTCCGCTGATGAAATCCCGGCCGGACCCGTCACCAGCGGCATCGGCGTCATGGCCGTGCCGACCCGCTCGTTCAGATCCTCGGCGAAACGCATGTCGCGGTTGGTGATGATGCCGACCAAGACGCCCGAGGCGTCCACCACCGGCAGCCCGGAGATGCGGTACTGGCCGCAGATCTCGTCGACCTCGCCGAGGGTCGCGTCGACCGTCGTCGTGATCGGCTCGTCGATCATGCCGGCCTCGGACCGCTTGACCTGGTCCACCATCCGCGCCTGTTCGGACGCCGTCATGTTGCGATGGATGATCCCGAGACCGCCCTCGCGCGCCATGGCGATCGCCATCCGGACCTCGGTGACGGTGTCCATCGCCGACGAGAGCAGCGGCGTCCGGAGTTTGATCCGCTTGGACACCAGCGTCGACGTGTCGACCTCGGACGGCACCACGTCGCTCTCGATCGGCTGCAGCAGCACGTCGTCGAACGTCAGTCCGAGGGGCGCGAAAGGTTCGGGAACACCGGCTGCGGTCAGGGCGTCGAGGTCCATGGGCACCTTCTTCTCGGGAGCCTCGATCCTATCCGGACGCCGACGCGCGCCTCGGCGCTGGTCCGTTCTCGGGTAGGTCGGAAGGGCGTAGGCACCGCGACGCGGGGGACGGAGGCAGGGTCGGCCAGGTTCAGATGTGGGACGCGAACAACCCGTGCCTCAGTGGTGGTCGTGACCGCCGCACACCCCGGCCGGCACCAAAGGATGAATTCTCCAGCTACTGCCTCAGTCGAAAGTACTGACGTGTGGGCCGCGTGGTAACAGCGGCTCCTGGCGGCGGCCCCGCGTCCTACGGTTGATCCATGCGCCAGTTCGAGCCCTCCGGAGTCACCTACGTGTGCAACCTGCCGCACCGCCAGCGGACGCTGTTCGCCTGTTCCACCATGTCGGCGATGCGTGACCACCTCTGGCTGTCGCACGAGATCGGCCGGCATGACTCCGGCGGTGACGAGCTCACTCGGCGGCATCAGCCGCGCCTGGCGAGCTGACGTTCTGGGCGCTATCGCCCCTCGCCGATCCGGTGGACGGCTAGATCCGGACCTTGTACCAGACGCTCGATTGGATCGAGTTCCACACCACGAAGGCGATCACGAAGGCCGTCAGCCAGGCCCGCTGCCGCGGCGTGAGCTTGTCGAGCCCGAGCACGGCGAGGCTCCAGGGGACGTACCACGGGTGGAGCGCCTGCCCCAGCACCGCGACGGCCAGGGAGCCCCAGCCCACCGCGTGGATCGGACGATCGCTCCAGCGCACGACGATCCACACGAGCACCAGCAGCAGCACGACGTTCGACACCACGCTGACGACGACCTTGAAGGCCGTCGGGTCCACGCCGAGGTTCGTCAGCAGGATCCCTCCGTACTGCGCCACCATCCCGAACGGTGCGATGGTGCCCGCCACCCCCATCAGCGAGAGCCACTTCGTCCAGCCCAGCCCCAGTCCGGACGCCGCTGAGATGGCCGCGAACACCGCGACCGCGATCGCGGTCACGGCCGCGGTGCGGCGTCCGAGCAGGTGCAGCCGCCGGCCGATCGTGGCCCGCCGCAAGTCGTGCAGAATCGGGACGCCGGCGACGGCCAGGACCGTCAGCCCGGACTGCTGTTTGAGGCTCATCGCGATGCCGACCAGGACCGGCGCGACGACCCACCGGGCCCAGGCGGCGGGAAACTCCACCGCGACCCAGATGGCCGCGAGCGCCACGCCGGCCATCAGCGCGTCGTTGTGGGCACCCCCCACGAAGTGGAGGAGCAAGAGCGGATTCAGCAGCCCCCACCAGAGCCCGGCGTCCGGGCTCTTGCCCCGCGCGCGGGCGATGCGGGTGATCGACAGCCCCAGCAGCGCGACCCCCAGCAGCGCGGGGAGGCGCATGGCGACGACCGACCAGTACGGATGCGCGCCAGCCAGGGCGACGACGGCCGCGTCCACGAGCAGCGTGAGCGGCGGGTAGGCCACCCCATGGCCCAGCCACAGGGGGTCAACGGCGGCGGCGAAGGGGCCGCCGGCACCGCCGAGGCCGGCCGTGTACGGGCTGACGCCGTGCAGGACGGCGTAGCCCGCGTCGGCGTACAGGGTCGCGTCGCCGCTGAGAATCGGGGGCGCCAGCAGCATGGGCAGGCTCCAGACCGCGACGACGAGTCCCGGACGCCGCACGCCCGGTCGTCCGTCCCAGGGCTGGATGGCCCACCACAGCGCGACCAGCACGGCCATCCCGACGATGATGGCCGCGACGTGGACGCCCCACGGCGCGAGGCGTCCGAGGGCCTTGATCCCTGCCGCGGGCCAACCGGCGGGGTCGAACGAGAAGTAGTCGTCGGTGGTGCCCCAGGCGACCAGCGCGGTGGCGACGAACCCCAGAGCCGACGCGGGGACGGTTCCGCGAACCGCCTCGATCGGGCGAGGCGTCGTCGTGGTGGGCATAGCTCGGCATCCTAGCGGGGCAGTCTGCGGCGCCCACGGCGTCCGGCGGTCAATGACGAAGGCGCCGGTCGGGAGACCCGACCGGCGCCTTGCTGAGCAACTCAGTGCTTGTGCTCGTCCTCGTCGGCCGGCTTCTCGACCACCAGGGTCTCGGTGGTGAGCAGCAGTGCGGCGATGGACGCGGCGTTCGCCAGCGCCGAGCGCGTGACCTTGACCGGGTCGATGACGCCGGCCTGGACCAGGTCCTCGTAGACACCGGTGGCGGCGTTGTAACCCTGGCCCACCGGCAGCTCCTTGACCTTGGACACGATCACGTAGCCCGGCTCGCCGCCGTTCTCCGCGATCCAGCGCAGCGGCTCGGCCACAGCCTTCGCCACGATCTGGACGCCCGCCTTCTCGTCACCGGTCTTGCCGAGGCTGTCGGACAGCACGGACGCCGCGTGGACGAGAGCCGAGCCGCCACCGGCGACGATGCCCTCCTCGATCGCGGCGCGCGTCGCGGAGACGGCGTCCTCGATGCGGTGCTTCTTCTCCTTGAGCTCGACCTCGGTGGCGGCGCCGACCTTGATGACGCAGACGCCACCGGCCAGCTTCGCGACCCGCTCCTGGAGCTTCTCGCGATCCCAGTCGGAGTCGGTGCGGGAGATCTCGGCAGCCAGCTGGGCAACGCGATCCTTGACGGCCTGGGCGTCGCCCGCGCCGTCCACGATCGTGGTGTTGTCCTTGGTGACGACGACGCGCTTGGCGCGGCCGAGCACGTCCAGGCCGACCTGGTCGAGCTTGAGGCCGACGTCCGAGCTGACGACGGTGCCGCCGGTCAGGATCGCCATGTCCTCGAGCATCGCCTTGCGGCGGTCGCCGAAGGCCGGGGCCTTGATGGCGACCGAGCCGAACGTGCCGCGGATCTTGTTGACGACCAGGGTCGACAGGGCCTCGCCGTCCACGTCCTCGGCGATGATGACGAGCTGACCCGACACCCCGATGACCTTCTCGAGCAGCGGAAGCAGCTCGTTCATCGAGGAGATCTTGCCCGAGTTGAGCAGGATGTACGGGTTCTCGAGGATTGCCTCCTGACGATCGGCGTCCGTCACGAAGTAACCGGAGATGTAGCCCTTGTCGAACTGCATGCCCTCGGTGAACTCGAGCTCGGTGCCCATCGTGTTGGACTCGTCAACGGTGATGACGCCGTCCTTGCCGACCTTGTCGAACGCGTCGGCGATGAGGGCGCCGATCTCGGCGTCGCGCGAGGAAATGGTCGCAACGGACGCCATGTCGGACGTCGTCTCGACCGGCTTCGCGTTCTCCTTGAGGCGCGCCTCGACGGCGGCCACGGCCGCCTCGATGCCGCGCTTCAGGCCGACCGGGTTCGCCCCGGACGCCACCGCGCGCAGGCCCTCGTGGACCAGCGCCTGAGCCAAGACCGTTGCCGTCGTGGTGCCGTCGCCGGCCACGTCGTTGGTCTTGGTGGCGACCTCCTTGGCCAGCTGGGCGCCGAGGTTCTCGTACGGATCGGAGAGCTCGACCTCCTTGGCGACGGTCACGCCGTCGTTGGTGATGGTCGGAGCGCCCCACTTCTTGTCGAGGACGACGTAGCGACCCTTGGGGCCGAGCGTCACCTTCACGGTGTTGGCGAGGGCGTCGACGCCGCGCTCGAGAGAGCGACGTGCCTCCTCGTCAAACTGAAGGATCTTTGCCATGTGTCTTGGTTCCTTACTTGACGACGACGGCGAGGATGTCGCGGGCGTTCAGGAGCAGGTACTCCTCGCCGCCGTACTTGACCTCGGTGCCGCCGTACTTGGAGAAGATGACGATGTCGCCCTCGTGGACGTCCATCGGGACGCGGGCGCCCTTGTCGTCGATGCGGCCGGGGCCGGCTGCGACGACCTTGCCCTCCTGGGGCTTCTCCTTGGCGGTGTCGGGGATGACCAGACCGGAGGCGGTGGTCTGCTCAGCCTCGAGGGGCTGGACGAGGACGCGGTCCTCAAGCGGCTTGATGGTGACGGCCACTGATGTGCCCTTCCTATTCGGGTGCGGACGCCGACGGCGTCCAGGTGGACTACGAAGATGCGTCGCCCAGGCGTCGTCGCGGGTGCCGCCATGGGTTGGCACACTCGTTGGTTGAGTGCTAACTGCGAGGTTATACCCGGGCTAGCACTCGGGCAACTCGAGTGCTAAGGCGTGTCCGGACGCCTCGGGCGGTCGCCGGCGTCCCCTCTTCGGATGGCTTGGGGGCACGGACGCCGACGGCTAGCCTGACGGTCATGGAGACCGGACCCGGACCATCCCCCACGGCCCCCCGCAGGACCGCCAAGCGCGAGGAGCGGCGCCGCGCTCGCCGGGCCCTCGCGGTACTCGGCCTGCTGCTCGGCCTCATCTTCGCCGGCGTGATCGCGTCGGTCGGCTTCGTGGTCTATAGCGCCCAGAAGGCCCTGGACAAGGCGACCGACGGCAAGGGCGGGTCGGTCATTCAGGTGATGTTCCCCGGACCGGCGCAGCCGGCCCAGTCCTCACGCACGAGCATCCTCATCGCTGGCAACTCCTACGACGACCCCGGGCACCCCGGCGGCGACCTCACCGACGGCATCCTGATCGCCACCTTCGACTCGGTCACGAACAAGACGGGCCTCGTGAGCGTCCCGCGTGACCTCTGGGTCACGCACAACGGCAAAAACATGAAGATCAACGCCGTGTATGTGTCCGCGGGCCGCGGCCAGGCCGGCCTGAACGCGCTCGGCCAGGTCGTCGAGACGGTCACCGGGCTGCACATCGACCAGCACGTCTTGGTCGGCGTGACCGCCTTCAAGGGCATGGTGGACGCCGTTGGCGGAATCGACATCACCATCAACAGCCCCGACCCTCGCGGCATCCGCGACCCGAACGGACTCTTCCTCCCGAACGGGCTCCAGCACCTGGACGGCAAGACGGCGCTGACGCTGGCCCGGGCGCGTAACGACCCGATCCCCGGCAAGGAGGCCTACGGGCTGCCCGACTCCGACTACAGCCGTCAGCAGAGCCAGCGGCTGATCCTGTTGGGCATCATCGCCAAGATCAAGTCGACGCCGACCCTGGCCAACCCCCTAACGGTCACAACGCTGTTCGAGAAGCTCTCCGACAGCATGAAGACCGACCTGACGGCGAGTCAGATCAGGCCGCTCTACGACCAGCTGGTCAAGTCGGGCAACCCGGTGACGTTCACCATTCGGGGCCCGCGCAACGCCAGCCTGCTCACCGACTACAACTCCAACGGCGCCGGCGATGCGCTGGTGCCGAAGGCGGGGATCTTCGACTACACGGCCATCCAGAGCTACGTGACCACGATGCTGGCCGGCTGATCGGCGTCCGGACGACACCTGCTGACGACGAGCGCGACCGCACCGGACGCCGTCGGCGTCAGCACCAGGGTGGCGGCGTTCGGGCCTTGGGGGCGTAGGCGCTTCCGGAGCTCTGCCGGGTCGGCGTCCACCCCACGCTTCTTGATCTCGAGGACGCCGACGCGCCGCTCCCGGACCCAGGCGCGCAGCCGCTTCTCGGAGTAGGGCAACACGTCGTCGACCCGGAATTCCTCCGCCCACGGCGTCCGAACCAGCCGGGACGCCGACAGGTACGCCACCCCGTCGTGGATGCGCCAGCCGCCGATCAGCTCGGCGACCGCCGGCACCAGGCCGGCCCTGATGACCGCCCCGTTCGGCTCGTACAGGTACTCGCCCAGTTCGCCGACCTCCGGGGCGACGAGCGCCTCGTCGCGGCTCAGTTCGAGACCATCCACGACGGCACGCCGCCGTCCGGCGACCGTGCCCGGTCCCGCCCAGAGGGCGACCTCCACGACCGTCCCGTGATCGGAGATCCACTCCGCTTCGACCCCGTCGGGGATGAGCGCGTGCGGCAGGCCGGGTCCGAGCTTGAGGCAGGCGACGCGCGACCCGTCCAGGAGCGACTCCACGAAGCCCCAACTGGGCGTGAAGTCGTCCACCCGCCACGTCCGCCCGGACGCCGTGCGGCGTGCGGGGTCGCAGAAGACCGCGGTTCCGGGAGTCAGCAGGCTCGGCGCCAGTTGTTCTGCGTCCCCGCAGTGAATCCGGACGCCGTCGCCCACGTTGGCTTGGGCGAAGATCGCGGTCACCTCGTCCAGTTCGACGCCGCTGACCTGAAGCCCGGCCCGCGACAGCGCCACGGCGTCCGCGCCGCAGCCGCAGCCCAGATCGACGACGCGGGTGGCGCCCAACTCGACGAACCGATCCGCGCGACGTCGCGAGACCTGGGGGCGCGTGGCCTGCTGGAGTCCGGCGGACGTCCAGAACCAGCCGGTCAATTGGTCGCCGAACTTCGTCCGCGCTCTGCGCGAGAGGAGTTCATGGTCGGTCACTGCCGCAGCCCGGTCAGGGGTGACGAGGGCCCTCAGCCTGGTCCCTGCGGCCAGCGAGTCCGGGGCGGACTCGCCGGACGCGGCCCGACGCGTAGCGGCAGCCTCCTCCGACACCAGCCAACGAGCGACAGCGGGTTCCATGCGCACCTCCTTGGTGGCTCATCATGGCTTCCCCGACCCCCTGAGGTAAGGATCCGGATTGGAGGGTCCCTATGCTGGTGCCATGCGAATCGTCTCCCGCGTCGGATCCATCGTCGGCCTGCTCGTCCTGATCGTCGGTATCGGCGTCCTGGGCTATGGCACTTTCCAGATCTGGCAGCAGTGGCTCGCCATCTCGGCCGACCGCAGCAAGTCCTTCGTCAACCCGCTGCCCACGTCGCTGGTGGGAACGCTCGTCATCGCTGTCGGCGCCTTCCTCTCGGGGCTGAGCCTGCACCGTGGTGTCCCCAAGGCCGACATCAAGAAGGCCGACGGCACCACGATCGTCCGCTAGCCCAGCACGTGACCGGTCCCGCATCGCGGGGCCGGTCCTTGTGTGTCCGGAAGGTGCCCGACAATGACGCGCATGTCCGACCTCACGCTGTGCCTGATCGACCGTCCGACTGCCCCGCCGGGTGAGTCGGTGAGCATCGTGGACGCCGATCCGCTGCAGGCCACGGTGCTCGCCACAGACTTCGGGGTGAACCGGGGCGACGGCATCTTCGAGGTCGCCGGCTGCGTCGACGGCCGAGTGCACGCACTGGACGCCCACCTGCGCCGCTTCGCGCGATCGGCGTCCATGCTCGATCTGCCGAAGCCGAACTCGGACGCCTACGCCGAGGCCGTCCGGCGCGCGATCGCACCCCTGTGCGCACAGCGCCCGGGCCAGGAGGTTCTCGTCAAGTTCGTCCTGACCCGCGGCCAGGAGATGGGCGGGACGGGTGGTCCTGCGGGCTGGGCGATCGCCTACCCGTGCCCGGACTTCACCCACGATCGTTCGGGCATCGACGTCGTGACCCTGGACCGCGGCGTCCGCTCAGACATCATGCGCACCACGCCGTGGCTGCTCGGCGGCGCGAAGACCCTGTCGTACGCCGCCAACAAGGCGGCGCTGCGCGAGGCCAAGCGGCGCGGCGCCGACGATGTGCTGTTCGTCAGCACGGACGGTCACGCGCTGGAAGGACCGTCCTCCTCCCTGATCGCGCGGATCAACGGCGTCCTGGTGACGCCGCATCCCGACGAGGGCGTCCTGGCTGGTACCACTCAGGCCGACGTTTTCGCCTACGCCGAGGAAGTGGGTTTCCGGACCGAGACCCGCCCCGTGCTCACCGACGAACTAGCTGCGGCCGATGCGCTGTGGCTCACCTCGTCCGGACGCCTCTGCGCTCCGGTCAAGTCGCTCGACGGGCGTCCCATGGCGGTCGACGCCGCCCTCACCGCCGAGTGGAACGACCACCTGCTCGCGCGGGGCTGAGCCGGCGGCGTCCCTACGGAAGGATCGTCACCGACCAACCGCACGGACGGCCGTCCGCGTAGGGCATGACCCCGTGGAACTGACCCACCGACTCGTCGAAGACGAGCGGGAGCCAGGTGTAATCGCCCTCCCACAAGAGCAAACTCATCACGTCAGAGCGGGGCACCCAGTGCAGGGTGCCCTCGGCGTTGGCGTCCGGGACAATGCCCGTGAAGGCGTCCACGACGAAGATGAAGCCGAGCCAGTCCTCGCCGCCCGGTCCGAAGCCGGGCCAGTTGATCGTGCCGCGCAGGCGCAGCGACGTGGCCTCGATGGACGCCTCCTCGCGCAGTTCGCGGCGCATGCCGGCGACGATGTCTTCGCCCGGTTCCAGCTTGCCGCCGAGGCCGTTGAACTTGCCGAGGTGCTGATCGTCGGCACGCGCGGACCGGTGCACCATCAACACGTCGTCGCCGCGGAGGACGTACGCCAGGGTGCCGAGGATGGGCTGGTACGGCATCACAGCTCCAGCGCGGTCGACGGTGGCTCGGGAACGGGGATCGCGGGTCCGTGTGGCTGCCCGCGGCGCGGCAGCTGTGACACAACGATCCCGACCAGCATCAGCGCAGCACCGACGTAGCCAACCCCTGACATGCGCTCGCCCAGCAAGAGCGCGCCACCGATCGCGCCGAACACGGACTCGAGGCTCATGATCAGCGCGGCGTGCGACTCGAGGGCGTCCCGCTGCGCGAGCACCTGCAGGGTGTAGCCGAGCCCGACGCTCGCGACACCGGCGTACAGGATCGGGATGATCGCGGTGCCGAGGTCGGCGAAAGGACGCACCTCGGTCGCGAACGCGAACGGCACTCCGTACAGGCTCATCGCGACGAACTGGGCGACGGCCAGCCGCAGCGGATCGATCCGCCGGGCGAAGTACCCGATGCTGAGGATGTGCGCCGTCCAGAACAGCGTGCTGACGAGGCACAGCAGGTCGCCAGGGTTCATCTGAGCGATGCCGCCGGTCATGGTCAGGAGGTAGAGGCCGGCGACCGCGACGAGTGCCCCGATCCAGATGTTGAGGGTGGCTCGGTGGCCCAGCAGGATGCCGACGAGGGGCACCAGCACCACGTAAAGGCCGGTCACGAATGCCGCGTTCCCGGCGCTCGTGTCGGCCAGGGCGATCTGCTGGAAGGACGCTCCCCCGAACAGGAAGACCCCACACAGTGCGCCCGGACCCAGGACCGACCGCCAGCGGCGGCGTCCCACGGCCCGATCGACGCCTGAGCGACGATCCACCCAGGCGATCAGCGGCAGCAGCGACCCCGCGCCCAACAGGAAGCGGCTCGAGTTGAACGAGAAGGCACCCACGTGCGCGCCCATAACCTGAAACGCGAAAGCGAACCCCCAGATCGCCGAGCCACACAGCAGCATTAGGTTAGCTCGAGCTCGACGGGTCACGCGCGCCATCGTTTCACGGGGCCGCAGACCGACGCCCCGTGTCCGCAGCCGACGGCGGTGCATGACCGACATTCCGGTCCGTGCTGCGAGCCCCTTTCCGTGTGGTCGATCACCTCGGCCGGCGCCCGACCAGTTATCCACAGATTCTCGGTCGCTGAAAGAATCAGTCCCTTCGCGCCTACTTGTGTGGGCATGAACTCCACCACTTCGGCGCTCGACGCCGCCCTGGCCGTAGGAAGAGGCGTTCTCGCCCGCTCAGACCACCCCAACCTCGTGCACGCCATCGACAGCGCCGTCAAGGCAGGCTCCCTCGTCTCGATGTTCCGGGGCATCTACACGTCACCCGAACACGCCACTGACTTTGGCGTCAAGGTCCTTGCACTCCACCGTGCAGATCCGAACGTGGTCTTCACGGGCCAGTCGGCGGCCCACCTCCATCACCCTGCCGCGAGACCTCCAGAGACGGTCACTGCGGCGAGCCAACTCTGGCGGACGCATCCAGGATTCCGGCTGGAGCGCCGCGTGATCCCGGCCGAGTTCATCCAACGGTGTCACGGAGTTCGTGTGACCGACCCGGCACTCACGGCCCTCGATCTGGCACTTCCAGATGGCGCAGCCATCGACGATGCCCTGCGTCACGGGGTGAGCCTCGCGGCACTCCGCGCGGCGCTCGATGCGACCCCGCAACGCCCCGGGAATGGTCTGCGCCGACGGCTTCTGCACGACTCCCGTGACCTGCCGTGGTCGCCTGCGGAACGAGTGGCTCATCGTGCGCTCCGTGAAGCCAACGTTCAAGGCTGGTGCACGAACTTCATGATCAAGGTGGGCTCGGAGCACTACTTCGTCGACCTGGCTTTCCGAGCCATTCGTCTTGCGGTCGAGGTGGACGGTTGGGAGCACCACGGCAGCCGTTGGGCTTTCGGGCAGGATCGTCAGCGGGACCGGAAGCTCGCGGCGCTGCAGTGGCACGTCGTTCGATTCACCGCATCTGAGATCTTCGACGCACCAGCGAGCTTCGCGGGTGAGGTCCGGCGGTTGGTCGCAACTCGCGCGCGGTTGATCGGCTAGCGGCCATCTGACCGGCAGAGGTGATGGACCCGCATGAAAGCGACTCTCCTACCCAACCGCGGGTCGGGTCGCGCACCCGTGCCGGTCAGACGACCACCTT
>Ga0208823_1001427_pt1 | contig 18956 bp, 12 predicted proteins | sample AD_UKC075_MetaG_FD_184440 | JGI IMG/M metagenome (GOLD analysis project Ga0208823, IMG submission 184440) | Active sludge microbial communities of municipal wastewater-treating anaerobic digesters from USA - AD_UKC075_MetaG (SPAdes) (version 2) | ecosystem: Engineered > Bioreactor > Anaerobic >... | reverse complement strand
TGCATTATACAAATTATGCAGTCCGGTTTTTATATCGCCGTCTATAAAGTATAAACTAATAATAGTTGGCTAAATGAAGCTGGTAATGGATAATTGATATATAAAATATCATATAGGGGGGCCTGACCGCATGATATTACCACCCTATGTTTCAAAGATAATAAATATTTTAAACGTTCATAATAGGGAAGCCTTTGTCGTAGGCGGATGTGTACGGGATTTACTAATGGATATAGAGCCATCAGACTATGATATAGCCACTTCTGCCCTCCCCCAGGAGATCATGGGTTGGTTCCCGAAAACAGTTCCAACAGGCATTGGACACGGAACAGTGACGGTATTAATGGAGGGAGTACCTGTAGAGGTATCTACTTTCAAGGGCACCACTGCAGGCCAATATGATTTATACCAGGATTTGCTGCGGCGCGATTTCACCATCAATGCTATCGCCATGGATACGCAAGGGACAATTTACGATCCTTTTGGCGGTCGGGAAGACCTTAAAAAGCAGATAATAAGATCCCCTCTGAATCAATCCCGGGAGCGCTTCCTGGAAGATCCCCTGCGGATGATGCGAGCTATACGTTTTGCCGCTAGTTTTGACTTTTGTCTTCACTCAACCGTAAGCGAGGCCATAATCGATTCCCATGAACTGATCAGACAGGTTTCCGTGGAGCGAATCCGCGAGGAGTTGAATAAAATATTCATATCCGATCACCCTTCTTTGGGAATTAAACTGCTGCTATCCCATAATCTTTTAGCCCATGTAATACCCGAAGCCATGCCTATGGTTGACTTTGATCAGCATAACAAAAATCATGACAAGGATGTTTTTCAGCATGCCCTGGCGGTTTTGGAGGCAGTTCCTCCCCGTTTGAATGTACGATGGGCTGCCTTTTTGCATGACATTGGCAAACCAGCCACCTTCACCCGAGGTGAGGATGGAGTTGGTCATTTTTACGGGCATCATATGAAAGGACAAGAGATTACCCGCAGTATTCTGGAACGCCTGAAATATGACAATAAGACTATTGAGGATATTACTATTTTGGTAGGCGCTCACATGACCCGCTTTGCCAGATTTCGCAATGCCAATCTCAAAAAGCTGGTAAACCAGGTGGGTGAGCACAATCTGCAGGACTTATATGATCTGCAAAAAGCTGATATATTGGGTTCAGCACCACCTGCTGACTTTTCCGCTCTGGAGGAAATGCAAACCGAGATTGAGCAGATTCTCCACGAAAACTCACCTCTTAAAGTGCAGGACCTGGCTATTAATGGCCACGACTTAATAAAAATAGGCATAGCCCCCGGCCCGGACATGGGTAAGCTGCTCAATAATCTTCTGGAAGTTGTCCTGGAAGATCCTCAGAAAAATAATGCCCCCACCTTGTTATCCTTGGCCAAAGAACTAGCCAAGCCATCATAAGACAGATGCTTATAATGCCTTGAGCTGTTCAATTAAAGACTGGAATCTCCGAATCACAGCCTTCTTATTCATCTGTGGTTCAGCACTTCTATTGATATAGCCATGCAAATAATCCCAGAAAGATGCGGTCATATTGCTTTGGTTTATAGCGAAAGTAATGGCAGGGGCAGATGTCTTGGCTACGATAACCCCCACATCCTCCTTGGCGTACAGCATAAAACCCTCATTCTTATTCATGGTGTCAATATAGACGTGATAGTTGGGATAGGTCTTAAGAAGCATAACCATATTCTCCAGATGGAGTATTAATTCATCCCGGGTATAAAATACATCCTGCCTGGGCAAGGAGTCAGGCAGAGCAACTCTCAGCCGGCCTTCCTTCATCTTATCCAGAGCTGGTATCGTAACGATCTCTGTGAATTCGTGGGTAAGCAGATGTTCGGTGAAGTTCCGTTTTCTGATGCTAAGATAATCAGCTATCTCTTGGCCATCAGTTTGTCCCATGCGGGTGATGATCCCATCAACAACCACATCCGGCATAGATAATATACCAAAAGATTCGGCTTTTACAATGGCATCGGCAGATTCCCTTTCGAACTCATCGAGTATGGATTTATAGGCTTGGCTGTCAGCAGAAGTAAAAATCCGCATCAAAGGCCGGCATAAAGCTAACAAGTTGTTATATTCCCTCGTCAAGGCCCGAACCGCTTTTTTATCTGTTATCAGGAAATTAGCAGCCTCATCTTCCATGTTGCCCACCGAATTTGATATGACTGCCGCTGTTTCCGGAGCAATGAAGAGGGTTCGTTTAAATAATCCATCCCTGGTCTTCGGATAATAATAGGGTTCAATGGCACCGGTCATGTATAGGGGCATCCATCTGGAAAGGCCTGCCAGCATCTCATCCAGGTTGCGGCTGACCGTATGTATCATGCAGATTCGATTACCCTGGGCAATCACTTGGATCATCAGAGCTGCCCATCGAGCTGCGTACTCAGGATTCTGGCCCAGCCAGTCAAAACTTTCATCGCTGAACAAAAGCAAAGTCTGGGGTTTGTTGCAATTGATCACTGCTCGCAAAAATGCCAGTGTTGCCTCCTGTTTGCCAGAGAATCCATAATGGATTGATACCAAAGATTTTTTTGTTTCAATGTGATCAGCACTCTCAATCTGGCTCCAATTATGCGGCTTCTTGAACTGGAAGTCTTCCAGAATATCCAAAAACCCCTGCACGGTATTAGAAGGGTGGTCGTCATCTTCTTTCAGCCATCTCATTATCGATCTGCTGTTTTCACTCTGATCGTTGGAAACAGGGTATGAGGGAGGTATACATTCCCGCAAAGCTTTGGTTTGATATTCCTCTGAGCAGTGTTTAGCAAAATAGTCGGCCATCAGGGGCACATAGTTTTCATTCTTAGGCAGGTTTCTGACTCCGCGGCGCAAACGGCTGATGTAAGAAGCATCCAATGAGGTGGATGATGCCAAGGCACTGTTGGTAGTATTGGTAACCTTCATTAGGTAATCCAGTTTTTCGCTAAATCTCATGGAAAAAACACCTCTGTTACAATTATATGAGTATATCTGCACTTCAACAAGGATTTTGTCCCCAATCAGGTCATCTGAGATGAATTCGGAAGGACACGGTGGTTATTCCCTACAGGGGTGCTCGAATTATGCATTTCAGGGCTGACGACTCGCACTCTTAGGAATAAGGACATGAAAAAACCCCCATTGTGAGGGTTTTGAATAAACCATGGAGCAAAATCATTTGTTTAACAGCGGACAGGAGCAGCGGTAGCATTTGTCATCATCGATGTCGTTTAGAGTGGAGCAGGCATTGCAGAATATGATGTCGTCTTTGGATTTATCGTATTTTTCCAGAGTGCCTAACCCTTTGTGATGACGCACCCGATCCCCAATCTCAAAGTAATTATAAATGGTATCGTCATCTTCCATATATTTGTTTATGATCTTGCCCCGGTCGGTTTTGAAGACAAGCGTGTACAAAGTATATCTCTCTGTGTAGTACCCACCGTCGCTATTTTTGCTGCGCCGGGTCTTTTTCTCTTTTTTCTTGTCAATGACTACTCCATCCCATTGTTTAGTGGTCAAGCGACTGAGGGTGGCTAATATGGCGATAGTCATAAACATGCCTGCAATACCCAGTCCGATATAGAGAGCCTGTGGATTGTCCATTTCATAACTGGTTTCTCCGTAAATAAAAAAGCCAACGATAACAATTACAGATAAAATTCCAGTGAAAATAAAAATCCAGGCTATGCCTTGTCTCTGGTAACTGGCAAAAGCCGGGTCGTTAATACGATCTGAAAAGCCGACCAGATTCTGATTCCCTTCGGTTTGTTCTATACGTGTTTCGTGATCCGGTTGATTATCTACTGTCTGGGCTAAAGGATTACCACAGCTAGTACAGAATTTGACGCTTTTATCAGAAACAACTCCGCAATTTGGACAAATCATGTTTTACCTCCTCACACCTCACGCCACACAATTCTAACGGCCTCCGTAGCTGCCGCCTCCGCCGCCGCCACCTCCGCCGCCGGAGAATCCGCCCCCACCGCCGGAACCGGATGAAGACTTGCTGACTGCTTTCTGGGCTGATGCCAGAGATCGCTCGAAGGAATCGCCGATCCCATCGAAGGAATTGTTCAGGGCATTCATACCCGTATGATAGGTTCCATACATCATCCATCCTTGACCGAAACGATAATCTCCCTCCTGCATATTGGGGAAAACCACTTCCAGCTGCTTGATGACTTCCTTGGCTACACCCAGGGTGACCGCATAAACCAGATAATGCTCCCAGATAATAAGGCTGGGTATCTCATGGCGCTGCATCTCCGAAAAATGTTCCAGGAATCTTTTGAATGCTGCCCAGCGCACATAATCTTCCTGACCGGTCACGGAACGTCGCTTGAAAAACAGAGGCACCACAAAAATAATAACGCCCGCCAGCATCATCGCCCAGCCAATGGTTCCGATCCTGGCTGCCAGGACAAAGCCCAGCACAAAAAGGGCTGCCCCGCCCAACACAGTGAAAAGGGTCATTTTGCCATGGCTGTCAAAGAAATTGTACTCTTCGCATTTAGCTATGATATCGGCAGTCCAGCTGCTCCACCAGAGATAAAACTCCTCGCCATTCTTTTTGGCGTATTCTTCAATATCGGTCAAATATATATAATCTTTACCGCCGCCGATATCGTTTTTGAGAAAGTCGATAAGTTCTGCTTCATGAGGCCTAAGGACTGCTTCTTTCGGTTTTCTTAAGCTGGCTGGTTCCGGTGCCGGCAGAAAACTAAGCAGGAAAGTAGTGACTTCTTTGCTGCCCAGGAGCCTGCGTTTCTGTACTGTGTCCTCCTCTAGAAAGAGGAATTTTCGACGGGCTAAGTCCATGATGGTAGCAGTGATATCATTGGCGTTCATTATTTTGAAGTTCCACAGCACACTTAGTTCCGCCGGGCTGTAATCAGCCGGCAGATCCCGGTAGTAATCACCGTCAAAAACCGTAGGATGTTTGCGCCCGTACCGGCGCCATAACATAAACACAATGACTAAAGCCGCTAAAACAATGCTAACGGCAAAACCCAATTCCGCCCGGGCCATCATTCGTTCCTTATTGGCCTGTTCTGCCCAGCCCTTTTCCTCGGATAAGATCCTGACCAGAGCCGGTTGATCCACATAGGCTTCCGCCGGCGCCCCGGCAAACAGACTGACAGGCATGAGAACCCGTCCTTCCATGAAGGTATAGGAGGGCAGATTGCTTACTTTCATAACGACTGCATTAGGGCCGGCGAATTGGATTTCTCCGTTTAAGGGCCCGTGTCCCCAGATACGGATGTCTTCCCCCTGCTGGAATTGTTCTGCACCCGGCGGCAGGGTCAGGTTCACCTGTACATAGGAAATCCGATTGCCATTGGCTTCCCCGATGAATTTGCGATAGAGTTCTGCCGTATCCTGATAGATTTTAACCGCATTAACTACCCGGTAAGATAGATCAAAGGTGCGCACTTGATTAGAGGCATTTATGCTCCAATCGATGAGAATGTCATCGCCTTCGTATTTGATTAGAAAAGTGCCGGGCGGTCCGTATTCCGTGCCGGGATTGAATTCATAGGGCTGCCCGTTTTCACTCACCTGTACTTCTGTGATAGGGGTATCACCCTGGGGGATCTTTACATAAAACCCGTTCCACTGCCCGGAAAAGTCCACTGTGATCCTTTCCGTCACCTGCATAGATGCATCTGGGAGCACCTGAGCATCCACAATGATCTGCTCCATGGTCAAGGAGCGATCCGCCAGGGCCGGCGTCGTCATAACGGCCAGGACCAAGAACAAAGCCATTAAGAGACTGAAAACCGCGATTGGGAAATGGCGGGAAGACATTTTTCGTATCATACTGGCATCTCCTCTTTAAAACTCCACTTTCACAGCCTGGCGCGCATCAGGTTCTCCCTGCAGGTTGAAGTAATCCACCATGGCAAATCCCAGCATGCCTGCTACCAGGTTGGTGGGGAATAACTCGATCTTGGTGTTGAACTTCTGGACGGTATCATTATAGAATTGGCGGGCAAAAGCGATTTTGCTTTCGGTATCAGTAAGTTCCGCCTGCAGCTGCATGAAATTAGCATTGGCTTTTAGCTCCGGATAAGCCTCGGCTACGGCAAACAAGGAGCGCAGCGCACCAGTTAGCATATTCTCCGCTTGCATCTGCTCCTGGATGTTTTTTGCATTCATAGCCATGTTCCGGGCTTGAGTTACACTTTCTAAAGTCGACTTCTCGTGCTGGGCATAGCCTTTGACAGCGCCTACCAGATTGGGGATCAGGTCATAGCGCCGCTTTAACTGTACATCCACCTGAGCCCAGGCGTTTTGCACCCTCTGCCTCAGCTGCACCAGGCTGTTATAGACACTGATCAGGAATACGGCCAATAAGACTACGATCACGCCCAGAATTGTTAATCCAATCATTTTTCCTTGCCTCCTCATTAATAAAAATCTGTCGAGAGTATATTTCTATCCATTCTTTATCCAGACTCTAAAACCTCTTGGTATGTCACCTACATAAACATGGAAAATCCCTCGATCTCTCTCGGTTCCTTATTGAATGGCACTCCGGCAGCCTCAATAGCTTCCGGCACCCGGTCAAAATTGTTGATGATCACACCGCCCATTTGATCCGAAAACCAGATATAGATCGGCTTGCTGCCGCTGCGCTCTGTAATCCTTAACCCTCCATAGGAAGCAGTATCTGCCAGTAAAGCTGAGCCTGCTGGCTGGGTCGAAGATGCGCGTCCGCTGATTACGGATAGAAACGCCAGGGCCAGGAAAAGCTTTCGAAACCATCCCGGGTTTCTCAAGGCCACCAGATCAACACCAGCCATCTGGTCAAAGCATATTTCTCTGACGCCCTTAAAAGTAACCAGGTACAGGGCTTGCGGTGTAAGCTCAATACGGTAGGAAGCATTCCAGGCATTGCTGTAAAATAGGTAGATGGCAAGGCAAGACATAAGCCACATAAAGAAGGTTACCGGCCACAGACCCGTGACAGCCTGGACGGTTCCGCCGTTGATCAAAAAAGGCAGTCCGAAAAAGAGAGTAAGGATTATCAGCCCGGCCAGGTCTCCTGCTACCATACTGCCGGTGGAATAACTGATATCATCCGGCTGTTTTTTCCTGCGGGGCAGCAATATATAAAGCAGTAAACCTAATACCATAACTATGATGCCAGCAGTACGATAAGGATGATATAGCCACCCCGGAGCAGTACGGTACGGGCTGGACATAGCTCCCACACTGGCCTGGTAATCATGGTAATCCAAGCGCAGATAACTAGTGGCCTTACCGTTATTGGTACTGATATAGGCTGTTTGGCCGTCACCTTCCTGCAGCCCCCATTGTTGATAAGGCAGCTCATCCGGTTTGAAAAAGACCGGAACCGGTCCCGCCGGCTTCCAGAAGTCATCCTTGTCTTCTTCACTGACTCGGTCACCATAGAGAGAGAGGCCATAGTCCCCGTCGCTGGCCAACTGTACCTGGGCAAAAAAATCAGACCACTGATTGCTATCAACGGCCACCAATTTTCCACCGGTCTTGGCCTGGATATACTCTTCCAGGGGCAAGGCACTGAGTCGTTTCTCCTCTTGGGTGGCCAGACCGGTGGCAGATTTCAATTCATCGGCCTGCTCCTGTTCCCAATTTACAGCTGTTGCACTTATCACCGCCGGTGCCACATAGAAAAACAGGGCCATCCCGACCAGTATGCCCAAAACCAGGGCTAATCGCCTCCAAAGTTCCATCGCACTTGCTGTGGCCGTCATGTTTTACTCCTCTCCCCGGCTAATAACTCTGGGTACGGTCATCTTTGATATCCATGTAATTCGGGCACCATTTTATGATAGTGTTGGCTGCTTCAGCCGGATCAATTTTAGTCATAGCAGTCATTTTATAATATTCAAAATTGCCGCCGGGAGCTGTGACGTAGACGCTGCCCCGTCCCGGTGCATAATAGGTAAGACTTTGATACCCGGCAGCCTGATTATCCTCCCGCAATATCAGACAGTCTTCGAATTTGGCAAAACCCAGATCGAGATCCACACCCATGTCCATTACCTCATAAATGGTTGATCCATACTCGGTATCATAGCTCCAGGTCTGCCCCACCGTCATATTGTTTTTTAGGACCGGGTATATTTCAAAGGGGGCGACGTCCATGATGTAATAGGTTCCATCGGCTCGCTCTACATAATGAAAGCCAAAACCATATTCTTCACCCATATCGATGCCCACTTCCACTTCAGTGACCCGAACCGATTCGTGAGGAACGGCCCGCCCGCTGATCCGGTCTACTATCCCTGACATTCCATCAGGATAATTAACATAGAAAGTACACTTTAATCCCGGTTGGGACAAATAAGTTGCTGCCCGGGACAAATCAACCTGAGGCGTACTCTGGGCGGGTACGCCGGATGCATTCTGTTCGCCGGCATTAGCGGCCGGGCTGCCGTTTTGCTGGGTCACTGGTTGCCCAGGTATGGCATTACCACCCGGATCATCCTTGGAAAGCCACCAATAGACACCTCCGCCAGCCAGGAATAACAGCACCAACACCGAAATCATGATCACCAGTGCATTTTTGCTCCCGGATGGATTGGTTCCCGGGGGAGCATAGCTCCTGCCGGGCATGGGCCCGGGGCCCCCTGCTGGCGGTGCTGGCGGAGCATAGGGCGGAGCCGTATTCTGAGGCGGTTGATGGCTCTGCTGCTGGGGCTGTCGATAAGCTGGTGCTGCAGGAGGTGGTGCCACCGGCTGGCTTGGCGTGATCGGCACAGCAGATACCGCCGGATTTTCTGCCATGGAATTGACATCAAAGCCGCAATCACCGCAAAACCTGTCTCCTGGTGTTAGCGGCGCCCCGCAGCCCGGGCAAAATTTTAATTCACTCATATCGCTTCACTTCCTTTTATATTGGCGCTCCACAGCTGGTACAGAATTTCTTGCCGGGTTTCAGTTCTGCCCCGCACTGCCCGCAGAATTTCATGGCCGGGGCTTGCCTGGGAGCTGCTTGGGCTGGTGCTGTTCCACCGATGGCTTTTTGCAGAGCCTCGATCCATTTCATCAATATCTGGACTAGTTCTGGCAAAGTAAGGGCCTGATGCCGAAAGCGTGCGTCTCCTTCCGCCCCGATCTCAAAGGAGAAGAGATGATTGGCAAATGCCGTGGGTGTCATAAACATGCGGGAAAGGGTTTTTTCCTGTCCATTGACCAAAGCAGAGGCCTGACAGCTAATGGATCCCAACCAGCTGGTAATGATCTCGGTACCCATGAGACGTGAACGCTCTCCTAAAGTCAGGACACTCTCATCACTGGTCAAAAACCCCAGTTCCTCTACTTTCTTAATGTGCTCGGGTTTCAAGGCTATATTGATCCCCTTGAGTCCGCTGGTGATCTCAAACATGGTAGGCAAAAGCCAGCGTTTATCCTGACTGGCCAGGGAACGTCTGAGCAGTTGTACAAAATCCTGGGTACTGATGGCTAAATCCAAACCACCTCGATAATCCAGCATGCTCTCCAGGTAGGATCGCCGGTAAATGTCAATGCAGTGCAAGGCACAAACCAGGACTTCCATGGGGAGAACCTCGGGGAACACCGGCTGATAGTTGCTAGCAGCTTTGGAGGCATAGATATCTGACCACCATTGTAGAAACGATTCTTCATTATCAAACAGCATCAGCAGAATATTACCGTCACTGCCCTGAAAATGGGCCAAAACATCGTTATCGTCCAGGGAAAGAAAAGCATGATAGGTTTCTTCAGCCGAACCGGCTCCTCCACGATGGAACTCTATTTTTAGATCCGGCGCCAGCAGCTTTTTAGCCATGGATGCAAAGTTCGCACTCTCGGCCAACGGTTTGAAAAACTCCGAAGGGCTACTGGTGGCCGCCTGTTCCGCATTATAGCTGTAGGAAGAAAGCTGATTCCCGTTCAACCCAGAACGTCTGAACAAATGATTAATGTCTGCCGGAGCCAGCTTGAGTATTTCAAGAATGCCCGGCTTCTCCATATTCATTCCCATATCAATGCCTCCTGTCTATTGTTTTCTCCTTTATTTGAGGGCGGTTCTGATCGCGCCGATACGACTGCTCACTTTATTCAAAAAGTCTCCCGGGGAACTATATCCCAGTTCCTGCAGACGAGCCGCTCTGACTGCCGGCAATAGTCTATTGTCTTTGATGACGGCAATCGCCTGTTTCATATTGTCAGGCATGGGTTCCACCCGGTAACCCATATCCCGATAACCTTTCTCCACGCTTTCTGCCACATTGGCCGTTTTGCGCAGTTGTTCCATGGCCTCAGTCTGATTTCGCATGACCTGGGAGGGAGTATCTCCAGAGTTCCAGTAATCATCGAATTTCTTCTGCTCCATCAAGGACAATTGTTCCGGATCCAGCATAGTCCCCTTTCCTCTCTGGGTCAGTTCGAAGCCGGTGGAAGGCCGCATCGGCTTCCCGTCGATCATAACAAAATCTACTCCTCGGTCAATCTCGTCTTGCGTGAGTTCGATCATCGGTCTGCCCGGTTGGTTGCCATCCGGTATACGCCAGGTGCGCTGAGAGCTGAAGTCCCGGCCAGCAGACAGATCGAACTGATCCATGGCGGCTTCTTCATGATGTTTGGCCCATTGCTGGAATTGTGCGGCCTCATCCATATTTGCCCAGTCGGTTTCCGGAAAACGCCGGGCAGCTTCATCCGGGCTAAATCCTGAGTTTTCAGCAAAAGCCCGATAGTAAGTGTCTTCCCACTCCGCTTTGGGGATTTCCACCCATTCAGGCCCATTAGGCCCATGCACCAGTCTCTCGGCAATCACATCATTGTCCGTGTTTATATTGAAATCAGTTGGTTCAGTCCCTGGTGTACGTACCGTTCTGACCCTGATCCCCTCTGGATCGACATTAGGATAGCGATTATGCAGGTGATCTTTCACCACCTCATAAGAGGGCTGATGTACATATTCATCCATTACATTGTTGAATTCCCTTTGAATTCTCTGGGCTTCCTGAGGAGTCAACTGAGATCCCAAACCATCCATTTCCTCAAGGTTTTTCAGTGTTCTCATGGAAGCCGGATCGGCTTTCATTTCCATGATATCCTCAACTGTCAGCGGTTCTCCCCGTTGGACTTTTTCTGCCAGGTTCCAGACTCTTTCCTCCGCCTGGATCCTGTATTCATCATAAATGGCCTGCTCTCTGATTAACTCCTGTTGTCGGGCTGGAGGTAATTGATCAAAATTATCGATATTCTGCTGCACTGTTCTTTCGGCTTGGGCAACAGCAGCCGGATCTGCCAGGACTTCATCCGGAGTCCTGCAACCTCGGTTTAGAGGGAGATTATCCGGCTCACCTGGCATATCGTCTCCGCCGCTTGACGATCCTCCTCCTGGCGGTTCACCCGGTCCATCGTCTCCTCCACCCGGCGGTCTTCTAACCGGTGGGTCACCCGGTCCATCTCCCCCTGTTGTGGGAGACTTTGTTGGTGCATCGCTGAAATTCTCTCCCGCTTGCCTGGTACCCGGAACTCCATCAGCATCTGTTTTCACTCCCGCTTTGCTGGATCCCGGAATTCCATCAGTATCCGTTTGTGTTGCTGCTTTGCCGGGACCTTTAGTCACATCGTCGCTGGTGCTGGAGGCAGCTTTTCCCGTGCCGCCAGCTATATCATCACCGCCGGATGGGGCTCTGCCGCCTCCGGGACTAAAACTATCGGCGTCGGCAGTTTTGCTTCCGCTTTCACCCACATCAGACCAGCCATCACCGGCTGATTTTGCAGTCCCTCCAGCCATATCTCCGGTAGTATCGGCAACTGATTTACCAGCGCCTTTGGTAACATCATCGAACGAATCCGCTACTGATTTCAATCCGTAATCAGTTCTGGCACTATCGATGATTTCTTTAGCTGCCTGGTCACTGCCTATATCTACCAGTCGTTTGTTGATCTGGTCAATAGATTCTTCGGCTGAATCTTTAGTGACCATCCCCAGTGCCTTACTCCACATCTGATTTTTAGCGCTGGCTTTTAATAAAGCATTTTCAATAAAATCTGCTGCCTTATTCGTAAAGGCGGGGAATCTTTCCATCATTTCTCCCATAAATTTACCGCCCGCTTCACCTGCCAGCCATCCTACTTGCTCTCCCAAGACAAAAAGGCCAACTGCTTTCGATACTGCTCTGAAATCAGATCCTCCTTTATCGATCTCATCCTTGATGCGGTATAATGCTTCTGCCACATTCATTGCACCGTCCAGGGTCACGTAAGTAAGGCTCGCGCCGCCGGCCAACCCGCCGGTAGCAGCCATGATCATAAGCCTTGCTCCCATACCCAGCCAGGAAATGCTGCCATCGTCTTTCTCTCCAGTGACCACTTCTTTGGCGGTAGCTGCATTGGCTTCCAGGGCCCAGCCCAGGTTTTTAAACCAATCCTCTTCCCAGCGTTCTCCGGTATCGGCAGTGGTTTTGCCCAGGATGCGATTGTCGATGACCCGGCGGATCTTATCCATTTTCTCCTGATCCAGTTCTTTGCCCGCCAGCATGTCATCTTTAAGGCTCTGGATTGCTTTGTCTACATCTCCGGGGCCACCTGGTTCACCGATGTTATATTTATCCGCTGCTTTTTGCATTTGCTCCAGTTTGCGCCAGTCTTCCAGGTTTTTGTCAATGGCTTTGCTGGTCGCATCCTCGCGTTTGGCCATCTTTTCCAGATCTATGGCAGCCCGGCGCTTATCTTCAGCTACATCACGCTGCCAGGAATCAAATCTACTGGGATCAAAATCATTGCCCGTCTCTGTATTGACCCATTTTCCTGTCACGGCATTGAATTCGATTTCATAAGTCTGCCCGTCACCGGTTCCCACCAGTACTTGCCGGTCTCCATGCCGGGGTCCGGTATATCCCGGTTCATATTCATAGGTGGATGTGGTCCCGGTTTCCGGATCCGTATAATCGAAAGTATTGCCCGGGTGTGTTTCCGGGATTTGATCCCCAGGGAGCCTTTCCTCTGGTTCAGATGCCGGCCAGTCACTCTGGGGAATATCTTCTTCCGGGATCGGGATGCTGCCGGGCTGATCCTCCGGCACCACTTCTCTTCCTTCTCCCACATCATGATTTTTCAAGGTATTCATGGGATCTTCCGGCCCGATCACACCGGTGTCCTCAGTAACCGGAATACTCGGTTTTTCCGGCTCCGGTTGCGGGATCTCATCGGTCCAGGGCTTGGCACCGTATTTTTCCACGGTCCGATGATACGGTTCTCCCAGGGGCGGTTTAGTCGGCTTCCAGGCTTCCCTTTGCCCGCCTAAGTCAACAATTCCGCCATCAAAGGGATTACGGGTATCTACATCAAATGGACTCCCATCTCCATAGGGATTTTCTGACCAATGCAACCCACTCCGATCATAGCCGTCGGCATTATAGCCGCTCCAGTGATAACCGTCCTTGCCATATCCCTGTTTGTCGTAGCCCCAGGGGTCGCGGCCGCTGCGGTTGTATCCTTCGAAATCAAAGCCGTCCCTGTCATAGCCGTCCCGGTCATAACCGTGCTCATTAAAGCCTTTCTTGTCATAACCGTCTGCATCATATCCTTCTTTGGACTGGCCTTCCCGGTTGTAACCGTCCCGATCATAGCCCTCAGCATCGTAACCGTTCTTATCGAACCCTTCACGATCCCAGCCATTCTCATCAAAACCGTTCCGATCATAACCTTCCCGGTCCCAACCATCTTTGTTGAAACCTTCTTTGTCAAAGCCCTGTTTATCAAAGCCTTTGGCATCAAAACCCTGGCGGTTGAATCCCTGGCGGTCATAGCCGTTTATATCATAGCCTTCCCGGTCAAAGCCTTCCGGGTCAAAACCATTGCGCCCGTAACCTTCCCGGTCAAATCCTTCTTTATTGAAGCCCTCCCGGTCATAGCCTTCTGTATCGAATCCGGCTTTGTTGAAGCCTTCACGGTCCAGTCCTTCCCTATCAAAGCCCTGGCGATCGAATCCTTCCTGGTCAAATCCTGCCTTGTCAAATCCTTCTCTATCAAAACCTTGGGCATTAAACCCGTCTTTATCGAATCCTTCCTTATCAAAACCAGTTTTATCGAAGCCTTCTTTGTTGAACCCTTCGCGATCATAACCAGTTTTATCAAAGCCGGCTTGGTCGAAACCTTCCTGATCATAACCTTCGGCATTGAATCCGTTTTTATCAAAGCCTTCCTGGTCAAAACCTGCTTTATTAAAGCCCTCCCGGTTGAAGCCTGCTTTGTCGAAGCCCTCTTTGTTGAAACCTTCTTTGTCAAAACCTGCCTGGTCAAAGCCCTGCCGGTCATAACCTTCAGCATCGAACCCGGCTTTATTGAATCCTTCCCGATCAAAGCCTTGCTGGTTATAGCCCTGCCGGTTAAAGCCTTCGGTATCATAACCGGCTTTATCGAAACCTTCTTTGTCAAAGCCGGCCTGATCAAAACCTTCCCGGTTGAAACCTTCCCGGTCAAAGCCGGCCTTATCAAATCCTTCTTTATCAAAACCTTGCGCATTGAAACCGGCCTTATCGAAGCCCTCCTTATCAAAACCAGCTCTATCAAAGCCTTCCGCATCAAAGCCATTGGCATCAAAACCATCCCGATCAAAGCCATTGGCATCAAAACCATCCCGATCAAAACCATGGGCGTTGAATCCATCTCGGTTGAAACCATCTTTGTCAAAGCCGTTTTTATCGAAACCATCCCGGTCATATCCTTGCGAATTAAAGCCATCCCGGTCATAATCCGAGCTGTTTCGTCCTTCCCGGTCAAATCCTTCTTTATCATAACCGGCCTTGTCATAACCTTCCTTATTAAAGCCTTCCTGGTTATAGCCTTCTTTGTCGAAGCCCTCCGCATCAAAGCCCGCCTGATCGAAGCCTTCTTTGTCAAAGCCCTCACTATTGTAGCCAGCCTCATTGAAACCATCACGGTTGTATCCCTCACGATCATACCCGGCCTGATTGAATCCCTCCCGGTCATAACCATCAGCATCAAATCCGTTTTGGTCATAGGCTCCTTCGTGTCCGGGAGCCGTTTCTGTCCCGGCACTGTCTTCCAGGGAACCGGAGTCACGAAAGACTTCCGCATCGCTTGAGTCCGTATACAATTTTTCAGTTTGGTCAGCAATGGGAGCTCCGTCACTACTTCCCGCAGCGGCAAAATGCTCTCCCCCTGCTTCTCCTTCCCTGGTATCGACAGCCTTAAACTTTATTTGTCCGGCTTCCATCTCCCGGTCGGCAGCGCTCTTCACAAACAGAGCTGCTTCGTCTTCCGTTTCAATGAATATCCCCTGATCGCCTGCTGCTCCTGAATCGACCGGTCCTTCGAACATATCTGTCGTATCAATAAGGATACCTGTTTCTCCTCCTGCTTCCCGGATATCGATAAGTTGCTCATTCATATCTATGGTATCGATAAATATCTCCGATCCCGGGTCACTAATAAGGGGTTCAGGCTGCACCAACTGGCCTTCCAACATATCAACGGTATCAATAAGGATATGCGGTTCTCCTCCTCCTTGCCGGACTTCTATGGGTTTAATGTCAATGGTATCGATAAATATCTCCGGTCCCGGATCACTGATGAAAGGCTCCGGCTGCACAAACAGACCGGCTTCGCGTTCCGTCTCGATATAGATGCCCTGATCTGCCGGGGTTCCCTCGACTGCGCTGCCATGGTACATATCTGTAGTGTCGATCAGGATCTCTTCTCTGCCCCGACGGCCAAACTGGCTGGTGGCCTGGGCCAGCCCTGGGGCGCCTCCACCAGTTCTGGGAACTCCTCCAGCTCCGGGAATAGATCCTCCGCCGCCAGGATACATGGGCGTTCCACCCGCGGGCGGGATGAATCCTCCGCCTCCCAGGCCACCTAAAGCTCCCAGGGCAGTGGCGATCAAGCCAGGTACGACCACACCTGTCACCGCTTCAGTAGTATTGGATGGTCCGGGTATACTGCCCACCGAACCAACTCCGGCCGGACTGTGGCTGTGCCCGGGCGGATAAGATCCCGGCGTCCCTGCATCTCCGGGAGCAGTTCCGGTGATTTCAAAATGCGGAGTTGCCATCACATATGACATCCCTTTTCCGCCGGAATCTCCATTTTGTGACCAGGTAGCAGGATCTGAATCGATGATTGTATAAGTCCCGGCTGGAATGACGATATTGGGATAAACATGCCAGTTGGCATTGGGTACTCCGCCTTGTCCCGGTGTTCCTACTGCCTGCCAGGGGCCATACATTTTTCCGTTCTGGTCCTGTAAGCCTATGGTACCAGGGGCTGCGCCCTGGGCATCGTTCCAGTGATAGTCATGGATCTCGGTCACCAAATGAGGAACGTTGACGCTAAAAGTTGTAGGAACCGTAGGCCCGTTATAAACAGCCATAATATTGGTGGTATCTGCCACACGTACCGGTTCCTCCAAAGGCTTGGCCGTGGCCGGCCCGGAAGTTCCCGGTGCAGGATCGGCCGCTGGTTGTTCTTCTGTTCCCGAAGTCCCGGCCTCGATATCGGGGGCGGCCTGACTTAAGAGACCGGCCTTTTCCATGGCATCAATGGTCTGCTGGGCAATGCTCCTGGCAGAGGCCGTGTCTGCGCTCTGACTATGGCCAGTTTCCAGCGTTTCCACCGTGATAAAATAATCAGGCAGTATGACTCCAATGCCTACCCCATATTCCGTAGCATATTCTCTTACTTCACAGCCTTTCAGCTGGGTGGTTTGCATATAAGAAATCTGGGATATGCTGTCCACATAATCGACCATGATCTGTATTTCATCCGGCTGAGCCGGGCCTAAAACGCTGAGCATACACCCGCCGCTTCCAAAATCCCCCATGCCGGCATGAATGGCAAAACCATAACCGGTAGCCTCTTCCTGGCCAAAATTGAATTCTGTCGAACTGAAGTTGGCGTTGGATACCTGGGTTACTACATCCCCGACACTTCCCGCCAGAGCATTCCCAACAAAGGAATTGGCCATTACCAATGTAAATACCAGGCACAGGGCCAAACCCAACAGGAAATGACGATGTAATCTCCTTTTGTTTTGCGCAATTGCTAAAATTGACAAGCCTTTCACCTCCTGTTCGCCTAGGGCAGAATGCTGGTCAGCATCATCCATACCGTCGAAAGCACTATCGCCACCAGGGTCGGGATCATTACATTTTTCACCCCTTGAGCGCCCCTTTTCATGGCTTCCGTTCCTGCCGTTGCCGCTGCCGTGGTGATGGCTGCTGAGGCAAAGGGCATGATTGCATTCCACCCCAGTAGGGCCAGGGCCATTATGGCCAGAGCAGTAAAAGGGATCATAAACAGCATGCCTGTCCCGACCGCTTCCCGGGCAAATCCTCCGTCAGTCTGGCGCAATTCAGCATTACCGCTGTTAAATGCTAATATCAGCAGATTTACCGCTAATAAACCTACTACTACGGCAATAATAAGGGAGTAGATTACCGTAGTGACTTTGTATTCCGGTCTGCTGAAGGGTATCAATACACCGAATATAATGAAACACAGATAAGCCGGCCACAATTTGACACCGTCCACTCCGGCTCCTCCTGCATATCCCAGTCTAGTCTCCACCTTTTCAACCTCCTATCTTTATCTGCTCAATCAGTTGCTATTTATCCAGCGAATTTCCCCAATACAGCCCAGCCCACCAGGAGGATGGCTCCACAAAGGGTAGTCATGGCAATACTGAAAGCTACCCTTTCCCCTGACATCTGTTTGATGGTATATAGGGTAGGTCTGAGTGCCCAGAGAACCCCGGTAACACCAAAGGCGACCGCAGTCTTCCAGCCAAAAGCCAGAGAAAAGATCAGTCCGCTCAGTGCATAGACGAAGGTAGCTGAATACCCCAGGGCAAAGGTAGATATGGCCCATTCCAGGGTGTAACCCCGTTGTTCCGCCTGGGATAAAGCCCAGACCATCACGGCCAGCAAAGCGATCCCTGCCGTACCGTACAAAAGCCCCAGCATGGTGATCAAGATCACCGTGCTCACTCCCACCTGTCCGTTGCGCAACAAGTCAAGCCCCGTCTGCAGAAAAAACAGTGTAAATGACAATCCGGATACCATTACTGAATAAGGCCAGGGTATTTTAGTCATTTGGGTTTTTATGACTTCCCCGGGGTTGATCATCATGTTGAGTGCTGTTTTCCAGCGAGGTATATCCATAGGTGCCGCTGTGTTCATGGCGTATTCATCCCTCCATTGTTATTTATGGTAATTCGAACTGAACGCTAAATTTGTCACCGAATTCCGTGGCCAGTAGGTAGGATAGCTGAGTAAGATTAGTTTGAGGTGCAAAACTGCCTGTGTATATGCTGTCAGCTATGATTTCGAATTCTCCCCCTGTCAGATAAATAGATTGCAGCTGGTGGGAATCTATTACCAAAGGGCTATCATCAGGATCATCCTGAGGTGTCAGGACTAATCGGCCCTGGCCTATAGTGAGATAATAAGACCGGGTCTTAAAAAAGCCCGTTTTCAACTTAATGTCAAAAGTCATCCAAATCACCTCAATTAAATTGTAGCAAGCATCGCCCCCAAAATAATTAGCTGCGCCCCAATTGGCATTGCCAGTTTTTTGACACGATTCATGCCAAGATTAACCTGGCATCACATCGTATCTGTAAAACGGCCAGGGAGTCAACCTCCCAAGCGGTAGCGGAGGCGGCAGCGGGAGGATGCGGGATATGAAAAGTAGCTGTCCAATTGACAAAAAAATGATCAGCTACTAAAAAGATTGGTCAGATGGCAGTAAAACATCCCTCTTTAGGCTGCCAAATGGTTTAAGCCGAATTGCTTACCAATGGGAATTTGCAGGTCAAATATGCTAAGAGGCGGTCAAATATGACCGCCTCTGATTGTTCGTGCCACAATCCATGCCAATTACTGATAATTCAGCACATTGACAAGCTGATGTTTACTCATGCCTTAGCATAATCGCGTTATAT
>Ga0208823_1001424_pt1 | contig 18978 bp, 16 predicted proteins | sample AD_UKC075_MetaG_FD_184440 | JGI IMG/M metagenome (GOLD analysis project Ga0208823, IMG submission 184440) | Active sludge microbial communities of municipal wastewater-treating anaerobic digesters from USA - AD_UKC075_MetaG (SPAdes) (version 2) | ecosystem: Engineered > Bioreactor > Anaerobic >... | reverse complement strand
CCTTCCGCACGTACGCCACCGCGCAAACTTACCCGGCTAGTACCCCAAACATCACATCACGACAAACAAACGCCCAGCTCACAGACCTAACGGCCCAAAAACCGCGAATCAATGTCCGAAGTCAGGACCGGCGTTGCCGCCGAAGCCGACGTAGTCGTTGCCACGGCGAGTCTTGAGGTCGGTTTCGACGACGACCGAGTAGGCGCCGTATTGCAGCACAAGGCCCCGCGCGACGTAGCACAGTTCCTCCAACGGAAAGGCCGTGCTGGCCGTAATCCTGCGACGCGCCCGTGGACGATCGTTGTATTGAGCGACTGGGGTCACGACCGAGAGGCTTGGGATGCGTATGACGTGCTCTTCAGTCCGGTAGTGCCCGCGAGGAGTCTGCCCTTGGACAACCTATATGTGACTCGAATCCAGTCCGTCTACAGCCTTTTGGATTGGTTGGCAAATGAATTGCGCTATACAAAGAATTCCTCTTGGGCCGACGCGGCTGGTCCAGCCGACATGCTGTCCAAAGAGAAGATATGGGTTGAAAAGTACCGAGAACGCCAACAACGGATGGCCGAATTGCTTAGCGCCCTGTTGCGGGATGGCGCTGAACGGGCATCGCTAGTCCGCCACCTTCGCCGGGCGCTCGCGCTGCCGGACGGTCGATCAACCGACGTCACCATCGACAAGCTGCTGTGGGAGGCTCCACGGCCGCTCCTCGGCGCTGTCGTTCCGACGTTGCGTCGCCGCCTCGTGGACCAATGGTCAGCCGAGAGGCCCGCCAATGATGACGCCGGCCTGCGGACCCGCACACCATTGCGAGATTTCGTTCCGGGCAATCTCTTTGATGACCTTCTGGTTCCAGACGTCGAATTCAGAGTCCCCTGGGCACGCGGTGAGGTGCGTGTGGAACACCTATCGGCGCTTAGAGCGCTAACAGAATTCCTCCCCGGGAACGTTTCACGCCATTTTGGTGTGTGGGCATCGAGTAAACGGCACTGGGTTGGCATGCCGGACAATATCGACGCCGACGGCATGCGACTGGCCGACGTCTCTCTGTTCGAGGGAATCTACATCGACGATGTCGAAACACCCGATGGCAGAATTCCTGTTTACGCGCCCCGTACCGCAAACCTGGGGCCCGTCCCCGGACACGTCAGCGACGCGTCATCCATGCGAGCGGACTGGCTCTTCAGAGCAATACCGCTCGGGGAGGGAACACCGCTCCGCCTCGCCGGGCCTGTCACCAACATGTTCGAACAATTGACTGCCCACCTCCACAGCCAGGGCGGCGGCATGCGGGTCATGCGATTCGCATGCACGGCTCGGGGCGAGATGTGGTCCAACGGACAATCGCAACTCGAGAGGCTGCGATTCCAGACAGCCGAAGGCGGAACGAGAACTCAAGCTGCTCTTGGGGTGGAAATATATGCCGACGCCATTCAGGGTCGGGTGGTGTTGCCTCGTTTTGACCACGACATCACGCCCCTCGAACGGGCGGACTGGTTGTCGGAATCGATTAGCCGCTCCAACCAGTTTCCTATCGAAATGTCCATGTTCGACCGCCTAGCGTTGGCTGACAGTGCGGAGTTGTTTTCCGCTTCGTGGGACTGGTCCTCCGGTGAGCCTGGCGATTCGCAGTTTCGAAGCGGCATGTCAGAGGCTGCAGAACGTCTGGAGTTGCACAACCCAGCTAATCCCAACAGCGTGACAAATTGGCTCAACACCCGAGATGTCTTGAGCGCAGTACGCGAGTGCGTGTTTTCGTCGCGGTCATCCACAAGATCTGAACAATGGATCGACTTCCTCAACCGACGCTTTACCCAGTCCGCCGCCGAGACTCTGCTCGCAGCTCTGCGGAGCGCAGATGCCGAGGATCTTGTGATCGACTTGCATCCTGACTCCCCGGGAGAGTTCTTCATTTCCGAGCAATCGCCTGGAGGCACCGGTCATATCGAGTCGCTCACCATGAAGATGATCGAAGAGTCCGACAAGTTAGCCATGGCGATCACTGACGTCCTGCGTCCCTCCGACATGGAATTGCTCGATGATCAACTGAGGTCAGTGATTGAGAGCTCTGATGCGGCAGTGCGATCCGCCGTCGCAAATCTGGCGCAGAGTTGGCCTGACGGTCACGAAGCCGTCAATGGGGCCACGGCGAAACTGGATAGCGCTCTCGAGGGTGCAGGCATCGTGCTTGGGCATGCAGCTAAGACTGCAGTGGCGACACGGCTGGCCGGCCCGGGTGCGTCACCCGACTTCATCGACGAACTCCAGCACTGGCTTCACGTCAGGGACGAAGCCCAACAGGCGAGTGGGTTGGCAGTAGCGCCCCGCACTCTTGCAGCGCTGCTGGAAAGTCGACGCCAAGCGGACACCCACCTTCACCTCACTGAACCATCAGATCGGACGCGGTCACGGGCAATCGCTAACGTCCTATGGCCGTGGGGCCAGTTAGTACGGCCAACTGAGTTCTTCAATCCCTACGCCGACTCGGCTGTCAGATCGATTGAACTGGTCCGAAGGAATTGGAACACGCCGGTGGAGGTTTTCGAACTCACCGAGTGGAACGAGACCACACGATCAGAAGTGCACGACTCACTCCGAGCGTCCGGCGAGCTTCTACTCAGGACTCCAGTCCGATTGAGACGCATTCTGAAGGCGGCGCTTGTCGACCTCCAGACCGTCCCGATAGAGGTGGGGCCTCTCTGGTGCTACCCCGAGATATTGGCACTCCAAGACCAGGGCGCCACCAAGGACGCGAGGCTCGTTCTCAGGGAGACCTGGTGAACCGCGTGATCCGCAAGTCACAAAGCGCCAGTGCCTCGGAAGCAGCAGACTTGCTCGCCGGCCTTTTCAGCGCTGAATTGTGTCTTCCCAGTGCCTGTCTCTGGTTGGTGTCGCCATGGATCTCCGATGTGGAACTGATCGACAACTCAAGCGGCGGATTCGATGTGCTAGCCCGCCATGGCCGCCGAAAGATACGTCTTGCAGAGGTCCTCGTGACCCTCGCTGCGCAGGGAACCCACATTGTCGTCGGAACGACTACTGATGACCACAACACGAGATTCCTTCAACGGCTTCGTCTCCTCGCTGAAGATCTCCGCGTCGCAGATAAGTTGACCGTCTCCATCGATGTGACTGACAACCTCCATACCAAGGCGCTGACCGGAGACGACTTCGCGCTCAGTGGGAGTATGAACATCACCTTCAACGGTATTCAGATCCGTGAGGAGTTAATCGACCTTCGCACCGACCTCTCGTACGTGGCTGAGGCACGCATGTCCGCCTTCGACCGTTTCGGAGGAGTGCTGTGAACATCGCTGATGCGATTCCGGCGTTGATCGGCGATCTCAAGAGATTTCGTCCGCTGTCCGACAGGGTCGAAGGGCTTGTGGAAGCCCAGGTTGCGCGCTACAGCCCAAAGACCAGCGACTGGATCGTTGTCCCATGGACAAATGGGTTCTACCTATTCAGCGAGGACATGGAAGGCCAACGTAGGGGGAGGGAAGTCGTCACAGCTTTCCTCGGTCCCAGCGTCATCACCTTGGAGCCAGTAACTGAGGCCACTTTGGAGAATCTGCCCGCGGCATGGAAGCAGACAGGCGTCATTCGGGCCTCTTTCCTTCATCTCGTCGGTGGGCAGGCCAACGCCGAAAAGATGGTTCTCCGCCTCGAGGATATGGTGGCGGCACTCGGGGGACGGACCCGGCAACGACTCGAGATCAAGCCAAGCCCCAGCGATCTTCTGAGAGACTTCCGTCTGGCACTCATCCGTCGCGATGACGACGCTGCCCGACTCTTGCTCGACCAAATCCGCGTCACTGGGTATGTCAGCGCGGAGAATCTCCGTTACCTGCGCCTAGAGTATCTCGCGGCTTTCGAGCGGTGGGCCGAAATCAAAGCGCTGCCGCACCTTCGAGCTCTTCTTCAGGCACGCAGACCAAGAGCGATTTCCGAAATCCTTCTACGGATGGTCTGGTGGACGGAATTGGCTGGCGTCGATAGTCCGGATGCCCGCACCGCCTTCAAGGAACGTGACATCTTGGGGACATATGGGCCACTGTTGCGGTCCGTCAGCGTTCCCACATCCATTGAAGGCCGGCTTGTCGGGTTTCTCTGCGCCCTGCACGACGGAGATGCTGCTCGTCAAGAACAGATCATCACTCGTGCGGCGGACGAGTCCGAGCAATCAAGACTCCGTAATCTCGGGACGAACACCTCGACGCCAGTAACGACGTCTCCTGCGGAGATCGATCCAGTAGTTTCGGCGTTCGAGGACGGCCGGTATTCCGAAGTCATCGATTCATTCCTGTCGGAGCCTCAAGGGGAGTACGCGGATCTGGCTGTTCAGGCAGTCCTCGAATCTGTCGCCTCCGATCGAGCTAAGCAGGTCCGCATCGCGGTCCGCGAGCTTGACGACCGAGGCGAACTCAAGCTGAGTCGGCGGGCAAGACGCGATCTTGAGGACCTGGAGCGCCTTGTCAATGACGCCTGCGCCGGATGGCTTGAGTGGTCAGCGAGGCTTGGCGGGGAATCCCGTTGGCCGGATGCGAGTTCTGTCTTACGCGACACCTGCTCGTCGTGGCCCTCGCTGGGCACTCTGGATTACGGCCAGGTTAGCCAAGTGTGTGACGCCCTTCTGGGCGCAGTTGGAGGCGCCAATGATGATCAATTGCGTGCTTGCTTGGACCTTCTATGTGAGGAAGCCGCCCAGCAGCTAAATCGGGAGTCCGCAAATGACTTCTGCCGGACGATCCTTCTATTGCTTTCCGAGCAGCAAAACTTCAGTGAGATGGTAAGAGGTGCTTATCTTGACCTCTTCGCGGCCTGGCTCGAGGCTGGGCCACCAGGTGCTGAATACCGGGACATCGTTGAACAAACGTCGCAAATCTGGAGGCGGGTGCGTTCGCCTAATGCCGTAAGTTGGGCGGTCAGCATTCTCGAATCTGTCGTCGATTCGCCCTGTCCCGATCCGGAAGTACGCGCCAATCTCGGCGTTCAATTCATCAATGACATCCGAGTGAAGTACTACCCATCTGCAAGTCTTCGAGAGCGTGCAGAGATTGAAGAACTCGCAGAGCAACTCGGGTTACCCTCTGAACCGATCCAAGCCAGTGATGTTGAACGGGATCTCTGGGCCAAACTCAACGGTAAAACGATTGGGATTTACTCCCATCTGCCCCGCGCTAAGTCCCTTCTCGAGAATCGGCTCAGGCGCCTATGCAATGTCGCTGAGGTTGAGGGAAACGACGACGAGGACGGTAGTCGTAGTCTTCGTGCCATGGCATCGCGAGTCGACTATCTGCTAGTGCACACTTGGAAAGCGAGTCATGCAGCTACAGAGGCTATCGATGCGGTACGTCCAAGAGAAGAACAAATTTTCCCTGTCCAGAAAGGTGTGACGGGCTTTCTAAGGGCTCTAGAGGATGCTCTTGCAGATTAGCGAGCTTAAACCGAAGTCCCAACAGTCCGCAGCAGAAGGTTCGTCAAAAGCTTGATGTCGTTCGGAGTGTTCTGAAGCGAGTTCCATTTGCGTTGGTCGTCACTATCGAGGTACCAGACGCCCTCGGTCCACGCACTGATCGCGTGGAGTTGATCAAGCTTTTTGTCCAACTTGAGTTTCGGCAAGCGATCGGCGGCGTAGCCGTCGGTCAAAGCGTCCATTACGTATCCCAGTGACTGGATGCCGACGCCGTGGGTGAGCCGCGACTTCCGCGGTATCAGCTTCCACTCGATCGGCCACGTGCTTTCTACGAGCGACCAGAAGATCTTCAGGTGTAGCACCATTTGTTCGATGTCACCGGAACCGTCTTCGGGATCGCGGTACTGATAGAGGGCTCCGTCGTAGAGGCTGTTTTCAATCATCCGAAGGACGCTGTTGTCTTTGATGTAGCCCTCTGGTGATGTGGGAGTAGCGATAGCGCCTTTGAAGGGGCTGTCCTCGTCAAGGTTCAGCCGTGTCATGATCAGCGCCGGCAACTGGCGGCGAGCGTATTTCGGCGGCAGGTATCCAGTCGTATCGGGAAGAAGTTCGTGGATCAATCCCTTGGGAAGGGGCTTGCTGTTGTTGACCAGGATGAACTGCGAGCGCTGCTCCTCTTCATCCTGGGCGATGAAGGCGACAGCAGCGACCGGGAATTCGGCAACGTCGGCATCGCGGATTGCTGCGACACGTTGTTGGCCATCCACGAGAAGTGCTGGCTTGCTTGCTTCGTCGAGTGTCTCGTCCACTGGGATGACGATTTCACCAGTTGTGGAGTAGTCCACGACGTTTCGACGGCGATAGGGCTCGAACCGGACGCGTGAATCGAATGCAAGGACCACCGCGTTGGGCAGCATCGCCTCAGGGGACTCCAGGTATCTGCGAATGGCGCGGATATGGGTGAGCACTTCGGGTCGTTGATATCCGTCCAACCCACCAGTGCTGGAGCGCTTCACGCGCGATACTGCGGTGAAACTCAAAACTTGCTTGCCATCGATGGCGAAGCAGTAGATGTGTCGGTCCCCTTGGCGGACCTGGAGTGCCGGAACACGGATCTCATATTTGTCGGCCACTGGCAGTCCTTTCCAAGGGCCGCGGCAACGCCGCGTGCAGTGATTTCATCTTGTCGGCGAGCACCGACAGGTTATGGAAGCCGCGTCTCTTGTTGCGTTCACTTCCACGGAAGATCGCTATCTCTATCCCGTGCTTAGCGCAGAGTCCGCACGAACATTCACGCCACGGGGCGATTTCGAGGGTGCGACGGTACAGTTCCGCATACGTTTTCTTGACGCCCAGGATTTCTTCGTACGCCAGCACTGCATCAAGTGCGGTGTCTAAATCGCACTCTCCTGCGTCAAACTCCCTTAGCAGCCTGAGGCTTTCACGCTCAGCGGCAATCGCGTCAGCTTGGGCAACCTTGCCCGAAAGAATGGCCTTCTTCAGCGTGACGTTCGCGTCGACCTGCGGGATCCGAATGGCCGAGTAAGTCGTTTGGGCGGTGTGGTAGTTGTCGCGGTCGTCCATGAAAGACTGCCGGAACGATGAGGTGCTGTCGAAACTAGTGACGCCGAGTTCAGCAAATTCGTTCATCGATTCGACGCGGGTGATCCCGAGAAGGTGAAGTTCGGTGTCAGAGTTTCGAATGTCGGCGATGGCTTTCAGACAGTCGAGGATGTCCGGTGTTTTGAGTGGCACCATCCCTCCCAGGGCGATTCGCTGGTAGCCCATCGCTTGGAGTTCGCGCACACTGTCGGCGTAGCTTGCTGGGTCCCAACCTTGGGCGGCGCCAACTGGCTGGAAGGGAGCATCATCGTCTCGAACAGCTGAGAGGAACTTCTCGGCAAAGTGCAGTGAGATGAGCCGCCGTTCTTTCCAGTCGTCGGGGATGTTGTCGTTCGCGCCGTCGGGTCGGCGATAGCCGAGAATGATGTGGTCAATGCTGATGCCGGCGTCGAATCCACCCTGGAGATAGAAGTCGATGACCTCGCTGACCGAATACGGAGGCTCAGGTTCGTTGACGTATGTGAAAGCCCCGCAGTCGCCAAGGGTGACGACATCCTCGGGGAGGCGGAAGAATCTGCGAACACCGAGTCGGTAGAAGCGTTGTCGTTGTGGCATCGAGTATTTGCCAACGCCGGCTGCGGTTCCGTCGACGATGGCTTTAGAGACCAGCAGGCCCTGATAAGCGGGTCGGGTGAGGACTTCGTGGGCGTAGCGGTCGTCGCGTTGGCGCACCCTGAGTGGGTGGTGCTCGTCATGAATGAAGTCATAGGTGGGACTGACTTGGTCCTGGCTGTCGGGAAAGTAGAACTTCACGGCTGATCCTTTCGCGCAGCCAGATAGGCCCGCTGAAGGAAGTTCGAGAGTGCCGAGATGTGTTTCGGAACGTTTTGAACGTCGTCCCATCCGAGACCCAGTTCGGTCCACGTGCCACGGGTCCAGTGGCACTTATCAGCGATCCGAGTGACCTCGCGTCGAGCCTTTTCGGCTGCGTTCGGATCTGCCGGATCGATCTGCGCCATGACGCGCTCCATCAAACGGCCCATGGCCCGAATCCCGACTCCGCCCATCAACTTCGACTTCGCCGGTGCCTTTCCCCACGCTTCGGGGAAGACGTCTCGCACCGCGGACCAGTAGATGATTAGCAAGCGACGAATCGTCTCGGTGTCCGTTGTTCCGGTTGCGATGTTCCGGTAGGGAAAGAGCAGTCCGGAAGGAGACTCGAGGGATTCCTTGATCGCCTCGACCAGGCTGTTGTCGGTAACGACGGCGTGTCGGCGTTGGCCCTCTTCCGTGGAGGCGCGCTTGATCAATCCGAAGAACGGTGACTCTGGGTCCTGGTTGAGCATGTCCACTAACGCCGACGGCATCCGTCGCGCCGCCAGTCGTGGGGATGGTGCGGATACCACTTCCGGGAGAAGTTCGGTGACGAGGTTGGCGGGGAGGGGCGCAACGGTATTCACCCTGAGGAATTGGTCGCGCTGCAGGTCCAAGGTGGAGGCCACAAAGCCGGCCACTGGGACCGGCATCCGGGTGTTCTTCGTTCTTGATAGAGCTAGGCTCCGTTGCTGCCCATCGACTATCCATGCCGGTCTAGGCGCGTCGGGATCGGTGGGGAAGGGGATTTCCAGGGTGCCCGCGGTCGCCAAACCGTCGGTGGTCAGTGGCCCACGACTCGATCGAAAGTGAACTGTTTCTGGTAGAGCGAGGATAAGGCCATTGGGGAATAAGGCGTTACCTGAGTCAAGGTAATCGAGGATCTGCTTGACGTGGTTACGGCGTTCGGGTCGTTGGTAGCCGATGAGTTTCCCGGCGTCGTCGCGGCCGATTCGTGCCACGTCGGCGATCAGACTGACTTCCTCGGCAGCCAGAGCGAAGAGATAGAGGGGAGTCTCGCTGTTCTGATCGATCCGTAACGCGCGACGCTCGAGGATGGGGTCCTTCGGAGTATTCATCGGGTGACCTCGGTGGAGTGGAAGAGTCGGCCGAAACGCTTCTGTTCGCACGCCACGCCAGAGTCGCGCACTCTGCGCAGCGCCCGCGTTGCCGACAGGGACGGATCTTCAGCCTTCAATTGCCGGATAAGCGCACGGATCTCGGTGTCTTCGGCGGGCTTCCTGTCATAGCGTTCGAGTTCGGAAACGGAGGCGGCCCACTTCGACCACCGACGCCCCTTGGTGGCGTCGTAGAGGGTGTGGTTGCCTGAATTGGCAAGCCAACGTCGTGCCATACGCAGAGTGATGCTCGACGCTGTCCCACCTAGTTGGCGTCGAAGTCCCATATCGGCCGCAAGGCGCGGCAAGCCCTTGATATCTCTGGCGCCGCCCACTAGGAGGAGATCACCGCCGCGTTTCGCTAAGGCGACGAGGTCATTCTCCATCGCGCGTGCGTAGTTTTCTGACAACACGAGCAGCACTCGCTCGTCAGTAGTTTCGACAAGCGAACCGGATCCTTCAAATGCCTCTAGTGCTTTCCACCACAGTTGACTCGCGAGACCTGGGGAAGCGACTGTGTCCTGATGTCCGCCGGCGAAGGTAGCGGCATAGGCCGGTGCCTTGGAATAGGCGTCCTGCAAGCCCAAACCCGCCGAAGCAACAAGTAATCGCACCTCGAAACCACTATTTGTAACGTCCCCGACCAGTCCTCGGACTTGCTGCCAGGCTTCGCCCTTGTAGAGGTCCACCAGTGTGCAGGTCGGAGTGGCGTCCTGCAGTCGACGTTGCCAATTTTTGATCCGGTCACCGAGGGTGCCGTCGGGCAAGTTTCGAACCTGGAGTTGAGGGGAAGGCACGTGCGACTTGCGTTCGGTGCAGTTGACCACGATTGTCAGTTTTGTCACTCCAGTCCCACCTCCCATTGCCCCAAAACTACTGCGCCTATGTTCCGACTCTCGTCGGTAGTTTCGGTTACTATAGCCGCACACACCGACAAAGATGGGACGACAAGGTGAAAAAACCAGCGGTTGTACTCCTGAGTGGGGGCCTGGATTCCACCACCGTGCTGGCTATCGCCAAGAGCGAGGGTTACGACCCCTACGCGCTGTCTTTCCGCTACGGGCAACGCCACGCCGTTGAACTCCAAGCCGCGCGGAGGGTCGCGGGGGCACAGGGTGTTCAACGCCACGTCATCGCCGATATCGACCTGCGCGTTTTCGGGGGCTCATCGCTGACCGCAGATATCGCAGTACCGAAGCATGACTCGGCCGACGAACTCGGCGAGGGAATCCCGTCTACCTACGTACCGGCCCGCAACACGATCTTTCTGTCCTTTGCGCTTGCCTATGCCGAAACGGTCGACGCCCAGGACATCTTCATCGGGGTTAATGCGCTCGACTACTCGGGCTATCCTGATTGCCGACCGGAGTACATTGCAGCGTTCGAGACGATGGCAAACCTTGCTACCAAAGCCGGCGTCGAAGGCAACCGACTGACGATTCACACTCCCTTGATCGACCTCACCAAAGCTCAGACCATCAGTGCGGGAATCAAACTCGGGGTGGACTACGGGTTGACCTCTTCCTGCTACGACCCCGACGAGGCGGGATGCCCATGTGGGCGTTGCGACTCGTGCCTGTTGCGTTTGAGGGGCTTCTCCGAAGCCGGCTATACCGACCCACTGACATATCAGGCGGCCTGACGTGCCCTACAACGTGAAGGAAATTTTCTATACACTTCAGGGCGAAGGCCACCACACTGGTCGGCCCGCCGTCTTCTGCCGGTTTACCAGCTGCAATCTGTGGACTGGCCGTGAGGAAGACCGGCCGCGCGCAATCTGTACCTTCTGCGACACGGACTTTGTTGGAACCAACGGGCCCGGCGGCGGCCGTTTTCAGAATGCCGCAGCACTCGCAGACGCGATAGCAAGCTCGTGGCCAGCCGCCAGCACCGGCCACCGAATGGTGGTCTGTACCGGTGGCGAGCCATTACTCCAGCTCGACGCCAAACTCGTCGAGGAACTTCACTCCCGGGAATTCTACGTCGCGGTCGAAACTAACGGCACTCAAGACGCCCCGGCGGGACTTGACTGGATCTGTGTCAGTCCAAAGATCGGGGCGCCTTTGAAGCTGACCGCTGGTGATGAACTGAAGCTGGTTTACCCCCAGTCGGGAGGTGACCCGGAGCAGTTCGAACACTTGGACTTCGGCACTTTCAGACTTTCCCCTATGGACGGGCCAAACGTGCGTGAAAACACCGCGGCGGCTGTCGAGTACTGCCTCAAGCGACCCCAATGGCGCTTGAGTCTTCAAACCCACAAGTACTTAGGAATCCCATGACCGAAATTGCTGAGATCCGCTGGGAATTCACCTTCGAAGCTGCCCATCGGCTACCGAATGTGCCCAGCGATCACAAGTGCTCACGGTTGCATGGACACTCGTACACTGCTCGCATCTACGTCAGCGGACCCATCGATGAGCGGGCAGGATGGATCATCGACTTCGCGAACATAAAAGATGCCTGCAAGCCGGTCATCGCGCGCCTCGACCATTACTACCTGAACGAGATCCCTGGTCTGGAGAACCCAACTAGTGAGCGACTGGCGGTGTGGATCTGGCGGGAACTCGAGTCGTCGTTACCACTGATGTCGGCGGTGGAGGTGTCGGAGACGTGTACGTCTGGATGCGTTTATCGAGGGCCTCGGCCCGGAACCTCATGAGAGATTTTCCGTATGTAATCGGGACCAACGAGGAATTGTCAATACCTGTGGATCGGGTTGTCTCAGGCGACCTCCGTTCCGGCTTGCTGCTCGCCGTCTGACGGCGGTGTCGGTGGGGTGATGTCGGTGGGCCGTTCCAGGAGTTTGCCTTTGTGGAAGACTGCACCGGCGCGGACGAGGGCGACCAGGTGTGGGGCGTTGACGGCCCGCCAGCGGGCTTGAGCGGCGTCAATGAGCTTGTAGGCCATGGCGATCCCGGCCGCGCGTGACCCCGGGCCCTTGGTGACCTTGGTGCGTAGACGCACGGTCGCGAAGGTCGATTCGATCGGGTTGGTGGTGCGCAGGTGGATCCAGTGCTCGGCCGGGTACTTGTAGAACTCGAGCAGGACATCGAGGTCGTCGGTGATCTTGGCGACCGCCTTGGGATACTTGGCGCCGAAGTCGTTCTCGAACGCCTTGACTGCGATCTGGGCCTTGTCGATATCCTCGGCCTGGTAGATGTCCTTGATCGCCGCCAACGCCGATGGATGAGCCGACTTCGGCAGGGCAGCAAGGACATTGGCCTGCTTGTGGAACCAGCACCGCTGCTCTTTGGTGGCCGGGAACACCTCGCGGACTGCTTTCCAGAAGCCCAGGGCGCCGTCTCCGACCGCCAGCACCGGGGCGGTCATGCCGCGGCGTTTGCAGTCGCGCAGCAGATCAGCCCACGACTCGGTCGACTCTCGATAGCCGTCGGTCAATGCGACGAGTTCCTTGCGGCCATCAGCGCGCACGCCGATCATCACCAGCAGGCACAGCTTGGTCTGCTCCAGGCGGACCTTGAGGTGGATGCCGTCGACCCACAGGTAGACGTAGTCGGTGCCGGACAGATCTCGTCGGCCGAACGCGGCGGCTTCGTCTTGCCACTGCGCAGTCAAGCGGGTGATCGTCGAGGCCGACAATCCCGCACCGGACCCGAGGAACTGTTCCAGTGCCGGCCCGAAATCGCCGCTGGACAGCCCATGCAGATACAGCAGCGGCAACACCTCGCTCATCTGCGGGGACTTGCGCGCCCACGCAGGCAGGATCGCCGAGGAGAACCGCTGCCGCTCTCCAGAATCGGCGTCCACGCGGCGGTCGTTGACCCGCGGCGCGCGCACCTCGACCGCGCCCGCAGCGGTCAGCACCTCGCGAGCCTGGTGATAGCCGTTGCGCACGACCAGACGATGGCCGTTGGCGTCGAGTTGGTCGGCGAACTGGGCCACATACGCGGCGACCTCAGCCCGCAGCGCAGCAGCCAGCATTTGCCGGGCACCGTCGCGGACGATCTCATCGAGCAACGACCGACCGGCTGCCTCCTGGCCGTTGGCCTCCTGGACATCGTGAACTACCGTGAGCATGGGCGTACCTTCCCAACCAGCGCGCCAACGCCGGTCTTGATCAGAGCTACTGGACTTTCAGATCATCCCCGGGAAGGTGCGCCCACTTTCACGCCCCCACGCCGAGGCTCATCCACAGGTTCTGATCATTGCTCGGACCAACTTACCGACCCCGAGGCCTAATCATTTCAGCAGACCCGTGCATGCGTAACAGATCGATAAAAGATTCGAAAGCAAGAATCCATGTCGATCATCCCGAAGTCTGATAGTCAATTCTGTCTGACCATTGCAATTCTCACATTCAAAGCCACTATCTGCCAACGTCATATAGAACATATTTGCAACATGAGATCGCCGCATCTCTTCGAGGTCAATAGCCGCGTTTTCGGCTTCTTTTCGGATGTCAACACCAAGGCCGTCGCCTTTCCCGAAATTGCACCAACGGCAAAGTAGTTGGAGGTTTTGGGCGCCATCCGTGCCAAGGCCACTAATTGCCACGATATGATCGATTTCAGGACTAGTCAACTCCTCGGGGGAGTCAAAGTATGGCTTAAACTTGTCTCGCGCAAGAAGTGCTGGGGAGGACTTCAAGTTGAAATCGTAGTGGCAGCTGCAACACTTACCGTCCGCCTTTTTCCAGATGTCCCGTTCGTGTACCGATCTCGAACCCCTCTGTTCACGCCAGTCGTCCAGAGTTGTAGCAATCCGGTGGGCGAGTTGAGCAATTATCTCGCGACCCGCTTGCGGATAACGTTCCAGTAGGTGGAGTTCAATAATTCTCCACCGTGCCGTCGGATTTGATGCGGAGTAGTCTATAGCGTCGACTGGGGCAAGTTGCAGAGCGAGTCGAAGTCGCTGTGCTGCGAATATAGCTTCTCTGTCCGCGGACCTTCGCATCCCTTCCCGCGACGTCCGTGCGGCCATAAGGTCTCTGTAAAGTGCGGCGGTTATGCCCTCGTTGGCGCTGGGGGGAATGAGGCAGAAGGCATACAGTGCGACGTCGAGAGTGTCGAGCATGCCCGCCACTGAGGAAGAATTGGATGAATCCACCATATATTCGCAGTAAGACTAGGTGCTAAGCTTTCGTTTTGAAGAGTGACCTATTGCCCAAGTTCTTGCCTCGGGCGTCGATAACTTCTTGGATCGCTGCCCGTAATATCCTCCTGCCTTGCGAAGTGTCCATCTGTTTTTCTGTCCACTCCCGCATAAAGAATTCCTCGGGAAGATCTTCGATTGTCGAGACGACGTGATCGCCGAGTGCGTTGAGATCCTCAAAGGGTGGTGGTTGGTCCTGTCTTCGGAGTACGTTGTTGATTGTTAGAAGGTTGTCGAGGACGAAGCTTTGCAGTGTCAGCATGGACACCTTCATGAAGAACTGACACTTACCACGTGCTTCAACTCCGTCGCTCCAAGCGTTCGGGTAAGAATTCATGATGGCGTGCCAAAATGCGTAGAAAGTGGGGAGTCGATCTATTTTGTCTCCTTTTCTGTCCCAGGCCGGTACGCCTTCTCCCAGTGCCCTGTATCGCGCTGGCATTGATACAAAGTTATCAACCAATTGATATGCGACATTTTCTTTTATGAATCCGGTATCTCCGGCCAGTCCGAAGTCCACTAGACCCTTAAACGGAGAATTATCGTCGGTATTGATGAGATGCGTAAGTCTGACTTTGTCGGGATCAACTCCTGCCTCCTTGAGTCGACTCCAGAGTGTATCTATTTCGGTTGCAGTTAACGCTGTGGAGATCGTGCGCCTTAGATCTGTCTTTGTGAGTGGTTTAGCTTTGTTGTTTAGTACGTAGAAGTGGAACACCTGCTCGGCCATCGGCAGAGCGTCGATAAGCACAATGGGCAAGATTACGTCAAATTCGTTTACATTCTTTGCTGCGTAAACTCGGTGTTGGCCGTCAATGATCATGCCGGGTTTAGCGGCATACCGTAAATATTCTTCGATTGCGGCGCGCTTCTTGTGTTCTAGGGAATCCCAGTCCCGTGCTGCTTCCTCTAGGTCGGCGGCGACGATGGTGAGGTAGGAAGAAGGAAGACCTGAATCCTCATCGTCGCCCGCCTCCTCCTCGAATTGCTCGAGTTGCTCCTTCTCTTGCTCCTCGTCCCCCTCAAGTTCTTTGACTTCGTTGAGTTCGGACGCACTCAACCGACTGTTCAGTTGTTCAATGGCGTTCCTGAGTGCGACCTCCCGCGTTGGAGTAACCATTGAAATCGTCACTGTGCAGGCCGTTGGTCCACTCGATGATTGTGCATTCAGAGAAGGGGATGCGCTCAGGGAACCGGGAGCAGTTGCGATTATTACGGCGCCAGGAACAATATTCATTTTGTCGGATTTGATGAACTGGCTCAGTTCTGGTGCACGTTTCGGGTCGAGGGCCCTTTGGTAAAGAGCCATGAGGTCGACCGACGCGCGAGGTGCATCAGCCCACTCAAGAATTTCAGATGCTCTGGCCGCTGTGACGAACATTCGTGGACATGCGGGTCGCTGCTCGAATGCGATTGCCGGAAGGGTCGCCACATCCTTTTGATCTGATTCCATCGCAGTAGCCCCCTGGAGGTTGAACGCATGATCGATTGCGTCTGTGATTCGCCCGTGTGCCGATAGTCTAGACCCGAGTGCGACTGAGTAACCGGCGTCTGGCGAGCTCCGAACGAGCAGCGGGGTTGGTGGTCGCGGCACTCGGCGGGGTGATACTTGGGAAAGGGAAGTGGTGGGTTTTACAGCCATTGGCTTTGATCTCTATCCCTGGCAGTCACTGGCGGTAGACGCATGGTGCCATGGAGTTGAGGGTCGTCCTTATACCGGCACATTGGAGATTGTCACTGGTGGCGGTAAGACGCTTATTGCGATTTCTTGTGCGGCTCGGGCCGCTGAAATGGACAGAGATATTCGCTTGGCGATCGTGGTTCCGACGGAGGCACTGGCGCGCCAGTGGAAAAGGAATCTGCTGACGTACACATCACTAGATGAGAATGAAGTCGGTTTGCTCGGCGCTGGCGGCAAAGCCACTTTGCAAGATAAGTTGGCAATTGTAGCTGTAGTTAACACGGCCTCGAAAAGGCTGCCGCCGATGTCCGACTCAGCACAACCTCTGATGCTGATTGTCGATGAATGCCACCGTGCCGGGGCGCCCAAGTACCGGGAGGTTCTGAAGACGCGAGCGAAGTATCGCTTGGGGCTTTCCGCAACTCCCGACCGTGAGGAACTAGACGAGGACGGCGAACCACTCGCGTATGACGAGCAGGCTGTGGGGCAGTCCCTTGGGGGAGTGGTTTACCGCTTTTCGCTTAAAGATGCGAGAGAGGCCGGGTGGTTACCGGAGTTCACCCTTCACCACCACGGCGTCTCCCTTGCTGCGGATGAACGGAGTGAATACGAAACGCTTAGCCGCCGGGTGGACGATGCCGGCGATGCACTGCGCGGGTGCGGATTTGAACCAGGGAGGGCGAGATCCCTCGTCGGCCGAAGCGACGAAGTTGGCGAAGCAGCGCGGATCTGGGTTCAACTGACCACGCAGCGAAAAGATCTCCTTTACCGTGCCCGTGAGCGAGGTCGAGTTGCACAGTTGCTTACCGAAAGGCTGTTCAAGGGGGATTTGAGGCCACGCGTGATTTTGTTTCACGAACGGGTTCAAGAGGCGGTCGAATTGCACGATGCCCTCGCGGCTGACCTTCCTGATATTCGGGTCGAGCTTGAGCATTCGAAGTTGCCGAATCGCCGCCGTGAAGAAGCTCTCAGGGCGTTCGCCGACGGTGACGCGCCGGTGTTGGTCTCAGTGAAGTCCCTCATTGAGGGCATCGATGTACCTCAAGCTGATACCGGAATTTCGGTAGCGTCGTCGTCTGCGGTGCGGCAGAGGGTTCAAGCTTTGGGGCGGGTCCTTCGTCGCGCAGTAAGTGAGGACGGAGTTGCAAAGGTTTCCACGATGCATTTGATCTATGTGGATGACACGGTCGACGATCTCATCTACGCGAAGGCCGACTGGACTGACCTAACGGGGGCTGATTCCAACCGATACTGGAAGTGGCCCCATGGTGCTGACCAGGCTGAGGAAGTGGAATCTCCACCACGAACCCCGCTCCCTACAGAAGAACAGGCCTGGGATCTGATTGGTCGACAGGTAGAGCAAGAACCTGTTGCCTGGCCCGGTATTGCTGCTGGACAGGAATACTCGGTGAAGACGAACGGTGCAGTTTTCAATGCATTTGGCGCCCAGATTGCGAACACACAGGGTGTCGACCAACTGGTTGCTCGCGTGCGGGGCCGCGAGGGTGGCCGTTTTAGAGTCACGCCGCAACTCGGGCTGATTCTGGTATGGAATCCCGAGGCGGAAAAGCCCAGTTTCTATGTTGTCGGTCAACTTCAGGAGTCGTTCAGGGTCATTCCTGAGGTTGACGCTGCGACTGCCGCCGAGAAAGTTGACGAATTAGTCGCCGGTGACGATTACCCTGGCCCAGCTGACAAGAAGGGTGGCACTTTCAAGGTAAGCCAACGAGGTGGCGGCGTGATCGAACGCAGGGTGTCCGGAGGATCGGAGATCGCCCGATCTGACGGAACAGATGCCTCAGCACAAGTTGCTAACGCCCGGGAGATCCTCAAGGCTTGGGAGAAGGCTGGCCGCTCTTTTTCCCGGTTTTTCGTCAACTCTCTTCGCCATGCATGGTACGAGGATGCGACGGGGCGAAAGTTCCTGAGGCAAGTCGATGCAGGCTTCGCCTGGCCAGACGAAGAGGAAAGCGGGGGAGGTGGACAGTGAGACAGTATAGGGGACTTTGTCCTTCAAATATTGCCAAGGATGCGAAGTACTCAATGTCGGTGGCAGGCGAAGTCAGAGTTCCCTACCGGATCGATGCGCGGACTCGGGATCTTCTCACCACCAACGAACATCCCACATTGGCCAAGATGGTGAATGCGGCCAAAGAGCATGTGAACCATCGCCCAGGCGGGGTTTTTTACATCAATGAGTTCAGTGAAGTCATTGTGCCAGGGCGGCACTCGGGAAGTTGTGTGTATGCCGGGCATTACAACGGATTGCTTGAGTTTGCCTTGGACGGCGAAGTTGTCAGCACGCGGGCCCCTGCCCATCTTCGTCCTGGCAACCCTTGGCCGGGACCGCATGTCGGTGTCGCGTATCTGCTTTGTGCGGGTGGAGACGACATCAAGTACGAACTTCGCCAAGGCAATCGGACCACTCTCGTCTACCTGTCTGATGTTGTGGGTATAGACAAAGCAAAGAAGACTGCGGCACGGGTGAGAGCCGTTAAAGGGTCATCCGGTGGGAAGTTCTACATCAACGAGCAGTGTGAGATGTTCGCTCCCGTTGCCGCGGAGAGTGGTTGGGTTTTTCTTTATATCGGCCACCTCGAAGACAGCGCTTGGTTTGAGCCTCCGGAGGGGTGAACGACCTTCTTCAGGTGGCTGGCCCGGTGCTAGTGGTCCGTCTCATTTTTGGCTAACTACATGTTGGAGTTTGGTGCGTGCGCGCTGGACTTTGGCGAGGATGGATTCGGCGGTGGCGGTCCACACGTAGGGTTGGGGATTTTCGTTGTGGGCGTTGAGGTATTCCTCGATGCTGTCGATCAGGTCGGGCACGCTGGGGAAGATGCCGCGTCGCAGGTTCTTGTCGGTCAGTTCCCGGAACCATCGTTCGACCTGGTTGAGCCACGATGATGAGGTCGGGGTGAAATGGAAGTGGAAGCGCTTGTGCCGCTTGAGCCATCGTTCGACTTCAGAGTGTTTGTGGGTGCTGTAGTTGTCCAGAATCAAGTGAACCTGCAGTCCCTCGGGCACTTCGCGGTCGATGGTGTTGAGGAACTTGATGAACTCGGTGTGGCGGTGCCGGGGAAGGCATTGGCCGATCACTGTGCCAGTGAGCACGTCCAGGGCGGCGAACAGGGTCGTGGTGCCGTTGCGTTTGTAGTCATGGGTCATGGTGCCGGCCCGTCCCGGCACCATCGGCAGTGACGCTTGGGTGCGGTCCA
>Ga0208823_1001417_pt1 | contig 19060 bp, 8 predicted proteins | sample AD_UKC075_MetaG_FD_184440 | JGI IMG/M metagenome (GOLD analysis project Ga0208823, IMG submission 184440) | Active sludge microbial communities of municipal wastewater-treating anaerobic digesters from USA - AD_UKC075_MetaG (SPAdes) (version 2) | ecosystem: Engineered > Bioreactor > Anaerobic >... | reverse complement strand
GCAGCCCTGGAACAAAGAAATTCTTTAATCGTTAATCATTGCCGCCGCGTGGCCAAGCTTTCCGAGCAGTTCAGCATCAGGTGTGGGCTGCCGGCCAAAAAGGTAAATGACATCAAAGACGGTGCCTTACTGCATGATGTGGGTAAGCTGGCCCTGGAGATCCCCCTGAAATTCGGTTCCGAGGAAAAACAAGAAGAGCGTTTTGTCGAAAGCTGGCGAAAGCATAGCTTACTTGGCGATCAGATGCTGGCCCGTTTTCACCGGCCCATTGTCAGAAACATAGTCAGGTCTCATCATGAACTCCTTTCCGGCAGAGGATTTCCTGACGGATTAAAAGGGCCGCAGATCGAGATGCCTGTGCGTATCGTTTCAATATGCAATCGCTTCGATCTTTTAACCGAAGGCAATTGGTCGGATGCCGAGCAGGTCAATAGATGCCTACAAGTAATGCAAAACGAGGTTAAGGCAGGTTACTGGGATGAGGATCTTTTTAAAGAGCTAACTGACCTGGTAAAGATATATCTTACCTTCCCTCCGGGCATATAGTTGAAAGCAGCTGCCAAGTTATTTTATGTTCTAATGCACCTCGAACAGGGGCGTTCATAAAAATGAGCAGAAAAGCAGGTGAAATTGCAGGCAGCAGGCTTAATTCTCTGGCTTCACCTGCTCCAGCTGCAGGCTGACCTCTTCCCAGAGACAGAGCAGTTGGGCCAGCTTTTTTTTCGCCGCATTTAAATTTTCACTTAGCTCGCGCAGGCGGTTAAAATCACCGTAGTCATCGGGATTAGAGAGGAGCTTTTCGTGGCGGGCAACCGCAGCCTCAGCAGATTGGATCTCCTCTTCTAAGCGGGCCTGCTCTTCGCGCAGCCGGCGCTCGCGGCGCTGCTGCTCCCGCGCCCGGCGACGATCCTCCAGAGCCTGCTGCTTCTGCCCTGCCGCCTTTTCTTCTTTAACCGGCCCTGCTTCCGGGCGGCTCTCTTTACTTTCTAGATACTGCGGGAAGCCCCCTTCGAAGATTTCAAGAGAGCGCCGCCGCAGCTCAAAGACCCGGTTGACCAGGTTTTTTAGAAAATAGCGGTCGTGAGAGACGATCACCAGGGTGCCTGGATAGCAGCGCAGCACCGTCTCTAGCTCTTCAAGGGCCGGCAGGTCCAGGTGGCTGGTCGGCTCATCCATCAACAAGCAATTGCCGGACCGTAGGGCCAGGCGGGCCAGGGCTAGGCGGCTCTTCTCGCCGCCGCTTAAAGAGGCCACTTTCTTGAAGACATCGTCACCGCGGAAAAGGTAGCGGCCCAGGTAGTTGCGGGCCTGCTTCAGATCAAGGCTGGAGGCGGCAGTGATCTCTTCGAGCACCGTGCGGGCGGGGTCGAGCTGCTCCTGCTCCTGGGCAAAGTAGGCCACGTTCACCGCAGAACCCAGGCGAATCTGCCCGGCGGAAGGACGCTCTATGCCGGTGATCATCTTTAACAAGGTGCTCTTGCCGGAACCGTTCGGCCCGATCAGGGCAACGCGGTCTCCCCAGCGAATCTCGAAAGTGAGCCCATCGAAGAGAATCTTATCCCCAAAAGATTTGGCGACCTGTTCAAAGATGATCACCTGCCGCCCACTGCGGCCGGAGTAATCAAGGTCCAGGGAGAATCTTTTCTCTGGGGCCGGGCGGTGCAGCGGTGGCCGACGGTCGAGCTGTTTCTGCCGGCTGCGCGCCTGGCGCTTGGAGCGGCGGTCTGCTTTCGACTCGCGAATCTGCTTCTCAGCCTGGGCAATCAGCCGCTGCTGCTCACGGTAAGCTTGCTCCCGGCTCTTTTTTTCCGCTTCATAGCGGGTCCGGTAGGCGCTGTAGTTGCCCCGGTAGCCCTGTAGCTTTTGATCCTCCAGGGCAAAGAGCTGTGAAATGACCCGGTCCAGGAAAAAGCGGTCATGAGAGACTACCAGCAAGGTAGCCGGAGAATCGACCAGGTATTTCTCGAGCCAGGCCAGCCCATCGAAATCGAGATAGTTGGTCGGCTCGTCTAAAAGAAGCAGATCCGGATCACGCAGCAGCAACGCCGCCAGGTTGGCCCTGGCCTTCTCGCCACCGCTGAAATGGGCCATCTCCCGGTCTAAGTCCGCCTCAGAGAAGCCCAGTCCACGGGCAACCGCGTCGATCCGACTCTCGAGCAGGTAGCCGCCTTCATCCTCAAAGCGGCGGCGATAGTCCCCGTAACGCGCCAGGGCCGGCTCAAGGTTCTCGTCCCCGGAACGGGCCCGGGAGGAGAGCTCCTGCTCCAGGGAGGTGATCTTCTGCTGCAGCTCAAGTAAGTGGCCAAAAGGTGTTTCGAGATGCCGCCGCAAGGTTCCCCGGGCTCCGGGCCCCGGCTCCTGCGGCAGGTAGCCCACCCCAACGCTGCGGGCCAGGCTCACCGTCCCTTCGTCCGGCTCCAGCACCCCGGCAATGATCTGCAGCAAGGTGCTCTTTCCCGATCCGTTCGGCCCGATTAGCCCTGCCTTGTCGCCGGGCTGCAGCTGTAACGAGACCCGGTCCAGGATCTTCTGCGCGCCGAATGATTTGCTGATTTCAGTAAGCGCTACTAAGGACATCTTCTCCCTCACGTTCCCGGTTTATAAGTAAGGCCCCGTTATTAACCGGATAATTCCTTCTGAAGCGGTGATGGCATCTCTTCGTTACTATCGTCATCGGGCAAGCCGGTGACGTCAAAAAGCTGCAGGGTAAAGCTAATACCGGTTCCAGGCTGAGAATCCCCAAGCAGCTCTTCCACTACCGCCCGGGCTTTTTCCAGCTTCTCTTTCGTCTTAACCACCGAAAATATGGTCTTGTTTTCGGGACGACTGTATTGAAAAACCGAGCGCAGGCCCGCCAGGACCGGGGCATCATGGTCCGCCTGGACCAGCGTCCGCCCCATGCCCGTTGAATCGATAATCGTCGCCCCGGGGATACCGGCTCGGAGTAGCCTTTCCAAAATCTCCTCCAGCAGTTCGACCCTGTTCAAGACCAGGACAAACAGGTACATAGGTAGACACCTCTTTCGCATGAATCGGGTAAAATAGAACAAGGATAGCCCCGCACCGGGGCTGTTATCATTATAGATCGGGGAGGGCTTCTACGTCAAAAAAAGCCCTCACACCAGAGGCATGAGGGCGGCAGCCGATTCTGAAGAACGGCCGGTGAACTGCGAAAACCGGCACCGGGTTTTGTCGACTAGAGGCGGTAGGCTACGTGGAAGGCCTCGTGGATCGCCTCTTCGGCTCTGCGGGGGCGATCGCAGTCGCCGACAGCGTAGATCTCGCTCAGCAAAGGCTTGAGAATCCCTTCGAGCGGGTTGTAGGGCTGTGCGCCGGCTGCGATGATGATGGTATCAAGATCTTCGATCGCCGTCTCGCGGCCGTTGCTGCTGGCTCTCAACGAACGCTCCCCGACAGAGGTTACCGTTGTCCCGGTCTTGATCTCGACGGCCGGGTTTTGATAGAGCTCCCGGAGCAGCTTTTCGCGCAGCGAAGGACTCTGCCCGCAGGCCAGCTCTTCCTGCATCTCCAGGATGATGACGCGGTGGTCGCGTGCGGCCAGGTAAGAGGCAGTCTCGCAGCCGACCAGGCCGCCGCCGATAATGGCTACCTGCTGTCCGGGCTGGGCCTTCTCCTCGAGTATATCCCAGGCGGTAACAGCCTGCTTTGAGTCGAGGCCGGAGAGAGCGGGGATGGCCGGCACCGCCCCCGTGGCCAGGATAACCGCGTCCGGTTTCTCGCGCAGGATCGTCTCTTCGGTGGCAGTAACATTCTTTCGGATATCGACCTCCAGCACTTCGACACGGTGGGCCAGGTAGCGCAGGAGCTCACCAAAGCGCTCCTTGTGCGGTGTCTTTTGGGCCAGGCGGCCCTGCCCACCCAGCTCTTCGCGACGCTCAAAGAGAATGACGCGATGGCCCCGCTCCCGGGCCACGCGGGCAGCCTCCAACCCTCCCGGCCCGCCGCCGACAACGACCACTTTGCGGCTGCGGCGGGCCTTAACAAAGGGGAAATCGAGCTCCTTGCCGGCCCGGACATTGTAGATGCAGCTGACCGGTTGATCGTAAACCAAAAGGGAGTCCACGCAGAGCTGGTTGCATTCGATACACTTGCGGATATTTCTAACCTGGTTCAGCTCTATCTTTTTGGCAAAGTGCGAATCGGTGATCAGGGCTCGCCCCAGGGAGACAAAATCGGTCTCCCCTTCGGCGATGAGCCGCTCTCCGATCTCGGGATCATGAATCTTGCCGACCGCAATTACCGGCACGGCTACCTCGGCCTTGATATCGGCAGCGTAACCGGCCAGGGGCAGGGGCGGGTCATACATGGTCGGGATAATGGCCAGCGGTGACCCGTAGACCCCCCCAGAGACATGAAGAGCATCGACGCCGGCCTGCTCCAGGCGCTTGGCAAAATCGCGGCCTTCTTCAGGAGTGATCCCGCCCTCGACATGCTCATCGGCATTCATCCGGAAGAGCACCGGATAGTCCGCTCCCACGGCCCGGCGGACGGCGTCGTAAACCTCTAGGGCGAAACGGCGGCGCCCTTCGGGAGAGTCGCCGTAGTCATCGGTACGCTGGTTGCTGTAAGGCGAGAGAAACTGGTTGATCAGATAACCGTGGGTTCCATGGATCTCGACGGCATCAAAGCCAGCTTCGCGGGCGCGGCGGGCGGCATGGCCGAACGCCTCTACTAAGCCCTTGATCTCATCAAGATTTAAGGCGCGGGGCATATCCCGGCAGACCGGGCAGGGGATCTCCGAAGGGGCCACCGGCTGGTGACCGGTCGTCCGAACCGTAGTCTGCCGCCCGGCATGGTGCAGCTGGATGGCCGCCCGGGCCCCGTGCTTTTTAATTGATTCGGCCAGGTAACGCAGCCCGGGGATAAACTTGTCGGCCCAGAGGCCGACCTGGTGCGAGACAGCCTTCCCCTCCGGGGCCACCGCCGCCACCTCAACAATAATCAGGCCGGTGCCGCCTTCAGCGCGGGCCTCGTAATAGCGGACCAACCGTTCGGTAACAAAACCGTTGTCTGCGGCATAGTTCGTGCCCATCGGGGGCATCACCATGCGGTTGCGGACGGTCATCTTTCCAATCCGCCCGGGTGAGATCAGGTGCCGGAATCTTGTAGCGCTCTCAACATCCTGCCTTCTACTCTTCTCTTTAACGATGGTCTCTTTAATGGCCATTTCCCCCTTTTTACGCGTTAATGAAAAGTTCTCTTTTATCTTTTTCAATTAGCGGAATAGTTATGCCCGAGGTGACAGGGGGACGTTTCTCCTGTCACCCAAACTGAAGAAAGGGGCGCTGAAGAAGACGCTGGGGTAGTTGCTGGAAAAGGGGTTTAGGACGTGGGCGTACTATGTTTGTTCACTAGCCTTCAAAACGGCGGAGACAGACCTGCAGCAGGTCGCGAATAGGCAGGTCGTAAGGGCATTTTTCTTCACACTCGCCGCACTGGAGACAGTCTCCCGGCTTCGCCTTCTGTTCACGGTAGCGCTCCAGGGCCCACTGGTGCAAACCGTAGCCTTCGGAATAACGCTGTAGGGTCATCAGCGAGGGGATATCGATCCCCTGCGGGCAGGGCTGGCAGTAGTCGCAGCGCCGGCAAAAACGGGCGCCGAGACGCTCTGTCTCTTCGCGCAGCCGTTTTTCTTCGGCCTCGCTGAGGGCGGCCCCGGCAGCAGCTGCATTCTCACGCACCTCGGCAGCGCTTCTCATCCCCGGGATAGCCACGGAGATATCGTGCTTTAGAATATATTTCAGGGCCGCCGCGGGATGTTGCAGGGCGCCGCCAGCCAGCGGTTTCATGATAATCGTCCCGATATCGTGCTTTTGGGCATACGGAAGCAGCTCCGGCAGCCCCCTCTGCTCTACGGTGTTGAAGGGAAACTGGACCGTGTCGAAGCTTTCTTTTTCTAGCAGCTCCAGTAACAAAGAAGGAAGATGGCCGGTGATGCCCACAAAACGAACCCAGCCCTCTTTTTGGGCCTCTTTGAGCCCCTCCCAGGAGCCTCCGGGACCGAAGATCTGCGCAACCTTCTCTTCACCGCGCAGGTTATGCAGCTGGTACAGATCCAGGTAATCGGTTCTAAAGTTGCGCAAACTGATCTCGATATCTCTTTTCATCTCTTCCTTGGTGTGCACCCCGGACTTGGTTGCCAGGAGCACTTCACTACGGGGGACCCCCTGCAGGGCGCGGCCAATCTTCTCTTCGCTGTCTGTATAGCCCCGCGCCGAATCAAAAAAGTTGATCCCCAGCTTAAGCGCCTCTTGAACCACTGTCACTGCTTCATCGAGGTTAACCCGCTGCAGCGGGATCCCGCCGAATCCAATCTCCGATACCTGCAGGCCTGTTTTGCCCAGTTTTCTGTAGTTCACTATCTCATCCCCTGTCAACATAGTGCAGTTTTGACGATACCTAGAATATTCCGCGGAGCGGAATAGCTCCTCGTCTGCCGGTTACCCTCTATATATCTTAGCATAAGTCTCCCCGCCGGGCCAAAGCCGGGCCGGAAAGAGCAGGGCAAGCTGCAGGCATAATCAATAAATGTCGGGGCCTGGCCCCGTGAACTACTCGCCGGTATCGATTTTATTCAAGGGCCGGCGGTGAAGTAAATCATACATGATCGGGACCACCAGCAGGGTCAGAAGCGTGGCATAGGTCAGCCCGCCGATCGTGACCACGGCCAGCGGTTGGGTCATCTCTACACCGCTACCGAAACCCAAGGCGATCGTGCTCATCGCTAATATCGTAGTTAGAGCGGTCATTAAAATGGGCCGGAGCCGCGTCGAGCCGGTTTCAATCAGAGCGCTGCGTTTATCTTTGCCCTCCAGGCGGAGCTGATTTACATAGTCCACAAAGACGATGCCGTTGTTAACCACGATGCCGGCGAGGACCAGAAAACCAAGCAACGCCGGTACAGAAAGCTCCAGGCCGCAGACCCATAGTAGCAGCAAGCCACCGGTAAAGGCCAGGGGCAGGGTAAAGAGGATGATCAGCGGAGATAGTAAACTTTGAAACTGGGCCACCATAACCAGGTAAATTAAGATAACCGCAAGGACAATCATTAAGATGATATCTCGCATCGCCTCGTTAATCATCTTGTTTTCACCGGCCACCTCCAGGCTGGTGCCCGGGGGAGGGGTATAAGAAGCCAGGTTGTCTTCAAATTCTCGGCTGACCAGGCCGATATTATAGCCATCCGCAATCGCAGCGGTGACAGTAACGTAGCGAGACTGGTTCTCCCTGGTTATGGCCAGAGGGCTGCTCATCTCGACAATCTCGGCGATATCGCCCAGAAGCACCTCTTTCTCGGTGCCGTCCTGCCCGTTAAACGTGAGTTTGAAATCGCTGATATTGTCGCGGGTAATCTCGCTGCGATCTGTGGCAACCACGATTACGGGGTACTCTGCTTCTCCAGCCGTCAGGGTGGTCGACTCCGTCTCGGTGGCCAGGGCGGCGGCTACCTGTTGATAGACCTGGGCCACGGTCAGCCCCTCGCGCATGGCGGCGTCTCTGTCTACGATGATCCGGGTCTCGGTAGCTGCGTCTTCATAGCCCGTTATAACATCCACCGTTCCCTCTGTTTCCCGGAGAAGGCCGGCTATCTCCTCTGCAGCAGCGGCCAGGAGATCCAGGTCCTGGCCCTTGATTACAACTTCGATGCCGTTGCCCAAAACAGAGATATCGAGGCTAGAGTCGGAGACAGAGATTTCGGCATCCAGATCGCCGGTTTTTTCAAGAATTAACCGCTCTATCTCCCGGTTGGTCATGGCCCGGTTATCTTTTAGGAGGATGTAAAAAAAGGTATCTCCCACGGCGGAATCGATCATGCCGGCCTCGTCGGATGAGCCGGAGATAGCGCCGACGTTGGCCACATCTTCAATCTCCAAGATGCGCGTCATCACTTCATCGTTCATCGCGTAGAGCTGTTCTTGATCGCATCCTTCTGGCATGGTCAAGGTGGCGCTCATTTGAGGCGTATCCATCTCTGGCAAGAAACCGGTTCCCATAATGGTTACACCGTAGATGCTCAGGGCAAACAGCAGCACCACGACGCCGATCACCGGGGCCTTATGGTCCAGGGAAAAACGGATAAGTTTATCATAACCGCTGACCAGGGCTTCAAACCACCGAGGCTGCTTCTTCCAGGTGCTCTTCAGCACGGTTGAAGCCATGGTAGGGACAACCGTGAGAGCCACGGCCAGGCTGGCCAGCAGGCTGTAAGCGATGGTCAGGCCCATGTCGGTGAACAGCTGCCGGGTCATCCCCTGGGTAAAGACAATAGGTAGAAAGACGCAGACTGTCGTCAGGGTAGAGGCAAAAATGGCGCCGCTTACTTGCCTGGCCCCCTGGACCGCCGCTTTGTACACCGGGACCCCCTCATGGCGCAAGCGGTAGATATTTTCCATAACCACGATGCTGTTGTCCACCAGCATCCCCACGCCCAACGCCAGGCCGGAAAGAGAGATGACATTAAGCGAGACATTGCTGAAGTACATCAACGTAACGGCAAACATCAGGCTGATGGGGATGCTAAAGGCGATCACCAGGGTGGGCCGGGCATCTTTTAAAAAGAAAGCCAGCACAATAATGGCCAGAATGCCGCCAATCAGCAGGTTTTGTAGAACGCTGCTGACAGAGATATTAATATATTCGCCCTGATCCATCAGCGCCAGGATATGCAAACCAGGGTATTGTTCGCTAAGCTCATCGGCCAGCTCGTTAATTTTGCCGGCCACTTCGGCGGTAGAGGCGGTGCTCTGTTTCTGGAAAGTGAGGATTACATTATCGTTGCCGTCTACCTTGGCATAGGTTTGAGCGGCATTGTCGACCACGGCGATATCCGCAATGTCGGAAAGACAGATATCGCCCACGCTCTCCAGGGAGAAGAGAACCGTATTTTCCAGCGACTCCACGGAATCATACTGCCCCACTACCTTCACGACATGCCCGGCTTCTCCTTTCTGAATATAGCCCGCCGGCATGGTAAAGTTCTGAGCTTTAAGGATATTGCTCACTGTCTCAGCCGTGATCATGTTGTTTAAATCTGCCTGCTGACGGGCCTCGTCGCGGGCGCTCTCCAACTCGGATAATCCTTTTTCGAGTTCGGCCTGGCTGTTTTCCAGCTGTAGCCGGGCCCCGGCCAGCTCGATCGAGAGGGCAACCTTACCCGATTCGATCTGCTGATAGCCGGCTGTCGCCTCTTTCAGGGCCTTCTCCAACTGCGGCTGCATCGCCGAAATGGTCGCCAGGCGCACCGAGATATTCTGCAGCTCGGTATCAATGGCAGCGATACGGGCAGGGGCGCCGGCGGCCATCTCTTGCATCTTCGCCATCTCTTTCTGAGAAAGCCCACGCAGCTGCTCAGGCAGGCTAGGTGAAAGCATTTTCATGATCGCCGCATACGTTTCCGGCGAAAGGTCGGCGACCTTGCCAGGAAACCGATCAAACAACTCCTGCAACCCCGCAAGCTGGGCAAGCCCCTCTTTTTCTTTCTCAAAGGCAGCCTTCTGGGCCTCGAGAATAGTTTTTTCGGCCAGCAGAGCGTTCAGGTTGGCGATGGCCCCGTCCAGCTTCACGCCGGCTTCGGCCAGCTGCTCCCGCTGATTTGCGCTCTCATCATCCAGCTTCTGCCGCGCCGCGGCCAGCTCCGCCGCCGCCCCTTTCAATTGTCCCTGCGTTTGGTCAAGCGATCCCTCCAGATCGGCGATTATTTTTTCGTTCAGGCGGTCGATCTTCTGCTGGTTGAGCGAGACCTGCAGCTCTTTTTCCAGGAGACCCGCCGCGGTTACAGAGGCTACTCCGTCAATCCGTTCAAAAGCCGGTAGAAGTGTATCCAGAACAAAATCGGAGACTTCGTCGATCTCTTTTCCTTCCAGGTCTACTGTTGCCACCATTATCGGCATCATCTCCGGGTTAATCCGCAGCAGCATCGGCTTGCCCACAGCGCTGTCTAACCTGGCAGAGACCATATCGATATTGTTAGACAGCTCGATCATGGCGCTGTCCATATTAATGTCTCGCGCGAATTCTAAAATGATGATGCTAGAATTCTCTTGCGATATCGAGCTGATCTTTTTCAAACCGCTGACGGTGCCGAGGGAGGATTCCAACGGCTTTGTCGCCGCCTGTTCCACCTGTTCCGGGCTGGCTCCCGGGTAGGCAGTTACGACGACAACATAGGGCAGCTCTATCTCCGGCAAAAGGTCGGTCCTCATGCCCATGTAAGAGATAACCCCTAGAACAATCACCAGCACGACGGCAACAATAACGGTATACGGTCTTTTGACGCTAAATTGTGAGAGCATCTGCTTCCTCCTGACTGATCAGTATCCGTTACTATATCTACTATTATCTCTTTTTCGTGAATTTAAGTTGGTTCGTTGCTCTAGCCCAAACCATCTGGCCAGGTTTGGACACCGGCTAAAAGGCCGATAATAGGCCGCTGCCGGGCGCTTCAGTGCCGGTTTCCCGGTATGATTTCCCAATTAAGCATATTCTTCGTATTGTCCGGATCTTGTAGCTTTAACAAACATCATTGATTATATCATAAGGCACAACCTTTAGCATAAAAACCGGGCAGCCGGGATCGTGTCAAGATACGCTGGGAAATATTTAAGCCAGGCGCTCGTTACGGGCAAGGGCTTAATGTATCACGGTAATTTTACACTAACCCAGAAAGAGGGATAAAAAGGGTACGGAAGAGAGAAAGACTCTTTCGTACCCTGAGGTCGGGATTAAAGCCAGCCCCGGTAGCGCATCGCTTCGGCCAGGCGCTGGACCGCGTAGCCGTATGCCGCTGTCCGCATGGTCCCCTCAGCGCATTTTTCCCGGCCGAACCGGTGAACCGCGTGAAATGCCTGCACCATCATCTTCTCAAGGCGCTGGTTTACCGTCTCTAGATCCCAGTAGTAGCCTTCATTGTTCTGGACCCACTCAAAATATGAGACCGTCACGCCGCCGCTATTCGCCAGGATATCGGGTACCAAAACAATCTCTCTCTCTTTAAGAATCTGCTCTGCTTCGGGCGTGGTCGGCCCGTTCGCCGCCTCCACGACCAGGCTGGCTTTGATCTCGGGCGCATTTTCGGCGGTAAGCTGGTTTTCAAGGGCAGCAGGAACGAGGATGTCGCAGTCTACGGTGATCAGCTCTTCGTTGGTAATCTTCTCACCGCCGGTAAAGCCTTCAATCAGCCCGCTCTTCTGGACATGATCGAGCAGGGCCGGGATATCGAGCCCTTGCGGGCGATAGACGCCCCCGCTGATATCGCTAATGGCTACAATTTTACAGCCCAGCTCGTTAAAGATCCGCGCCGCCTGGCCGCCAACATTGCCGCAGCCCTGGATAGCGATACGGGCTTCCTTCAGGGAGATGCCGCAGAGTTTAGCCGCCTCGCGCGTGACGTAGACAGAGCCCCGCGAGGTGGCCTCTTTTCGACCGAGGCTCCCCCCCACCTCCACCGGCTTACCGGTCAGGACACCCGGTGAATGCCTTTGGGCCAGGTAATTATACTCATCAACCATCCAGGCCATCACCTGGGCATCGGTAAAGAGATCGGGCGCCGGGATATCTACTTCTGGTCCCAGTAAAAAACCGAAAGCCCGGATATAGCCGCGGCTGAGCCTTTCTTTCTCCGATGCGGACATGCTTAGGGGATCGCAGGCCACCCCGCCTTTGCCTCCCCCGAAAGGAACGCCGACCAGGGCGCATTTCAAAGTCATGAGCGCGGAAAGTGCTTTTACGTTTTCCGCGGTAACATCGGGATGAAAACGAATGCCCCCTTTAAACGGCCCAAGCACATTATTGTGCTGTGCCCGGAACCCCGTAAAAACCTCCACTCCGCCATGATCCATTTTCACCGGGATTGAAACCTCGACGAAACGCATCGGCTTTTTAAGGTGCTCGTAGACAACCGGGGAAAGTTGCAGCCTCTCTACAGATTCCCGGATCCTCCGGTCAGTCGCCCCGAAACTGTCTTCTCTTCTCTTCTCCATGCTGCATAATCCTCCCACGATATTCTTTCTCTATAGATTAAACTCACTTGGCCCCATCGTCAATATGAATTTGTTAATTAATTGATCTATCCTGTGATCCCGGCCAGCTTACGGGCCAGCTTTTTCTTATGATCCAGGTCCGCCTGCCTGGCGATGACCACCCGCTGGGCCTGGGGTGAACCGGCACCGTGCATCGATTCGGTGAGGTAGGCCGCCGCAGCCGGGCCGAGGGTTAAGTTCTCTACCAGGCGCAGCATCTTCAGCCGGCAAGAAGTCTCTATGCCAGCGATACCCTGAAAATATTTCGTCAGCAACGGCCCGATCTCCGGATGCTTTAGGTCCGCCAGGGAAGGCAGGGTGGCGATCAGCCCCCCCGCAATATCTTCGGCCAGCCTGGCGATCTCGTAAGGAAAGCGGGTCACGTTGAGCTTGCAGACATTGGCTAGCAGCAGGTCGATCAGGTAAGTTCCCGACGCGGTAGCCCGGCCCTGGGCTGAGCAGGCGATACCGCAGCAGAAAAGCGTCTCGTTGAGGTGAATCATCTCCACAAGCTTATCCCTGATATGCGAGGCCCTATCGATACCCTGATATTCGGCCAGGGCTGCCGCCGCCCCGATGAGGATATCGCCGACGCCAACCTTGCAGCCGCCGTAGCTCTGGCGGTGATAGCCGGCGAAGCGCTCGACCAGGCGCCCGGAGTAGCGGTACTCTTTACACATGAAGACCCTTTCCCAGGGGACGAAAAGATCGTCAAATACTATGAGGCACTCTTGGCCGCCGTAATAGAGGTTGCCCCTGTCGGCCGGTTGAGGTTCCATCTTGCGTGTATCCGAAGGCTGTCTTCCCAGGATGTAGATAATCCCCGGCGCATCTGCCTCCACAGCAAAAGAGACGGCATAATCCCGGTCTTCTTCTCGCATCGCCAGGGTCGGCATGACAATAAGATAGTGCGAGTTCAGCGCTCCAGTCTGGTGACATTTCGCCCCTCGCACAGTAATCCCACCACTGTTTTGGCTGACAATCCGCAAGTAGAGATCCGGGTCAGCCTGCTCATGGGGCCGCTTGCTCCGATCTCCCTTGGGGTCGGTCATGGCCCCGTCACAGACCGCGTTTTCATCCTGAACCTGCTGTAAAAAGCGGTTAAATCTTTGGTGGTAGGGCGTTCCTAGATCGCGCTCCATCTCAAAAGTAGTTATCTCCAGCGCATTTAGTGCATCCAGGCCCACGCAGCGCTGGAAACAGGTTCCGGTCTCCTGCCCCATGAGGCGCTGCAGCTTCACCTTCTTAACCAGGTCGTCTGCCGAACGGTGGATATGGGTAAAGCGGTTAATGGTGCGGCCGCTTAGGTGAGATTGCGCGTAGATTAGCTCTTCATACTCGGGCTCTTGCTGTAGTTCGTAAGTCCGGGCTACCGCATTGGTGCTCGGGCGGACCAGGGGGTGATCCATCGGTGCAGGGGCAAGCTGGCCCTGGATATAGACCTTTCTTTGCAGTTTCTTCAGACCGGCGATATATTCGCTTCCATCCATGGTCTGTCCTCCTATCATCGAAATGTTTTAATTTATGTTTATATTCGTGATTAGAGGGCAGGTATTCCTCTAGCGGGCTGGCGGAAGGGCAGCCCCACCTCTCCCGAGCAGCATCAATTAGGTGACAGGAGAAACGTCCCCCTGTCACCTTTTGGCGAGGGCGAGGACCTCTTTTTTGAGAGCGGCTAGTTTGCTCTCCGCACTGGCGGCGGTGTCGTCGCTGACCGAGAAATAGAGCTTGATTTTCGGCTCGGTCCCCGAGGGACGGATACAGAACCAGGCTCCACTTTCCAACCGGTAGTAGAGCACCTCGGAGCAGGGCAGCTCGAGGGGCTGCTCCTTTCCGTTGACCAGGTCCCAGCACTTGCGCTGCTTATAATCCCTTTTTTCAATAACCTTCTCCCCCGCTACTACCGGCGGGATTTGGTCAAAGGAGCGCATAATACCGGCCGATTCAGCCATATCCGCCAATTCGATCGAAACCAGATCTTCGCGAAAATAGCCGTGCCGCTGTGAGAGCTGCTCCAGGACCTGGAGCAGGTTTCGCCCTTTTTCTTTATGGTAAGCGGCCATCTCGGCGATTAGGTAGGCCGACAAAATGGCATCCTTGTCCCGTCCAAAAGTACCGGCAAGGAAGCCGTAGCTCTCTTCGTAGCCGAAAATGAAGGTATGCTCGCCGGTCTCTTCAAACTCTTTCATCTTCTCGCCGATATATTTAAAGCCGGTCAGGGTCTCCAGGGTCTTGACGCCGTATGCAGCGGCGACTTTTCGGCCGAGGTCCCCGGTGACGATGGTCTTGATGACGACTGCATTATCGGGCAGCGCTCCCCGCCCGGCCAGCCTCCCTAGAAGATAGTCTAGCAGGAGAGCGCCGATCTGGTTTCCGTTAAGGTGAAGATAGCGCCCCTCTTCGTCGCGGACGGCACAGCCGACCCGGTCGCCATCGGGATCGGTGGCCAGGACCAGCTCCGCCTCTTCGCGACGAGCCAGCTCCAGGGCCATTTTAAAAGCAGCCGGCTCCTCGGGATTGGGCACTTCCACGGTGCTAAACTGCGGGTCGGGGACCATCTGCTCCTCGACCACGGCCAGGTCAACAAAAGAGCATTCGCGCAGCAGACCAGGGATAAAGCAGGCCCCGGTGCCGTGCAGCGGCGTATAGACCACCTTCAGCCTGGTCCGCGGCTGCGAGAGAGAGAGCGAGCGGATCGCCTCGAGATAGGCGCTATCGATCTCCGGGCCGATCAGCCGGAGCAGGCCGGCGCGCTCAGCCTCTTCCCGGGGGATGGTCCGAACATCGTCGAAGATATCCACCCGGGCGATAGCCGCGGCAACTTCATCGATCAACGGAGAGACAGCCTGTCCCCCGTCAGGTCCGTAAATTTTGTAGCCGTTATATTGCGGCGGGTTATGGCTGGCCGTGATTACAATTCCGGCGGCGCAGCCGAGCCGGCGCACGGTAAAAGAGAGCTCCGGCGTGGGGCGAACCCCGTCAAAGAGCAGCGCGGTGATCCCGTTGGCCGCCAGGGTCAGGGCAGCATCGATGGAAAATTCACGTGAAAATTGGCGGGTGTCGTAGGCGATAGCCACCTTTTTTTCTTTCGCTTCCAGGTCGAGGCTGTTGAGGTAATCGGCAAGCCCCTGGGTTGCCCGGCGCACGATATAGCGGTTCATCCGGTTGAGCCCGGGGCCGATAACACCGCGTAACCCCCCGGTGCCGAAGGTCAGCTCTTTGCCGAAGCAGCTCTCGATCAGCTCGCCGTCTCCGGCCATCGCCTCCAGCTGGCACCGGGTTTCGGGGTCGAGATCCGGGCAGCCCAGCCAGCAGCGGTAGTGCTGCTGCGGGGTTAACTCCCCGGCCGCCGCCACGCGGCCGAAATCGTCTTCGTAGCGGATAATATCATCCTCACCGAGGTAGCTGCCGCTCTGCACCTCGATCACCTCGAGCAGCTCTGCCCCGGGATTTTCCAGGCGGTGCTTCGTCCCGACGGGGATAAAGACGCTCTCGCCTTCCCGGCGCCGCAGCTGCTCCTCGCCTACGGTAATCAAGGCCTCGCCACGGACCACGATCCAGTTTTCCGAGCGATGACGGTGGCTCTGCAGGCTGAGCCGCTTTCCGGGTTCGACGGTGATCCGCTTCACCTGGTAGCCCTCTCCCAACTCCAGGGAGGTAAAGCTGCCCCAGGGACGGTAGACAGTGCGGTGCTGCAGATACTCAGGTGCGCCGCTTTTTTCCAGCTCCGCGGCCAGCTCCCTGACCTCCTGGGAGCGCGCTAGCGGGCAGACCAGCAGAGCGTCATCGGTCTCTACAATGGCCATTTTCTCCACCCCGATAGCGCTTACCAGGCGCGACCGCGAGATAACCAGGCTATCGCGGGTATCAAGCAGCAAGGTGCGCCCTTCGCAGTAGTTGCCGGAACTGTCTTTGGGTGAAATCTGGTGGTAAGCTTCGAAGCTGCCCAGATCGCTCCAGGAGATCTCAGTGGGGATTACCACCACATTCGCGGCCTGCTCCATGATCCCGTAGTCGATGGAGATCGGCGTCATCTTCGCATAGGCCTCCTCGACGGAGCCCGCGTCCGCAAAATCGATCCCGTCCAGGGCAGCGGCCATCGCCGGCAGATGGCGGCGGTAAGCCGCCATCAGAGCGCCCACCTCGAAGATAAACATGCCGCTGTTCCAAAGAAAGCGGCTGTCTTTTAGATAGGCCACGGCCCTTTCCTGGTCGGGCTTCTCTACGAAGCGCTCTACCTTGAAAGCGTTACTGTCCAGCCGGTCGCCGCGGCAGATATAGCCGTAACCGGTCTCCGGATAACGCGGGGTAATCCCGAAGGTGACCAGCCCGTATTTTTTCGCGGTCTCCCCTGCTTGGCGTAAAAGCTCCGCAAACTGCTCCCGGTCAGGAATGTAGTGGTCTGAAGGAAGAACCGCCATGATCGCTGTCGGACCTTCGCGGCGTGCCAGGAACCAGGCCCCCAGCCCGATAGCCGGAGCGGTATTGCACGACTGCGGCTCGCAGAGCAGCGTCACGGCATCGGGGTCGAGCTCCATGGCTGAAAGCTGGCGCCTGATCTCACTCTCCTGGTCTCGGTGCGTTACCACGATTATTTTTTCCGGCGGCGTTTGCGGTAACAGGCGGGCCGCGGTCTCCTGAAAAAGGCTTCTCCGGCTGCGGCCGAAGGTAAGATATTGCTTTGGTAAATGCTCCCGGCTGAGCGGCCACAGACGGGTCCCGCTGCCGCCGGCTAAAATAAGAGCATACATCTACAGTTCACTCCCTGCAATGAGATAATCATTTTATGAAATAGAGTTGTTACATCTCTTAAGTGTCTCTAGGTGACGGCGAGAATGTCCCGGCAACTTCGCCGACCCCCGCGTAACCCTGGTGAGAAGTAAGATGCATCTCGTGGAGGGCCAGTAGCAGGGAAAGCGTCGATTCGCCCCCCTGGTTCATATTAACCCCACCGGGCATGAGGCCGTCGTAACAGCCGCCACTGCTGAAATCGTAGAGGGTTTGATGAGTATCGTTGTTCCCGAAAAACCAGTTGAAGGACCAGTCCATGGCGATCTGCCAGCGGGGCTCCCCGGTAGCCAGGTAGGCCTGTGTGCAGGCAGCAACCATCGCCGCTGCATCGAGGGGCTGCTGGTCGAAGGGAGCCTTCTCGCCACCGCGGCGGTACCACCCGTTATTGCCAACCAGGGAAAGCTGTCCCCCGGCCGGGTTGGTCTGGATCGAGATTAGCCAGTTGAGGGCGCAGAGCCCGGTTTGTAAGATCTGCTGCTCTTGCAGGTAGCTCCCCGCCCCGATGAGGGCCTGCGGGATCCGGGCATTATCATAAGTAACGATCTCTTCAAGCCAGAACCATTCTTCGGTGGCATACTCGGAAAACTGCTGGCAAAGCTGTCCGCTTAAATTTACCAGCAGCTTGCGCACTTCGGGATCACCGCCGAAGCGCTTCAGGTAATAGAGCGCCCCGATGATCGTAAAGGCCCAGGCACGGGGCGAGATAAAGGAGTCCACCGGCAGGAGCAGCTGCTTAAACAGGCGGGTGATCAGCCCCAAAAGGGAGTCATCGGGAGGGTAGGCGATGGTATAGCCGAGGGCCCAGATGCTGCGCCCATGGCTGTCTTCTGAGCCCACCTCTTCTTGCCAACGGCGCTGGTAAGAAAGAAAGTTGCGCATCCGCCCGGCATCGCGGTTATAAGCGTCAAGCAGAAAACTAAGATAGGTCCGAAAGAGCGGACAGATCTGCTCATCTTTGAACAGCCGCCAGTTCATCACGGTGACGATCAACGCCCGGGCATTGTCATCGATGCAGTAACCATGCCCCCGGTTCGGCACCGTGTAGAGGGCATGTTGAAAGAGGCCGGTGTCATCGGTCATAGCCCGGAGATGATTCAGCCGGATCTCGGGCAGGACCGCGCTCTCAGTTACCGCCAAGCTTTGGACCGATTTCTTGCCCACGCTGCTGTATTCAAGCAGCGCTTTTTCAAAGGCCGCGGCATAATTACGCGCCACTTCGCGCCAGATCATCTTCCGCCCATACTGGTAAGAGAGCTTGCGCATGCGGCTACGCATTGCCTCGTCGCCGAGAAGTTCGATCAGCTTGTCGGCCAGGGCCTCGCTATCGCGGAAGGGGACCAGGCAGCCGCGCCCATCGGCGAGCAGCTCCTGGGCATACCAGTACGGCGTGGAGACAATCACCTTGCCGCAGGCGAGAGCGTAGGCCAGGGTGCCCGAGGTAATCTGGTCTTTGTTCACATACGGGGTTAGATAGATATCGGTGGCCACCAGGAATTCAATAAGCCGCTCTAAGGAGACATACTGGTTGTAAAAGGTAATCTGCTTCTGGAGCCCCTTTTCCCGGACCAGCTGCTCCAGCTGATGGCGGTACTGCTCGCCGTAGCGGCGCTTTATCTCGGGATGGGTCGCTCCGAGAACAATATAGAGCACTTCGGGGTATTTAGCCGCCACCTTCTCTAGGGCGGCGATGGCATATTCGATCCCCTTGTTCGGCCCGAGCAGGCCGAAGGTCAAGAGAAGGGTTCGCCCTTCCGCCTGAAAGCGATCCTTGTAGAACGACGAATCGAGAAAGGGGACATCGGGAGCCCCGTGCGGGATCATCACAATCTTGGAGGCAGGGACATCGTAAACCTGCTCCAGCAGCCGCACCGCCATCTGCGCCTGCACAACCACCAGGGTGGAGAGCTCGCAGATGCGGGTAAAGGTCTTCTTCTGACCGGGAGTAGGCTCCGCAAGAATGGTATGGAAAGTAGTCACCACCGGTTTTTTTAGCGAGCGGAGCAGGTGAATGATATAGCTGCCGTCTTCGCCGCCAAAAATACCGAACTCATGCTGCAGACAGACCACGTCAATCGGTGAAACATTGATGAAGTCGGCGGCCCTCTGGTAATCGCCGCGGTGCTGATCGCGGATATGAAAGCTGACCTCGCGATCGTACTGGTAACCCTGCGGCGTATTGTTCAGGGCGATCACCTCAAAATAATTCTGCTCGCCGTTAGATTGGCCTTCAC
>Ga0208823_1001415_pt1 | contig 19080 bp, 16 predicted proteins | sample AD_UKC075_MetaG_FD_184440 | JGI IMG/M metagenome (GOLD analysis project Ga0208823, IMG submission 184440) | Active sludge microbial communities of municipal wastewater-treating anaerobic digesters from USA - AD_UKC075_MetaG (SPAdes) (version 2) | ecosystem: Engineered > Bioreactor > Anaerobic >... | reverse complement strand
TCGAGTGCCAGGTGCATCGAGCCGAGCAGGCTGGTCTGCCCGACCGAGGCCACCGCGTTGGCCGGCACCACCACACCGGGTTTGACCGAGATCTCGACGTCGGCGTGCCAGTCCCGCACGCGCATGGTTCCCACACTGCCGACGACGACATCGTCGATCATGACCGGCGAATTCGATTCCAGGGTGCTGACATTGGCGATCTCGACGTGATACGTCGTCGCGTCCGCGCCGCGGCCGACCGCCCCGGGAAGCGGCAGCGAGTTCAGTCCGTCGAACGCACACCCGCTGGCGGTCAGGGCGAGACACACCGCCGCCGCGGCGAGCAGAGTGCGGCGCGCCGTCACGGCGTGCCTCCCTGCTCGGACTGCTGGCTCGGCGGCGGGCCCGCCTCGGCGGGCATCAGGACGTCCTGCAGCGTCGCCGGCGGCGCACCGGCCTGGCCGTGCGGAACCCCGGCCGGCACCGGAGCGCCGGGGAACAGCGCGGGCTGCGGGTCGGCGGGCAGCCCGTCGGGTGCATAGGCGCCCGCCGTGGTGTTGGGCGGTCCGCCCCACCCCGGCGGCGGTGGCACGTCACCATTCAGTCCGGTGTAGGCCGAATAGCCCGGCGGGACTTCCGGTTGCACCGGGCTGCCACCCCCGCCCGGGGCGAGCTTGGGTTCGGAGTAGATCAGGTTCCACGGGCTCGGGGACTTGCCCAGGTACGCGTTGAACGGGAAGGGCAGGTAGTTGAAGTTCAGCAGCCGCAGCGCCGGGCCGAGGTACTGCGAGCACAGCTTGCTGGTCTCCGATGACGTCGCGTTCTCGATCGCCCCGATCGCCGCGCACACCACCTGCAGCGGGTTGGAGAAGTTGGCCAGCGCGAAACCGCCGAGGGCGCTTTGGATGTCGGGGTTGTAGATGTTGTAGGCGTTGCCGATGGCGTTGGGGGCCACGTGCAGCAGGTTCTTCAGGACCATCTGGTTCTCGCTGAGGTTGCGCACCACATCCCCGAGGCGGTCGACCTGCTCGGCGGTCTGCCGGCGGCTGCCGGCGACGAAACGCTTCACGTCGACCACGGCGCTGGACAGGTTGGTCAGCGCGGCGTCGAGATCCGAACGGCTGCCGTCGACCACGCTCGAGAGGCTGGCCAGCCGGCCCTGGAACTGGACGATCTGGGCGTTGCTGTCGCGCAGCACGGTGACGAAGGTCTGCAGGTTCGTGACGACCTCGACGATGTCGCCGCTGCCGTCGGCGAGGATTCGGCTCAGCCCGGCCAGTTGCCGGATCGTCTCGCGCAACTTCGCGCCGTTGCCGTCCAGTGCGTTCGCGGCGCTGTCGATGAACCGACCGACCGAGGACGTCGACACCTCGCTGGTGGGGCCGAGGTCGGTGGCCAGCCGGTCGAGTTGGGTCTTGATCTCGTCCCATTCCACCGGGATTGCGGTGCGGTCGGTGTCGAGCACCGCGCCGTCGCGCATCCGCGGGGCGTCGGTGCGGCCGTCCGCCCCGTAGGCCGGGGTCAACTGGACGTAACGCGCGCCGACGAGGTTCCCGGCGACGATCACCGCCTTGGCGTCGGCCGGGATGGGCACCTTGTGGTCGACGGCGAGGGTCAGCTTCGCCTTGGTGCCCTGCGGTTCGATGTCCTCGATGGTCCCCACCCGGACCCCGGCGACCCGGACCTGGTCGCCCGGGTAGATCGCGGTGGCGGTGGTGAACAGCGCGGTGATCCGGGTGGGTTTGAGCACGGTGCTGCGCAGCACGGTGACCACCCCGGCGATCAGCAGCACCGCGAGGACGGCGGCGACGGCGGCCCGGGACCGGCGAAGTGTCGTCACGGTTGCCCCCACGTCTCGTTGGGTTGCGGGATTCCGTTGTACGGGAACGGGAACTCCGCGCGGGGTCCGGCGTTGTCCGGGGGCTGCCCGGCGTCGACGCCGCGGCGGAAGCCCAGCGCGTAGTCCAGGAACGGCTGCAGGGTCTGGGCGGGGGCGAGGTTGGCGACGAACGCGTTGTAGTAGAAGCCGTTGTTGACCGCCTCGGCCTGGGTGAGCTGGAACTTGGCCAGCCCGGCCATCGCCTTGGTGATGTTGTCGTTGTTGCGTTGCAGCACTTCGGTCACCGAGTTGAGCTTTTCCAGTGCGGGTGCGAGTTCGGCCTCGCTGTCGGCCACCAGTCCGGTCAGCTGCTGGGACAGCGCCGAGGTGTTGGCCAGCAGGGTGACGATCGCGTAGCGGCGGGCTTCGAGCACGCCGAGCAGTTCGTCGGCGTTGAGGATCAGGGTGTTCACCTGCTGGCTGCGCTCGCCCAGGATGGCGGTCACCTGCGCGGCGCTTTTCAGCAGCCCCGACAGCGCCTCGTTGCGGTCGTTGAGCGCCCGGGAGATCCGGCTCAGCCCGTCGAAGGTGGGCGACAGTTGCGGCGCCAACCGGTCGATGGTGGCCGAGAGGGTGTCCAGGGACTGGTTCAGCGCGGCGGTGTCGGTGTCGCGGGTGTTGCCGGCGAACTCCCCGAGCGCGTCGCTCAGCGAGAACGGCGACCCGGTGCGCGTCACCGGAATGACGTCGGTCGATCGCAGGGTTCCGCTGCCGGCCGACTCCAGGGTCAGTATCCGCTGGCCCAGCAGGGTGCCGGTGCGGATGTGCGCGGTGGTGTCCGACCCGAGCCGCACCCGGCCGTCCACCATGAAGGTCACCAGCGCCAGGCCCCGCTGCAGGGAGATGTCGCTGACGCTGCCGACCTTGACCCCGGAGACCTTGACGTCGTTACCCGGCACCAGGCCGCCGGCCTCGGTGAACAGCGCCTGATGCCGGATCGAGGTGGCCAGGTTCAGCAACTGCTGCGGTTGCAGGCCGACGGTGATGATCAGCACGATGAGGACCACTCCGATCACACCGGAGCGGACGAGTCGGGATCCGCGGTATCTCTCCATTTAGGGTTCCGCGCACCTTCCGGTGTGCTGCATGATCCACGGGAAATAGGCGGTCCGGCCCTGCAGGTCGGTGACCCGTACCGACATTCCGCACAGGTACTGGTTGATCCAGCTGCCGTAGGAGCCCAGCCGCACCAGTTTCCGGTAGTTCTTCGGCGCCTTCTGCAGGGCGAGGTCCAGGGTCGCCTTGTCGTCGTCGAGGATCGGAGCCAGCCGGGCCAGTTGGTCGACGGAACCGGCCAGCGGCGGGCGGGCCTCGGTCAGCAGATCGGTCAGCGACGCGCTGCCGGCCTCCAGTGCGGTGATGGCGTCGCCGATCGGGTCGCGGTCGGCGGCCAATCCGGTGATCAGCCGTTCCAGCCCGTCCACCGCGCCGGAGAACTTGTCGCCGTCCGCGGCGATGGTGCCCAGCACGGTGTTGAGGTTGTCGATCAACTGCTGCACGGTCGCGCTGTTGTCGGCCAGCGAGGTGGAGAACGCCGAGGTCTTGGCGAACAGCGACTCGAGATTGCCCTCCTGGCCCTGCAGGATCTGGATCAGCGACCCGGTGAGGGCGTTGACCGCCTGCGGATTGAGGCCCTGCACAACGGGTTTGAGCCCGCCCAGCAGCAGGTCGAGGTCCAGGGCGGGCATGGTGCGGTCAGCGGGGATCACCGATCCAGGCGGGGCGATCGCGGCCGATCCGGGACTGTCGAGCAGTTCGAGGTAGCGGTCGCCGACGAGGTTGAGGTAGCGCACCGCGGCCTTGGTGCCGGCGGTCAGCACGATGTCCTCGTCGGCGCCGAAGTCGACGATCACGGTGTTGTCCGGTTGCAGGTCGACGCTGTGGACGCTGCCCACCTTGACCCCGGCGACCTTGACGGCGTCACCGGACTTCAGGCTGGAGACGTCGTCGAACACCGCCGAGTACCGGTTGTCCGTCGCGGTGCGGAACTGCCCGAAGGTCGCGAACAGCGCGGCGGTGACCAGCAGCATCACCACCCCGAAGATCCCCACCTTCAGCGAGGTCCGCCACAGACTCGTCATCCGGGCTGCCCGATCTGCGCGCTGTTGCGGGGCGGCCCGGCGATGGGACCGAACAACGCCTGCTTGAGGGCGTCGGAGTTCAGCAGGATGCCCTGGTTGCCGTACTGCGCCTGGTTGGCGCCGATATCGGTCACGACGAACGGCGGCCGGACCTCATAGCCCACGTTGGGCAGATCAGTGCACTGCGGGCCGCCCTTGGCCGCCACCTTGGGCAGGTTGTCGGGGTAGCGGTAGCGCTCCCGGCCCAGGAAGAAGCCCTGCAGCAGAACGGCTCCCGGCACCGGCAGGCCCGGACCGTTGGCCAGTGGCAGCATCGCCCCCAGCCCGCAGGTCAGCGCCTCGTTGTAGCGGTTGGTTAGGTCCGTGGTCGGGGCGAGCAGGTGCACCACGTCGGTCAGCGGACCCCGGTTCTCCGAGACCACCTCGGTGCCGATATCGGCCAGTCCGATCGCGCTGATCAGCAGGGTGTCCAGGCTGTCCCGTTGGTCGACGAGGGTGTCGCCGATGCGGGTGGTGTTGTCGACGATGGCCAGCAGGTCCGGTCCGGCGTCGGCGAGGGCGTCGAAAACCGTTGGCGCCAGCGCGAGTTCGTCATTGAGGTTGCCCAGAGCCGGGTTGAGCTTGGTCAGCGCGCCGTCCAGGTCGACCAGGGTCTGACCGAACGTGTCGCCGCGGCCGTTGAGGGACTTCGCCAGCGCCCCGAGGGTCTGGTTGAGCTTGGCCGGTTCCACTTTCGACAGCACCGACACCAACTGCTGGAACACCGTGTTGAGTTCGACGGTGACCCGGTCGCCGCCGCGGATCACGGTGTCCGGGCGCAGCGACTCGGCGGACGGGTCCGCGGGCGGGACGAGTTCGACGAACTTGGCGCCGAACACCGTCGACGAGGTGATCTCGGCGCCGACGTTGGCCGGAATGGAGTCGATCGCGTCGGGGTCGATGGCCAGGCGCAGCGCCGCCCCGCCGTCGGGCAGGGCCTCGATGGAGTCGACCTGGCCGACCTGGGCGCCGTGGAGTTTCACCTTCGCGTCGGGGTACATCACCAGGCCGGCCCGGTCGGCGACCACCGTGACCGGGACGGATTTCGTGAAACTGCCCCGGAAGAGACCGACGGCGACGACCACGACCATCAGCAGTGCCAGCACGGTCAGCACTCCGGCGAGCGCACGGACGGATCCGCGTTCGGCGAGTCTTCTGGCGGCCATCGCGGTGTCCTACCCGGCCAGGTTGAAGTTGCCGTTGGAACCGTAGATCGCCAGCGATACCAGCAGGGTCACCGAGACCACCACGATCAGGGACGTGCGCACCGCGTTACCGACCGCCACCCCGACCCCGGACGGCCCGCCGCCGGCGAAGTAGCCGAAGTAGGTGTGGATCAGCAGGATGGTGATCGCCATCAACACCGCCTGGAAGAACGACCACAGCAGGTCCACCGGGTTGAGGAAGGTGTCGAAGTAGTGGTCGTAGAGACCGGCGGACTGACCGAACAGCACCACGGTGACGAACTGACTGGCCAGGAACGACAGGATCACCGCGATCGAGTACAGCGGGGTGATCGCGATCATGCCGGCGGCCAGGCGGGTGGACACCAGGTACTCGATGGGCCGGATGCCCATGGTCTCCAGGGCGTCGACCTCCTCGTTGATCCGCATCGCCCCCAACTGCGCGGTCACCCCGGCACCGAAGGTGGCGGCCAGGCCGATGCCGGCCACCACCGGCGCCGAGATCCGGACGTTGATGAACGCCGCCAGGAAGCCGGTCAGCGCCTCGATGCCGATGTTGCCCAGCGACGAATAGCCCTGCACGGCCAGGGTGCCGCCGGCCGCCAGGGTGAGGAACCCGACGATCGCCACCGTGCCGCCGATCATCGCCAGGGTGCCCGCTCCCATGCTGATCTCGGCGATCAGGCGGATGATCTCCTTGCGGTAGCGCACCACCGCGTGCGGCACCCCGCCGATGGCTCGTCCGTAGAACAGGGTGTGGTCACCGATGCCGGTGAAGAACGTCGCGGGACGGCGGAATTCGCGAACCAACCGGGGGAAACGCATCCGCAGGATCGTCATCGCGCTCACGCCGTCACCCCGTCGTCAGCCGGATGCCGATCGCGGTGACGACCACGTTGACGACGAACAGTGCCATGAAGGCGTACACCACGGTCTCGTTGACGGCGTTGCCGACCGCCTTGGCGCCGCCACCGCTGATCATCAGGCCGCGGTAGCAGGCCACCATGCCGGCGATCAGCCCGAACAGTGCGGCCTTGACGCACGAGATGATCACCTCGGGCACCCCGGTGAGCAGGGTGATACCCGCGGCGAAGGCCCCCGGGTTGACGTCCTGGACGAACACCGAGAAGACGTAGCCGCCGAGGATGCCGATCACCACGACCAGGGAGTTGAGCAACAGGGCGATCAGTCCGGAGGCCAGCATCCGCGGCGTCACCAGGCGCTGCACCGGGTTGATGCCGAGCACCTCCATGGCGGCGATCTCCTCGCGGATGGTGCGCGAGCCGAGGTCGGCGCACATCGCCGTCGCCCCGGCGCCGGCCACGATCAGCACGGTCACCAGCGGGCCGACCTGGGTCACCGCGCCGAAGGCCGCCCCCGCCCCGGACAGGTCCGCCGCGCCGAGTTCGCGCAGCAGGATGTTGAGGGTGAAGCTGACCAGGACCGTGAACGGAATGGCCACCAGCAGGGTGGGGGCCAGCGACACCCGGGCGACGAACCAGGACTGCTCGAGGAACTCGCGCCACTGAAACGGCCGCTGGAACACGAACCGGACCGCGTCGACCGACATCGCGAACAGTCCGCCGACGGCTTCCATCGGACCGGATACGCCCTTGCTCAGCGCGATGCCCGGCGACCAGCGGTCCGCTGCTCGATTCGTCATCCGCTTCGGCGCTCTCCCATTCCGGCCCATTCCAGCGGTGCGCCCCGACCACCCTGTTATCCGGGTCACACCGCTGCCGGGAAATCTATGCGATGAACCGCGGCAGAGGGGCCACAATGGGCGAGGCGGCCGACGGTGCGGTGCGAGCGTCTCCGTTGCGGATACGTGCGAAATGGGCCAAGGTTTACCCACGGTCGCACGTCCGGCGGTTCCAACGGCAGCACCGGACAGCCCAGAGGAGGACGGACCCTGACTGACACCGGCGCCGCCGCGACACCACAGACCACCGGGCAGGACCGGGCCATCGGATCCGACGGCCGCCGCCCGGTCATCGAGATCGACCATGTGACCAAGCGATTCGACGACTACATCGCGGTGGCCGACGCCGATTTCACCATCGGTGCGGGTGAGTTCTTCTCCATGCTGGGGCCGTCCGGTTGCGGCAAGACCACCACCCTGCGGATGATCGCCGGATTCGAGACCCCGACCGAGGGCGCCATCCGCCTCGAGGGCGCCGACGTCTCCCGGGTGCCCCCGCACAAGCGCAACGTCAACACCGTCTTCCAGCACTACGCGCTCTTCCCGCATATGACGGTGTGGGACAACGTCGCCTACGGGCCGCGCAGCCGGAAGAAGGACAAGGCTTCCGTCAAGAAGAGCGTGGACGAACTCCTCGAGGTCGTCCGGCTCACCGATTTCGCGCTGCGCAAGCCCAGTCAATTGTCCGGCGGCCAGCAGCAGCGCGTCGCGCTGGCCCGGGCACTGGTCAACTACCCCAGCGCGCTGCTCCTCGACGAACCGCTGGGGGCGCTGGACCTGAAACTGCGCCACGTCATGCAGTTCGAGCTCAAACGGATCCAGCGCGAAGTGGGCATCACCTTCGTCTACGTCACCCACGACCAGGAAGAGGCGCTGACGATGAGTGACCGCATCGCGGTCATGAACGCCGGCAACGTCGAACAGATCGGCACCCCGACCGAGATCTACGACCGCCCCGCCTCGGTGTTCGTCGCCGGGTTCATCGGGCAGGCCAACCTGTGGCATGGGCGCCAGACCGGCCGCAGCAACCGCGATTACGTCGAGGTCGACGTGCTGGGTGCCACGCTGCGGGCGCGGCCCGGTGACACCACGATCGAGACCGGCGGGAAGGCCACCCTGATGGTGCGCCCGGAACGGGTGCGGATCTCCGTCGACCCCCCCGCCGGTATGACGACCGGTGCCGTCGCGGCGGTTCGGGCCACCGTGGTCGACCTGACGTTCCAAGGGCCGGTGCTGCGCCTGGCGCTGACCGCGCCGGACGGATCACCGATTCTGGCCAACGTCGGCCCCGAACAGGATCTGCCCATGCTGCGGCCCGGCGACGAGGTGTACGCCGGGTGGTCACCGGACGCCTCCCTGGTTCTTCCGGACGCCGAGATCCCCACCGCCGAGGATCTCGAAGAGATGCTCGACGACTCCTGACCGTCCCCTGATCCAGCTCCGGATCCGATCGTCCACTCCGACCGCACTGTCGAAAGGCTTACTCCCCCATGGCACAACAGATCGACCCGAACGTCCTGGCCCGGCTGAACTCCCGTCGCCGCTTCATCGGCGGCGGCGCGGCCGCCGCGGCCGCCATGATCCTCGGACCGTCCTTCCTGGCGGCCTGCAGTTCCGGGGAGAAGTCCGGCTCCGGATCCTCGGCCGCGCCGTCGGCACCCGAGGACGACGGCAGCCCGGCCACCGGCAAGCTGCGGGTGTCGAACTGGCCGCTGTACATGGCCGACGGCTTCGTCGCGGCGTTCCAGACCGCCACCGGCCTGACCGTCGACTACAAGGAGAACTTCAACGACAACGAGGAGTGGTTCGCCAAGAACAAGGAGCCGCTGTCGCGCAAACAGGACATCGGCGCCGACCTCGTGGTGCCCACCCAGTTCATGGCCGCCCGGCTGGCCGGTTTGGGCTGGCTCAACCCGATCAGCGAGACCCGGTGGAGCAACAAGAAGAACCTGCGTGCCGACCTGCTCGAGGCGAAGGCCGATCCGGGCCGCAAGTTCACCGCGCCCTACATGTCCGGCATGGTGGGTATCGCCTACAACCGGGCCGTCGTCAACCGTGACCTGACCAAGGTCGAGGACATGTGGGATCCGGAGTTCAAGGGCAAGGTGAGCCTGCTGTCGGACACTCAGGACGGCCTGGGCATGTTCATGCTGGCGCAGGGCAATTCGCCGGAGAACCCCACCCTGGAGACCGTGCAGAAGGCCGTCGACGTCATTCGGGAGCAGAAGGACAAGGGCCAGATCCGCCGGTTCACCGGCAACGACTACGCCGACGACCTCGCCGCCGGCAACATCGTTGTGGCACAGGCCTGGTCGGGAGACGTCGTTCAGCTGCAGAAGGACAATCCGGACCTGAAGTTCGTCGTCCCGGAGTCCGGCAGCACCTCGTTCCTGGACACCATGGTGATCCCGTACACCACCCAGAACCAGAAGGCCGCCGAGGAGTGGATCAACTACATCTACGACCGGGACAACTACGCCAAGCTGATCGCCGCGACCCTCTTCGTGCCCGTGCTCAGCGATATGACCGAGGCGCTGAACCGGGTGAACCCGGAACTGGCCACCAACCCGTTGATCAACCCGTCGCCGGAGACCCTGGCCAAGCTGAAGTCCTGGGCGCCGCTGACCGATCAGCAGACCCAGGAGTTCAACAAGGCCTACGCCGCGGTCACCGGCGGCTGACGATGGGTCCGTTCTGATGGCGGGGGTAGCCACCAGTAACCGCCAGCGCAGCAGGATCGCGCCGTATCTGATGATCCTGCCCGCGCTGGCCTACCTCGGCATCTTCTACGTGGTGCCGTTCTACTCACTGTTCCGCACCTCGCTGTCGACCATGGGCGGCTCGGTCTACCTGCCGACACTCACGTTCGCCTGGGAGTTCGGCAACTACGGCCGGGCGCTGACCGAGTACCGCGAGCAGATCCTGCGGTCGTTCGGCTATGCGTTCTGCGCGACGCTGCTGTGTCTGCTGCTCGCCTTCCCGCTCGCCTACGTCATCGCCTTCAAGGCCGGCCGGTTCAAGAATCTGCTGCTCGGCCTGGTGATTCTGCCGTTCTTCGTCACGTTCCTGATCCGGACCATCGCCTGGAAGACCATCCTGGCCGACGAGGGCTGGGTGGTCAGCGCGCTGGGATCGGTGGGTCTGCTGCCCAGCGAGGGACGGCTGCTGTCGACGAGTTGGGCGGTCATCGGCGGCCTGACCTACAACTGGATCATCTTCATGATCCTGCCGCTCTACGTGAGCCTGGAGAAGATCGACTCCCGGCTGCTGGAGGCCTCCCGCGACCTCTACGCCACCAACCGCCGGATGTTCGGCAAGGTGATCCTGCCGCTGGCGATGCCCGGCGTGCTGGCCGGCAGCCTGCTGGTGTTCATCCCCTCGGTCGGGGACTTCATCAACGCCGACTATCTGGGTAGCACCAAGACCACCATGATCGGCAACGTGATCCAGAAACAGTTCCTGGTGGTCAAGGACTATCCGGTGGCCGCGGCCATGAGCTTCGTGCTGATGGCGTTGATCCTGGGCGGGGTGCTGCTCTACACCCGGGCGCTGGGCACCGAGGACCTGGTGTGAGTGTGAGGGGCTGGTCATGACAGTCGAGGCGGTCACCACGCTGAGCCGGCCGGGCCGGAACTTCCGGGGCACGTTCAAACTCGGGGATGCGACCCTGCGCCTCGCCGCCGGGCTGACGCTGCTGTTCCTGTTCGCCCCGATCGTGGTGATCGTGGCGTTCTCCTTCAACAAGCCCGCCGGGAAGTTCAACTACACCTGGCAGGGGTTCACCTGGGAGAACTGGGCGGATCCGTTCAAGTACCCGGCGCTGACTGACGCCCTGAAACTCAGCCTCAACGTGGCGGCGGTGTCGACCGCGATCGCCCTGGTGCTGGGCACCCTGGTGGCGGTCGCCCTGGTCCGTCAGCGTTTCCGCGGCCGCACCGCCGTGGACACCTTCATGGTGCTGCCGCTCACCTCACCCGAGGTGGTGATGGGGGCCTCGCTGCTGACGCTGTTCCTCAGCATGGGCTGGGCCACCGGCTACGTCACCGTGGTGCTGGCCCATGTCGCGTTCGAGATCAGCTTCATCGCGATGACGGTGCGGGCCCGCATCCGCGGTTTCGACTGGACCCTCGAGGACGCCGCACTGGACCTCGGCGCCGGCCCCACCAGGACGTTCTTCACGGTGACCCTGCCGTTGATCGTGCCCGGCATCGTGGCGGCGGCCATGCTGTCCTTCGCGCTGTCGCTGGACGACTTCATCATCACCTATTTCGTCAGCGGATCCACCGTCACCTACCCGCTGTACGTCAACGCCGCGACCAAGGCCGCGGTGCCGCCGCAGATCAACGTGCTGGCCACCGCCATCCTGCTGATCAGCCTGATCCTGCTCGTCGCCGGAACGCTCTACCGCCGCAAGCGCCTCGACATCACTTAGGCCTGCGCCGGCCAGTAACCGATGATTCCCGAGCCGAATTCGCCAGTCGGCCCGCGCTGGGTTCGTTCTGGATCAGGCGATGATCGCTGAGGTGTCCACGATCACCGGTCAGACTCCCGTCTCGGAGTCATAGCCGAGGATGTCCTCGCGCTGTACCTTGGTGATCGGGGTGCGATCGGGCAGCATCGGCCAGATCTCGGCGGCCAGCACCTCGAGAATCTCCTCGGCTCGGGCTTCGGCACGGGCTTGAGTGAGCTCAAGTTGGCTGCGCAACGCATCCCGGATGGCCTGGGTCTTGTTGCCGTGGCCCATCCGCCGGGCTAGTTCTTCGGCAAGGCGAACGACGTCAGGGTCCTTGATGTTCAGGGCCATGGGTAGAAGGTACCCATCAGGAGCTCCGAGGTACCACCCGTTGACGACGGTCTCAGGGGGCCGGCCACGCATAGTCCCGACAGCCGTTCACCAGGGAGTGGGCCGTCCGTAAACTCCTCGTCGTGGAACTCAATGGAGCTAGTGCAATCGTTACCGGCGGCGCATCGGGCATCGGGGCCGCCAGTGCCCGCAAGTTGGCCGATCTCGGCGCCCGCGTCGTCATCGCCGACATGCAGGCCGAACGCGGGCAGCAACTCGCCCAGGAGATCGGCGGGGTCTTCGTCCCCGTCGACGTCACCAAGACCGAGCAGATCGAGGACGCCGTCAACACCGCGATGGATCTCGGTCCCCTACGCGCGCTGGTGAATTCGGCGGGAGTCGGCTGGGCGCAGCGCACCATCGGCAAGGACGGGGAGTTCTCCTCGGCGCACAGCCTCGACGCCTACCGCAAGGTCATCGAGATCAACCTGGTCGGCACGTTCGACTGCATCCGCCTGGCCGCCACCGCCATGAGCCGGCTCGATCCGACCGACACCGGTGAGCGCGGGGCGATCGTGAACATGACGAGCGTCGCGGCGTTCGACGGCCAGATCGGCCAGGCGGCGTACTCGTCGTCCAAGGGCGGTGTCGTCGGACTGACTCTGCCGGTGGCCCGTGACCTCGCCGCTGTGGGAATCCGGGTCAACACCGTGGCACCGGGCCTGATCGACACCCCGATCTACGGCGAGGGCGAGCACGCCGAGGCGTTCAAAGCCAAACTCGGACAGTCGGTGTTGTTCCCGCACCGCCTCGGCAAGCCCGAGGAACTGGCCTCGATGGTCATCGAGCTGATCACCAACTCCTACATGAACGCCGAGGTGGTCCGCGTCGACGGCGGCATCCGGATGCCACCGAAGTAGGCCCGTGCCTGCACCCTGACCCCCGGCCCCGCGCGGCCATCACCGCGCGGGGCCGCAGGAACTAGAGTCCTCGAGATGCCGGTCGAAACGCTCCTCACGACCATCCCGCCGCTGGCGGTGTACCTGAGCGTCGCCGTTATCATCGGCATGGAAAGCCTGGGGATCCCGATGCCCGGGGAGATCGCCCTGGTCACCGCGGCCTTCCTGGCCACCCGAGACGCCCTGGACATCAACCCGGTCGCGGTGGCCGCGGCCGGTATCACCGGCGCGATCGTCGGCGACAGCATCGGCTACGCACTCGGGCGCCGATTCGGGATGACCCTGTTCGAGAAGATGGGTCGGCGCTTCCCCAAACACTTCGGCACCGGCCACGTGGCACTGGCCAAACAGTTGTTCACCCGATGGGGCGGGTGGGCGGTGTTCTTCGGCCGGTTCATCGCACTGTTGCGGATTCTGGCCGGACCCCTGGCCGGCACCCTGCGGATGCGCTACCGGTACTTCCTGGCCGCCAACGCCGCCGGAGCGGTGTGCTGGGCCGGCGGCACCACCGCGGTGGTCTACTTCCTCGGCGTCGCCGCCGAGAAGTGGCTGGCGCGGTTCTCCTGGGTCGCCTTGGTGGTCGCCGTCGTCATCAGTGCGGTGCTGACGTTGCTGCTCAAGCGGCGCACCGCCGCCCTGATCGCGCAACTGGAATCCGAACACGACTGGGAGAGCCTGCGCGGCGCACACTGACAGGCCGCGCGTGCTGCGTCCAGATCAGTCCGGATCAGCTCGCGACCAATTCCACTCCCGCCGAACGCATCCCGTCCAACGCCGCCGCCGTCGTCTCCGCGGCCACCCCGGCGGTCAGGTCGACCAGCACCCGGGTCTGGAAACCCTCCCGGCGGGCGTCCTCAGCGGTGGCCCGCACGCAGTAGTCGGTGGCGATGCCGACGATGTCGACCTGATCGACCCCGCGGTCGTGGAGCCAGTCCGCCAGTCCGACCCCGTGGGCCGTGCCCTCGAAACCGCTGTAGGCCGCGGCATAGGCGCCCTTGCGGAACACCTCCTCGATCTGCTCGGTGTCGAGGTCGGGATGGAACTCCGAGCCGGTGCTGCCGGCCACGCAATGCCGCGGCCAGGAGTTCAGGTAGTCGGCATGGTCGGAGAAGTGGCCACCCGGGTCGACGTGGTAGTCCTTGGTGGCCACCACGTGGACGTACCCGTGATCGGCGGCCAGCAACGCGTTGATCTTCGCCACCACGGCGGAGCCCCCGGCGACGGCCAGTGAACCCCCCTCACAGAAGTCGTTCTGCACGTCGACAATCACCAGAGCCCGCATAGCCGATAACGGTATCTTTAGCCCTCGTGACGTCGTTCGACTTCTTTGAGACCGCCGAACTCCCGGTGCCCGAGATCACCTGCGAACAGGCCCGGGCGATCGCCGCGGAACACTTCGGCCTGCACGTCACCGCCGACGAACTCGGCAGCCAGCAGGACGCCAACTTCCTGCTGCGCGACGACGACGGACATCCGGTCGGGGTGCTCAAGGTCGCCAACCCCGCCTTCAGTCGCAGCGAACTGGAAGCCCAGGACGCGGCCGCGGCGTTCATCGCCGCCGGCGAGGGGCTGCGCGCGGCCACCAACCTCGAACCTGCCGGGTTCGAGCCGATCGCTGAAATCACCGGCGGGACAAGCGATTCCCACCGGCTGTTCGCCCGGATCCTGAGGTTCCTGCCGGGCGGGACGCTCAGCGGGGAGCAGTACCTGAGCCCGATCCACATCGCCCGACTGGGCGAGGTCGCCGGCCGCACCTGCCGGGCGCTGGCCGCGTTCGAGCATCCGGGCGTGGATCGGGTGCTGCAATGGGATCTGCGCCATGCCCTGCGCACCGTGGAGGTGCTGTCCGCCCACATGACCGACGTCAACCGCCGCGACCTGGTGGAGAACGCCGCCGCGTCGGCCTGGCGGGTGGTCTCCGGCGTCGCCGCCGACCTGCCGGTCCAGGTGATCCACGGGGACATCACCGACGACAACGTCGTCTGCGCGGGTGGCCTGCCCGACGGACTGATCGACTTCGGCGACCTGACCCGGTCCTGGACGGTGGCCGAACTGGCGGTCACGGTGTCGGCGGTGCTGCGCCACGAGGGCGGCGAACCGGCGGCGGCCCTGCCGGCCATCGAGGCCTTCCACGCGGTGCGGCCGCTGAGCCCGGCCGAGGTGGACGCACTGTGGCCGCTGGTGGTGCTGCGCGCCGCCGTGCTGGTGGTCAGTGGGGTGCACCAGAGCAGCATCGACGCCGAGAACACCTACGCCAGCGGCGCACTGGAGCTTGAGTGGCGAATCTTCGAGCGCGCCAACGCGGTTCCGCTCGACGTGATGACCGCGCAGATCCGCCACGCGCTCGGGGTGACGCACCCGGTGGACCCGGTTGGCGCCGAGGTCCCGATGATCGACGTCGGCGGCGCTTCCGGGGTGGCCCGTCTGGACCTGTCGCCGGAGTCCGACGACGTCGACGCCGGCCGCTGGCTGGACCCGACCCTCGCGGACCGGTTGGCGGCCGAGCTGATCGCCGCCGGATCCGGTGCGGTGATCACCGAGTTCGGGCAACCGCACCTGGACCGATCGGCGACCCTCGCCGACCAGTCCCCCGCCAGCATCGCCACCGGGGTTCGGCTGTGGCCGTCCGACGGGCTGGCGATCCGGGCGCCGTGGGCCGGGGTGGTGCAGGTCGAATCCAACGGCAACGGCACCGTGCTGACCCTGACCGGGACGCCGGGTGAGATCGAGATTAACGGTGCCCTGAACGCCGACATCACCGACGACGAAGCCACCGAGGTCGCCGCAGGCGCGACGCTGGGCACGCTGACCGGTCCGGTGTGGCTGCAGTGCCGGCGACACCCCGACCCGGACAAAGACACCCCGGCGTTCGTGCGCCCCGAGTACGCCGCAGGCTGGCTGAGCAGGGTCAGTGACCCCGCCGTGCTGCTGGGCCTGCCGCACACCGCCACGACGGCCGAGGACAGCCTGGCCCTGCGGCAGCGACGTGCCCGCGCCTACGCCGCCGTCCAGGAGCACTACTACCGGCACCCGCCGCGCATCGAGCGGGGCTGGCGCGAGCACCTGATCGGCACCGACGGCCGGACCTACCTCGACATGGTCAACAACGTCGCCATCCTGGGCCACGGCCACCCGCAACTGGCCGACGCGGTGGCCCGCCAGTGGCGACGGCTGAACACCAACTCCCGGTTCAACTACGGCGTGGTGGTGGAACTCTCCGAACGCCTGGCGGCAACCCTGCCCGACCCGCTGGACACCGTGTTCCTGGTGAACTCCGGTTCGGAGGCCGATGATCTGGCGCTGCGGCTGGCGATGGCGGCCACCGGCCGGCATGACATCGTCGCGGTGGCCGAGGCCTACCACGGCTGGACCTACGCGACCGATGCGATCTCCACGTCGATCGCCGACAATCCCAACGCGCTGTCCACCCGGCCGTCCTGGGTGCACACCGTGCCCTCCCCCAACCCCTACCGCGGCGAGCACCGCGGACCGGACGCGTCCCGCTACGCGCCGGAGGCCGTCGAGATCATCAACAACCTTGCCGCACAGGGCACACCGCCCGCGGCCTTCATCTGCGAGCCGTTCTACGGCAACGCTGGCGGCATGGCCCTGCCCGACGGTTACCTCAAGGCCGTCTACGGCGCGGTACGCGCCGCCGGCGGTCTCGCCATCGCCGATGAGGTTCAGGTCGGCTACGGCCGCACCGGCCGGTGGTTCTGGGCGTTCGAGCAGCAGGACGTCGTCCCCGACATCGTGTGCGTCGCCAAGGCGATGGGCAACGGCCAGCCGCTGGGTGCGGTGATCACCACCAAAGCCATCGCCGATGCCTACCGCACCCAGGGGTACTTCTTCTCCTCCGCCGGCGGCAGCCCGGTGTCCTGCGTGGTGGGCCTGACCGTGCTCGACGTTCTGGAAAGCGAAGGCCTGCAGGAGAACGCGCTCACCGTCGGTGACCACCTCAAGGCCCGGATCAACGAGTTGGCCACCCGTCACCCGATCATCGGCACCGTGCACGGCAGCGGGCTGTACATGGGCGTCGAACTGGTCCGCGACCGCGACAGCCTCGAACCCGCCGTCGCCGAGACCGAGGCCATCTGCGAACGGATGCGCGAACTCGGGGTGATCGTGCAGCCGACCGGCGACCGGCAGAACGTGCTGAAGATGAAGCCGCCGATGTGCATCACCCGGGAGTCCGCCGACTTCTTCGTCGACATGCTCGACCGGGTCCTCAGCACCGGCTGGTAGCCGAGCCGCCGGGCTGCCCCGCCACCGAGATCGCGTGTCGGGCCTGTCGCCGACCCAGCCCCCAGCGGGGTCGATCGCGGTAGATTGACCGGACACCGAACTCTCGCGGAGGAGACAGCGATGACGGGCCCATTCGACCCCCAGGGGAATCCCAATATCCCGGGACAACCCAACCCCTACGGACAGCCCGGCTTCCCCCCGCCGGGTGCGGGCTATCCCCCGCCGCCACCCAACCCCTACGGCCCACCCGGTCAGCCGGCCTGGGGCGCCCCGTTTGGCGGGCAGCCCGGCGGGCTGGGCATTCGCTGGGGAGCCCGGATCATCGACGGAATCCTGGTCAGCATCGTGGCCTACGTTCTGGCCGCGGTGTTCGGCGCCAGCAGCAACATCATGGTGACCGGACTGTTCTCCGGTGTGCTGATGTTCGGCTACTTCGTCGCCATGGAGGTATCGCAGGGCCGCACGCTGGGCAAGATGATGCTCGGTCTGAGCGTGCACGGTCCCGGCGGGGCGCCCAAGCCGGACCTCAAGCAGTCGGCGATCCGCAACGCGTTCACGCTGCTGACGATCGTGCCGTACGTGGGCGGTCTGCTGGCCGTCATCGCCTACGTCGTCATCGCGGTGACCATCAACAACAGCCCGACCAAGCAGGGCAAGCACGACGAGCTGGCCGGCGGCACGCAGGTCGTCAAGAAGTAGGCGCCGCTACGGGGCGGGCTGGTTGCGATTCCACTCCAGCCAGCCCACCCCGCGCCGACCGTCGTTGGTGGACACCGTCGCCCACGCCCGAGGGAAGAAGCTGACCCGCCCGTCGGGGGCTTCCAGCCGGACCGGCGCGTTGCCCTGCACGTCGATCGTGGCTTCCAGCCCGCCGGGTTCGAAGTGCAGTGTCGTGGCCAACGGCAGCCCGCTGTCGGCCAGTTCCGCTGTGGCCGTCACCGATGTGGTCTCGACCAGCGGTTCACCGGGCGACTGCAGGTAGCCCACGGTGACCGGCGGCAGGGTTGGAATCCGCAGGTCGACACCGTGCAGGTGGGTGCCGTCATCGAGGTGCAGGGCACTCCAGACCCAATCCATAGTCCACCAGTCCCGTACCCCGTGGGAATGGTCGCGCTGTCCGGGGACTGCGGTGATGGTGTAGTCCGTTCCGTTGATCGTGACGGTTCCCGTGACGGTGCACGGGATTTCGTAGCGGGTGGTGATCCGGTAGGCGTAGGGATCTCCGCTGGTGTTCCAGGTCAGGTCCATCGCCAACCGGGCGGGCTCACCGCCGTGCCCGTGCAGCAGCCCGACCGGGTCGGCGAAGGAGAGCGCCTCGCCGCGAACCGCGACCCGGTACTCCTGCAACGCGACGGTGGCGCTGTGGCTCATCTCGATGCCCTTGCCGCGCAGCCGGTTCGGATCGTCCGGTAGCGGTGCGTGAAAGTCCAGCAGTGCCACGGTGGGGATGTCGGGCCCGCAGACCAGCGCGTTGATCCAGGCGACGTTCTGGTTGGGGATCAGACCCAGCCGGATCCATCCGCCGATGCCCTGCTTCTCGTCGATGAAGTCCCAGTACCAACTCTCGTTCCACAGCGGCTCGTCCCCCGGCGGGTGCGCCGCCTCGTCGGCCGGATCGGGTTGCGGGGCGTCGGCGCCGGCGGTGGGCAGGATGTCGAGGGCGCCCGTATCGAGGACGTGGCTGCTGTGCCGTTCCAGCATGGTCAGGAACATCCGGTCGCCGCGGTCGGTGCGCTCGACCAGCATCGAGGACACGATCGCCATCATCACCCCGAAGAAACTCTGCCGGCGCACGCCTTCGCGGATCTGCTCGAGGGACAGCGGCGGGTTGGGCCCCATGCCGGCGTGGTAAGCGGCGAGCAGTTCGTCGTAATGGGCGCGACGGGATTCGACGGGCAGCGCACAGCCGAGGAAGTAGGCCAGGTCGGTCATGGCCGGACCCCAGGTGACCGTCTGCCAATCCACCACGGTGAGGTCGCGCAGCGATCCCGGGCGACCGAACAGCATGTTGTCCAGGCGGTAGTCGCCGTGCACCAGACCGTGCACCCGGTCGGGGGCGGTCTCGGCGGCGGTGTGGGCGTCGAAGCTGTCGACCAGACGCTCGCCGACCAGGCGCTGCTCGGGCGTGATGGACTGCCCGTAACGGTCGACGAAACCGGCGTACAGCGTCGCGATGACCGCCTGGTTCATCGGGGCCTCCCGATTGAGCCATTCCGCCTCCGCCAGCGC
>Ga0208823_1001409_pt1 | contig 19135 bp, 15 predicted proteins | sample AD_UKC075_MetaG_FD_184440 | JGI IMG/M metagenome (GOLD analysis project Ga0208823, IMG submission 184440) | Active sludge microbial communities of municipal wastewater-treating anaerobic digesters from USA - AD_UKC075_MetaG (SPAdes) (version 2) | ecosystem: Engineered > Bioreactor > Anaerobic >... | reverse complement strand
CACTCTCCCGGTTAAGGCAGCCAGCCAGTAGTAGGCATCAGGAGACTTCGGATCCAGTTCAGTCGCTTTCTCTGCGTAACTCTTGCCAGCTTCAAAAATCTCCAGTTTACTTTCTTGAACTCTGTCTCCTAGATACAGATGGGCTTTGGCGATGGTTATGTGGGCCTCTGCATTCTTCGGGTCTTCTGCGATTATCTTCTCCAATGCTTCGATGGCTTTTTTGATGTTTGCCACGTCTTTGGTAAGAATCAGCTCATCAGCCTCAGAAACGGACATCTCTGCCAGAATGCCTGTTGCAACAAGCACAAACACTAATACTACTAAAAACAAGCTGCGTGCACGATAACGCATTTTCAACACCCCAATCCCTAAGATTAGCAGCTACTATGAGTTACTAATAACAGTTCTCCATATTTCAGGTTGTCCCTGCAAAAAAATCCAACTTTTTCCTTTCCTGCCGGGATGTTGCTCCTTCCTAAAAACCGAAAGTGCCTAAGCAGGTTTTCAAGAAAGCGAAAAGAACAATGGAGATACCGTTGCCCATGCTGTTCGTTAATGTTGTATCTCAGCTGCATGAGCTGTAAGCGTATGGGTTTCGAAAAGAGGGTTAACTAAGATTGCTATTCCAATGACGGTACGGTTAAGATGCGCTAGGTCGCCTACAAGTCTTCGGGCATCAGACTGCTCCACGTTAGAAACCTCTGACGCTTAAAGAGCAACTGTCAAATAACAGTACCATCGGTTCAAGTTTGTCTCAAGAACAGAATGGAGTGAGTGTTAACTATGAAGCCGAACATCATACCCCTTACGATCTCGATGCCGTTTGGAGACAGCGAAAACATTGTGCACCCAGTCCTGCTCTGGGACAATGAATCGCTTATCCTTGTTGACTGCGGTTTTCGGGGATCTCTTCCGTTAATAGAAAAAGAACTGGAAAAACATGAGTTAAAAGTAACTCAGATCACAGGTCTTGTCCTTACGCATCATGACCATGATCATATGGGTGCTGCAAGAGCATTGAAGAATATCAATCCCGATCTTCTGGTATACGCCTCTGAAAAGGAAGCGCCATATATTTCCGGACAAGAAAAACCCTTGAGATTGCGTCAAGCAGAAGAGTTACAAGAGAAGCTTCCTCCGGAAAAGCAGGCTTTCGGTAAAGCGTTTTGCGAGCTACTGCGCAGTATTGAACCAGTTCCCGTTGACATAGTTCTTTCTGATAACGAAATGCTCCGCTGGTGCGGAGGCTGTCAGGTTTTGCTAACGCCAGGGCATACACCAGGCCATCTTTCGCTATACATGACAGAGGCAAATGCGGTTATAACTGGAGACGCTTTTGCTCTCGAGAATAACAGACCTGTTATTGCAAATCCCCAGTTTACCTTAGATATGGAACAAGCATCCAAATCTATGGAAAAACTACTAGCTTTAGACGCAGACACCCACTACTGCTATCATGGCGGAGTTTATTCCAGCGTCGAAGGCTCACGGTAACATCTGACAGATCAGCTCCCGGTGATCTGGTAATGCTTTATACCAAGCTCTTGTTACGGACTTCTTTCTGACATTCGTGATCCTAGGTATTGGAAGATGGGTACTGTTTGACCTTCTTGGTAAACACGATTCTTATCGGTGGGATGTTGACGAAACTGTGTTTTTAACCATGATAAACGAAGCAAAAGACTCGTTTTCCCTTCAGCTATGCAGTACATTGAAGAATTTGAGAGTAAGATGCAAAAAGAACAAGAATGATGTCGTGTACGAACATTAAGTACTTTTGCCATTGCATGGACAAACCACAAAGACAATCGGCGTGATGAGCACATACCGCACAAAACCTTCGAACCTCGCAGCGCTATACTTCAAAATACGGAAAACTCACATACACCCGCTAATTTTAGCTTAGGCAAAATAAAAAAAGACCGCAAATGCGGTCTTTTCAACTTATGTAAATGGTGCGCCACCGGGGACTCGAACCCAGGACCCGCTGATTAAGAGTCAGCTGCTCTACCAACTGAGCTAGTGGCGCATGGTAGCGGCGACTGGAATTGAACCAGTGACACTGCGGGTATGAGCCGCATGCTCTGACCATCTGAGCTACGCCGCCAAACTGTGCTGCTACTTGCAGCCGAGACAATTACTATTATAACAAAATGGACCTTACCGTCAAGTCTTTTTACAAAAAAAGAAGGCTTCCAGAGATGGAAGCCTTTAACGTAACACTTTTAAGCTTTCTTTTGAGTTTCTTCTTTGTCGTACTTGTTGGGATCAAATCTGTTGTAGCTGGCCACAGCCCATCCGACGATGAGTACGCCGACTGGTATAAACGGAATCCATGCGTTGTTCCCTGTGTAGAATGTCTTGATAATACCATGGGACAAAACTGTAGCACCAATCGGGAACCAAAAACCAGCTGTCTCCATGCGTCTTCTTGCAAATTTCCTGACGTTGGCCTTAACAGAAATAGACTTACTGAGCAAGATGTTTTTGGCCAAGAAATAGTTTGCCGGTGCAGCTACAGTTAGCACAATAGCTGCAAGAATCCACATCCACGGATAATCGCCAGTAAAAATCGCAAAGATGGCAGCAATGGCGATAAGAACCACGTTAATGACTCTTGCTACTGCGTACATCGAACACCCTCCTTTTGCTCATATATACCGGTAGTTCACAGTTTATACTATTCAACAAAAGGGGGTTGAATCCTTGTTGCCCCAAAAAAATGGTGCGAGGAGAGGGAGTCGAACCCTCACGGCCTATTAGGCCAGCGGATTTTAAGTCCGCTGCGTCTGCCATTCCGCCACCCTCGCACATTACACAAAACATTCTACTACATTCGCCATGGATGGTCAATTGGCATTTCAACCTTTGTCAGTAGCTAGAACATAAAATTCCTGCCATGAGCCCCAGATCACTAACAACCGCTGAAGATTTTCCTGCAAGCTCCAGCACGGCCTTGATAATCTCAGCACCAATGGCAATACTTGCCTTCCTCTCCGCTGCCCAAGAGGGCAAATTATCTACATCGAATGGGAAATCCGGATCAATCTCAAATCCGTGTATCCGGAAGGCATCGTATTCATCGAGTTCTTGCTTCAAACCCGCAAGCGTAGTTGCTGTTCCACCAATAAACACCATCTGGTCCACAGGCTCGATGCTTCCCAACTTCTCCTTGACGTAGTCCCTGATTCTCTGTGCATCGACCTCAGAAAGACTGGACTTTTGGAGGTTCAGAGCTTTCGCCACTGACCAAAAACCCACGTCAAAGCTGTCGAGTTCACGGACATCAGTTCCAGTTCCACGGACAATCTCAAGGCTTCCTCCTCCGAGATCACACACTGCAACCTCACCCTTCAAGTCTAAAGAGCCTATGGCTCCCAAATAGGAGAAGTTTGCTTCATCACGACCTGAGATGACCTTCAGCTTATCGTGAGGAGTGCCAACGTGTCGCCAAATGCCGGTCGCAACTCCCCCCACAAGCTCGGCTCCGAACTCCTCTATTAAACTCAGAAAGCGCTCCACTGCCCACCGCGTCTTTTCTCTTCCGGTTTCAATGTCTCGCCCTGCCTCTGTTGTGATAACTTCAGTCAACATGGCCTGGAGGTAGCCGTCTTCGCCTTCGCTGATAATCGGAAGCTTTAGCGGTTGGGGATAAAAACCAGCAATGAGCAATCTACACGTATTACTTCCAGCATCGATCACCGCCAAAGGCTTGCGACCTGCTGTAGGAACTGGCGGGCAGTTCTCAGGGCAGTCTTCTGCTTTCCAGGGAGTAACCATCTCCCACACTTCCTCCCCGATGGGGTTTTCTCCGTTAGCTAGGAAGTGTCCGAGATGCATGTGCAGACATTTTGCCCCGTCCCAGCTTTCCGATCCTCCAACTCCCGACGTCCTCAGCTTACTAAGGACCTTATCATCAAGAACGATGTCCGGTTCAATGAGCTCTGAGCGTTCTTTGCTGTAAGACTTGTGAGCATTTTCCATCTTCCTCTTGAACTCAGGATCTTCTATTATTCTTTGATTGTACTCGCCAACCATACCTTCTGCTTCCAGTCCGGAGACGAATTTCACTAAGTACGGACACGACAGCCAATACAAAGTTGGCGAGATCGCCCCTTCATAGGGATGGTTTTTCAGGACTATGGGATAGCCCCATGGGCAGGTTTTATGAATCCAGTACTTGCCCTGTGGTTTTCGACCTAACTGATCTGCTACGCGCTGTTTCATTTTCTCCTCCCACAAAAAAAGGCACCCAATCGCGGATGCCCTTTAGTTCTTTAGTAAAGATTGTTATTTGCGCTGATGCGAGCCGACCCTCGTCCACCACGCTTAGAATCTTGGTTTTTCTTCAGATCTTTTTGTCTAGCTTCACTGTCTTTCAAAAACTTGAGAAGCTTAGATTCAAAGTTTTTGTCAGGTTGACCTTGATTCTTGGTGTTGCCATTGCTACTACGGCGAGAGCGTTCCTTGTTTACGCTATCAACCTTGCGAATAGAAAGACCGATTTTCCCATCTTTCATGGACAAAACTCGTACTTTGACAACATCGTTTATCTTTAAGTAGTTGTTAATGTCTTGGACGTAATCGTCCGCGACCTCTGAGATATGAACTAGCCCTGTTTGACCGTTTCCTAGATCAATAAATGCTCCAAAACTTGTGATTCCGGTAACTTTACCTTCTACAACGCTCCCGACCTCAATGGACATACTAGAAGGGACTCCTCCTCAAAAATATTAAGCGATATGCTTTTTCATAGTATATTATACCAGCAGCAATGTCAAAGTCAACTCAGTTTTGAATGCCTTCACGGCTTGAGCTGCTGCGTTTAGCGACATCGCTGTCGGTTGCAGGTTGTACACCCTCGCTAAACATGTAGGTTACTTCGCCCGGTCTGACGAACCCCAACTCTTTCCTGGCAAACTCCTCAATCACCTTTGGATCGTTCCACCTGGCTATTTCTTCTTCAACCAACTGCTGTTTATACCTGATATCACTGACGGTCTTTTGAACCTTCTCGATCTCGTTCTTAAGCTGGTTAATCATCTTCTGGGTGGTAACGATCTTGTACATATTCCAAGCGAAGCTAACAAGGAGGAAGATTAACAGACAAAGCTGCAGTAGATTTGGTTTAAATCTCTTTCTGGCCATCTGTAACCCCCTCCCCTCTGTTTTTAATTAATCACGGCTGCTTTCGACTTGGAAATGCTGATTTTCCTGACTATAGCATAAGTTAATAAACCGACACTTTCAAGAGAAAACTTGAAAATAATCCAAACAATATTTAATATTAGCCAAATAGTGCCTATTATCCTTTTTACTGCCAGAGCAATTGTGGCGCCGATAGTCTGCCTTGAGATCAACGAGAAAACCAAAATACCGACTGCAACGCTAATGGGCACATAGTACCTCAGGGCACCATTGTTGCTGATGTACCAGAGAACAGCAGAGATCGGGAGCATGAACACAACCAGGAGGACTGCGATTTTCCTCCCTCCAAGGGCAAGAGCTTCCAGAAACTCCCAGACAAATCCCCATATTGCACCGAGCAACAAAAGATACCCGATAGAAATCAGCTGCGAGGCCAAAGGCATCATTATGGAAAACTCCCTCCTAACTAGCTCTCCATACTATGCCTTTGGCCCTATTAGTGCTACTCTATCTGAAAAACTTGCTGAAAAACCCCGATTTCTGTCCGCTGACTCCGAGGTACTCCAGAATCCTTACCGAGCCGGTAACGTTCAGCTTTCCGGCATCGATGTTCAGCTGACTAACGTTGAGGTTTTCTCCTCTGATCACAAGGAGGCCCTCTTCAGTTTCCAGGACCACCTCTTGATCGTCAAAACTCTCTACACTGACAACACCTTCAATGTTCAGTTCCTGACGATTCTTTAGAACGACCTGGTGGTTTTTTAACTGGCCGACCTTTCTTTCTTCAATAGCCATAATCTCTCCCCCTCACTCAAGCTTATTACAGAGGGAGGACAGGTATGACTATTTATATGCTTGCACTATGTCAACGTCATTGAAAAAATACTTAACAATATCTTCGGCCGAGCTGCCCTTCTGTGCAAGTGCATAGGCTCCCCATTGGCTGAGCCCCACGCCATGGCCGTAGCCTTTCCCTGAGAACACCACACCTGAGTTGGTCTCTTCAATGCCCGTGACCCAGATAGATTTCAGCTTGGTAGAGTCGAGAGCAATGCGAAACTCAGCTCCAGGAACGGTTTTGGATGTGCCGTCTCCAGTCACCACAAACTCCGTGACCCTTCCCTGGTCATTGGTTCCGCCGATCTTTACTCCAGACACATCGAAGTTAACGTATCCCTTCTCTTTCAAAAGTCCAGTGAGCTCTGCGTAAGTATAGCTTGCGGTCCAGTTGCGGTTGTCCGGTGGTGCGTATTCAGTTCCGGGATCATCCACCACCTTGATATAAGGAGGCTCTGGGTCCTTATATCCCAAACCCACTTTAGCAGTGGTAGTCTGTCCGCCGGAAAACGCGTGAAACCATCCCTTGATGTAGTTTCCCTGGTGCTTCGCCACAAGGCCTTTGGTTTCATCAACAGCAGCTTTAATTACATCGGATATGGCATCTGGATTGTAGGCTTGAGTTTCAGTGATGTCGTCTGAGAGATCAGTGCCGTACTTGTCCTTTACTCCACCACGCTCAAGAAACTCCATGGTGAAGGTTCTCGCGATTATGGCCTGTGCAGCATAGGCCTCTTTAGGCCAGTTTGGCAGCATCTCGCCGGCAACGACGCCATAGAGATACTCCTCCAGAGGCATCGTCTTCTTTTCTCCTGTCTTGGTGATATACAGTGTAATAGTCGGCTCCTTTGAAAGCGTGTCCTTTTTGCCGCATCCTGCAGCAAGAAAACAGACCGCAAGGCAGACTGCTATCAATACTCTTTTCATGAATACCCCTCCAAGAGGTATTCTGCATAATCTTCGCCCTACTTATCCTCTTCTTTGGCCTTTTCCCAGTACACGTCCATCTCTTCTAAGGTCATTTCATCTAACGGCCTATCTGCATGTTTTTCGATATATCTGAACCTCTTCTGGAATTTGGCAATGGTCTTACTTAGTGCCACTTCGGCATCGATTTTCAAAAACCGCGAAAGGTTGACGATGGCAAAAAGGACATCGCCTAACTCTTCTTCTCTTTCCTCCGGCGTTTTGGCCTCGGACAGTTCTTGCAGTTCTTCCGAGACCTTCTGCCACACCGGTTCGATACCGTCCCAGTCGAAGCCCACTTTGGCTGCCTTCTTCTGTACTTTTGCGGCCTTTTGTAACCCTGGCAGGTGTTTGGGTACGCCGTCCAGGATGGAAACTCGGTCTTCCTTGCCCTTTTCTTCCTTTTTTAAGCGCTCCCAGTTTGCCATGACTTTTTCCGGGGTATCTGCGACGACCTCGGCAAAAACGTGGGGGTGCCTGTGGATCAGCTTTTCATTGACCACCCTAGCTACGTCCTCAAAGTCGAACAAGCCTTCTTCTTCGGCTATGGCCGCGTAGAACACAACCTGCAGTAAAACATCACCAAGCTCCTCGGTGACAAGATCCATATCTCCTGAATCAATGGCATCCCATAGTTCGTAGGCTTCTTCAACAAGATACGGTTTGAGCGATTCGAAGGTCTGAATCCTGTCCCACGGACAGCCGTCGGGAGCTCTCAGCTTTCTCATGGTAGTTAGAAGAGCATCTATGGCAGAAGTCTTCTTGACTGCAACATATCCTGGGATGAAAACATAACCGTCTTCGATGTAGATCTGTTCTACCTTTCCTTTTCCCACCTGAAGCTTGTCCACACAGACCACGTCTGCATCTTGCGGCAGGGCTTTTTTTATCTGCTCCCAACTCCCTGGATGGACCCTGACAACTTTGGCCCCAAAGTCTTCTGCGCTCTTCAAGCTTTCTGCATCCAATTGAAGAAATGCTTCAGGGAGCTCCAATAGCGCAAGAAGCGACGGAGCTCCTAGAAGTTCTAGCTTGTTTTTAATCCCTCGCAGATAGGAATGGTCAAGGGCTGGGTCACCGGACACTGCGAGAACCACATCTTCTCCCTCTCCAACTTGGTTCAATCTGCTAGTGATTTCTTCTGGCGAAAAGCCGTCCCAAACTTCAATATGGGCTTTATCCAAACTTGAAAAAACAGGATGCCAGCTTGCTGTTGTGATGAGACGAGATGTACTCTGCAGCAGGGAAGCTGCTTTCCTGCTGAGGTCGTCCAGATTGCCTATTCCAAGTCCAACTACTTTTATCATTAATGCAGAACCCCGCTTTCCTGCTTTTTTGTCACTTCTTTCGCACCCATCAAGATCTCCAAAATGTCGAGGAGATCGCGTCTTGCGTTCCAGTCTTTGGCATCCCACCGGTGGACCTTGATCTGAGGCGCTTTCCCGTGGATAAAGCCGATTGAGGTCTTGTATTTCTCCCAGACCTTTTGGATTCTGCCCGCATCCAGCGGAGCATCAGGTCTGAAGCGAACTACCAAACTCTTCCTGCCCCGGGCGACATCCCTCTGCTCAACGATCTCTTCAATAAGGAGTTCATGGGCGATGAGCTTCAGGTGGCAGAACCAGAGCAAGTTCTCCGCTTCTTCGGGGAGAGTGCCATAGCGGTCGAGGAGCTCATCTTCGATGTCCATAAGTTCTCTGCGGGAAGAAACCGCATTGATCTTTTTGTACATCTCGATCTTCTGACCTTCGTTTTGGATATAGCTGCTGGGGAGATACCCGTCGAGGGTGATGTTGATTTGCGGCTCGAAAGCTTCTTCTGCTTCGACCTGTCCCTCTTTTCTCTGCTGCAGCGCTTCTTCAAGCATCTGGCAGTACAGTTCGAAGCCAACTGCTGCAATAAAGCCGTGCTGTTCTGGTCCAAGGATGTTGCCTGCACCTCTGATCTCCAGATCCCGCATGGCCAGCTTAATACCAGACCCCAGCTCGGTAAAGTCGCGAATTGCGCTCAAGCGCTTCTGAGCATCTTCGTTCAGCACCTTATTGGGATTGTAGGTGAAGTACGCGTAAGCTACGCGATTGGTTCTACCTACGCGTCCTCTGAGCTGATACAGCTGTGCCAGGCCTAACTGATCTGCGTTGTGCACAATCAGCGTATTGACATTGGAAATATCAAGTCCCGTTTCAATAATGGTGGTGCAAACGAGAATATCGTACTCCCGGTTGAGGAACTCGATCATGATCTTCTCCAGGTACTTTTCGTCCATTTGTCCGTGGGCAACTGCTACCCTGGCTTCCGGCGCAAGCCTTTGCACCTGCGCTGCCACTTCATCTATGTCGTTAACTCTGTTGGAAACAAAGTAGATCTGACCTTTCCGTGCCAGCTCCCTAAGAATCGCTTCTCTGATAGTCTCGGGATTGTATTCTGTAACGTACGTTCTTACAGGGTATCTGTCCTCAGGAGGAGTCTCGATGAGCGACATGTCGCGGACTCCCACTAAAGCCATGTGCAGCGTTCTGGGAATGGGCGTTGCGGTCATGGTGAGCACGTCGACATTTTTCTTTATATACTTCAACTTCTCTTTTTGAGCCACGCCGAAGCGCTGCTCCTCATCGATCACGACCAACCCCAAATCCTTGAACTTAACGTCTTTGGATAGGAGTCTGTGGGTACCGATGATAATATCCACTCCACCTGCCGCCAGCTTCTTCAGAGTCTCTCTGTTTTCCTTCGGCGATTGGAACCTGCTGACCAGACTGATGTTAAAGGGATAGTTCTTGAAGCGGTCTTTGAAAGTGTTGTAGTGCTGCATTCCTAAAATGGTGGTGGGAACGAGCACCGCAACCTGCTTGCCCTCAGAGACTGCTTTGAAGGCAGCTCTGATGGCAACTTCGGTTTTACCAAAACCTACGTCGCCGCAAAGAAGCCTCTCCATCGGCTGGGGTCTGGTCATATCTTTTTTTACTTCCCTAATTGCCTTCAGCTGATCGGGAGTCTCTTCGTAGGGAAACTCGTCCTCAAACTGGTGCTGAAACTCATCGTCAGGAGCAAAGGCATGACCTCTCAGCGCCTCTCTTGCAGCATACAGTTCCAAAAGCTCCTGAGCCATAGCCTGCACTGAGGCATTGACGCGCTGCTTGATCTTCTGCCACTCGCTGCCCCCAAGCTTATTCAGCTTAGGCGCTACATCGCTGATTCCCGAGTACTTCTGAAGAAGCTGAATCTGCTCTGTGGGGATGTAGAGTTTTTCCCCTTCTCCGGCGTATTCGATAACCAAATAATCTCTATGAGTCCCATTTATTTCCAGCGTGTTCATGCCAACATACCGGCCAATCCCGTGGTTGACGTGCACTACATAATCTCCTGGCTGAAGCTGATCCACCGACTGCAGCACTTTGCCTTGAGTAAAGATGGGTTTCTTTCTTCTCTTGGCTCCGCCAAAAAGCTCTCTATCTGTAATGACGATTAAGCCGTCCTCAACGCTTTCAAAACCCGACTCTAGGTTCCCTTTAAGGAGAAGGACCCTTCCCTTTTGATACTCCAAGGACATGGGCAGGTCTTTATCTCGGAAGAGCTTGGTGATTCTCTCGAACCTTTCGTCGGTAGAGACAACTACCGCCACATCTCGCTTTTGCTCCAGGTGACCTGCAAGGTCGCTTGCAAGGAGAACCTCTATAGGACCTTGGTAGACGTTTGGCATCCGCAGCCTGAACTCGAAAGTTTTTTCTGCATGGGCTATCTCGTTTACATAAATTGTTCGAGCATCCCTGGCTTTGCGTTCCACGTCGGAAAAGCTGTGGAAGTTGTCAAAGACGCTTGGCAGAACCCTACCTTTTTCCATCAAGAGGCTCATGGACTCACCGATCTCTTTGAGCCAGAAATCCGTGTTGCGTTCCAGATCGTCCTTGTCTTCAAAAATCACTAAGTTCGGCTTCAGGTAGTCGAAGAATAGGTAGTCTCTTCCGTAAAAATGCGGCAGATACCCCAGTTCGCCGTCAAACGCCTGTCCCGCATCGAGTTTGTCAAGGTCGCCGGCCACTTTATCCTCAAGCTCCTGAGCTTCTTTGGTTAGGCGGCTTTTTCTGAGCCGTTCTGTTTGCTTTTCTAGTTCGGCCAGAATGCTTTCCTTGGCCTTCTTTACGCTTTCTTTGGTATAAACAAACTCTCTTGCAGGCAGAATGGTAAACTCCGTGATAGACTCCACAGACCTTTGATCTTCAGGATTGAAGTACCTGATAGAGTCGATCTCGTCGTCGAAAAGCTCTGCGCGCACAGGCTGTCCCGTTAAAGGAAAGACGTCCAGGATGTCGCCGCGAACGCTGAAGTCCCCTGGACCTTCTACTTGAGGACGGCGTTTGTACCCGATTTTCACCAAGTGTTCAATGGTGGTGTCATAAGAGACTCTGTCGCCAACTCTGATCTTGATAGCCGCCTGCTTTAAGACCTCCGGCGGAATGAGGCTTGTCTCCACAGCCTGGGTGGTAGTGATAAAAATCCTGCCTTCTCTTTCGTCTTCAGTCTTGAGAGCGTTGTAGAGAACTTCAATACGCTGTCCCCGAACTTGAGGCGTCTCGGGTATGGTTTCAAAGGGCAGGATTTCCCTCTGCGGAAAAACAAAGACCCTCTCTCCGAGCCAGGTCTCTAGGTCATGAGCTAATCTATAAGCTTTGTCTTCATTACGACAGATAATCAAAGTGGAGTTGAAATTCTGACAGATATAACTGTAAATTAAAGAACGTCCGCTTCCAGAGGGGATAACTACATTAGTTTTCTCGTCTTTAATCTGCGACAAAACTTCATCGATTTTGTTCTGCGTAGAAGTCTTCAGCATCTGCCTGAAATAAACGTTGAGCATTCACCCGCCTCCTTTAGCTTGGTGTTCTAACGGAAAAACTTGAGTCTCTTCGTAATTTGAATGTTGTAGAGGGCATGAAGCGTGAAGGCCGCAATGGTTGCTAAAATGGGACGCTGCCAGAGCAAATAAGCTACTGCGCCGTAGATACCATGTCCAAGAAGCGCATTGCCTAAAAGAAGAAAGCTGTTTTTGTCCATGCTTTCTAAAAGACCTTCCGCAAGCCCGAAAATTAAGTGAACAGGTAGAGGGCTGACAGCAAAAAGATATGCCAGCCCGTTTTTTAGCGTTTCTTCAATTAAGGGAATTATTACCAGATCTGCCTTTTTTGGTAAGCGGCTATTGATTATTGCAGCCAGCACAACGGCAGAAGTTCCAGCACCAAGGGTTTTGAGCAGTCCTAGAACATTTATATGCCTTTCAACCCCTTAAATGTACATGAGTTATCTCACTCTTATTCTTTATGCCCGCTGATTGTATTTATTCATTGCCGTGTCCAATCCATCATTTACCCAAGTTTCCAGTGCGTCTACTGCCTTAATCAGGGCTTCAGTTACAGAGGGCATCTCGTCTTTTTCAAATATCCTGAGCACGTAGTCGGCGCTCGACTGCATTGGGTTAGGTCTGCCGATGCCTATCCTCAGCCTGGGAAAATCATCTCTGCCCAGAAGTTTAATAATGCTTCCCATGCCGTTGTGGCCTCCGCCGCTCCCCTTGGGCCTGATTCTGATCTGTCCTAAGGGTAGGTCCATGTCGTCGTAGACGACCATCAGGTCTTGTGGTTCCAGTTTAAAATAGTTAAGGAAGGGCACCACGGCTTCTCCGCTCAGATTCATAAACGTTTGCGGTTTCACCAGAATAAGGTCGCCCTTTTTCGTATATAAACTCTTAAACTTGATGTTTTTGATCTCCGTGTCCAGCCTTCTTGCAAGACCGTCTACAGCCATAAAGCCTATGTTGTGTCTGGTGTACTGGTACCTGGGACCGGGATTGCCCAGACCGACGATCATCTTCATAAACCCACTCCTTTTAGGTATCACAAAAAGAGCCGAGTGAAAACAACTCGACCCGCACCATTTGTTTCCGGGAGTTAAGCCTGTTATCAGCCTTCTGTTCTAATACGAACCTTTCCGGAAAATGCAGTATGTTTCCAGTTATGAGTATATCACCAATCGATACCTTTATAAACCCATTTTTAGAGCAGCCAAAGCTGTGGCCAACTCGGGTTTTTGACAGTTGAATAGACAGAGCGTCTTCTGAAAGCCTTGTAAAATAAGGCTTTTTTTATTTTTTGTGTCAAAATCACGGTGAAAATATTGCGTACCTTTTCGTACCGTGTTATAATATAAGGGATTGGAGGAGTTTTTGTGAGGTTGAAAGTCTCTAAATCCAAGAACGCCGCTTCCCTTTATGTGATTAAAGATATCGTTGTGGACGGAAAAAGGACTTCCAAGATTGTTGAAAAGTTGGGAACCTATGACGAGTTGCTAGAAAAACTCAATGGCCAAGACCCCTTTGAATGGGCAAAACAATACATCGAGGAGCTCAATAAGAAGGAAGAAGAAAACAAGCGCGCAGTACTGATCCCCTACCATCCCACGAAGTTCATTGAGAAGGACAGCCAGAGGTGTTTTAATGGAGGATACCTTTTCCTGCAGCAAATTTATCACCAGTTAGGTATGCATGAGATCTGCAAGAAGATTACCGAGAAACACAGCTTCTCTTACAACCTTGACTCCATACTCTCAAGACTAATTTATGCAAGAATCATCTATCCAGCTTCTTCGAAGCTTGCAACCCACCAACTCTCCAAGAACTTCATCGAACAACCTGATTTCGAGCTTCAACACGTCTACCGAGCCTTGGATATCATAGCCAAGGAAACCGATCTTATTCAGTCCCAGCTTTATAAAAACAGCTTGAAAGTCTCGAAACGAAACAGCGGCGTCCTGTACTACGACCTCACTAACTACTTTTTTGAAATCGAACAGGAATCCGGTCTCAGGCAGTATGGGCATTCCAAAGAGCACCGTCCCAATCCCATTGTTCAAATGGGGCTCTTTATGGACGGCGATGGCATTCCCCTCGCTTTCGGCATTAATCCGGGCAACGCCAACGAACAGGTGACTTTGAAACCGTTAGAACGCAAAATTCTAAAAGACTTTCAGCTATCTAAGTTTGTTCTCTGCACCGACGGAGGACTTGCATCGCTAGAAAACAGGAGGTTCAACGATCTTGCAGGTCGAGCTTTCATCACCACCCAATCCATCAAGAAGCTGAAGGACCATCTGAAGCGATGGGCACTTGATCCCGAAGGTTGGAGGTTAAGTGGGGATAATCGCATTTACAATATCTCCGAACTCGACGAGGAACGGTACTTTTCTCATACCTTCTACAAAGAAAGATGGATAAAAGAAAACGGATTGGAGCAGAGACTAATAGTCACCTACTCAATCCGTTACAAAGACTATCAGAACAAGATACGGGAGCGACAAATCAATCGTGCACTTCAAGCAGTGAACACTAATCCGTACAAGATAAAGAAGACCAATCCAAATGATTATAAACGCCTCATCAAGAAAACGAACATCACTACCGAAGGTGAAGTTGCCGACAAAGAAGTCTTCAGCATCGATCAAGATCTAATCGCTCGAGAAGCGCAGTATGATGGGTTCTATGCTGTCTGCACTAACTTAGAAGATGATGCTTCTCAAATCATTAGGATCAACCACAGGCGGTGGGAAATCGAAGAGTGTTTCCGGATCATGAAAAACGAGTTCAAAACCAGACCGGTATATCTAAGCCGTGATGACAGGATTGTTGCACATTTCACGACTTGCTTTTTGGCACTCGTAGTTTACAGATTCTTGGAAAAGAAACTCGAAAACCGCTTCACAACCAGCGAGATCATACAAGGGCTGAGAGACATGAACTTCTTTGAGGTCCGTGGCGAAGGTTATGTGCCAACCTACACACGCAATGATTTCACAGATGCTTTGCATGATGCATTCGGGTTCCGCACTGACTACCAGATCGTGACACTTAGGCATCTTAAAAAAATCCTCAAGAAAACAAAAAGCTAAAAAGGTACGCAGTTTTGAAGAAAAACTGAAAAGCTCAGAACCGTTGCTGTTACAACGGATTCTGAGCTTTTTTCATCTTTTTACTGTCAAAGACGGGAGTATAGAACAATTTTTCCTTTAAAATCAAGTATCTTTATGAAGGGATGGTAAAGGCGGGGATATGCACAGGTCTTGAAATGAGCCGTTCTGCACAAAAATTTACCGCCCTTGCCAAAATATTGTTTCTTTCCCGAAGACCATTTCTCTGCCGGTACGGTTCACGTAAAAGAAGTGTAAGGTCATCTTGTGTTGGAATCAAAAAGAAAAATTTGACCCTAGTGGAGGGCTCCTCCCCTAGGGTCTTTTAAATTCAAACGCATTTGACTCTATAGCGAAAGCCTAACCTGCGATCTCTTCTCCGCCATCGATATTGATGACATTACCGGTCATCCAAGCCAAGTCATCTACGCTGAGAGCCTTGATGGCCTTAGCTACATCTTCAGGTGTTGTTAGCCGCTTTGCAGGATTCCTTCTTTGAGCTTCCTGAATGAGGTACTCTACCACAGGAATCTTTTCCAGTGCGGGGGTGATGGTAACACCTGCACGGATTGCGTTTGCCCTGATACCAAAGGGCGCAAGCTCAAGGGCAATCTGCCTGATGTAGTTTTCCAGGGTGGATTTTGCCGCACCAACTGCTCCGTAGGTAGCTACAGCTCTCGTGGAACCCATGGAGGTCATGGCATAGACCGAGCTACCTTTTTGCAGCAGGCCTGCTCTGAACGCATCCTGAGTCCAGTAAACCAGGGAGTTTGCCATAACATCCAGAGTCATTTCAATCTGTTTTTGTGTAAGGATCTTATCTCCTTCGAACATCGGTGCAAGGCTCCCGAAGGCCAAAGAGTGGAGAAGCACCTTGACGTAGGCGTTTTCCGCCTTCAAGAACTCTATAACTTCACTACGCTTTTCTGCATCTGCTGCGTTCACGTTGAAATACTTGACCTTAACATCTGTACTCTCTAGTTCTTTAACCAGCGCTTCTACCTTTTCCATCTGGGCTTTTCTGTCCCAGTGAACACCGCAGATATTGTACCCATCTGTAGCCAGTTCTTTTGCGGTAGCTGCGCCAAAACCACTTGATGCACCTAAAATCAATGCCCATTTGCTCATAACCGAATCCTCCTGAAATTGTGTATATGATCTCAGCTCATTTATACTAACTCATATTTTTAGCTGTTGGTTTTATCAGCTGGTATTAATTATTCGCACCTAAGTTAGTTTTCCCTCTTTCAAAATAAAAAAAGTACCGCGTCCTTTCAATATAAAGCCAAACACCGCGGTGACTAGGCAGTGTTCTCTCCTACAAGACTTGCTATACGTTGCTTCAAAAGAAAAAAGTACGCAGTTTTGCGACAAAAATCAGCATTCGAAGATATTGTGGTTGCAAGGTTCTTGGCGGTTTTTGCACTGAGAAACTGTCAAATGCTAGGGAATTTTGGAGATAAAAAAAAGCACGACCACTCTTCCAGAGAGAGTAATCGCACCTTATTGACAAAAAAATGGTGCCGAGAGCCAGAATTGAACTGGCGACACGAGGATTTTCAGTCCTCTGCTCTACCGACTGAGCTATCTCGGCATATTATGGCGGAGCCGACGGGATTCGAACCCGCGCTCTCCTGCGTGACAGGCAGGCGTGTTAGGCCAACTGCACTACGGCTCCTAACACTACTGACATTAATTTAACACAGTAGCTTTTGTATTGTCAACAATACTGATCTAGGAAAATGGTACCCTCAACGGGATTTGAACCCGTGCCTTTGCCGTGAAAGGGCAATGTCCTAGGCCACTAGACGATGAGGGCACACAATGGTGAGCCATCGGGGACTCGAACCCCGGACACCCGGATTAAAAGTCCGGTGCTCTACCGGCTGAGCTAATGGCTCGAAAACAACAGCCTCGGTTTATAATATTACAGCAGAAAAAGCTTGTTGTCAACAATCTTTTCGGAAATTCCCTTGACTTTCCAAAGACTCGGGACCCATCCGCTGTTTCATATGTGGAGGCACTTCTTTATTATACAGATATTTTGGGGAAAGGCAAGTGGTTTTGTGTAGCCGTGGCGTTCAGCCACGAAACAGGTCTTGCTCTTTTGCTTTTCTTCCCAATAAGTGCTAATATTTAAGTCTGGCAGAGCACTAAACAGCTCTTGACAGCTGGTTTCACTAGAGTAAGATAATTTTGTGACAGTCTCATGAAAAATCTACACTATTGCTTTAATCCAGATTAGAGCAAGTTCAGCTACGGGAGGAGTTAGCTTTGAAGAGAAGAGTTGGGACAACGGCAAGAGGTATTAGGACACCCATCGTGAAAAGAGGCGATAACTTAATCGAGATCGTTGTGGATTCCGTTCTCAAAGCCATGGAAAGTGAGAACTTTCAACTGCGCGATCGAGATGTTATCGGCGTAACCGAATCTCTTGTAGCTCGAGCTCAAGACAATTACGTATCTATTGACGATATCGCCAAAGACGTAAATAAGAAGTTCAAAGGAGATATCGCACTCCTTTTCCCACTCCTGAGCAGAAACCGTTTTGCCATGATCCTGAAAGCTTTAGCCATGACGGGAAAAAACATCTATGTAATATTGAATTACCCCGCTGATGAAGTTGGTAATCACCTAATGGATATAGATAAGATGGACGAACAGGGCATTAATCCCTTCACAGACATGCTCACAGAGAAAGAATACCGCCAGATCTTCGGAGATTTTGTTCCCCACCGCTTCAGCGGTATAGACTACGTAGCCCTGTACAAAGAGATGAATCCAGAGAAGATCCACATCTATCTCGCAAACGATCCCAGAGTTGCTTTGAAGTTTTCAAAGGAAGTTCTGGTTGCCAATATCCACGATAGAAAAAGAACCAAGCGCATCCTGGAAAATAGCGGTGCTGAAACAGTGCTGACCTTGGATGAGATCTGCACCGAGCCCGTCTCTCCAGGTAGCGGTTACAACCCAGAATACGGCCTTTTGGGCTCTAACAAGGCCACCGAAACCGAGATCAAGCTCTTCCCTAGAGACGCTTTCGATATCGCCTACAAGATCCAAGAGGTTATCAAAGAAAAAACCGGAAAGAACGTTGAAGTCCTGGTCTACGGAGATGGCGCTTTCAAAGACCCTGTGGGCAAGATCTGGGAGCTTGCAGATCCCACAGTTGCTCCGGGATACACCAAAGGACTGGAAGGCACCCCAAACGAATTGAAGATCAAGTACATCGCAGACAACGAGTTCGGAGGCCTCTCTTCTGAAGAGCTGAACGCCGCGATGGTGGAAAAGATCAAAGCTAAGGGAAAGAACAAGAACGTGTCCGACTTCTTGGGTACAACCCCAAGGCAACTAACCGATCTTTTAGGAAGCCTCTGCGACCTTACCAGCGGAAGCGGTGACAAAGGCACTCCTGTGGTTTTGATCCAGGGCTACTTCGACAGCTACGTCGATGAGTAAGCTGATTTAAAAGAAAGATTATATACTGAAAGCAAGACAAGGAAGGTCCAAAGCCTTCCTTTTTTTTACAGCAAACTATTGATGAGAAATCCGTGAGATTGCGGCACCCTACGGCGCTGCAGGATTTAAGCGGTTTTCTTGGCATGCAGATTCATCCGATAGTACATTAGCCTAGAAAATACCCCACAAACTGCCAAATTTCTGCCTTGTGTGCTGCTAATGGGATCGGAAATAACGATAAGATCAATTGACTGTGACTCGAAGTCTGCGGTTTTTGTCTATTGGACTTTGAGAAGCTGTTAGGTGAGACACCAGATGCGGGACGTTAGCTGAGCTCGTTTTCGCGTCTTCTGCCTCCGCCTGATTAATAGAAAATGCTGGAGCTTTTCTATCGTTCATTGACAAAGTGAAGCAACCTACACAAATAGGCCTAATTGCTCAATAGTAGTACATCTTGATGTCTAGCTGGCAAAACACCTTTAACCAAGAAAAAAGTCAAGCAGAGACAAGATAATCTGCCACCTCGTTTAATATCTATCTTCTAATTCAATATTTGCGGTTCTTTTCCAATTATTTGGTCCATACAACATTGGATAATATTTTTAAAAGCGCTACAATTTACTAAGGTGCGCATCTTTTTATGACAATGGGAGTGTTGCAAAACTACTAATTAAGTAGGGAGCAACGCTCCCTTTTTTGTTAGGTTTAATGTTTTTGGCTCGCAAACGACAAAAAAATAACCCGACATCGGTGGTTGCGTCTCTTTTAACCG
>Ga0208823_1001401_pt1 | contig 19195 bp, 15 predicted proteins | sample AD_UKC075_MetaG_FD_184440 | JGI IMG/M metagenome (GOLD analysis project Ga0208823, IMG submission 184440) | Active sludge microbial communities of municipal wastewater-treating anaerobic digesters from USA - AD_UKC075_MetaG (SPAdes) (version 2) | ecosystem: Engineered > Bioreactor > Anaerobic >... | reverse complement strand
AGTATCGAAAGCTGGTCAACGTCGATATCGTCGTAATCGTAAGGCTTGTTGAAGAGCGCCACAACGAATTTCATATCTCCGCCGCGGACAAAAGGCACGGCGAGCATGCGGGCGATACTCGCGCCGCCCGAATAGTTCTTCAGTTTCCGAGCCGGGTCATTCGCGATTAAAGGCTCGCGCGTCCTATTCTTATTTTCCGAGAACATACCCTCCGCGATCGCGAGAGCAGTTTTTTCGCTGACGGCGTTTTCGCCTTCGCCTTCGAGAAAGCGGTGGCAGCGGCGATTCTCTTCCTCGTAATAGAGGATTATGCCGCTCGCGCTTTCTGTAAGACGCAGCGCCCCCGCCAGAATATAATCGTATTCCTTAGCGGTCAGGATATATCCTTCTTCTTTTTCCGCGGGGATATCGATATTGCTGAAAATATCATAGAGAATCTCGTTACACTCCGCGGATTTGCTAATGATCCGGCGGCTGTTATATTCCTCGGTTATATCCCTAACAAGCGCTCCGACGCCGTAGGCGCCGTTAACAAGTTTCACCGGAAACTTAATCGTCTGATAGATATGGTCTTGCCAGCGGATCTCGTCTGTTATCAGGCGCTTTTCGTTCAAGACCGCGCGATCATTGTCTCTTTTCAGGCGCGCGAATTGTTTTTTACTGATAGAGAAATCATCTTTCCCGATAATCGCGTTTTCTTCTTTGATATCATAAAAACGCAAAAACGCCTTGTTTACGAATAAATACCGTAGTTTCTCATCTTTAAGATAGATCAAATTGTTTCCGGCATCAATAAAAGCCCGCAGCAGGGAACAGTGGTCGGAAAGGCGATCGTTGCTTATATGATACGCCTGAAGTCTCCGGTAAAACAAAAAAGCGACGACTCCCAGCAATATCGATAAAGCAACGAAAAAAATAAAGCCGATGACAATAACGCTGTCCGAACAGCCAGCGCCGAAAACGACAACTAACGCTAAATTCCTTTTCGCCATGGTTAACACCATCTATCACCTTTATTAGAGAACTATTATTATAACATAAAAAATTGATTTTGTGGCGGAATTTCATAACTTTCATAATAATTCCACCAAAAACGGTCCTATATTTAAAGAATCAAAGCGTATTTTTTAACGAAAAAATAATTGGGCGGAATATCCGCGCCGCTTCCCCCAACTTTTTTCCCGTTGACGGCGTTCTTACTCCCGAAAACCGCCGCCAACAAAGTTATTAAATTTTAAACAGCGCGAAGCTCTAAATTGGCAGAAAAAATAACTTTTCGGGATTTAATCCGCCCCGAAAAAGAAACGATTTATACTTGATGACGCGTTTGCTTTAATCGTTTAACAACGCGGGAGAAACAAAAAACAGGGCGCTTTCATCTTCCCCTTCATATAATATTCACACCCCTGCATATAATATTCACATTAAATTTTTTTATTATAATCTTCCGTTTTTTAAGTATATCACACTTTTATCAATAATACCATACATTTTGTAAAAAAAAATAAGAACCCGGGCCGGGTTTTTATTTAGCGTTTGCCTGATTATAAAGAAAACTTACCGTGTTGCGCATCCCTTCGTAGTGAGTTTCGATATCTTCCACCAGCCTGAACTGGTTACGGGCGCGATCGATATTTTGTTCCTTATAGAAGATATTGTATATTTTATTGCCCGCAAAATAATCGTTCAAATATCTAAGCCCGCTCTCGAGCGCCTTCAGGCGCACGGCGTCGATAATATAGTCGGCTTCTTTTTGCGTGAGAAAATCGCGCGTTTCCGAAAAATACCCGCTTAGAAATTCCTTGAAGAAGGCGATATTTATGCGGACGAGGCTAAGATTGCTTTCATCCTCGCGGGTCGTCGACGTCAGCTGCCGGAGAGCTTCGCCCAAATCGTGAAGCAAAGTCCCGCGCGATGCCGCGTCATAACAACTCACGGCAATCACCCTGTAGCTATTGACGTCAAAGATGAAGGATTTCATACATGAAATCGTTTCACCTAAATGGTTGTATAGTTAAAAACACTTAAAAAATTTCGACGCCTATTTATAGCATCTAACTAATACTAACCAATAAAATTTTACACTACCAAGGGAATAGGCTTACATGTGTTACAATGCCTCTCTAGCGGCGTCAGTATGCAAATGAATATGCGAACCGGAAAGATGTGCTTGCAATTACAGGGATAAAAAATGCCTCCCTCCGAGTCATGCTGAAGGCAGGCATTTATGATTAAAGGACATGCGCAACCGATTGGTATTGATAAGCGAATGAGTTTACATCTTTCTTCTTCTATGTGTTTATTACGCTTTTTCGTTTCTAATAAAATTAAGTTGTTCAATATTATCATTTTCTCTTGATAATACAATAATATTATCGTCATCGATGATTTTAATTAATTCGATATTATATCCATAAGTTTCACCAGTCAAATGATTAACATTTAGTTTTGACAAATCAATGGATATTTCTATCTTATCATCCGACAGAGAATATGCAAAAGTGTTGGGTTTATGATAAGGCATGTCTGCCTCGCAGTTTCTTCGGAAAATACCTTTTGAATGATCAATGGTAAATCTGTTGAATATTCTTATATCATTTTGACAAAATCTTATTGAAACAGGTAAAAAGGGATACAAAGGTTCGCCATAAACATTTCTACCGTGTAAATAGAGATACACCAATTCATTACCGTCATTGCAAAAACAATCGGTATTGAATGCGATATATAATTGTTCACCGTGAGCACGAACCTTTCCTTTTATGGAATAATCATTAGAACTTAGTTTAAAATTATTTTTAAGTGCGGAGGCATGTTCAGCTAAGTCAAAATAAAACTTTTCATACACATCGCCAATCATATCGCTATTAAAAATCCGGTCAATAATTTCAAAGTGCATTTCATCCTTTGGCTTGTCAGCAAATGCAAAACTATTGTCATTAAAAACGATCTTAAGCCAATGAAAAACAGTTTTCAGTTCATGTTCATATTTATTCTGGTGTTTTTTAAAATGCTCTTTATATTCTATTATTTTGCATAATTTATAGAAATCATAGAAATAACATAATCGGTTTTTTCGCGATAGGATATAAGCGCTCTTTCGCGAGAAATAATTGTAAATATATATAACAAAGGAAATGAATAACGCTTCCTCATTTAAGACCGGATACATAAGATCACCAACGGAAATCCGCTCATATGTAATATTAGAAAAAAAGTAGGCATTATCAGCATAAGGGCAACCCCGATGCCTTCTCTTAATTTCTAACATGTATTCATGACCGTCATAATTTATTCTTACCAATGTCTCATGATAATAATAATCACAATTATACTCGACTTTTGCATCGGGAAATACTTTTAAAATACCATTAATGATTTTCTCAAAGTCTTCCATCCGAACAAATATATCCAAATCGCCAAACATACGACTTTCATAATTACCGTAGAGCTTATTTTCATTTGCAAAGCCTTTCAATACAATATAGTTAATTCCTGTATTATTCAATTCGGCTATTATCTTCTTAAAAAAATCTAGTTGCGCTTTTTTGACATTTAATAACTTTTGCCTGTTCAAATAATATATTTTTTTGTATATTTCTGGTAAATAAGGTTCTACTTGCGAATACAAAGCTAGAAACAATCTGTGCCTCATCAATTCGTTCATTAACACTTTGTAATCGATTGGTCTTTTCACATAATCATTGTTTCTAATAACATCGAGAATAAACTTCTGTTCGCTAGTGATCATTTTTTATCACCTTTCTCGAAATGCTTATAATTCTTTTCTTTCTCTTTCGCATTGACTCCAGGCATTTTTCCCTGTTTTTAAAAATATTTTTCTCGAAATAAATACCTGCTTTATATGACAATCTGACAAGTTTTCTAATAAGACGCTTGTTTCTGTTGTTATAGGACTGATACCTCCTGATAAACCCGGCAATATTGTCGATAGGCACGGGATCGTCCAATTTGACATTCATATCGCCTTTGGCTATGACACCACTGTTCTTTATTTTTAACAATCGATGAACATACATGTCTTTATTTATTAAAATCAATACGATGTCACCGACCATCGGTTCCTTGTCACTATAGGAAAAGACCGAAACGCTTTCACCGTTCCTAATAAAAGGGTACATGCAGTCGCCGTTTACTTTCGTCTTAAAACACCCTTGTTTCTGACAACATATTTCAATTACTCGCTTTTGCAGTTCCATGTTCATTTTTCCAAACCGTATTTTGAAGCTTGGGTAGTAAACAGTTCGTAATACTTCCCCTTAATTTCCATTAATTCATTATGGGTGCCTTCCTCGGCAATTTTCCCTTCATCCAATAAATATATATAATCTGTTTGAAGCGCCATTGAAAGTCGATGCGATATGATGATCATTTTTTTGTCTTTAAACAATTCCATGCTGAGATCAATTATTTCCTTTTCCGCCAGTGGGTCAAGTGATGCGGTGGCCTCGTCCATGATAATAATCTCCGGCTCCCTTATTAAAGCCCGACCTATGGCGATTTTTTGTTTTTCGCCACCGGAAAATTCAGTTCCGTTTTCTTCAAACATCTTTCCCAAAACCGTATTTTCTTTGTTTTTGAGGGCTTGTACCTTTTCATATAATCCTATTCTCTGTAAAACGGTTTTAACATTTGTCTCATCCTCTTCTGTGTATTCCCTCATCAACAAGTTTTCCGCAATCGTAAACTCATAAATATTGAAATTCTGGGGTATGACCGCGACACGATCATATAATTGATAACGGCTGATTTCCGTCAGATCGTCCTGATTATACAAAATGACACCGTTTTGGGGTGGAAAAAGACCTATGAGCAATTTTACTAAAGTGGTTTTACCAGCGCCATTCGGTCCGATAAGTGCTATTTTTTTATTATCGTTAATATTCATATTTACGCTGTCTAAAACCAACTTTTCTGAACCTGGATAACTAAAAGAGAGATTCTTTGTTGTTATGGTTAAATTCTCAAAAACACACTCTAAACTTCCCTGATAATCATCTTCCATTTCCATGAATTTTACATAATTCTTAATATATAAGGACTCTTTTTTCATGTTGGGAATTATGCTGAAAAGCGAAGAGAAGGAAGATACGAAGTTTTGTGTGGCGACGAGCATAGCGGAAAAAACACCCAAAGTAGTGGTCCCTTTCAAAACACCGCCCACAAGAACAATGATTATAATCAATACAAGTGACAATTGCATTAATTTCTGTAAAGCAGTGAGAATAGAAATCTTTACTGAATATTTCTTAATGTTTTTAATTTTATATTCAGTTATTTTATCGTATTGCCTGATTAAAAAAGGAGAAAAATCATATATTTTCAGCTCTTCTGCATACCTTTTATTAGCAAACAGCGAAGAAATATAATTTTGTTTTCTAATATTCTTAACGTTTCTTTCATATTGTATATATCCATATCTACTCGTTAAGAAACTTAACAGCAAATTAATGACTATAAAAAGAATACCGACAAATAACAAACGAAAGTTAAATATGATTACAACGCTCGAGAGTAATAAAACCTCGCATACCGTGCCGATGAAGCCAAAGAAATAGTCGCAAGTGTTTATGATATTTTTTTCGACCACGTCCCCGGCTTTTGATATATCATTATAATGATTACTGTCTTCAAAGTGTATGAGCTTGGTTTTACTTACTTTATGAAAGAAAACCGACTTAAATGACGTTTTGATTTTCTGCTCTATTACAGGGCAGTATTTCTTATAATAGAATGCACTAATTATGCTTAATACAGAATTTATCGCAACAAATATCAATACAACCTTCGCAACATCAACAAATTGACCTGTTCCGGATTCTAAAATTTCAATGATGATTTTTAATGAATAAAAATTCACCAATACGAACGATGTATTTATAACACTAACAAAAAAACCGAAAATAATATAAAACGGGTATTTTTTAAATACCATCCCAATGAGTTTACAAGAATTCTTCATTTTGTGAGCCTCCTAGCCTTATTAACTGATATTCTCATGTTTATTGGCATCAACCAATATCTGTTCCATGCATTGATAGAATTCATTATTATTTGCATATTGTATTATGTAAGCATGCACATTAACAAGATCCATAAGTTCTCTGTATATCGTAGTCATGCTAATTGTCTTCTTACAGTTTCTAATAATTTTATTAAAAAAATCAACACCTGTTACTTTTTCGAAGCCAATTTTTCCTTCAGGATCATATATCGGGAATACGATTGTTTTTAAATCATAATAATTGTTTGAATCAAATGCTTGTTCTGGCTTAGGTAAGATATATTTGAATTCATCCACTAATTTGACCTTTAAACTATTTATTCTAGTTTTTCTTGATTTGATGGGTAAATCAATCGCTTTAATCTTTCGAGCTTTCAGATATACAAAATCATCAGCAAAAAAATCATAACCTTTTTTAAGCATGTTTAACAAAGCGGTGGATTTACCCGCACCTCTTTGTCCGCAAAAAATAATCACATCATTATTCTTTTTTATGGCGCTACAATGCAATATCACTTCTTCACTGTTTTTAATGATTTTTTTCTCAATCTCTTCTAGTATGCACCCAAAGACTTCTTCTTTACTCTTGCCTAATACTGATTCAGTATTAGTTATTACATGATATGATTTCCTTTTCTTGATTACTTTAACATCAATATCAGTTATTTCATTCAATTCTTTTAACTCAATGTATTTTCTCAGAATGTCATAAAGATGCAATGGTAAGGATAATCTCAAGCTGCATACTTGGACTTCACAAGCAATCTTATTCATCGATAACAACTATTCCGGCATTTACAAATTGTGAAATGGTTTCGTCCACGTCAGCGACGATTTCTTGTTCATCGACATCTGCGAAAATACTTTTCATTTCCAAGCAAATCGCGTCAAAATCATGATGTTTATCTATTAAATTCCAAACAATGGTTGCCGTAGAATTCAACGTGACGATGCTGGTTTCGTCTTTATTCATAATAATCATTTCATCATTTACTTTTTCTTCACTTGATATCGTTTTTATAATTCTCATAACTCACCTTTTTGAACTATTTTATAAATTGGCGTTCCCTCAATTGTTTCATGTAACTCTAACCGGATATCTGATATTTGCTTCTTTTTAAACACCATTTCGATTTTGTTTTTCCAATAGCTTTTCATGTATAAGCATTTAGCCGATCTCTCTTGGTTGATGAATTCTCCATGTTTGTCCCTTAACATTTTCTCAGGGCATCCACCAGCACATATGTTAAATATAAAACAATCTTTACACATTTTTAACATTCTTTCACGATACTCAGTAAATTCTTTGTGGTTATTTCCTTGAATGATGATTTCTTTCTTGTCAATCCTTCCAATCTTGAACACGTCTTTTTTTTCAACCGAACTGCATTCAACAATATCACCGTAAGCATCAATCCAAAAATTCGTACCATTGCTCGCCGCACAGTAATTATCTTTTAGTATATATGAAAACTCGGTATTGAATATCATTTTTTGAGGATGGTTAGAATAAACATATTCGCATATCTTATCAAACTCAGAGGAAAAATTGGCTTGCTGGTTGATGCACAAATTGCATGCGCGACCACTTTTGAACACACTTTCAATCTGCCAGGATTTAATGTATTTAAAATTATTAAAAATTAATTGACTCATTTCCTCTATATAACAGAAGTTTTCTTCAGATATTGTTGTTCTAATGGAGTATTCCTTTTTTTGTTCATCAAATAACTTGATGTTTTTGTATATAACATCAAATGATCCATTTCCTTTGGACGTTGGCCTTTGTTTGTTTTGTAAGAAGGGAGTGCCGTCAAAAGAGAAATTGATGCTATCGACATTGTTTATGATAAATTTCGCAGTTTTTGCCGAAAACATACCATTTGTAACTAAATGTATTTTTGAATTTTCAATTGCTTTAATCCTTTTTACTAATGTCTTGAATTTTTCTGTATAATACGTCGGTTCTCCCCCTCCTGAGAGAATAACAAAGGTTTCTGGGAGCTTTTTCTCAGACGACGCCATCTTTCGAATAATAGCGTTTTTCATAAGCATGGATACAATCGTATCAATAATTTCGTCTGATAATGTTTCCTTCTTCTCATCACTTGTTTCGCTATAACAATAAATACAGCGAAGGTTACATGCATTAGTTATGTTTAATCCTATCGTAGTTGGATAAATTTTATTAAAGTTAATTGTTTTTGACTCATCTTTATGTTTTAATCTTTCAAAATGCTTCACAGACAATTCTTTTTCATATATGTATCCAACCGAAGGAATATAGTAAAAATCTTTAAATTTGTAAATATTAGGGTTGTTATTTATCAATACAGGTTCTTTCATGATTAACCTAATATAATCCTATCAAACAAGGATATATACTTTTCCTCCTTTCCTTTTTATAATTGTTTCAGCAGTGAATTTCCAAATACAATGGAAAAATAACAAGGAAGTATTAGCTTTTTATTAAATCTCACAAATGAGATGCACATTCCTTTTCTCTTTTAAATTGACCTGTGTGATCAACCATTTATGGTACAGTAGAATAATAAAAAGCCAACTTCACAATAAAACGGTTGGCTTGGGTATATGTACAAAAACATCCCAACCCATCACCTTAAAACGGTAGAGGGTATTAGGATATTTTTTACATTTTTGTTAACAATGAACTTATGATTTATTAGATGGGGTTACCTTTTTTTAAAACAGAATGCAACACAAATACAGATATTAACACCACACACTACTCCAGTGTTGTTCGTACAACTAACAGTCCCGGCTAATGCTTCATATTCTTGGACATCATAAATTGAGTGTGTGTTGACCCTAGGCTTTTCATATTTCATAATTCAACCTCCTTCCCTAATACCCTCTACATATATCTAATTATTCTTTATGAAATACTTTTTGGCTCCTAAAAATCTCCTTCCCCATGAAACATCCAAACTTATTTTAAATTCTGTAAAATGCATCACTACAACCAAATCATATAACATATTTATCCAAATTGCAATATTTTTTTAGCTTAATTATATTATTATTATGTTTATATACCTTGATAATCAGTCATTAATTCCAAAGCACATTCCCCCTTATGCAGATTTTACCAGAAAAGGGGCGATCAATCAATAATTAATTGTAAATTGTTACCTTTTTTTTCGATGATAGTTTACAATTGTAAGTGCAACACTTGAAATCTAAATAAAAATACCCATAGATGCTTCTTTATGGTAGAATTAATTTGCGCAAAAAACCACAAAAAGAGAGGCATCTATGGGTTATAAACATCTTACCATAAAAGAACGCATTTGTATGGAGGGATATTTATCTTTTAATTTGAGTATAAACGAGATTGCCAGGAGATTAGGCAAATCCAAGTCGACTATTTCCCGTGAGTTAAAGAGAAACTCGATAAACAGAGAGTATAAAGCTATCAAAGCCGAAGATCTGTACGAGGAACGCAGGACAAAATGTCATAAATAATCTAAATTAAGCTCAATATCCTTGTATATTTTGCGGATCCTTACTCTTCATGGCAGCGTGGATCAAACGAAAATGCAAATGGTTTATTAAGAGAATTCTTTCCTAAGAAAACTAATTCTCAAATGTGTCAGAAGATAAACTAAGGGAAGCTCTAAACCTTGATAAACAATCGGCCAAGAAAATGTCTTAACAGGTATTCTGCCAAAATTAAGTGTTGCGCTTAGATTGACAAACCGTCATAACATAAAAAATCGGTTTTGGGGCGGAATTTCATAACTTTCATAATAATTCCACCAAAAACGGTCCTATATTTAAAGAATCAAAGCGTATTTTTTAACGAAAAAATAATTGGGCGGAATATCCGCGCCGCTTCCCCCAACTTTTTTCCCGTTGACGGCGTTCTTACTCCCGAAAACCGCCGCCAACAAAGTTATTAAATTTTAAACAGCGCGAAGCTCTAAATTGGCAGAAAAAATAACTTTTCGGGATTTAATCCGCCCCGAAAAAGAAACGATTTATACTTGATGACGCGTTTGCTTTAATCGTTTAACAACGCGGGAGAAACAAAAAACAGGGCGCTTTCATCTTCCCCTTCATATAATATTCACACCCCTGCATATAATATTCACATTAAATTTTTTTATTATAATCTTCCGTTTTTTAAGTATATCACACTTTTATCAATAATACCATACATTTTGTAAAAAAAAATAAGAACCCGGGCCGGGTTTTTATTTAGCGTTTGCCTGATTATAAAGAAAACTTACCGTGTTGCGCATCCCTTCGTAGTGAGTTTCGATATCTTCCACCAGCCTGAACTGGTTACGGGCGCGATCGATATTTTGTTCCTTATAGAAGATATTGTATATTTTATTGCCCGCAAAATAATCGTTCAAATATCTAAGCCCGCTCTCGAGCGCCTTCAGGCGCACGGCGTCGATAATATAGTCGGCTTCTTTTTGCGTGAGAAAATCGCGCGTTTCCGAAAAATACCCGCTTAGAAATTCCTTGAAGAAGGCGATATTTATGCGGACGAGGCTAAGATTGCTTTCATCCTCGCGGGTCGTCGACGTCAGCTGCCGGAGAGCTTCGCCCAAATCGTGAAGCAAAGTCCCGCGCGATGCCGCGTCATAACAACTCACGGCAATCACCCTGTAGCTATTGACGTCAAAGATGAAGTTGTTCAAGCGGAGATTATTATGAACGACCCTTAACGGCAATTCGTCGTTTTCGATAAAATGATCAAGAAGTTTTAAATCTTCTTTACGGTCCAAAACAAATTTGGCGTCATTATATAAAATGAAATTCTCGTCGGTAATTTTAAAAACGGTTTTCTGAAGCAAGTCCAATTCCTTCTCGATATTGGAGCACTCGGGAATCGGGCAATACAATTCTTCCAGCGGGAAGTCTTTAAGACTGCGGTGGAAACGGCCGATGGCCTTGCCGATTTCATAAATCATCCGGTTATTGATAATTTTCTTGAACAAACCGGCGCCTTCCGGCATTTTAAACCCGCGCCAATATGTTCCTTCGATAACTATGACGTCGTTTTTCTCCTCGTCGGTCAGTTTTTCCGCCATAAACGAGACTGCCTGACCCCACTTCTCAAGATGCTTTTCGATAAGTCGGTAATTCGCCATCGCTTTCTCGGGACGGTTTACGGCCTTGCCGTCCACCGCTTCCAATAAGTAGCGGCCGTCGGATGCCTCAACAATATAACTGCGGTTGTAAAAACCCCTCCCGAATTTGACGACATTGTCGGTTTTCTCAAAAAGGCCGAGTTTTTTCAATGCTTCAAACATTATCATGATATTTTCTCCTTATCCCATAACGTTATTATACTATATATCGCTCGACTTCGCAAATCTTTTTACAATTTTTTTTCAACATTTGTAGTTCTTTAGCGAATGCCGTAAAGACGATGACGGAAATCATAAAACAGAGCGACCTCCGGCGGGTCAAAAGTAAACCATATGAAAGCCGCCGCCAAGGCGATAAGAAGAAAAACGCCCGCAAAAAACAACACCCGCCGTTCCGGGAGACGCCGGTAAAGCCAAAGTCCCGCCGCCTGACCCGTCGCGACCGCCAATATATATATAGCCGCGTCGATAAAGGCCGACTCGATCCCGAAAGCCGAGGTGTAGAAATAATAAAAGGTAATGATGAGCCACAGAGGCGTTATGACCGCGAAAAAGGCGGCGGTAAACCACAAGCGCCCGGACGGCGACGCCTTACCGCGAAGCGCCCAATAGCCGATAACCCACCACAGGAGCGCGGGCCAAAAAGCCATCTTTAAATGCTCCCAGACGCTTTCGTTCACGGGAAAAAAAGGAGCCAAAAACAAAGGTTTTCCCAAAAACGAAAAAGCAAAATGCATAAGAACGCCGATAAAGATGATAACCGGAACGCCGATAACGTGCCAGCGGGTCACGGCGTTTCGTAAATTTAATCTCTTCACAAATATTCACCCGATAATAGTATATGTGAAAAGAAAGATCGCTATACTTGATATATAAAATCCCGGCTCGCCGGGATTAGTGCCATTTATGCTTGAATAAAACGATCGCAGCGCCCAAGCCGCAGCCGACCAGCAACGCGATGGCGCTGTATAAGGATAGGTTGACCCCCGATTGGCGCTGGGGAGCGGTAAGCGGCCTAATGACCTCGCTAACTTTCACCTGGTTATGCTCGCCGATAATAACGTTGGCGTCGTCGATTAACTGTTCCAGGATGGCGACGGCAGCCGCGATATCCGCCTCGAGTTCGACGGCTTGCGCGGCCCGTTCTTCCTGATCAAACTCGTATTCGGAATCCTCGCCTTTGTAACGCTCAATCATTTTGTCGTAATAGGCGATTTCATTTTCCAACTCAATAATGATTTTTTGCTGGTTTAGGAGGTTGTCCATAAGTTTGTTGTAATAAGTGTCAAGCTCGATGATTTGCGCTGGGTCGGCCCCGGGCAAGATAATCGTCTGCTGGTTCCCGTCGTAATTTTCGATTATTTCCCTAAGGTTCGCCTCGTACGCCACCGCTTTCGAGAGCTCCGATTCCAGGCGGTTAATCTCGTGGGTATATTGGGAGATTAAATACTCCTCATTTTTCGCAAGATAATACGTGTCGATTCGCGACGAGATCTGCTTGAGCGTCGTCCCGCGAAGCAAATTACAGCGGATTAAGATATCGTTAAAACCAATCTTCAAATTATTGGAGACGAAATGCTCGTTTTCCTCCAGGCGAAGCGACGCCGCCGATTCGATCAATTCAGTCTGATGGATGAGAATCTGGTAGATATCCACGTATTCAAGTTCGGTAAAATCAAGGTTAATGATGTTGTTTACCTGCGTTTGATTAACGTATTTCTTATTGAAACGGACCCTAAACTGTTCCACCAGCTCGGTAAGCAAGGACTGCGCCTGGCTCACGCTAATTTTGAGCGCGCCGTTGTTAAGCGAAAGCCGATAATAAGTCGGGTAATAATCGTATTTCTTTCCATCCTTAATCGCCTTCTCGATCTGCGAGACGATATTGCTTGGGATGATCGGGGTGATGACGATGGCGTTGCGCAAGTCATTGCCGTTAATATTAGAAAGGTTAAGTTTTTCAACCGTTTCAAGCAGAATGTAGGAATCAATTAGATGCCTGTCATTAAAAGCGCTGCCGTCGGGATACTGCCCGTCGTCTATCCCTTCCCATTGCAAAGTTACGATCGTTGATACCTGCGACTTACCATTATCGTATATTTTTACGCCGATAAGCGTGGCTGTCAACACAATCGCGACCGTAAGGAGAATTATAAATTTCCCCTTCCATAAAACTTTAAACAACTCCTGCAAACTGATTTCTTTCTCCATAATGATTCTTCTGTCTCTCCTTCCGTGTTTGTTCGACGTTTATTCGTATTATATACGAAACAAGTTGTGTTTTTATTGTTTTTTCCCCAAATGACAGTTTGTTTTAGAAAGAAACTAAAACTAGTTATTGTTTTGCCTTGCGTATGCAAAAGCGAGTAATCCGGGCCGCCGCTTTCGGGTCGGCGCCGACGCGGTTGCCGGTTTCGTATCCCCGCCGATAACCACCTCGCAACCACGCGAATATTTTATCACATCAACGACTATTTTCCAACAACTTTTTACAAAAACCCCGTTTTTTTGAAAACGGGGCGGTTATTTACATTAGTCCGGTGACTTTTCCTTCCGGCGTGAGGTCGATGCGCAGGGCCATCGGGGATTTCGGGAGTCCCGGCATCGTCATGATGCTTCCGGTAAGGCAGACAATAAACCCGGCGCCGGCGGAAAGCCTGACTTCTTTGATATGAACGGTATGATTGTCGGGGACGCCGACGATTTTCGGGTTATCGGTAATCGAGTTCGGAGTCTTCGCCATGCAGATATAGAAATCGCGATACGGCGAGTCATCAAGCCGCCTTAAGTCGCGAAGCGCGTCGGGCGCGTATTCGACGGCGCTCGCGCCGTAGACGCGGTAACATATTTTCTCGATTTTCTCCAAGACCCCTTCGTCCCGTTTGTAAAGCGGCGCGTAGGAAGTTTCCGCGAGGTTTTCAAGCGCCTTTTCCGCCAGCTCCATCCCGCCGGCCGAGCCCTTGGAAAACACCTCGCTTTTGGCGAGCGGGACATTTGTTTCTTTCGCCCACGCTTCCATAAAGGCGATCTCCTCGGGCGAGTCGCTTCCAAACAAGTTAAGCGCCACGACCGCCGGCAAATTATACAAGGCGACGGTATCCAGGTGCCGCTTTAAGTTTTTCACGCCCCGGCGCAGGGCGTCGACGTTGCTTACCGAGAGTTCCTTCAAACTTTGGCCGCCGTGATATTTAAGCGCGCGGATCGTCGCCACTACCACAACGAGATTCGGGTTCAATCCCGCTTCCTGGCATTTGATGTCAAGGAACTTCTCGGCGCCGAGATCGGCGCCGAACCCAGCCTCGGTAATCACGTAATCGGCGAGTTTCAACGCCAGTTTGGTGCCGATAATCGAGTTACATCCGTGGGCGATATTGGCGAACGGACCGCCGTGAACGATCATCAAGTTATTCTCGAGCGTCTGCACTAAATTCGGCTTCAGCGCGTCCTTAAGCAGCACCATGAGAGAGCCCGCGACGCCCAAATCCCCAACAGTTACCGGCCGGCCGTCGCGGCGATGAGCGACGATCGTTCGGTCAAGCAACCTTCTTAAATCTTCATGATCACGCGCCAGGCATAAAATCGCCATGATCTCGCTTGCGACGGAGATATTGAAGCCGTCAAAGCGCGGCGTCTCCTTAGCCGACGAAAGTCCGACCTGGACGCGGCGCAGGGCGCGGTCGTTCAGGTCGAGACAGCGTTTCCAGCCGACGTTTTCGGGATCAATATCAAGCTCGTTCCCCTGGAAAATGTGGTTGTCAATAACGGCGCTGATAAGATTGTTCGCGGTAGTGACGGCGTGAATATCGCCGGTAAAATGAAGATTAAGCTCGACCATCGGGTTAACCTGGGCGTAACCGCCGCCGGCGGCGCCGCCCTTGATCCCGAAAACGGGTCCAAGCGACGGCTCGCGCAGCGCGCCGATACACTTCTTGCCCATCCGGCACAACGCGTCCACGAGACCGATCGTCGTCGTCGACTTTCCCTCGCCCGCGGGCGTCGGCGTGATAGCCGTGACGAGAATCAACTTCCCGTCTTTTTTCCCTGCGAGCCGGTTATAAACAGCAGGTTCCACCTTCGCGATATACTTCCCGTAACTGAAAAGCTCGTCGCCGCCAATGCCGAACTTGCGGGCGAGCGTCTCGATCGGTTCGAGTTTGGATCGGTTAATGATTTCGATATCGGATAACATCGTTTCACGGCATAACGGAAAGGCTAACGGCTCTCCGTTATGCCCGCTCCTTTCTTAAAATATTATAACCTCAATAGCATTATACTAAATCAGTTCGCTTTATACAATATTTTTTTATCCGGATGTTTTATTAAATGCCGGGAATATTTAAAAATTGAAAGACGCTTAAGTCTTCCCCAAAGCTCATTAATTAGCCAAACCGACCGGTATCCTATCTAAAGCGATTATCAAACAATGCTTTCTTCAAATCGCTCTATAATTCAATCTTCTTTTTCTTTATCGCGCCGGAAATAAGCAAACCAAAGAGCGCGATACTAAAAGAGAGTAAAATCATCGTTAGAAAAACAAAGAATGTATATTCGGACCTAATCAGGAATGCTATTATCGCTTTATTCATGTTAAAACCTCCTCTTAAAACTCTGGGTTAACTATACTCGCGGTCCCCGGCGAACTATGCGGTTCATTCTTCTTCGCTATGATTTCCGGTTATATTTATCTAGACTCGGGACGAGCCATAAAACTAGACCGTCCGCATTTCTTTTTACCGCAAAGGGAAAAATATCCTTTTTATTTCGGTCCGGAATTTTAACAGTTTTTTACCGCGTCAGGGAACGCGTCAAGGAAATCAAATGGTTGAGTTTATATTTAATTGATAGGATTACAAAAACTACTTTTTTAGGTTTGCTAAAAAAGTAGTTTTCAGATATCTAATATATTGATTTTTTCTAAACAACGCCCTGCGCCCTCATCGCCTCGTATATTTTCAAAAAACCGGCGACGCTCGCCCCGGCGAGAAGGTTTTCGGGTTTGCCGAGACGGATTGCGGCGTCGCGCGACCGGCGGAAAATATTTTTCATGATTTCTTTTAACTTGGCGTCGACTTCCTCGAAAGTCCAGGGCAGGAAGGTCGCGTTTTGCGTCATCTCAAGGCAGCTAACGGCGACGCCTCCGGCGTTGGCGGCCTTGCCGGGACCGAACAAGACGCCATGTTCAAGGAAGTACTCGATCGCTTCCGGCGTCGAAGGCATGTTGGCGCCCTCGCAGACCATTTTTACGCCTCCCGCAACGAGCGCTTTCGCGCTTTCCAAATCGAGCTCGTTTTGCGTCGCGCAGGGCAGGGCCACGTCGCAAGGCAAGCGAAAGATTGCCGAGGGCGGGGTGAGGAAACTGGCGCCGCCATCTTCCTTAAGATAAGCCTCGAGCGGCTCATTTTTCGCTTTCAGTTGTTGAACAATCCCGATATCAAGACCCGCGGGGGAATAAATCACGCCCCACAATTCGCTTAAAGCCACGACCTTGGCGCCGAGCTCGGCCGCCTTGCAGGCGGCGTGAAACCCGACCTGACCGAAACCCGACACGACGACGCGCTTGCCGGCAAGGCTTTCGCCGCGGAATTCCCTTAACATCTCCTCGGCGAAATAACAAAGCCCGTGCCCGGTCGCCTCCGGGCGACCGAGACTCCCGCCGTAACTTGCGCTTTTTCCCGTGAACGCTCCCTCGAAGCGGTTCACTAGTTTTTTATAATAACCGAAAAGATAACCGATCTCGCGCGGTCCGACGCCCAAATCGCCAGCCGGCACGTCGACGCCGTCGCCGATATGGCGGTAGAGTTCGGAAATAAAACTCTGACAAAAACGCATCACCTCGCCGTCGCTTTTGCCTTTGGGCGAGAAATCCGCGCCGCCCTTGGCGCCGCCCAAAGGCAGGCCGGTAAGGGCGTTTTTGAGGGTTTGTTCAAAAGCGAGAAATTTCGCAACCGACAAATTCATCGCCTCGTCAAAGCGCAGCCCGCCCTTATAGGGGCCGACGGCGCCGTTGTATTGGACGCGAAAGCCGCGGTTGACGCGAACGCGGCCGTTATCGTCAACCCAGGGAACCCGAAAGATAATCGTCCTTTCCGGCTCGAGTATTCTCTCGAGCGCGCCGCTTGTCTCGATTTGTGGCATCGCGGGAAGGAGAGAATCGACCGATTGCAAAAATATCCGGACGACCTGAAGAAACTCGGGCTCGTTCGGGTTTTTACCGACGCATTCTTTATATAGTTTATTTAAATAATCGCTTGCAAACATGCTATCACCTTATTCCGTTATTTTCTTATTTTATCACACTAAAGCAAGCAATTACAAGAAATTTTTTCTCATAACGCGGAAATCGTAGCGATTTTTACATAAAACATAAAAAAAACACTGCGTAGGCAGTGATTATAAGTAAAAACGCGTCGCTATAGCACGCCCGAATTAATCGCCCATAACCCGAAGGTATAATAAGCCAAGAAAAGCAGCCACAACAAATAGGGAATAAAAAGATATCCGCTCGTTTTATTGACACCTGAGAGACGCCGGTAAGTAGCGTAAGCCAAAACCAAGAGCGCGAGCGTCCACAGGAGGCCGGCAAGCAGCCATCTCAAGCCGAAAGTAACCGGGAACCAGAACAGGTTCAGGAGCAGCTGCCAAAAGTAATATTTAAAAACGCCCGATTTCGCGGGTTCGGAGCCCGTGACGCTTTGCTCGGCAAAGTACGCCGCGAGTCCGGTCAGAAGATACATAAAACTCCAAATGGCGATGAGGACAATCCGTGGCAGAGGCGGCGCCGGCTTGGAGAGGCCGTCGTAATAATCGCGGAAATCCGGCATCAGCATCATGATTATAAAAAAGAGCATCAAGGGCACCAAGAGATGAAAAGCCAAACTTTTGAAATTGATTCGGTTCATTGCGTTATCCTCCTAGTCCATTATATGAGGACCGGCAATAACTTATGTTTTATTTTTGAGTTCCGCGATTTTATCGAGCGATACCCGCAAGTTATTAATAAAAATCCTGTCGTTGCTCGTCAAAAGCAAAAGCAAATACGCGAGCGCCCCGACCGCGCCGAGCAAAAGAAGCCGGATTAGCGGGCGGGAAACAAAAAGCGCGATGACATGATCAAGCAAAAACAAAGGCAGGGAAAAAAGAAAATAAGTCGCGGTCTTAAACGTAACAGCGTCGATCTTCCGGTCGACCTTGCGGACAAAGACGCGCATCATTACGGCAACGATAAAAAAAGACGCCGCGAGCGTCGCGACCGCCGTCGCCGGCCGGAAATAGCCCGTGAAATAAAGAACGACGTTAGCCGTTAGGTTAAAAAGCCCGCCGGTCAGGTTGCAGGCGATAATCGCTTTCTCCCGCTCGTGAAGATATAAAGCGCACTCCCTTTCGATGTAGACGACCGAGTTAAGAAAAATCGCGAAAGTAAATATTTTTAACGGAACGACGCTTTCGTTATATTTGCCGGCCGCGTAGAGAGCGATGATGTCGCCCGCCCCTACGAAAATAAAAACCATTAACGGGATAAAGATCATATAAAACGAGCGAACGAGCTCGTTATGTAAAAGCAAATACCCGCGGCGGTCTTTATTGTTTAAAAGCGAACAAAGGCGAGCGACGGAAACGACGATAATCGAGATCACGACGTTATAGACTGAAGTCGCGATATAGTGAGGTATATTATAAACGGAAACGGCGTGATCGCTTATAAGAAGCCCGAGCATCAACTTGTCGGTCTGCGCGTATAAAAGCGAGATATTGGTGATCAGGAAAACCAGTAAAAGCGGCTTTAAGTGGCGCCTTAAACTTAAGCTCCTGAGGGTGATCTTGTTTTTTCGCGTAATATAGATAAAGCTTAATACGTTTTCGAGAACATAAGCCGCGGACACGGCGAGGCCGTAGGCGATTAAATTATCGCCGCGCACAAAAATAAAAACCGCCGCCACATACCCCGCCTTTACGAGAACCGACTTAAGCATGATAAAGCGGTAATTTTCCGTCGCCTCGTTCATCCATTCGACGTTCAGGGCGCTCCCGACGAATTGAAGCATCA
>Ga0208823_1001382_pt1 | contig 19363 bp, 13 predicted proteins | sample AD_UKC075_MetaG_FD_184440 | JGI IMG/M metagenome (GOLD analysis project Ga0208823, IMG submission 184440) | Active sludge microbial communities of municipal wastewater-treating anaerobic digesters from USA - AD_UKC075_MetaG (SPAdes) (version 2) | ecosystem: Engineered > Bioreactor > Anaerobic >... | reverse complement strand
TGATGGGGTGAATTGGTTGCAGGGGATTGAAGGGAGCTTGGGCGTATAGGGAGGGGATAAAACTAAATATGTTTGCTTAAAGCAGAATTCGAGAGCAGGGTGTTAATAACTTCCCCAATATCGTCTGCGGTAACATTTGGTGCCCCCTTTAAGGATAGATATTTCAAGGCATGTCCATATAGTAGTACCGTTCTATTCCCTTTAGAAAAACTCAGCTCTTTTGCGCCCATTTTAGAAGCGCATCATTTATAGCTGCAATGATTGTTTCTATGGGGTAAGTTTTATTTGGAGCGTTAAAGCCAGATTTCCTACAAACAAACACTAAATTGTAATGTATAGGCATTTTTGCGGCCTGAATCGAGAGAGGAACGTACATCTCTGCCTTTACCGGGATAACTTGTGTAATACGAAAATCTGCGTGTGTCGCAGTATACACAGAAACCCAACCGTCAACTCTTGAACGATGGTATGTGAATATCAAAGATCCGGATCTTTGAGTACCCTATTACTTTCCCTGAAAACATCACACATCTTTTTTTCGAACACAATTGGATCATCATCTTGCACTTCCCCTGACACTCGGATGGAAATCTCTCCGGATTTGTCAGTGCCGATATTGAGCTTCTGTGATCGAACAATGATATTGTCACCATGAGAGAAAGAGAGGACGTTTTTTGAGCACAAAAGAAGCAAGAAGAGTTTTCGTTATGGAAGAAGTAGTTGAAGGGAGGATAACAGTAAGAGAAGCAGCAGCATATTTGAACCTTAGCGAGCGACAGGTGAAAAGGTTAAAGAAAGAGATGAAAGAAAAAGGTGTTCTATCCTTAGTTCATTGAAACAGAGGCAAAACACCCAAACACGCCATATCTAAAGACATCAAAGATATGGTCGCTTTGCTAGCTGAAAATGAATACAAAGGCGCAAGTTGTCAGCACATGTCAGAATTGTTGGACAAGCAAAAATGGATACCTATATTGAGCAAGTCTGTAAGCAGGATACTTAAAGAGAGGGGTGTTGGGAACCCATACTCGCATAAGTTTTGTATTCCCAGGAAGAGTAGGACTAGAACTCCAAAGGAAGGGCTGCTGGTACCCTGCCCTTTTGATTGGCTTGAGAGCCGAGGGCCAAAACTTGAACTTCATGGGGCAATAGACGATGCTACAAGTACAGTTTTTGCCCTTTACTTCTACCCCAATGAGGACCTAAGAAGATACCTAGAGGTTTTGGAAAGAATGACTGCGGATTACGGGATTCCAAAAAAGACAAACTAACCATAGAAGAAGAACTGGCAGGAAAGCAAGTGGCGCTGACGCAACTTAAGAAGCAACGGGGACGGGGGTTTCTGCTTTAAAACTGCAAAAAGCACATCAAAAAGATATGCGAACAAATGGTGCCCATTCTCTTGCTGGTATGGTTATGGAAATGTAAAAGCATAAAAATATTCGAATATTTAAAATATCACCTGATATTAGCAAGGACCTACGCACTTAGTGTGGTAAGCTTATAGTACACAGGTAGATTCGCACATTGGCGAAATGCAAAGAGATACAGGATTAGAAACCATCGACGTTGACCGTGGGGGGCGATGGTCTTTTAGTTAAGGTCTGCCATCTATTAAGTAAATGTCTTCAGTATCGGTCCCATCTTCCCCCTCAAACATAGCCTTAATAAACTACATTTGCTGCCGCATAAATATTCTACTCTAAGACAATTCTAGACGTATCTAGTTGGGCGCTATATAAAATGCGGCTGCGGAATTGAGTTTTTCAAGAGGAAAGAGAGTGTGGTTACCAAGAGCGTTTTGAAAGGAGGTATGTAAAACTTACGACTTGCGCAGGCCAAGGCCTCAGTTGTTGCGTGTAGGAGGTTTAGATGGCTACCGCGGTAAGTGGAAAGGTGAAATCAAATCGGATTTGGAGGGATCGATGTGAGTAAACAGGGCAAGAGAAGTAGCGCGAAACTTGTGGCGTGGGCGGTTGCTTTATGCATGATTTTAGGCGTTTTAAGCCCTACGCTAATGTACGCCCAGGTTTCTGTGGGCACAGACATAGATGGTCACTGGGCCGAGGCGCAGATAGAGTGCTGGATCGAAAGAGGCATAGTTAAAGGATACGAGGATGGCACGTTCAAACCTGAAAACTCTATAAAGCGATGCGAATTTGCAGCCTTAATGAACAGGACTTTCGGGTTTGTGGAAAAGGCTGAGGTGAACTTCTCAGACATAGAAGGTACCGAGTGGTTCGTAGAAGATATAGCAAAAGCTGTGGCCGCAGGATACATGAAAGGCGATGCTGAGGGGACCTTCAGGCCAAATGATCCAATAGCCAGACAAGAGGCAGCTTTGGTTCTTGCAAGGATATATGAACTAGGGGATCAAGGCAAAAAACATCTTTTCAAGGACTTAGACGAGATTGCAAGTTGGAGCTTTTGGGCAGTCATGGCAGTAGTAGATGCAGGGCTTATGGAAGGATATCCTGACGGAACGTTTGGGCCCAAGAACCCCATAAAAAGATCTGAGACAGTGACAGTGCTAGATAGGCTCGTGGCTGAGATCTTCACCGAAAAAGGCGTATACGGTAAAGAAGATTCCACGACAACTATAGCTGGCAATGCTCACGTGTTGGCTGACGGAGTGGAGATCCAAAACACCAAGATAACAGGGGATCTGCTTATAGCTCAGAGCGTAGGTGATGGCACAGTAATTCTTGATAATGTTACGGTTGATGGAAACGTGAAAGTACAAGGCGGCGGCAAAGACAGCATTATCTTGAAAGATTCGAAGATAGGTAGTCTTGAGGTAGTTAAAAAAGACGTGAGAATCGTAATCACAGGCGGCACTGAAATTGCAGAAGTCTACGTAAAAGTTCCTTCTACCATAGCGCAAGAAGAAGTAGAAGGTGAAGGAATAGTAGTCCTCATAATCGAGGAGCTAACAGGCGAGGGCGTAGTAACCATAAGTGGCAATTTCGAAGAAGTGAGGATAACAGGCCAAGGAGCTAGTGTAGTCGTAATTGATGGGCAAGTTGAGAATCTATACATTGAAGCTCCTGGAGCAGTAGTAGAACTTGGCTCTGATGCTACGATAACCAACCTGGTCGTTAACGAACCGGCTGAAGTGACAGGAACAGGAAGCATAATTAACGCTACTATCAATGCGTCAGGTACTGTCATTGAACCGGAGCCTGAGAACGTAACAATTCCAGAAGGCGTTACTGTTTTAATAGCTGGAGAAGAAGTTGTTGGTGGAGGAGAGCCACCTTCAGAGCCGGTAGCACCGCCAGTTGGTCCGGTATTTGTGCCAATAAGTGGTATTAGTGTGGAAGGTGTAGCTGTTGTTGGAAATACACTTACAACTAAAGTAACACCAGAAAACGCCACAGTAACATATCAGTGGCAAAGAGCCGATGTAGATGATAATTATGTAGACATTGAAAATGCAACAAACAGGACATACAAATTAACTGAAGATGATATTGGGAAATGTATTAGAGTTGTGGTTACCGGAACAGGTAGTTATACGGGAACCAAGACAAGCACAGCTGTTGGACCTGTAACTGTAGTGGAACCGGATAAGTACACCGTAACCTTCGAGGTAACCCCTGAAGGTGCGACAGTAGTGGTTAAAGACAGCGAAAATAATGAAGTGACTGCAGAAGCAGACGGAACTTACAAACTGGTAGCTGGCGAATACAGCTACACCGTAAGTGCAGACGGTTATGTCACAAAGGAAGGCACATTTACCGTATCGGATAAAGACGAGACCGTAACCGTAGTTTTGGAAGAAGAAACAACAGAACCGACCACCACAGAGGTTGCATACACAGCAGAAGGTGACATCACAGAAATATCAAATGGTGTAACCTATGCTGATGGTAAGTTTACTGTACCAGAAGGCGTAACCGAGTTTACCTTCAAAGATGGCGACAAAGAAATGAAAGCCACCTATGCAGAGGGCAGCTGGAACTTTACCGAAGTAGCGACAGAACCGACCACCACAGAGGTTGCATACACAGCAGAAGGTGACATCACAGAAATATCAAATGGTGTAACCTATGCTGATGGTAAGTTTACTGTACCAGAAGGTGTAACCGAGTTTACCTTCAAAGATGGCGACAAAGAAATGAAAGCCACTTATGCAGACGTAGAGTGGAGCTTTACCGAGGTAGAAGAAGAAGTAGCTTCCACCTACAAGTTCAGCTACACCGTACCGGAGGAAATCATCGAAGGTGAAGAAGTAGCCATTGATGTCACCTTTGCTACCGATGTAAAAGGCGACTTTGGTTACGATAAAGTGCGGTTTAAGTTTGTGGCCACAAGCCCTGAAGGTGCAACCGTAATCTTTAAGGCAACCGATACGAACAATGTAGAGCACACATTTACCGATGAAGGCGTTTGGGGCCCAGAAACCGGATTTGCCCTTCCAGCCGAGTACACAGCGACAACTAACTGGAAAGTTACTTTTGATAAAGCTGGAGAATACACCATTACCTTTAAGCTGGTCGACATGGAAGACAATGAAGCTGTAATTGCGGAAGGTAGCGAAACGATTACAGTAAAGGCGAAGCCGGAAGAGCCAAGCATTCCGACCTTAACAGTAACAGGCCCTAGTGAAATTATTGGGGCGGCGGCAGAAAACTTTACGGTAACCTTTGCAGTTGATCATGACAAGGACTTAGAGTACCTTGAGATTGATCATAACTTAGGTGAGTATGGAAGCCTGCCTGAAGGTGTAGATGAACTGCCTGAGTTCAAGCTTTATCCGAACGCAGGTAATCCTTGGGCACCAGTTGGAATGGACGAATCGGAGGCTAGTAACAGGAAGAGCATAGCAGAAGGATGGGGGCTATCGGCAACGTATGTTGCTTCTTTGAAGACTTGGACATTAACATTCAGTGGAGACGCATTAATCCAGATAAGAGCTTTAACTGCACAGTATACTAATAATGAATTTAAGATTTACTCGTTAGTCAAAGACATAGATGGCAATCAGTCAGGCTCTATGTATGATGGTACCTATGTATCGACAGTTGTAACATTAGTATCACCACCAGTTATCAACACCACCCAGGGCAAAGGCTACGGCACCATCCAGGCAGCAATTACTGAAGCTAATGTAGGAGATGCCATTGTAGTTGCTGCAGGCACGTTTAGCGAAGAGCTTACCATCGCCAAATCACTCACCATACTTGGTGTAAATGCCGATAAAGACCCAAGGACGGAGGGGATTTGGACTGATGAATCGATTGTGACTGGTGGAATTAGGATTACTGGTGGAGATGTTACGCTTAAAGGCCTCACGATCAAGGACAAGGGTATTTTTGCTTTATCGAGCACTGGAAGCTTAACGGTGGTTAATAACAGGATTGAGAGCATTAGCAATGCTCATCAAGGCGCCGAAGATGGCTCTATAATTGCTCTTGATATCAATCCAGCCACAGGTCCGATTGTAATCCAGCAGAATGTTTTCTCAGACATTGGTCAAGAAAATAGCACCGGCACAGCTATTAGGATTATAGGAGTTGCAGATAGCATTACCATCGCCGATAATATCATAAAAGACGTAACCAAGAACGGCATTAACCTCTATAGAAATTGTCTTGCAAAGGAAAATGCAATATTAACGATTACAGGCAATGAAATTAATAACTGGGATTCGGACAAGGATAATAACAATATAGGCGGTCGTGCGATTAGAATTGATTTTGCCGGAGCACACACTACAGCAACAGCCGACATTACGGAAAACAAACTCATACCGCCTGTATATGGTTCAGATGAAAAACCAGTTGATCCCGAATATGTCAAGCTTACCGCTGTAGACATTAAGGTTTACTTATTCAAAAACTACTGGGGCAGCCCGAAGCCGAATTTCGAGACCATATTATTAGTTGCAGGAGATAAAGCATCTGAGTGTGCTTATGTTCCATATTATACGGATGCAGATATGACGATATTGGGACCACCAGTTATCAACACCACCCAGGGCAAGGGTTACGACACCATTCAAGCAGCAGTCACTGCAGCTGCTGAAGGAGACACCATTGTAATTGCTGCAGGCACGTTTACTGAAGCTATAACTATAACTGATAAAAGCCTGACCATTCAAGGTACAGAGGGAACAGTACTAACGGGCGGCATTCTTGCAAAAGATACAACTGCCGGGAAAAGCCTGACAGTATCGAATATTACTTTTAAGACTAGGAACCTTGAAGTTGACGGCTATGATACTGTGAATATTACTAACAACACTTTCAGCGATATCACTACGTTTAGAAAGTTAGACGGTGTGATCGCCGCCGATGCTATTTACGTGTACGGTTCGAATACGGGAACTGTTACCATTAAAGGCAACACAATCAGTGGCGTTCGAGATAATACAAACTATTGTGGCGATGGTATCGGCATCACGATACACGACTATGATAATATCACAATTGATGGTAATACAATCAGCGACACATGGCATAACTCAATTAATCTTTATAGAGGTATTGCTGGTGAGGTGAAGATAACAAGTAATACTTTCAGTAACTGGGATTCAAATCAAGATAAAGCTGATGACACAACGATTGCAACAGGCTGTGAAGGTGGTCGCGCTTTAAGACTTGCGCTGGATAGCGCTGCAACACTCATGGTTACAGGAAATACTTTTACGCCAAATGATAATACATCACCAGTTGACCCTGACTATGTCAAGATTACAGGCTACGGTAGTGCTGTAGATGCTCTCATAACGAGTTTAGTAAACAGTAACACTTGGCCGACTGATGTTGATTATTCAAAAGCCATACTTGTGAATGAAACACATGGACCAACAAGCACTACCGAGCCCGATGAAGGCGAAAACAGTGAACCGGTAAATGGAGAAAACGGAGCACATGAACCAAATGGTGATAGCGAAGGGACAACTGATGAAAACGGGGACCAGCTTGCTGAAGAGCAATCTAATTCAGAAGAAACAAATTCAAGCGATGAGATGACTTTTGACGGAGCAGTTGAAAACGAAACGAATGAGGAAGACACAGAAGAAACTGAAGAACTTGTTAGTGAACCAGAGGGTGAATATGAAGAAACAGCGTAGAGCAATTATTTCCTTCCCCAGCTGACCTAACCCGCCAGTAACCGAAGGAAAGAAACTAAGAAACCCCGTGGGAAAGCAAGCAATTAAGCTCTCTCACGGGGCTGTTAATATAAAGAAAGGATGAATTGTAATGTCGAAGATTAAGGTTGCGGATTTTTACTATGGTGCGGCATTGTCTGTGTTATTTAATAATAGCAATAGCAAGATTACTGCCGCGTTAATTGAGAGTGACGATAACCGTCAGTTGTATGGCCTGATGACTGATAAGAATGAATGTCGTCTATTCATCAAGTATCGGTCTGCTAAAACAGATACGAAAACAGAAGATTATTATAGTTGGCTATTCAACCTAACCGAGAGGGATAAAAGTGAAATTCAAGCCCTCATAGATGAAGGTCATAACCTAGTAATGGCACTTGTTTGCGGAGTAGCAGGGCTTTCCGATAGTGAGCTTGCTCTGATTGATAAAGAGCAGGTAAAAGAATTGATTAGCATGGGGAAAGATTCCATAACAATTAGCCGCAGAAAAGGTGAACATGCCTATCGTATTTCGATCGGGGGCGGCAGGGAAAACGCCATGCAGGTTACCGCCAACCGTTTCGAGGAGTTGTTTTAAAAGGTACACACAAAAACGCTCCCTAGCAACACAAGGGAACGCTTCTAGCCAATAATGGCAATGTTATGGTGGAAGGTAAAGAAAAATCTATGCAGGTCTGGCTCAAGGAAGTATTTGGCTGGTCCAGTGTACAAACCTATGTTTTTGCGGTTCACGAGGAAAGTGGAAAAACGTTATCTCAAATACGTGAGGAGTATATGGAACAAGAGAAATTTATAGTTGGATAGACGCACATGGAAGGAGGTAAATTATTTTGGCCTTGTATGACAAACCTGTCAAACTCCTTTTTCGGGACATGGTAGAGGATTTAGATATCCAAAAGGATGAAGTTATTGAAAGAGACATAATATATTCCTGGTTCAAAACAAACTATCCGCTTGTAAAGTCTGGTACAATATCTGCTCACATGATTAAACTGTCGATTAATGCCCCTAGTCGGATACATTATAATGTTGATCCTAACGGCAATGACGATCTTCTATTTCAAATTGACAGTAAAAAGTTTAGGCTTTATGATCCATCTTCTGATCCGGATCCTATTTATTTCCGGCCAAAAGAAAAAGAAGCAGAAACAAATGGACATGATGAAAAAGAAGAATACGACAGTGAGTTTGCCTACGAAAGGGACCTTCAGAATTTCTTAGCAAAAAACCTCCATCTTATTGAACCGGGTTTATCCTTATATTTTGAAGAGGAGATCAGCGGCATTGAATTTCCGGTGGGAAACCGTTTTATTGATATTTTGGCGGTTGATGATAAGAACAATTATGTAGTTATAGAACTTAAAGTATCCCGTGGTTACGATAGGGTTGTAGGTCAAATACTACGTTACATGGCATGGATTAAACAAAACCATGCAGAAAAAGGCCAAAAGGTAAGGGGGATAATAGTGGCACGGGAAATTTCGGATGATCTTCAATTGGCCTGTTCTGAAATAAATAATGTTGAGTTATACGAATATAATCTATCGATTACATTAAAGAACATCGAATTGCCTAAAAACGATACATAAGTGGTTATAATTTTGTGATAAGTGGTGTAATCATAACGGAAGCCCTTTTGCCCCTCAGCACGGAATATATGATACGAACCAGTTGGATGACACAAGTGACACAAGGGGACGGTTCTTTTGTGCAGTTTCTAAGCCCGCACCAGGAATAAAATGCAACCCGCTCCGTAGGAAAGCAAGCAATTAAGCTCTCTCACGGGGCTTTTCTATCCTCTGACAAATCCATAAAGAGCGATCCTTTTTCCATCCGTCTTGCAGTATCATAGCAGGAAAACGAACGTTCGACCTAGAAACGTACGCATGTAGTCGTCCATGTGACGGGAATTAGAAGGACGGTGACAATTATGGAAACGTTTGATTCAACCAAAACACGCCTATTCGAAATACTCAAAGACGTAGACGCTGGGAAAATCCAGTTACCTGACTTTCAAAGGGGATGGATCTGGGATGACAACCGTATCAAAGGCATCCTTGCCAGCGTAGCCAAGTCTTTTCCAATAGGCGCAATTATGCTCCTTGAAGCCGGAAATGAAAACATAAGATTTAAGACAAAACCTGTAGAAGGAGTAAAACTGAGCAATAATGTAAAACCTGACTTACTTATTCTTGACGGTCAGCAACGTATTACTTCTCTCTACCAGGCCATTGTGACAAACGAAGTTGTGACAACTAGAGATGATAAAAAACAAGTGATCAAGCGATGGTATTACATTGATATGCAAAAGGCTATGGATGACAATTACGACCTTGAAGAGGCCATAATATCAATTGGCGAGAAAAAGAAGATCACTGAGGATTTCGGCCGACGCATTGTACTTGATCTATCCGAGAAAGAATTTGAATTTGAGAACCTTATGTATCCCGTATGCATGATAGACGAATACAGTACTTGGAGACGGGAGTTTAACGAGTATTGGCAGTACGATCGAGAGAAATCCATGTTCTGGGACAAGTTTGAAACTACCATCATAAATAGCTTCGACAAGTACATGGTACCAGTAATCACCATGAAAAAAGAGAACCCCAAGGAGGCAGTTTGCCAGGTCTTTGAGAAGGTTAACACAGGTGGTGTACCTTTGACGGTATTTGAATTACTGACCGCCACTTTTGCCGCAGATGACTTTGACTTAAAAACCGACTGGCATAAGATAAGAGAAAAGTTTTCTCCTTATAAAGTAATCTCAGACGTCAGCAATACAGATGTAATACAAGCTGTTACCCTGCTCTCCACCTACAGCAATAGATTAGCTCGAGCAAACGAGAGCACCTCAGGCGAAGACTTGCCGGCAATTAGCTGCAAGAGAAAAGATATGTTGAATCTATCCCTCGAAGATTATCGGAAATATAGAGATCCAATCGTGAATGGTTTTGTCAAAGCTTCTAAAATACTTTCTGAAAACCACATCTATACTTCACGGGATCTGCCGTATAGCACGCAGTTGATACCCATGTCGGCAATTTTGGCCGTTTTGGGTGATAAGATTGATAACATAGGGCACAAGAGGAAGTTGATGCGTTGGTTCTGGTGTGGGGTGTTTGGCGAGCTTTACGGTTCTTCAAATGAAACCCGTTATGCTCTTGATTTACCTCAGGTAGTCAACTGGATCGAAAATGATAGCGAGACTCCCAAGACCGTTTACGATGCCAATTTTTCTCCATCCAGACTCCACACTTTAAGAACTAGGAACAGCGCTGCTTACAAAGGAATTTATGCTTTGCTTATGTCCGCCGGGGCTATGGATTGGCTTTCAGCTACGAATATTGACATCAGTACTTACTTTGCTGAGGCAATTGACATCCATCACATTTTCCCCATAGCGTGGTGTGAGAAAAAAGGCATTAGCAAAAGCGATTATAACTGCATAGTCAACAAAACTCCTCTATCGAGTCGCACTAACCGCATAGTAGGTGGTGATCCTCCCAGTAGGTATTTGGCAAGACTACAAACACACGCAAGAGTAGACGATGAGGAGTTTCAGAACATGCTGAAATCTCATGCTCTCTCTCCAGAATTGCTATATGCTGATGATTTTGACAGTTTCTTCGAGGATCGCAAAGAAAGGCTACTTGTAATGATTGAAAACGCTATGCAAAAAACCATTCCAAGAGAAGGAGTCGAACTTGAAGAGGGAGTGTATCTGGACGAAGATATAGAAGACCAACCATACTACTATTCAATCCCAGCCCAAAACGCTTCTCGCGACTAATCTAGCAAAAGCATCAGGGACGGTTCTTTCTGCTTCACAATCCTCGAGAATTTTGAAGCAGAAGGGACGGTCCTTTTTGCTTCAAAACCTCCAAAAAGATTTCGAACAACACAGGCGAACAAACGTCACCGACTCTGTGTGTCGGTACCCCAGTAGTACAATCTCATCGAAACTTGATGTGATGTATAACATCACTCATCTCAGATTATATGCAGCTTGATTCGAAGCATATAAACCACGTAGAGCCACAACAACTTTCTAAGCTAGGACAAAAACTCAACGCACAACTGATCTGACTTGTGCTACAATACTGCTAATGCCACAACAACTTTCTAAGCTAGGACAAAAACTCAACCAACGACGATGAATAGATGATCGTCTAACGCTGAGGAGAAAGAAGGCAGAGATCTGCCGTCACCTTATCTGAGTTCGAACACGGACAGACAAATGCATAAGGCATCGGCACATAAAAAGGAGGTAATCATATGAAAAAGTTTCTTTCGGTTCTACTGGTGGTCTTGATCTCCATAAGTTTAGCAGCATGCGGAGGATCTCCTGATACAGGTGACCAGGTGACTCCTACAGGCTCCAGCACCCAATCGGAACCTGCGGGTGCCAGCGCCTCAAAGACCGGCAAAAAAGTGTCAATAGAAGAAAAAGTCATATTCGACCAAAACGATTTCAAGGTTACTGCGACGTCGCTGGATCCAACCGGCTCCATATTTGGGCCCACTTTAGACGTTCTTATAGAGAATAACTCTTCAAAAAGTGTAACGGTCCAAGCTCGGAATTCCGCTGTCAACGGTGTAATGATTGATACTATATTTTCGTGCGACGTTGCTCCCGGGAAAAAGGCCAATGATGGAATAACATTTTCGTCTTCAGAACTAAAGCGTGCGGGGATCGAAACAATAAAAGAGATCCAGTTTCAGTTACACATTTTTGATGCTGACTTATGGAACACCATTGTCGATTCCGATCCTATCGTCATAACGACAAATGCTGACCCCTCATTTGTCCAAGAGTATGATGACGATGGTGTTTTACTCCTCGACAAGCAGGGGTTCAAGATTGTTGCTCAAGGACTTGATATGAGTGGCAGCATATTTGGAGCTGGACTCTTAGTCTATGTAGAAAACAATAGCGACAATGACGTGACGATTCAGGCTAGAGACGCGTCGGTAAACGGATTCATGGTCGAGACGATCTTTTCTTGCGACATTTTGGCGGGGAAAAAAGCGTTCGATTCCATAATTTTTGCTAAAAGCGATCTAGAAAAGAACAACATCAAAGAAATCAGCGAGATCGAGCTCAGATTCCATATTTTCGATGCCAAGTCATGGGACACGATTTTAGATTCTGAATCGGTCACGGTAACTTTTGAATGAAAGAATAGGGAAGAATATAGAGTCTTTCTCCAGTCAAGAGGAGATCATGGGTTTGGTTCTTCAGTTTCTTGAGAGTCGCTATAATGCAGGGTTGCATTACCCTCAAACATAAGGAGGTGCAAGAATTGAGAAAAGCAGGAGGCATAGTCAGTCTTATAGGATCTATCCTAGCGGTGTTCGCTGCGGTAGGCACTTTGTTCATCGGAGGGTGCGGGAGCGCACTAGAAGCGGAAGGCGCCAGCACTGTCATAGGGTTAGGATGGGTAGGTTTGATCCTTTCCTTTGCATTGATAGTTTTTTCGGTCATGATGATTTCGAGTCCATCCACATCCAGGGCAATTTGGATAATCGTTTTATCTATCGCGGCAGCCATTTTTGGCGGGACGTTTGTCGCAATATGCATGATTCTTTCCTTGGTAGGCGGCATCTTGGCATATGTAGGAAGTAAGCAAGAGCTGCAAACAAATTGAAGCAGCGGGGACGGTACTTTTTGCTTCGCTGACAACTTCAAAAGCATGATTACGGATCGCATGACGGGTCCGCGCCAATCTGGAGGATACTAGTCTTTTTCTGACAGCAATAACAAATGGTTGGGATTCATAAGGATACGGAGAAAGGGCAACAGTTGAGAAGCGCAGGTAGTAGGGTTAGCTTTGCAGGTCCCATTGTGTCAGCATTCGCAGAGCTGACTGCTTTCCCCGCTTAGAGTCTCCGGACGGTTCATAGAGCAAAATGTGCCGGGAGCGTCATAGTGTTATGATGGGCAGGCCTTAGCCTGCCTTTTCTACTCAATCTCATTGAAAGAAAGCAGAAAGGAATATTGTGGGGTTGATGACGAAATCATACGCGGGCTGCCCATCCCAATCCGCAGCCGTGTCCGTTTTTGAGCAAAGGTTGCAGATGACGAGAAAGAAGGCATTAGTCCTAGACCATCTTCTGCGTCTTACCACCTTAAGAAACGGTCATGCGCCTATGAGGCATGATTTTATTTATGATAGGAGGAGCATTGTTATGAGAAGGTCTGACAGAGAAATAACGGACTATGATGACATCCTAGAGCTAGTGAAACGGTGCGATGTATGCAGGGTGGCTATGTTTGATGAACAGTATCCATACATAGTACCCATGAATTTCGGCTACAAGGTAGAAGACAACGGTGCTATGATCATATACTTTCACGGAGCGAAACAAGGAAAGAAACATGACCTTCTTTCCAAGAACAACCACGTTGGTTTTGAAATGGATATATCAAAACCATACGAGAAGGGCACCATCACCATGCAATATGAAAGCTTGGTAGGATTCGGTGACATGGAAGTAATAGACGAAGAATCCGAAAGGATCGAAGCACATCTCGCCATCTTGAGGCACTACAACGATGACGACATTCAAGTATCAGCCGAGATGATGCGAAACACCTGTATGCTCAAACTCAACGTGAGGCACATTACCGGCAAAAGAAACTTGAAGTGAAGCAGCGGGGACGGTTCTTTTTGCTTCACCAAAACATTCAACCTTGGGCAATCATGCATTTCGCAGGCGCGACCTGCTATTGCTACTGCAATCTCGGAAGTTCAATCACATCGGTAGTTCAATCACAGATGAAGATTCTGAACTCCCCTCACTTATTATCCGTATGTAACAAAAATAGGTTGCCGCTTCCAAACAAGGGCTAATTCGGTCCCGGTAGCCAGCCCCCCCACATAAACCCATACACCAATCGTTTATGTAAATACAAAACGCTACGGCCATAAGCCGAGCACTGAAGCTTTGACGCTCACGAAAGAGGAGCAATTGACCCGATGACGAACTTAAACAGATAATGAGACAATTCGATAAAGGGGGAACTGAAAAGGAGGAACTGAGAGTTCGAAAGTTCATCACCGTCTGCGCCCGCATGGCAACAGACTTGTGCCTTTTGCGGTAAGTCTGCCGCCTTTCCTTTAAAGGTAAAGGAGGTATCACTAGATGCCTTTAGCTCCAGATTCAAATGCTGAACTACATATTGAACCGTCTCAGAGAGAAATCAAACAAACCATTTTCTCCTTGGTCTGGCCTGTAACAACCGAGAACGTGCTTCAATTTCTCATCGGATTCGTAAACACAGCCATGGTCGGACGCCTAGGAGCAGCTGCAATATTGGCAGTAGGCCTGTCGGGTAGGATAGGTATGTTCGTTTGGATAATATTCAGCGCCATTGGTACAGGCACGACCGTGCTCATTGCACGTGCTTTTGGAGCTGGAGATAACGACCGCGTCAGAGATATCGCCCATCAGGGACTCATAACTGCAGCCGCGCTCATGGGATTGGTTGCCGCCATAGTCTTCGTCTTTGCCCCCAACTTCATGACGTTACTAGGTGCTACACCTGAATCCATGGCTATGGGCGTCACATACCTGAGGATTTTGGCCTTTAGCATACCCTTTCAAGCCATCTTCATGGTTATAAGTGCGATTATGAGAGGGATGGGCGACACCAGAACACCCATGCAAGTCGCTCTTGTCATAAACCTGGTCAACGTAGCGGCAAACTCACTTCTGATCTTTGGAAACCTCGGTTTCCCTGCCTTGGGCTTCAAGGGACCCGCTGTATCTACCATACTTGCTCAGGCCACAGGAGCTTTCCTCGCTGGATGGTTTCTGTTCAGACGGCGATCGTCTGTGGATTTTGGATTTGAGCGCGGCATTTCCATCCATATGCCGCTTGTTCGAAGAATACTAGGCATTGGTGTTCCGGCATCCGCCGAAATGTTCTTTTGGCAGATAGCGAGCGTATTGCTTTTCCGCTTAGTAAATAACTTTGGGACTGTAGCCGGCGCTGCCTATCAGCTAGGGCTTCAAGCAGAAGGGATTTCATACATGCCAGCCGCTGGGTTTGGCATTGCCGCCACTACGCTTGTTGGACGATCTCTGGGTGCCGGCGACCCACACTTGGCTGAACGCTATGTTCGGCAGATGGTCAGATGGAGCGTTGCCCTTACTGCGTGCACCACTGCAATCTTGGTGTTTTGCCCGCGACTCCTCATGAGCATGTTGACTAACGACCGGGAGGTCATAGAACTGGGAGCTCAGTATCTGCTCATTATGGGCTTATCTCAAATCCCTCAGCAGATTACAGGTACCTTAGGTGGAAGTCTCAGGGGAGCGGGCGACACCTTGACCCCTATGGTCGCCGCTGCATTAGGTATCTGGGGCTGCCGAATTCCCTTGGGATATCTTCTGAGCCAGCACTTCGGCTTACCTGGAATATGGTGGGCCATCGACATCGACCAATTCGTTCGTTTGGGTGTGGTTGCTTGGCGATACCGTTGTGGAACCTGGAAGACGCAGTTGGGCGAAGAACCTGAGATCGCTCAGCCCGAAAACAGTTGATTAAGAAATCTTTGGACAGCCGACTTTGTAGATGCCACCGCGCTCAGAGCCTGAATCTGCGTTTTGCGCATACCTTCTATACAGGGGATTTCATGAGATCAGTCCAATAGACGAGAGGGATTTTGCAAAAAGACCGAGAACCTAGAGTCGAGAGCGAACTCTAAGACAAATAAGATGCTGGTAGACGTGGTTTTTGTAGTATCTGATATCAGACTTTACGAGCCAGCCGTGCGCGCACAAGAAGCGATGTCATTTTTGAGTGGGCTCTCGTATAGGAGCGTATAGGAGATGGATGACCTAGTGAAAAACGCGCTTGGTATCATGACTCTCTTGCTAGTGCCGGGCATAGGCAGAAAAACGGTAAGTAAAATGCTTAATCAAATTTCTTCCCTACCCGAGGACCCTTTGGAACTCCACTTACTAGCTGTTAATGCGCTTTCGGGGTCTTCGCGTTACGAGTGCCCATCCGAGGAAGAGGTTTGTTTTTTGTATGAAAGAGCTCAGAAGACTCTATCTCAGGCGCTATCTCAAGACATTCACGTACTTACACCTCTTGACCCCCAGTTTCCCACATTGCTCAAAGGGATCTCAGATCCACCAGTTATCCTTTACGCGAAAGGGAACCTGACGATTCTTGATAAGTGCTGTGTAGCGGTTGTTGGTAGGCGCAAACCCAGCCAATATGGGTTGGATATGGCCAAACACATAGGCGGTTTCTTGGCGCACGAAGGCATAGTCGTCGTAAGTGGCTTGGCCGTAGGATGTGATCAAGCCGCACACGAGGGATGCTTGGAGAACAACGGCGAGACAGTTGCTGTCTTGGCACATGGACTTGACAAGGTGTATCCCGCACAAAACCTACATCTGGCAGGGGAAATAGTAGATAAAGGCGGATGTTTGATAAGCGAGTATCCTCCGGGTACAAAGCCGTTAGCCGGTTTTTTCGTGGAGAGGGACAGGCTCCAATCAGGGCTGTCTTCCGGGGTAATTGTGATTGAAGCAGAGGCAGAAGATGGGACCATGCATACAGCCAGATTCGCGGTTGAGCAAAGACGTCTATTAGGATGTTTGAAGCCACCTACTAATGTGGCTGATATGCAGCCAAAGATGGCAACTGGTAATGAACTCCTCATCAGCGAGGGTAAGGCACTTCCTTTGACCAGCGATTCCGACTTGGCGAATATGCTTGGGATATCAAGGGAAAGATGGGAACAACTAAGCACGAGACCAAATAGTTCTCGAAAACCGCCCTGTCGGACAGAGGAATAGAACCGGCTTTTGCGGAATTTCCCATGTGAGACATGCATGGCCGGTCTCTAAGTCATTTATGTACATGGGTTTGAATACATTATACTACGTCGAATCGTTTGTTGTGCGGGGAAGAAGGTTTGAGGTCTAGGTTTTTCAGTTGGACAAGCTACCTGAGAGAAAGGAGGGATTCTTTAGTCGTTAGGTTCTACTTGGCTGGTGTTCAGACGCAAGATTCGGGTGCGCTTAAGAACGGTTTTTCACGCGATAAATCTAAAAAGAATGGAGCGTTAAGCCAATGGAAGATATTTCTACCATAAAGCGCCGCGTGTGCGATGAAATTGAAAAAAGGAAAGATAAGATCATAGAGATTGGCAACGATATATTTATGCATCCTGAACTAGGATATAAGGAGTATAGGACTAGCGAATTGGTGGGGAAAGTCTTTTCTGAAATGGGACTTGCATTTGAAGATGGGCTTGCAATCACTGGCAAGAAGGCAAAGATGCCAGGCCGAAGCAGCAAGATGAATGTTTGCATAATGGGCGAGTTAGATTCAGTACTATGTCCTGGGCACCCATATGCTGACCCTAAAACCGGAGCCGCTCATTCATGTGGACATAATGGACAAATTGCATCTATGTTAGGCGCAGGGATGGGACTATTCTACGCTGGAGCCATGGAGCACCTGGATGGCGACGTTACTCTAATGGCAGTACCTGCCGAGGAGTACGTTGAGATAGAATTTCGGAAGAAACTGATCGATGAAGGCAAGATCCGGTTTCTTGGCGGTAAGCAAGAAATGATAGCCATAGGAGCTATGGATGACATAGATGCTTCAATGTTGACGCATCTAGGCGTTTTTGAAGATGAGAACATACTTGCCTCACACGGCGGCACAAACAATGGGTTCATAGGCAAGTTTGTTAGGTATATTGGAAAAGAGGCGCATGCGGGAGGTGCCCCTGAAGAGGGTATCAACGCCCTGAAAGCGGCCACGCTTGGGCTACTTGGCATTGATATGCAGCGGGAGACTTTTCGTGAGAAGGACACCATTAGAATCCATCCGATAATTACAAAAGGGGGCGACCTTGTTAACATCGTCCCGGCTGATGTAAGGGTTGAGATGTATATACGAGGTTCAAATGTTCCCGCGATCATGGAGGCGGCTGTCAAGGTTGACCGCTCGCTTCAAGCCGGAGCCCTTGCTATCGGCGCACAGGTTGATATAAATACGTTGCCGGGATACTTGCCGTACAGGCCCGACGAGAAACTTGATGAGATCCATGGAAGGAACTTGGTGGAGCTGCTAGGGCAAGAGCACGTGAGGAAGACAGACGAGCATTCTACTGGTTCAAGTGACATAGGTGATATTGCTGCCATCATGCCTGCTATACAAGGCTATTCAGGCGGAGTACGCGGAATGGGTCATACTAAGGATTATGAGATCATAGATCCCTATGTTGCCTATGTAGTTCCTGCCAAGGCAATGGCGATGACGGTTATAGATTTGCTATACGATGGTGCTGCCAAAGGTTTGGAAATAAAGAAGCAGTTTAAGCCGGATTTTACAAGAGAATCTTATCTCAAGATGTGGGAGGAACTTCTCTAAGGGAAGATCAGGAGTCTGAGCGGTGGACGCTTAACCGCAAATGGTTGAGGGTCTATTCGTTTTTGCTCAGATTATGTGGTTGCTAAAGATAGGGAACGTTAGAAATAGGGAGCTAGATTCATAGTCCTTTCGGTTACTGCAGTCCGATTAGTTTCATCGTAGCCGGGGGGGGGTGAATCTGGCTCCTTTCTTTTCCCTTTCAACAGAAACATACACTTCGAAGTGTCCAACAAGCCGTGGAACCCTGTAGCAAATTTAACCAAAAAACTGCGTTTATATAATAACGCATATTTAAAAGTATAGGAGGGGCTTATTCATGCTCATGAAAGGGATATTTTAGATGTGGGTTTGAATGTGGAAGAAGGGAGATTAAAGTTCTTACCTACAACTGCTTGACAGACACGTTCAATGCCACTCAATTCACGCTTGTCTGATTAAATATGCGTTGCATATAATATTAATTGGGACTAAGGCGATGGGTATTGCGGGTAAAGGAGGCTTAGGATTTTGAGTTAGGGAAAGGATCTAGGTTAATGAAAGAAAGGAGAGAATTTAGTTGGAGAGACCCATAGATAGTCATTACAAGTTGCTAATTGATGGGAAATGGGTCGATGCTAAAGATGGCGCCACCTTTGAAACCTACTGCCCTGCCGACGGTACTTTACTTGCAACTTGCGCTCAGGCGTCACAAGAAGACGTAGACATGGCAGTACGAGCCGCGTGGAAGGCGTTCGAGACTTGGAAAGATGTCAGCCCTCAGGAAAGATCCTCTATCCTTCTAAAAATTGCAGATTTAATTGATGAAAATGCTGAAAAACTGGCCTTAATCG
>Ga0208823_1001378_pt1 | contig 19374 bp, 17 predicted proteins | sample AD_UKC075_MetaG_FD_184440 | JGI IMG/M metagenome (GOLD analysis project Ga0208823, IMG submission 184440) | Active sludge microbial communities of municipal wastewater-treating anaerobic digesters from USA - AD_UKC075_MetaG (SPAdes) (version 2) | ecosystem: Engineered > Bioreactor > Anaerobic >... | reverse complement strand
TGCAGCTGCCGGGGCTGGCGTCCGACCTGCTCACCAGCCAGAAGCTGACCGAAGAGACCTTCGCGATGTGGGACCTCATCCACGACCGGACGCACCTGCGTGGACGCATGCCCTTCGACCCGTTCATGATCAAGCAGCGGATGCCCTACTTCCTGTACACGCTCGAAGAGATGCGCTGCGACCTCGCCGCCTTCCGCGAGGCCGTGACGCTCGAGCGCACCATCGCCCGCAAGGCCGAGCCCACGGCGTCCGACCGCAAGCTGCAGGTGCACGCGAAGCTGGTCCAGTACTGCGTCCTGTTCGACCGCATCTTCCGGTTCTCGGTGACCGGGACGCGCGTCCGAAACTACGACGGCCTCGGCGGCCAGCTCCTGTTCAGCTGGCTGCATAAGCGGCGCGTCCTGACGTGGCTGGACGGCGTTCTGTCGTTCGACTGGGACGCCGTCCCGGACGCCGTCATCGCGCTCGGCGACGCGATCGAGGACCTGTACTGGCGCGGCCTCGACCGGCCGCGGGTGTCGCACTGGCTGGCCGCGTACGACCTGATCGCCGACACCGTCGAGCCGCATCCGGCGTCCGTGTGGCGCACCAACGAGCTGCCGCTGACGGGCACGCCCAAGCAGCTCACCGATCTGGTGATGGCCGACGAGTTCCCGCTGTCGATGTTCTACGAGGCGTTCGCGAAGAAGATGCGTCCGGTGATCGCGTCCACGGCCGGGATCACCGGCTCGGACGCCTGATGCGCGTCGTCATCGCCGGGGCTGGGTCGCCGCTGGGGGACGCGTCCGCCGCGGCCCTGTCGGCGGCCGGTCACGAGGTGATCGAGGTGCGACGTTCGGACTGCGACCTGACCGACTTCGCGGCCGTCCTGGCGCTGGCCCAGCGGTTGGGCGCGGTCGACGGGGTGTTGCACCTGGTCGGCGGCTGGCGCGGGGGTGGCGGTCTGGCGGGCCAGTCGGATGACGACTTCGACTGGCTCTGGACCCGTATCGTCGGGACGCTCCGCAACACCACGCGCGCGTTCCTGCCCGCCATCGCGGCGTCGCCGGCGGGGCGGTTCGCCATCGTCTCGGCCACGGGGCTGGCGCGACCGACGGCGTCCAATGCCAACTATCTCGCAGCGAAGGCGGCCGCGGAGACCTGGCTGCTGGCAACGGGGAATGCGCTCAAGGACGCCCCGGCGTCCGTGCACATCGAGCGCGTCATGGCGCTAGTCTCCGACGCCGACCGCGCGGCCAACCCCGATCGTGACTATTCCAAGTACACCGACGTCCGCGAGCTGGCCGCCCGCTTCGTCGGGTACTGGGCCCAGGCGTAACTCGGCTGCGAGGATGGGTGCGCTTTTGATCCGTCTGCCCACCAAAACCGCACCCATCTCGGGTGGAAAGGACTAGTCCGTGTCGCTGCATGACATCGCCCGGCGCGGGTTCGCGTCCGACAACTACTCCGGCGTCCACCCCGAAATCCTGGATGCCATCGCGGCGGCCAACGGCGGGCATCAGTCCGCGTACGGCAACGACGTCTACACCGCCCGGCTGCAGGAGGTCGTCAAGGGCCACTTCGGTCCGGACGCCGAGGCCTGGCCGATGTTCAACGGCACCGGCGCCAACGTGACGGCGCTGCAGTCGGTGCTCCCGCGCTGGGGGGCGGTCGTGTGCGCGAAGACCGCGCACATCAACGTCGACGAGGGCGGCGCGCCGGAGCGGGTCGGCGGGTTGAAGCTCTACACCGTCGAGACGCCGGACGGAAAGCTCACGCCCGAACTCATCGACCGCGAGGCCTGGGGCTTCGGCGACGAACACCGGGCCCAGCCGCTCGCGGTGTCGATCACGCAGTCGACCGAACTGGGCACGCTGTACACGCCCGCCGAGATCAAGGCGATCTGCGAGCACGCGCATTCGTTGGGGATGGTCGTCCACGTCGACGGGGCCCGACTGTCGAACGCTGCCGCCGCGCTGGGGGTCGGGTTCGCGGCGTTCACCACGGATGCCGGCGTCGACATCCTGTCGCTCGGGGGCACCAAGAACGGCGCGCTCGGCGCGGAGGCGATCGTGGTGCTGCGTCCGGGGGTGGCTCAAGGGCTGGCGTACGCGCGCAAGTACACGATGCAGCTGGCGTCCAAGATGCGCTTCGTCTCGGCGCAGCTGATCGCGCTCTACGAGGGTGATGTGTGGCTGCGCAACGCGTCCCACGCCAACGCGATGGCGGCGCGGCTGCGGTCGGCCCTCGAGGGCGTGCCCGGCGTCGAGTTCTCGCAGCCCACGCAGAGCAACGGGCTGTTCGTCCGGCTGCCCGCCGGCGTCGCGGACGCCGTCCGCGAGCACTACTTCTTCTACGACTGGGACGCCGCGACGCGCGAGGTCCGCTGGATGTGCACCTTCGATACGGACGCCGACGACATCGACGCGTTCGCGGGTCTGGTGAAGGACGCCTGCGCGGCGGCGTCCTGAGGGCAGCACGAGCGGACCTGCGGCGCGAGCTGGCCGCCGGTGGGCGTATGGACCCCGAACTCATTGGGGCTCCCGCGCGCGCCCACATGGCGACTGACTCGTCGGCGTCCCCACGGCCAACCTCGCCGGGATCAAGGTGGTCATTGGGCCCCAGTGGGGGCGCTGATCCCAGGGAAAGGCTTCTGGACGCTGCGCGTCGCGTCCCCTAGACCTTGATGCCAAGCCGGACGCGTCGGCGTCCAGAAACGACGAAGCCCGCCACCGAATCGGTGGCGGGCTCCGTGTCAGAGCGACGTCAGGAGATGCGCTCCTGGGTCGAATCGTTGAACACGTGGACGCGTCCGGGGGCCACGGCGAACCGGATGCGCGAGCCGCGGTGCATGCCGCCACGGGCGTGCGTGCGGGCCACGAGCTGCTGCGCGTTGAGGCGGTCGTCCTCGGAGAGGCCGGCCAGGGTGCCGTAGACGTTGCCGTCGGCGCCGAGCTCCTCGATGACGGAGACGTCGACCGGGATGCCGCGCTCGTCGTCGGCGAGCGACAGGTGCTCGGGGCGGATGCCGACCGTGGCGGTGTCGCCGGCCTTGGCCAGGACCTCACGGGCGACCGGCACGACGTAGTCGCCGACTTGGACGCCGCCGTCGACGACCCTGCCCTTGATCAGGTTCATGGCGGGGGAGCCGATGAAGCCGGCCACGAAGAGGTTCTTCGGCTTGTCGTACAGGTTCAGGGGGGCGTCCACCTGCTGGAGGATGCCGTCGCGCATGACCGCAACGCGGTCACCCATCGTCATGGCCTCGACCTGGTCGTGCGTGACGTAGACGGTCGTGACGCCGAGGCGCGACTGCAGCGCCGCGATCTGCGTGCGGGTGGCGACGCGGAGCTTGGCGTCCAGGTTCGACAGCGGCTCATCCATGAGGAAGACCTGGGGCGAACGGACGATGGCGCGGCCCATGGCGACGCGCTGACGCTGGCCACCGGACAGAGCCTTCGGCTTGCGGTTGAGGAACTCCTCAAGGCCCAGCAGCTTGGCGGCCTCGGCGACGCGCTGGTCGCGCTCGGCCTTGCCGACGCCGCCCATCTTGAGCGCGAAGCCCATGTTGTCGGCGACCGTCATGTGCGGGTACAGGGCGTAGTTCTGGAAGACCATGGCGATGTCGCGGTCCTTCGGCGGCAACGTCGTGACGTCGCGGTCGCCGATCAGGATCTGACCCGAGTTGACCTCTTCGAGGCCGGCCAGCATGCGCAGCGAGGTCGACTTGCCACAGCCCGAGGGGCCGACGAGCACCATGAACTCGCCGTCGCCGATGGCGAGGTTGAGCTTGTCAACTGAGGGATGGTCCGCGCCCGGGTAAACACGGGTGGCGTCCTTGAAGGTAACGGTGGCCATGCCACATTCCTTTCCACGGGCAGGTACGTGCCCGACGATCCGTAGTGGAAGATGCGGACGCCGTCGGCGTCCATCTCGCATCATGCCATGCCGGGCGGGACTGGCGGAAGCATGCCGCAGCAACGAGCTCTGCGGAGATCGTGGTGGATTTGCTCCCGACGTCGGGGGGTAAATCCACCACCATCGGCGTCGTCGACGTGGACAGTGAGGCCCAGGCCACGCCGGGTAGGCTCCTGCGACGTGGCAGCAGACGACGTCCGACCCGAGTCAACGCCGGCCGAGGCGTCGGCGGACGCGCTGGCGTCCGAGAAGGAGTGGTGGGACGACCCGGCCATGCCGTGGCGGCACAAGCCGTCGCGCGCCGACCTGATCTGCCTCGCTGCGATGGGCATCGTTGTCGTCTACGGGCTGGTGATGCTGCCGCTGCGTCCGGTGATGCTGGGGCTGGCGCCGCATCTGCTCGGCTCGCTCGGGTACCGCACCGGACTCATCATGACGGGCGCGCTCGCCGCCGTCGGCGATGGCGGCTGGCCGCTGGTCCTCCTCGCCGGGTCGTTGATGACGATCAAGTTCGGCTGGATCTATTGGTGGGCCGGCAAGCTGTGGGGCCGCGAGATCCTCGACGTCCTCGCGAAGGACCGCGGTCCCCGCACCCGCGCCTGGTACGACAAGGCCTGGTCCATCGCCCACCGCTTCGACGTGGTAGCGCTGGCGTTCACCTTTGTGCCGATCCCGCTGCCGGGGGCCGTGATCTACGCCGCCCTGGGCGCCGCGGGCACCTCGCTGCGCAAGTTCCTGGCCGTCAGCTTCTTCTGCTCGCTGGTCACGACGGCGGGGTACATGTACGCCGGCTACCTGATCGGCGAGCCCGCGGTCGAGCTGATGGACGTCTACGGCAAGTACCTCTGGTACGTCTCCATCGCGCTCATCGTCGGCATGATCGCCCTTGCCATCTGGCGATCGCGCCGCGCACCGGCCGCCTAGGGCTCGCGATTGTCAGTGGCCTGTTGACAGGTTGGGTTGATGGAACTCAATGTCAACGCCGTGTCCCTGTACACCGTCGACCTGGACGCCGCACGCCGGTTCTACTTGGAGGTGCTCGGACTCGAGGTCGTCCATGAGGAGCCGGGTGACGTGCTCGTCCTCAAGGCCGGATCCCTCTTCCTCAACCTCACCAAGGCGCGTCCCGGCCAGACCGACCCGGGCGAGATCGCGGGCCCGCAGTCGGCGTCCGGCTTCTCCTTCAACGTCTGGGTCGACGACGTGGACGCCGTGGCGGCCGAGCTCGTCGGCCGCGGAGGCGTCCTACTGACGCCCGTGCGGGACCGTCCGTGGGGCATGCGGAATTTCACGATCGCCGACCCGGCCGGGCATGTCTGGGAGTTCGGGCAGCGGCTGGTCGACTGAGGCGTCCCGGCAAGCGGGAGCAACCGTTGGCGCCCTGCGGCCACCGCCCCCGAAGATGGCGCCCATGACCACGCACACCATCGCCCTGTCGGGCGGCACGCACCTCCCCACGATCGCGCTCGGCACCTGGCCGATGGACGACGCCGAGGCGCGCCGCGTCGTACGGCAGGCCATCGAGCTCGGCTACCGGCACGTCGACACGGCCGAGAACTACGAGAACGAGACGGGCGTCGGGCGGGGGATCGCGGACTCGGGCATCGCGCGCGATCAGATCTTCGTCACGACCAAGTTCAACCGTCGCTGGCACGGTGACGCGGCGTCCGGGCTGGAGGCCAACCTCGGACGCCTCGGCCTGGACTTCGTCGACCTCGCGCTGATCCACTGGCCGAACCCGGACCAGGACCTCTACGTCGAGGCGTGGAAGACCCTCATCGAGCTGCGCGAGCAGGGTCTGGCGCGCGCCATCGGCACGTCGAACTTCAAGCCCGCCCACCTCGACCGGCTGATCGCCGAGACGGGCGTCACCCCTGAGCTGAACCAGATCGAGTGCCACCCTTACCTCGACCGGGCGTCCGAGCGCGCCTATCACGCGGCCCACGGCATCGTCACCGAGGCCTGGAGCCCGTTGGGTCGTGGCAACGGGCTGCTGGACGAGCCGCTCGTCTGTGACCTCGCGGCGTCCTACCGGGTCACGCCCGGCCAGGTCATCCTCGCCTGGGACGTCGCGTTGGGCATGGCGACCTGCCCCAAGTCGTCCGACCCCGGACGCCTCGCCGCGAACCTCGCGGCGGCCGACATCGAACTGTCGGACGCCGACGTCGCGGCCTTGTCCGCCCTGACGGCGTCCGGGATCGAGGCCGTGGACAGCGACGTCTTCGGGCACTGACGCCGAGGTCCCGATCGTCGGATGACGATCGGGACCTGCGGTGGGGGTGGGGCGGGCTAGACCTGTCGGAACTACTTCACTTCGCGCCGCACCAGCCGGACGCTTCCGGCGATCAGCGGCAGCACGACCCAGACGCCGATGGAGACGGCGACCTTGCCCCAATGGACGTCGTTCCAGGCGCCCTGGGCGATGGGGGCCATCGCCGACGAGGTGTTCAGCCAGCTCAGGGCGTCGGCGACCTTGGACCCGATCGCGGACACGGCCTGCAGCAGCATGGGCGTGACGAAGTAGACGACGATCGCGGCGGGGGTGTTCATCAGCAAGGCGCCGAACGCGAAGCCCTGCAGGGTGGCCAGCAGCGTGGCGGCGGCGGACCAGGCCAGCACCGCCGCGTCCAGGCGCCAGTCGACCCGCTGGTGCCCGATGCCGGACGCGACGCCCGCGACGGCGAGCGACAGCCCCGCGGCGACCACGCACGAAACCAGCGCCGCGGCGACGAGGGCGCACACTTTGGCGGCCAGCACGCGGAGCCGGCGGGGCTCCAGGGTGAAGGTGACGAGGGCGCCCTGCTGGGTCCATTCGCTGGCGGCCAGCATGATCGCCAGGACCGGCAGCAGCACGGTGAGCGACCCAATCGCGGTGTTGGCCAGCTCGGATGCCAGGAGAGGCTTGCCGGGCGCGAACTCGGCGGAGCCGTAGGCCAGCAGCGCAGTGGTCAGAGTGGCCAGGGCGAACGTGGCGATGAGGAGCCACCGTCCGGCGCGGGTGTCGACGAGCTTGCGGGCCTCGACGGCCACGAGGCGCCCGAGGGCGACGGTGGGCGCTGCGGAGGAGGCGTGGGCCGCGGTGCGGGGGGAGCTTCCGAAAGTGTCGGAGGGGGCGTGCAGGCTGTGATCGGCGGTGGTGGTCATGATGCGAGTCCTTCACGGGAGGTGGTGGCGGTGAGACGGAGGTAGGTGTCTTCGAGGCGTCCGGTGGAGCCGAGCACGTCGGCGGGGGAGCCGTCCGCGAGGATGCGGCCGGCGCCGATGATGATCAGCTGGTCGGCGACCTGCTCGACCTCGTGCAGCAGGTGCGAGCTCAGCAGCACGGTGCAGCCGCGGGAGGCGGCGTTGCGGAGCAGGTCGCGCATCCAGACGATGCCGGCAGGGTCGAGGCCGTTGGCGGGCTCGTCCAGGATGAGCACGGACGGGTCGCCGAGGAGGGCCATGGCGATCCCGAGGCGCTGCTTCATGCCGAGGGAGTAGGTGCCGACGCGCTTGCGCGCCTCCTTGTCGGTGAGGCCGACGAGGTCGAGCACCTCAGCGATGCGGGTGCGTCCGACGCCCTGGGCGAGGGCGGCGAGCGCGAGGTTCTCGCGGCCGCTGCGTCCGGGGTGCAGGGCGTCGGCGTCCAGCAAGGAACCGACGCGCGAGGCCGGGTTGGGCAGCTGTGCATAGGGGACGCCGAGAACGGTCGCGCCGCCGGACGTGGGCGGCGTGAGGCCGAGGATGGCCCGCAGCGTCGTGGACTTGCCGGCTCCGTTCGGGCCGAGGAAGCCGGCGACGGTGCCCGGCTTGACGGTGAAGGAGACGTCGTTGACGGCGTTGGTGTCGCCGTACCGCTTGGTGAGGTGGGTCACTGTGATCATGGCTTCACCCTGGTCGCGCCACCCGGACGCCCACAGCGGACCCCGGTCTCCGGCGTCCGTGACGTGCGGCCAGCCCCGGGTAGACCAAAGTCGCGTCCAGGCCGACTTGGGTCATCGGACGCCGACGCGTCCGTTCCCTAGGGTTGGGTGCATGAGTGCCCCGGCGTCCCTGCGACAAGGCCGCTCCGCGCCGCGGAGAAGTGGACCCGTGCGTCGAGATGTGGTCACGGGAGCGGCGGCGGCCCTCTTCGTGAGCTGCCCCGCGCCCGCAGCGGGGCCCAGGCACATCGAGGCGCGGGCATGAGCGCCAGGGCCACCTTGCGCGACATGTTCGAGCCCGCGTGTCTGCCCGCGCCCCCGCTCGACGGCTTGTCCACCACCTGGCGCTACGCCCTGGCCGGGTTCGGCTACCTGGGCTACCTCGGCACCATGATCGGGGTCAAGGCGTTTGAGGCCAGTGTTGGTGGGGCGTCCCCCTCGGGCGGCGCCTCGGCGCTCCCCTCGGCGGCGTCCACGACCGTGGCCACCACCCCGGACGGTGCCGGGGTGGTGACGGTCGATCCCGTGCTGTCGGAGATGCCCACGGGGCTCCTGGTCGTGGACGGTCTCATCGGTGCCGCGGCTTTGTGGGCGATCCGGTACCGACGCCGTTGGCCGTTCGGGCTGTTCATGGTGCTGACGACTGCTTCTGTGGTGTCGAACTCGCTGTGGGTCGTCATGGTCTGGTCGTTCATCTCGCTCTGTTCGCGACGCGACGTCAAGAAGATCGGCTGGGGGATCGCCTACACGATCGCGCTGAGCATCCTGGCGTCCCTCTTTCTGCCGTGGCAGCGTCGAAACTTCGAGTCGTTCGCGACCCTGGGTCCGTTCGGTTACGCGATGCCCTTCCTGTCGACCATGCTCATGATGGCCATCGTCGCCTTGCTCGGCATGTACTACGGCGTCCGCCAGGACCGGGCCGCCGGCGTCCAGGATCGTGCCGCGAATGCCGATCGGGATCGGGAACTGGCCGTCCTGGGTGAGCGCAACCGGATCGCCCGCGAGATGCACGACGTGCTCGCCCACCGCATCTCGCTGGTGTCGATGCACGCCGGCGCGCTGGCCTACCGGACGGACCTGCCGCCCGAGAAGACGCGCGAGATCGCCGGCATCATCCAGGAGAACGCGCACGCGTCCCTGACCGAGCTGCGCAGCGTCTTGTCGACGCTGCGCGACGGGCAACTGGACGCCGCCGGCTCGCCCGCCGCACCCCAGCCCAGCCTGGTCGACCTCCCCGGACTCATCGGCCAGGCCCGGTCGCTCGGCCAACGCGTCAACCTGGACGCGTCGATCGACCTGGCGACCGTGCCCGCCGTGACGGCGCGGCACGTCTTCAGGATGATCCAGGAGTGCCTCACCAACGCGCGCAAGCATGCGCCCTACGCGGTCACGGACGTCGTCTTGGCCGGCGAGCCTGGCGTCGGGCTCACGATCCGCGTCAGCAACCCGTTGGCGCCGAGTGGCGCCGGCCTTCCCGGGGCTGGCCTCGGGCTGATCGGCATCCGTGAACGGGCGGGCATGCTGGGCGGCCAGGTGAACGCGGGGGTCTATCAAGGTCGATTCGTCGTGGACGGCTGGGTGCCCTGGCCCGCCGCCACCGGTTAGGAAGGTCACTCCATGGACTCCTCGCAGATTCGCATCGTGATCGTCGATGACGACGCGCTGGTCCGGACGGGACTCGGCCTCATCCTCGGCGGCAGCCCTGACCTTGCGGTGGTGGGGGAGGCGGCTGACGGCGTCCAGGGCGTGGCGGTCGTCGCAGAGCTCAAGCCCGACGTCGTCCTGATGGACATCCGCATGCCGAACAAGGACGGACTGACCGCCACCGCCGACATTCTGGCCAAGCCGGACGCCCCCAAGATCATCGTGCTGACCACGTTCGACAGCGACGACATGGTGTTGAAGGCACTGCAGGCCGGGGCATCCGGGTTCCTACTGAAGGACACCCCGCCGGCCAAGATGGTCGACGCCATCCGGGCCGTGGACGCCGGCGAGACGACCCTGTCGCCCAGCGTGATCTCGCAGGTGGTGGCGGTTGCCACCCGCAGCGCGGGCGACGGGCGCGTCGAGCGCGCGCTGGCCGACCTGGCCGGACTGACCGAGCGCGAGCGCGAGGTCGCCGTGCTGATCGGTCAGGGCCTGGCCAACGCGGAGATCGGCAAGCAGTTGTTCATGTCGATCGCCACCGTCAAGTCGTACGTGACGCGCATCTTCTACAAGCTGGGCGTCGACAATCGCGTCCAGGTGGCGATGAAGGTTCACGACGCTGGCCTGGTCTGAGGCCGACGGCTGCCCCTTGCTGGCCACACATCACCTGCCACGTGGGGAACCGGCTGTTCGCGGAACGACCGCGTAGGTGTCAGTCGGACGCCCGGCTGAAGATGCCCACGACGAAGTCGGACGCGGGCGTGAACGGACGCAGGTCCCAGGTCGAGAAGGCCTCGTCGAGCGCCAAGCCGGAGGCCGCGGCGTCCGCGAAGAAGTCGTCGAAGGCGTAGCCGCGTCCGGCGCCGAAGCCGGCGACGAGGCGTCCGGTCGGCGCCAGCAGCGCGGCCAAGTTGGCCAGAATCGGACGCCGCGTGTCCGGATGGACGAAGCCCAAGACGTTGCCGGCGCACAGGATCGCGTCGTACGCCGTGGGGGCGGCGTCAGGCAGAGTAAACCGCGCGAGATCCCCGACGACATAGGTCGGGCCCGGGTCGTCCGCCTCGGCGGCTGCGATCAGCACGGGATCCAGGTCCACGCCCACCACACGATGACCGGCGCGGTGCAGGTAGCCGCAGTGGCGTCCGGGACCGCAGCCGGCGTCCAGGATCGCCGAGCCGCGCGGCACCATCGCGTCGATCAGGCGCGCCTCGCCGACGAGGTCGGCGCCTTGGTCGGCCATCGTCTTGAAGCGCTGCACGTACCGGGCCGAATGCCCCGGGTCGCGTTCGATCATGAGAGCCCACTGGCTCTTGGGAGAGTCCACGAGCCCCCGACAGGATTCGAACCCGCGACCCTCCGCTTACAAGGCGGAAGCTCTACCAACTGAGCTACAGGGGCTTGGCCGGATGGCCGTCGGCCGCCAACCTTACCCGTCGCCCCACCCGTCTGCGACGCCCAGCCGCGACCTCAGCGGACGCCGGGCGCGCCGACGAACACCTGCGCGTCTCCGGTCACGGACACGGTCGGGTTGTTCGCCGGGATCAGCACCGCCTGGCCGTGCTCCAACTCCAGATCTCGGACGCCGTCGCTCAGCTTGGCTCGTCCACGGGTGACGAGGGCGATGCGCAACCTGCCGTCTGCAGGCACGGAAGCGACCCGCTGGGGCTGAGACTCCAGTCGCCAGACCGCGAACTCGGCGAAGCCGGTGTCGTAGCGGTGTACGCCCGGGGCGTCCTCGACGCCGTCGTGAATGACGGGGGTGAGTTCGTCGAAGTCGACCAGGCGCACCAGTTCGTCGACGGCGATGTGCTTTTGGGTCAGACCGCCGCGCAGGACGTTGTCCGAGCTGGCCTGCACCTCGACGCCCGTGCCGAACAGGTGGGCATGCATGGTGCCCGGCGGGATGACGACGGCTTGACCGGGCGCCAAGCGGACCTGGTTCATCAGACAGGCCGCCATGATGCCGGGGTCGGCGGGGAAGTGGGAGTCCAGTTCGATCACGAGGCGGGCGAACTCGCCCAGCTCTCCTGGGGCATCGGCGTGCGCGACGGCCGCGACGAGCACGCGGTTGAGGATCTCGGCGCGATCGTCGACGAGGCTCAAAACGTCCAGGAAAACCTCTTCGGTGGCAGCCGAGCCCCGCCGGAACACGAGGGGGCCGATCACGGGGTCGACCACGTCACCCACGCCGAGTTCGGTGAACAGGTCCCAGGTGCGCTGGGGGTTGCGGAAGCCCATCAGCAGCGCGAACTCCGACAGCGCGACGAGAATTTCGGGCTTGCCCGATTGGTCCTTGTAGCAGCGCAACGGATCGTCCAGGGCCAGGCCCACGGCGTCCTCGCGGGCGTAGCCCTCGATCGCCTTCTCGGTGGGAGGATGGGCCTGCAGCGAGAGGGCGTGGCGGGCGGAGAGAAGCTTGATCAGGAACGGCATCCGGAAGTCGAACGCACCCGCGGCCTCGCCGAGCAGGGACGGGTCGGACGCGATCAGCTCATCGAGGCGGACGCCGTCGGCAGTCGCTGGCGCCGACGGGTGGGCGCCCAGCCAGTACTCGGCGTACGGGCGACCGTCCGCGGGGATGCCGAGGATCGCCGGAATGGCGTCTGTCGTACCCCAGGGGTAGTGCAGCGCCGTGCCGTGGATCTCCTGCATGGTGGGAGTCTGTCGCCTTCCGGTGGTCCTGCGCTGGGCCTCTACCTGCCACGTGTGCCGTGTGGGGCCAGCCTCAGCGCTCACCAGTTTGTCACCTGCCCCCGCGTCAGGGCCAAATGACAGAGGTGTCATTCGGATCTATGATGGCCGACATGCTGCAGTTGGCCGAGTCGCTTCCGACGCCGTCGGGCGACCTCTCCGAGCGCGACGCCGCCATCCTCGACTTCGAGGCGTCCTGGTGGTCGGCGCCCGGTCTGAAGGAGGCCGAGATCCGCGAGCGGTTCGACCTGTCGGCGCCGCGCTACTTTCAGATCCTCAACGGTCTCCTGGACGACCCGGCCGCGATGGCGTACGCCCCGCTGCTCGTGAAGCGCCTGCGCCGCCTGCGGTCGCAGCGCCAGGAGAGCCGCTCTGCGCGCCACCTGACCACGTCCGCCCTGGTCTGAGCGTTTTCGTCCGTCTTAGCTGGGCCCTGCCTCGCTTTCAACCGCGTCCTCGCGTCCGCTCTGGGCCGAGGTCAGTTCCTCACGTCCGGACGCCGTCGCTGCGGCCGGTGCAGGGCCGATTCCACGTAGGAGCCGCTGACGAGGCCCGCCTGCTTCTCGAACACGTTGCCGATCGCTGGATCGCGGAACCGCAGCCACGACCACGCGGCCGCCGCGCCGTAGAGCGGGAAGAACGCCAGCCCGAGCCGGTAGTACTGCCAGGCGTGCCGGCTCTCGTGGCCCAGCACCCCCGGTGAGGACGCCTCCAGCTCGTCGAACGTCCGGGCGGTCAGCACGACGTTGCCCACGGTGAACGCCCCCGCGATCGGGAACTTCAGCCTGTACCCCTCGGCGAGGATCAGCCCCTCCGGCCCCGGACGCCGCCGGGCACGCCCCAGCCGCGCCACGAGCAGCCCGAACCCCGTGGTGAGGTTGAGCCGGTTCACGAGCGCGCGGCGCCGGACGGCGTCCGGTGAGGTCGGGCGGTGCCGGGTGGCGGGGCTCACGGCGTCCATCATCACAGACCCTCGGCTGCCCGGACGCGCGGTTTCGGCCGACAGCGAGGGAGGTCAAGTCCCCCAGCCGGCCACGTAGCCCGAACCGAGCGATCGACCCCCTGCGCCGTTTGCACTCCCCTAGGGCGAGTGCTAAAAAGGTGATTAGCACTCTCAGTGTGAGAGTGACAACCAACGGGGCCTGGCCCCGAGCATTGACTGCAAGACTCGATGAGGTCCGAAAGGGCCGTCCGTCGCGGGCATCGTCTCTTGACTACCACACCAACCCGGGAGGGTGACCTCCCGACACCGGAAGGGCAGCCAAGCACAACATGGCAAAGCTGATTGAATTCGACGCCGAGGCCCGCCGCGGGCTCGAGCGGGGCATGAACACCCTCGCCGACGCCGTTCGCGTGACCCTCGGCCCCAAGGGCCGCAACGTGGTGCTCGAGAAGAAGTGGGGTGCCCCCACGATCACCAACGACGGCGTCTCCATCGCCAAGGAGATCGAGCTCGAGGACCCCTTCGAGAAGATCGGCGCCGAGCTGGTCAAGGAGGTCGCCAAGAAGACCGACGACGTGGCCGGCGACGGCACCACGACCGCGACCGTGATCGCCCAGGCGATGGTCCGCGAGGGCCTGCGCAACGTGACCGCCGGCGCCAACCCGATGAGCCTCAAGAAGGGCATCGAGAAGGCCACGGCCGCCATCGTCGCGCAGCTCGCCGAGATGTCGCGTCCGGTCGAGACCAAGGAGCAGATCGCGGCGACGGCGTCCATCTCGGCCGCTGACACCACGGTCGGCGACATCATCGCCGAGGCGATGGACAAGGTCGGCAAGGAAGGCGTCATCACCGTCGAGGAGTCGAACACGTTCGGCCTCGAGCTGGAGCTGACCGAGGGCATGCGCTTCGACAAGGGCTACATCTCGGGCTACTTCGTCACCGACACCGAGCGCATGGAGGCCGTCCTGGACGACCCCTACATCCTCATCGCGAACACCAAGATTTCGTCGCTGAAGGACCTGCTGCCGGTCCTCGAGAAGGTCATGCAGTCGGGCAAGCCGCTGCTGGTCATCGCCGAGGACGTCGACGGTGAGGCCCTCGCCGGCCTGATCGTCAACAAGATCCGCGGCACGTTCAAGTCCATCGCGGTCAAGGCCCCCGGCTTCGGCGATCGCCGCAAGGCCATGCTGGCCGACATCGCGATCCTGACCGGCGGCCAGGTCGTCTCCGAGGAGGTCGGCCTCAAGCTGGACGCCGTCACGACCGACCTGCTCGGCCGCGCGAAGCGCGTCATCGTCACCAAGGACGAGACGACGATCATCGAGGGCGCGGGCGAGTCCGATCAGATCGCCGGACGCGTCAAGCAGATCCGCGCCGAGATCGAGAAGTCGGACTCCGACTACGACCGCGAGAAGCTGCAGGAGCGCCTCGCCAAGCTGGCCGGCGGCGTTGCCGTCATCAAGGTCGGCGCGGCCACCGAGGTCGAGCTCAAGGAGCGCAAGCACCGCATCGAGGACGCCGTCCGTAACGCGAAGGCCGCCGTCGAGGAGGGCATCGTCCCCGGTGGTGGCGTGGCGCTGGTCCAGGCCGCCAAGGACGTCAAGCTCGACCTTGAGGGCGACGAGGCCACGGGCGCGAACATCGTGTTCGTCGCCTGCGACGCTCCGCTGAAGCAGATCGCCGTCAACGCCGGCCTCGAGGGCGGCGTCGTGGCCGAGAAGGTGAAGGGCCTGCCCCTGGGCGAGGGCCTCAACGCGGCCACCGGTGAGTACGTGAACATGGTCAAGTCCGGCATCATCGATCCGGCCAAGGTCACCCGCTCGGCGCTGCAGAACGCGGCGTCCATCGCGGCGCTGTTCCTGACGACCGAGGCCGTCATCGCCGACAAGCCGGAGAAAGCTCCGGCCATGCCGGCCGGCGACGGTGGCATGGGCGGCATGGACTTCTGAGCCGCTTGAACCCAACCGAGGGCGTCCCTGCTGCGGCAGGGGCGCCCTCGGTGCTTGTGGCGTGGGGTCGGGCGTCGGCGTCCGAGCTGTTGCGCGGACTGTTGGGTGAGCCGGTGGTCGTCCGGCACCTCTGCCCGGCGTGCGGTTCGTCCGAGCATGGGCGCCCCTGGCTGCGGCCGGCCGAGGGTGGTCGCGAAGAGTTGGCGGGTCTGGGACTGGTAGTCCCGTCCCCAACCCGTCCGCTCTTGGGTGGCACGGACCGCGGTGGCCGTGCGGAGGTCCGGGCCCCCGACGTGTCGATCGCCCACGCGGGTGGTCTCACGCTGGTGGGGCTGTGTTGGTCCGGCCGCGTCGGCGTCGACCTCGAACCGCTGGACGCCGCCGCGCCGGCCGGCGTCCGGCACGCCAACGACCCGGACCTGTCGCCCATCGAGCTGTGGGTCCGCAAGGAGGCCTACCTGAAAGCGACCGGGGACGGGCTGCGGCGTCCGATGGATTCGATCGCCCTTGGCGCAACGGACGCGACGTGGGGGTTGATCGAGGTCCCTGGCTGCGTTGCCGCCCGGTGTTGGGTGGCCGGTCCCTGATTGCTGGCGGAATACGTCTCGCTAGGCGCGACTCATTCCGCCACCAAGAGGTCAGGCAGGCAGGGCGGGAAGGTCCACCTCGTCGAGCCAGGCCGTGAAGAGCGGCCCCAGATCGACCGCCGTGTGGCGTCCGGCGAGCGCGATGAAGTCGGCGGTCGAGACGTTGCGACCTGAGAACGTCGTCACCCAGTCGCGGCACAGGGCGAAGAACGCCTCGTCGCCCAGGGCGGCGCGCAGCGCGTGCAGCGTCAGGGCGCCGCGCTTGTAGACCCAGTCGTCGAAGGTGTTGGGACGCCCCGGGTCGGTGAGGGGGGCGGGCTGGTCCTCGGCGGCCAGGATCGTCCAGTGGTGGCGGGCCCGCTCGTTCGCGGACGCCAGCCCCCGGCGCTCCGACCACAGCCACTCGGTGTAGCAGGCGAAGCCCTCGTGCAGCCAGATGTCGCGCAGCTGCGCCGCCGTCACCGCGTTGCCGAACCACTGGTGGGCCAGTTCGTGAACGACCAGGCGCTCGTTGTCCCAGCCGGGTTCGAGGTGGTTGGTGCCGAACGTCGCCATCGCCTGCGCCTCGAGCGGGATCTCCAGCGGGTCGTCCACGACCACCGCGTCGAAGGCGTCGAAGGGGTACGGGCCGAACCACTCCTCGCAGGCGTCCAGCATGGCCGGCAGCCTCGGGAAGGGGCTGCCGGACGGGATGCTCCGCGCCGGATGCGTCAGCATCATCCGGTCGCCCAGCGACGTCTGGACGAGGCGTCCGATCACCAACGACACCAGATAGGACGCCGTCGGCGCGGCCTCGGCGAAGGTCGCCGAGGCGCGTCCGCCCCGGGCGGACGAGGCCAGCAGGCGTCCGGTGGCGACGACGCGATAGGCGGCGTCCGTGGTGACGGTGATCCGGTAGGTGGCCTTGTCGTCGGCACGATCGTTGCAGGGGAACACCGACGGCGCGCCGTAGGGCTGCGAAGCGACCAGGACGCCGTCCGTCAGCTCCTCCCAGCCTGCGGGTCCGTACGGGCCGGGCACGGGGGCGGGCTTGCCGCCGTACTCGACCACGAGCTCGGTCGACGCGCCGGCGTCCAACCTGGTCGCCAGCCGGACGACGACGGCGCGGTCCTTGACCGTGACCTTGCGGGGCTTGGCGCCGTCGACCCGGACGCGATCGACGCTCAGGCCGGACAGGTCGAGGCGGACGGCGTCCAGCGGCTCGAGGGCCTCGATCGTGAGGGTGGCGCGTCCGCTGAGGCGGTTCGTCGCCAGCCGGTAGTCGAGGACCAGGTCATAATGCCGGACGCCGTACGACGGGTCGCCGTGCCCCGGCAGGTAAGGATCGGGCCACGTGCGCACTCGTCGATCCTGCCATACCGGCGCTCGGCCCTGGTTCCCGGGTCGTGGCGGGAGGCGTCGCTGGACGCGCCTCGCGACCGCCGGCGACCCGGCAGCTGACGGCCCTGCACGCCGGTGCTGACGGACGCCCCGCGACCCCTCGGGTTGGCTCTGGCCGACGAGGGGCTCTGGATGGACGCGGGCCGGTGAGCGTCAGGTCTGGTCGACCCACGGACGGATCGGGTTGCCGATCCAGCGCGTGTAGCGGGGGACGGCCTCGCCGCGCATCACCAGGGACGCCGGACCGATCGTCGAGTGCCGCCCCACGGACGCCCCCGGCAGGACCACGCTGTTCGGGCAGATGGTGGCCCCTGCCTTGACGACCACCGAGTCGAGCGCGAGGACGCGGTCGTGGAACAGGTGGGTCTGGACGACGGTGCCGCGCCCGATCGTGGCGCCGTCGCCGATGTCGACCAGGTCGGGCTCGGGCAGCCAGTACGTCTCGCACCAGACGCCGGTGCCGATGCGGGCGCCCAACAGGCGCAGCCACACGTTGAGGAGGGGCGTCCCGGTGGCCCAGCGCGCGAACCAGGGCGCCGTGACCAGCTCGACGAACTGGTCGGCCAGCTCGTTGCGCCACACGAACGAGCTCCACAGCGGGTGTTCGCCGGCCCGGACGCGTCCGACGAGGGCCCGCTTGGGCAACACCGACAGCCACGTGGACGCCACGCCGGCCACGATCAGGACGCCTCCGCCGAGCAGCGCGGCCAGCCACCACGAGACGGACGCCAGCGCCAACAACGCCGCCACGACGAGCACCGCCAGCGCCAGCGAGACCATCAGGGCGACGATGCGCGTTGCCTCGACCGCGGCCCGGGCCACCCGGAGTAGCGTCGGCGGGTCGTAGGTGAGGCTCGTGTCGGCCTTGGTCACCTGCCGCCGCAGCGGGGCCGGTGGGCTGCCGATCCAGGAGCTGGCCTTCTTGGCGTCCGAGCGGGCCGGCGCGGACGACAGCACGGCCACCAGCCCGCGGGCGGGCACCTTGCGGCCGGGCCCGGCCATGCCCGAGTTACCGAGGAAGGCGTGCTTGCCGACGCGCGTCCGGTCGACGCGCAGCCAGCCGCCGCCCAGCTCGTAGCCGCCCAGCAGCGTGTCGTCGGCCAGGAACGCGTGCTCGCCGACGCTGGCCAGCTTGGGGATCAGCAAGACCGTGGACGCCTCCGCGCCCGTCCCGATCTCGGCGCCGAGCAGGCGGAGCCAGACCGTGGTGAACCAGCCGGCGTAGAGCGGGTACAGCCAGTGCCGCGCCTCGTCCAGCAGCCGGATGGTCGCCCACGCAGCGAGCCCGCGTCCGCTGTGCACGGGGTAGTGGCCCTCGCGGACGAACAGTCCGGCGAGCCGCACCAGCGCGAGCACGAGCACGGCGGTCACCGCGAACCCCGCGAGGGTCGCGATCGGCAGCCACGCCAGGACGTGGCCCAGCAGCGTCCCCAGGCCGGCGCCCACGGGCGCGGACGCCAGCGCCACGGCCAGCCCGGACGCGAGCCCGGCCACCGGGACGGCCGCGATGACCACCGAGGCCAGCGCGTAGCCCAGCAGCCAGGCCGGACGCCGCGGCGGCGTCCCGGGCCAGGGGCCGCGCGCGTGGCGCGCGACGGGGTGGGCGGGGGAGCCGGTCCAGAACTCGCCGTCGGGGATCGCGCCCGTGACGGCCGACCCGGGGCCGACCTCGGCGCCGGCCCCGACGACGGCACCCGGGCCGAGCGTCGAGCGCATGCCGACGCGGGCGTCCGGACCGATCGTGATGTCGCCGATGACGAGCCGGTCCCCGTCGATCCAGTAGCCCGAGAGGTCGGCCTCGATCTCGACACTGCAACCGTCGCCGAGCGTGAGCAGGCCGGTCACCGGGGGCACGGTGTGCAGGTCGACGTCGCGCCCGACCCGCGCGCCCAGCAGCCGGGCGTACCAGCGCAGGCCCACCGACCCGGCCGTGCTGGTGGCCCCGAGCTCTTCGGCGAGGCGCTCGGCGATCCACAGGCGCAGGTGCGTCGTGCCGCCGCGCGCGTACTCGCCCGGCCGGACGCCGCGCAGCAACACGCGCGCCCCGAGCGCGGCGAGCAGCATGCGTCCCGGCGGGAGGATGAACAGCACCCACCCCAGCGCCACGACCGGCCACGGCACCGGCTCGACCGGCAGCCGGAGCCAGCCCGCGAGGTTTGCTGCGGTCGCTAGCCAGGTCAGCCAGCGCAAGGCGCCGATCGTGCGTAGGACGCCCGTGGCCACCAGTTGCACCGACTGCGATCGGCGCCGCACCGGCGTCACCTTGTCGTTCAGCCGCGTCTCGGGGGCGTCCAGGGCGGCGAGGTGCGCGGCCTGGGCGCCGAGGGTGGGGTGGTCGTAGACGTCCGTGACGCCGGCGTCCGGGTAGCGCTCGCGGA
>Ga0208823_1001377_pt1 | contig 19377 bp, 17 predicted proteins | sample AD_UKC075_MetaG_FD_184440 | JGI IMG/M metagenome (GOLD analysis project Ga0208823, IMG submission 184440) | Active sludge microbial communities of municipal wastewater-treating anaerobic digesters from USA - AD_UKC075_MetaG (SPAdes) (version 2) | ecosystem: Engineered > Bioreactor > Anaerobic >... | reverse complement strand
GACGACGACACCCCCACGCCAGCCCACGCCCGCTTCTCGCGCGCCCAGCTGGCAAGGGTGCTGGGCATCGGCGCGCTGCTGTGGCTGGCGGTGATGGGCGCGCTGGTGGCCTGGCAGGGCTGGCACAGCACCGTGGCGCAGATGGGCTGGTTCTTCACCAAGGCGGCGCTGATGACTTTTGGCGGCGCCTACGCGGTGCTGCCCTATGTGTACCAGGGTGCGGTGGACACCCACCAGTGGCTCAGCGCGGCGCAGATGATCGACGGCCTGGCGCTGGGTGAATCCACGCCGGGGCCGCTGATCATGGTGGTGGCCTTCGTCGGGTTCGTGGGCGGCTGGCAGAAAGAAGTGCTGGGGCCAGACGCCCTGTTCCTGGGGGCGGCACTGGCGGCGACGGTGGTGACCTTCTTCACCTTCCTGCCGTCCTTCGTGTTCATCCTGGCGGGTGGCCCGGCGGTGGAGGCGACCCACGGCAAGCTGGGCTTCACCGCGCCGCTGTCGGCCATCACGGCGGCCGTGGTGGGGGTGATCCTTAACCTGGCGCTGTTTTTCGCCTTCCACGTGTTCTGGCCGCAGGGCTTTGGCGGCCACTTCGACACCATCTCCGCCACCATGGCCGCAGCCGCCCTGGTGGCGCTGTTCCGGCTCAAGTGGGGGGTGCTGCCCCTGCTGGGGGCCTGCGCGGCGGTGGGGCTGGGGGTGACGCTGGTGCTGCGGTAGGACCTTTTTACACACCAAATCACCGCTACGCGGAGGAAAAACCTCCGCGTGCAGCTATCAATAGAATAGCAATCGGGCCGGCCGCGTCACAGCTGCACGCTGGCCTGCCCGATGCCGTCGAACACCACCTGCACCAAGTCACCCGGCGCGGCCCAGGGCATACCTGTCCAGGTGCCGGTGGTGACCACGGTGCCGGCCGGCGCGGTGTGGCCGGTGCGGGTGATGTGGCGCAGCCAGGCGGGCAGCAGGAAGGCCGGGTCACCCAGCGGGTGGGTGCCCACATGTTCGGTCGTGGGCTGGCTGCCGAGGGTGGCCACGCAGCGCTGGCGCGACCAGTCCAGCGGCTGGAAGGGCACCCATTCACCCAGCACCAGGGCGCCATGGCTCAGGCTGTCGGCCATCTTGTGCCAGGTGGGTGCGGCGCCGGCCTCGGCCCAGCGGAAGTCCACGACCTCGATGGACACACACATGGCGTCCACCAGGCGGCGGGCCTGTTCCACGTCCAGCGTGGCGGCCTGGGCGGGGGTGACGTCCTGCCCCAGGCGCAGGGCGATCTCGCCCTCGATGCCCCGGTGGAAGAAGGGCCACTGGCGTGCGTCCGCCGGGCTGGACCAGACGCCCTGCGGTGGCAGCGGCGCATGGGCCATCTCGGCCGTGCGGTTGGCACCGCCTGACTTCCAGTGCTGCGGCACGGCGCGGCCGGCGAACCAGCCCATGACCAGGGCCACGCCGTCCTGCACGGCATAGGCTGCTTCGGCAGAGCCGATCTCGGCCTGGGCCGACGGCGCGGCCTGGTGGTTTCTGCGGGCTGCGACCAGGGCGGCAACGGCGTTCTTGACGGGTGGATGCATGGCGGTAGGTTTCCTGCGTTCGGTTCACATGGCGGGCCAGCGGTGGGCCCAGGGTGCAAGCTTCTCATATGCCGCCCCGACCTGCAGCAGCTGCGTGTCGGCACCATACGCACCCACCACCTGGATGCCGATGGGCAAGCCCTCGGCGCTGGGCTGTGCAGGCAGCGCCAGCGCAGGCAGGCCGGCGGCATTGACCCAGCCGGTGAACACCGCATGCCCGCGCGGGCCGACGGCCTGGCCGGCGATGGTGGGCGGAAAGCCCTGTGCCGCAGGCCAGGGCAGGGCTGCCGCGCTGGGGGTGACCACCAGGTCGTAGCGGCTGAACAGCTGCACGGTATCGCGGCGCAGTTGTTCGATGGTTTCGACCAGCGCCCACAACGTTGCGGCCGGCAAAGCCGCACCCTGGGCCGCCATGTCCAGGTATTTGGCGGAGGCACCGTCACGCCACGCGGGGTGCTGCGCAAACAGGGCGGCCAGGCCGATCTGCCCGATCAACGGCCACTGCGTGGCCATGAAGCCGGTGTCCAGCGGCAGAGGGCCTTCCTCCACGGCACCGCCCTGGCCCAGCAGCAGCGCAGCGGCGCGGCAGGACGCGGCAACCTGCGGATCGACCGGTGCACCGTCCATGCTGGGCACGTAGAGCACACGCCGGGCCTCGGCGCCCCGCCAGGTGGCGGCCCCTGCGGCCACCGCAGCATAGGAGCGCCGGTCTGCCGCGTCCGGGCCACACACGGCATCAAACAGCAGCCGGGTGTCCTGCACGGTGCGCGCCAGGGTGCCCACCACTTCGAGGTCGAGCAGCAGCGGCGGCAGCGCGTGGTGGCGGGCGATGCTGCCGATGGAGGGCTTGAGCCCCACCAGCCCGGTGTGGCTGGCCGGGCGGCGGATGGAGCCGCCACCATCGGTGCCCAGCGCCAGCGGCGCACAGCCAGCGGCCACGGCGGCAGCCGCCCCGCCGCTGGACCCACCGGGGGTCAGCGCCGGGTTCCAGGGGTTGCCCGTGGTGCCGAACAGGGGGTTGGAGGTGAAGCCCTCCAGCGTGAATTCGGGCACGTTGGTCTTGCCCAGCACGATGGCGCCGGCCGCCCGCACCCGGGCCACCACCAGTTCGTCCGCCGCCGGGCGGTAGCCGCGCAGCGCCGGGCTGCCCCAGGTGGTGGGCATGTCGGCGGTGGGCAGGTTGTCCTTGAGCACCAGGGGCACACCATCCAGCGGACCGCAAGGGGTGCCGTTGCGCCAGCGGGCCGCGCTGGCGTCGGCTTCGGCACGGGCGGCATCGTCACGCCGGGCCACCAGGGCATTGAGTTGGGGCTGCACGGCATCGGTGCGGGCCAGGCAGGCGTCCACAGCGGTACGGGGGCTCAGGCGGCCCTCGCGGAAGGCGGACAGCATGGCGTGGGCGCTCAGGCGCCAGGGTTCGGGGTGCAAGGAGTTCATCGCAGCAAGGTGGTGGGGTGGGGACAAGGGCGGGGCTGCCAGCGGATGGGGCGCAGATGCACGTTTACGGGCCGCAGATGCACCAGTCAGGGCCATCGCCCCGGGCGCGCCACACCGCCACACGCAGCAACCATGCCGCACACACCGGCACGGCAGGCCTGTGTTTCCCCTCGTACAGGGATCGTACCTGCGGGGTTCGTGAGCAAGAAATTATTTTTTCACTGATTGCTGGCATGAAATTAGCTTTGCACTCAGGCGAGCCAACCACCGCCCCCAACCAGAAGGAACCCCATGACCGCACCCCACACCCTGACCCCCGCCGCCCCCCAGCGCAGCCCCCGGGCGCGCCGCTGGCTGGCGCCCACCCGCCGTGCCGCCACCGCCGTGGCCATGGGCGCCGCCCTGTGCCTGGCCGGCGCCAGCGCCTGGGCCGCCGGCACCATGCGGGTCGCCATGACGCTGTCAGACATCCCGGTGCCCAACGGCCAGACCGACCAGGGCGCAGAGGGCATGCGCTTCATCGGCTACACGGTGTTCGAGGCCCTGGTGGCGTTCGACCTGTCGTCGGCCGACAAGGCCTCGGGCCTGATCCCCGGCCTGGCCACCGAGTGGAAGGTGAACGCCACCGACAAGACCCGCTGGACCTTCAAGCTGCGCCCCGACGTGAAGTTCCACGACGGCTCCACCTTCAACGCCCAGGCCGTGGTGTGGAACCTGGACAAGCTGCTCAACAGCCAGGCCGAGCAGTTCGACCCCAAGCAGGCCGCACAGGGGCGCAACCGTATCCCCACCGTCAAGGCCTACAAAGTGATCGACGAGCTGACGGTGGAGATCACCACCGCCGAGCCCGAGGCCCAGCTGCCTTACCAGCTGGCCATGGTGGTGATGTCCAGCCCGGCCCAGTGGCTGGCCCTGGGCAAGAGCTGGGACAACTTCATCAAGAAGCCGTCGGGCACCGGCCCGTTCAAGATGGAAACCTATGTGCCGCGTGAGCGCGCCGTGCTGGCGCGCAACGAGGCCTACTGGAACAAGAACCGCGTGCCCAAACTGGACAAGCTGGTGCTGCTGCCGGTGCCGGACCCGTCGGCCCGCGTCGCAGCGCTGCGCTCCAGCCAGGTGGACTGGGTCGAGGCACCGCCACCTGACGCCATCGACAGCCTCAAGGGTGCCGGCTTCGCCGTGGTGAGCAATGTGTACCCGCATGTCTGGCCTTGGCACTTCTCGCGCCTGGAAGGCTCGCCCTGGAACGACATCCGCGTGCGCAAGGCCGCCAATCTGGCGATCGACCGCGAGGGCATGAAGTCGCTGATGGGCGGCATGATGGTGTCGGCCAAGGGCATGGTGCCGCCGAACAGCCCGTGGTTCGGCAAGCCCTCGTTCGAGGTGAAGTACGACGTGCCCGCCGCCAAGGCGCTGATGGCGCAGGCGGGCTTCTCGAAGGACAAGCCACTCAAGGTGCGGGCCATCATGTCGCCCTCGGGCTCGGGCCAGATGCAGCCGCAGCTCATGAACGAGCTGATCCAGCAGAACCTGGTCGAGATCGGCATCCAGGTGGAGTTCGACACCCGCGACTGGAACGCCTTGCTCGCCAACTGGCGCGCCGGTGCCAAGGATGCCAGCACCAAGGGTGCCACCTCGACCAACAGCTCGTACTACAGCCAGGACCCGTTCACCGCGCTGATCCGCCACCTGGACAGTGGCCTGGTGCCACCCAAGGGCACCAACTGGGGCTACTACCAGGACAAGGAGATGGACGCGCTGTTCGACGGCATCCGCAACGAGTTCGACCCCAAGGCCCAGCTGGTCGCCATCCAGAAGGCACACGAGAAATACGTGAACGACGCGCTCTTCCTGTTCGTGGCGCATGACGTGGCACCCCGTGCGATGTCGAAGAAGGTCAAGGGCTTCGTGCCCGCGCAGAACTGGTTCCAGGACTTCACGACGATCTCGATGGACAAGTAAGTCCGCCCGCCAGCCCCACCACCGCCCACCGCGAGGACGCCCATGTTCACCTACCTGCTCAAGCGGTTGCTTTACACCGTGCCCATCGCGCTGGCCGTCACCGCGCTGTGTTTCTCGCTGGTCTACCTGGCGCCGGGCGACCCCTTGTCGGCGGTGCTGCCGTCCGATGCGTCGCAGGAGATCATCGACATCGTCAAGGCGCAGTACGGCCTGGACCAGCCTGTGTTCGTGCAGTACTGGCTCTGGCTGAAACACGCGCTGATGGGTGACCTGGGCCAGTCCATCAGCAGCGGCCGGCCGGTGGCTGACGAGATCGGCAAGGCCATCGGCAACTCGCTGCTGCTGGCCGGGCTGGCGTCCGCACTGGCCTTCACCGTGGGCACCGTGCTGGGCATCTTCGCCGGGTACCGCCACGGCACGGCCACCGACCGGGGCCTGTCCGCGCTGGCCATCGCCGGGGTTTCGATTCCGCACTACTGGCTGGGCATCGTGCTGGTGGCCATTTTCTCGGCGCGCCTGAACTGGCTGCCCGCCATGGGTGCCGGGCCCGAGGGCTCTGCCGGCTGGAGCCTGGAACAGGTGCCCTATGTGGTGCTGCCGGTGCTGACGCTGGCAGCCATGCCGGCGGGCATCGTGATGCGCTCGGTGCGCGCACTGGTGGCCGAGACCCTGGGCCGGGATTTCATCGTCGGGCTCACCGCCAAGGGCATGGGGCAGGCCGCCATCTTCCGCCACCTGGTCAAGAACATCGCCCCCACCACACTCGCCGTGCTGGGTGTGCAGCTGGGCTACCTGATGGCGGGCTCGATCCTGGTGGAGACGGTGTTTGCCTGGCCTGGCACCGGCCTGCTGCTCAACACCGCCATCTTGCAGCGCGACATCCCCCTGCTGCAGGGAACCATCTTTGTGCTGGCCATGTTCTTCGTGGGTCTGAACCTGCTGGTGGACATGTTGCAGCCCCTGTTCGACCCCCGGATGAAACGCACATGAACACCACCACCGCTCCGCTTGCAGCCACCGCGCTGCCCGCCATCGAGGCGTCTCCCAGCTACTGGGCCGGGGTGCGCCGGCGCCTGCTGCAGGACCGCGTGGCCGTGGTCTGCATGGTCATCCTCGCCCTGATCGTGCTGGGCGCCCTGCTGGCCCCCTGGATCGCCCCGCACGACCCCGCCGTGGGCAGCGTGCTCAAGCGGCTCAAGCCGGTGGGCACCCCCGGCCATCCGCTGGGCACCGACGAGCTGGGGCGCGACATGCTGACCCGGCTGCTGTTCGGCGGCCGCACCTCGCTGCTGATGGGTATTGCGCCCGTGGCCACGGCGCTGCTGATTGGCGGCACGCTGGGCATGGTGGCGGGTTTCCTGGGTGGGCGCGTCAACGCGGTGATCATGCGCAGCGTCGATGTGGTTTTTGCCTTTCCCTCGGTGCTGCTGGCCGTGGCCATCGCCGGCGCACTGGGCGCAGGCATCGGCAACACCCTGCTGGCGCTGACCATCGTGCTGATCCCGCCGCTGGTGCGGGTGACGGAGAGCGCCACCACCCAGGTGCGCGCCATCGAGTTCATCGACGCGGCCCGCGCCAGCGGCGCCGGCAATGCGGTGATCATGCGCGCCCATGTGCTCAGCAACGTGATCGGGCCGGTACTGGTGTATGCCACCAGCCTGCTGTCGGTCTCGATCATCATGGCCGCCGGCCTGTCCTTCATCGGTCTGGGGGCCAAGCCCCCCACGGCGGAGTGGGGGCTGATGCTCAACACCCTGCGCAATGCGCTGTACAGCCAGCCGCTGGTCGCGGCGCTGCCGGGCGTGCTGATCTTCGCGGTGTCGCTGTGCTTCAACCTGCTGGCCGACGGCCTGCGCAATGCGATGGAGGTGCAGTGATGGCATCCGCAAACGACTACATGGTGGATGTGGCAGGGCTGCGCAAGCAGTTCCATGTGCGGCCCGAGCGCTGGGGCGCCAAGCCCCGCGTGGTGCATGCGGTGTCCGACATCTCGTTCAAGCTGCGGCCCGGCGTGACCATGGGCATCGTGGGCGAATCGGGCTGCGGCAAGTCCACGGTGGCCCGGCTGCTCATGGGCCTGGTCGAAGCCGACGGCGGTGACGTGCGCCTGGCCGGCCAGCGTCTGGGCTACGAGCCCGCACAGCTCAAGGCGGTGCGGCGCAAGGTGCAGATGGTGTTCCAGGACTCGTTCGCCTCGCTCAACCCGCGCATGACGGTCGAGGCCTCGCTGATGTTCGGCCCGGTGGTGCATGGCATGCCCCGCGCCGAAGCGCGGCGCAACGCCCACGATCTGCTGGCGCGGGTGGGGCTGGAGCCTGCGCGCTTCGCAGGCCGCTACCCGCACGAGGTATCGGGCGGGCAGCGCCAGCGGGTCAACATCGCCCGCGCCCTGGCGCTGCGTCCCGAGGTGGTGATCTTCGACGAGGCCGTTTCGGCGCTGGACAAGTCGGTCGAGATCCAGGTGCTCAACCTGCTGCAGGACCTGAAGGCCGAGTTCGGCCTGACCTACCTGTTCATCTCCCACGACCTGAACGTGGTGCAGTACATCAGCGACCAGGTGCTCGTCATGTACCTGGGCAAGATCGTCGAGATCGGCCCGGTGCAGGCGGTGTACGAACACCCGGCGCACCCTTACACCCGTGCCCTGCTGGCCTCGATGCCCAGCATGGACCCACGCCGGCGCACCGTGGCCCCGCCCATCGTGGGCGACCCGCCCAGCCCCATCGACCCGCCCTCGGGCTGCCGCTTCCGCACCCGCTGCCCCCACGCTGCCGTCCCCTGCGCCGAAGCCGAGCCCATGCTGGTGCGGACGCACACGCAGACGCATGCGGACGGCAGCCACCAAGCCGCGTGCCACATGCTGAATGCCGCACCCGGCAGCTGGCAGCCGCTGGTGCCCACCCCACCGGTGCACACACGCACCACCCCAGGAGCCATGGCATGACAACCCCTTCGGTACTGGCACGGGTGCAGGACCTGACGGTCCGCTTCCGCACGCCGCGCGGTGAAGCCTGCGCCGTCAACGGCGTGGATTTCGAGGTAGGGGCCGGCGAGGTGCTCGGCCTGATCGGTGAATCGGGTTGCGGCAAGAGTGGCACGCTGCGGGCCCTGATGCGCCTGCTGCCTGCGGCCCGCACCCAGATCGGCGGCCGCATCGAGGTGGACGGGCAGGATGTGCTGGGCATGCAGGGCCCCACGCTCGAACGCTACCGCGGCGGCACCACGGCGATGATCTTCCAGGACCCCGCGCTGGCACTGGACCCGGTGTACACCATCGGCCAGCAGATCGGCGAAGCGGTGCAGCGCCACCAGGGGTGCTCCCGGGCCGAAGCCCGCGACCGCGCCTTCCAGCTGCTCGACCAGGTGAAGGTTCCATCGCCCGCCGCACGGCTGAACAACTACCCGCACGAGATGTCGGGCGGCATGCGCCAGCGCGCCATGATCGCGCTGGCACTGTCGTGCAGCCCCAAGCTGGTGCTGGCCGACGAGCCCACCACGGCGCTGGACGCCACGGTGCAGATCCAGGTGCTGCTCATCATCCGCGAGTTGCAGCAGCGGCTGGGCATGAGTGCGATTTTCGTGACCCATGACCTCGGGGTAGCCGCCGAGGTATGCGACCGTATCGCGGTGATGTATGCCGGCCGCATCGTGGAGACCGGCCGCACCGAGGACGTGCTGCTGCACCCGCAGCACCCCTATACCCAGGCGCTGCTGGCGTCCACCATCCATGGTTCCCTGCGGGGCACCCGTATCGAAGGCATCCGCGGTGCACCGCCGGACCTCACCCGCCTGCCCCAGGGCTGCGCCTTCCGCGACCGCTGCAGCCGCGCCCGCAGCGAGTGCGGCGGGGACGTGCCCGTGCTTCAACCCGTTCAGGGCGGCCATGCGGTGGCCTGCTACGCCGCCCGATGATGACCCGCCACGCCCCCGGCAGCCTGCGTATTGCGCTGTTCAACCCCAACACCAATGTGCAGGCCACCCACTGGATGCTGGAGAGTGCACGCGCCGCGCTGCCGCCCCATGTGCACATCGAAGGCCGCACGGCCACACGCGGCGTATCCCTGATCACCAACGAGCAGGCCCAGCAGATCGCAGCCGAGGTGGTGCTGGCCAGCGGCCCGGCGCTGGAACAGGAAGGCTTTGACGCCATCGTGGTGGCGGGCTTCGGAGACCCGGGCCTGGCGGCCTTGCGCGGCCGGGTGCACATTCCGGTCGTCGGGCTGGCAGAGTCCGGCATCCTGGAAGCCGGCGCCCAGGGCCGGCCTTATTCGATCGTCACCATCACCCCCGACCTGCATGCGGGCCTGCGGCGGTCGGCCATGGCCTGCGGCCAGCACCACAACCTGGTGTCCGTGCGCTTCACCGCAGGCGACCCCGTGGTGCTGGCCCGCGACGCACGGGCGCTGCAGGACGCACTGCTGCACACCAGCCAGCGCGCCGTGGAGGAAGACGGGGCCCAGGCCATCGTGATCGGCGGCGGCCCCCTGGTGCGCGCCGCCAACGCCATCGCCCCGCTGCTGGACGTTCCGCTGGTCGAACCGGTGGCCGCCGCCGTGCGGCGGGCCCGGGCCCTGTGCGCGGTGCCAGGGTAGGGATGTATGGGCGGCATGTGAGAATGCCGCCATCCGAGTGCCTGCCATGAACGCTGCTGCATCCCTGCCCCTGCCCCTGCCCTTCCTGACCCGTGTGCGTGAGAACCTGGGCCAGTTCCACCCCATGGAGCGCCGGCTCGCCGAGTTCGTGCTCGACTTCCCCGGGGACCTGGCCAGCTACAACGCCACCGAACTCGCTACCCTGGCGGGGGTGTCCAATGCCACGGTGACCCGCTTCATCAAGCGGCTGGGCTACGAGCTGTACGAAGACGCGCGGCGCCATGTGCGCCAGGAGAAGGAAACCGGCTCACCGATTTTCCTGGCCAGCCGCAATGCCGACGTGGAGAGCCATTTCAGCGACCAGCTCGCGCGCAGCCAGAAGAACCTGCAGCGCACCATGGACCAGCTCAACAAGTCCGAGGTGGACCGGATTGCGCGCTCGCTGCTGTCGGCCCGCAAGGTCTGGGTGGTGGGGTTCCGATCCAGCCAGTCGTTTGCCTCGTACTTCCGCTGGCAGATATTCCAGACCAAGGAAGACATCTACGTGGTGCCCAACGCAGGGGACACGCTGGCCCAGTACACCGCCAGCATGACCCCGCCGGACGTGGTGGTGGTGTTCGGCCTGCGCCGCCGCCCGGCCGGGCTGCGCGAGGTGGTGGCGCAGATCGTCAAGACCGGGGCGCGGGTGCTCTACATCACCGACGACCAGCTGGCCCGCAGCCAGGAAGTGACATGGCATGTGCGCTGCCGCTGCGAATCGGACAGCCCGCTGGACGACCACACCGCCGTGATCCGCGTGTGCCACCTGCTGGCCTCGCGTGTGCTGGAGCTGGCCGGCCCGCAGGAGCGCGAGCGGCTGGCCCGCATCGAATCCAACTACGACGCGCTGCACGAGCTGTAGCCAGCCCTGGGGTGGCCTGGCCTGCGGGTACATGAACCCCAGATCCTGTGGCGGGCGGTGGGCCATGCCGGTTTGCACCGACAATTCCCCGCATGGAAAGCCCCCAGAGCATCGCCGTCATCGACTTTGAAACCACCGGCATGACCCCCGCCCAGGGTGCCCGTGCCACCGAGGTGGCCATCGTGCGGCTGGAGCGCGGCCAGGTGGTGGACCGCTTCCAGAGCCTCATGAAAACCGGCGTCTACATCCCGAGTTTCATCACCCAGCTCACCGGCATCACCAACACCATGGTGGCTGCAGCGCCTGATGCCCGCGAGGTGATGCGCGAGGCCGCGCGCTTCGTGGGCGACACCCCCATGGTGGCGCACAACGCCGCATTCGATAGCAAGTTCTGGTTGTCCGAACTGGCCCACGCCGGCCTGGACGCGCCGCAGCCCTTTGCCTGCACCGTACTGCTGTCGCGCCGGCTCTATCCGCAGGCCCCCAGCCACAAGCTGGGCGCGCTGGTGGACTACCACCACCTGCCCCGCACCGGCCGCGCCCACCGCGCCCTGGCCGACGCCGAGATGGCTGCCGCGCTGCTGGCGCACATCCAGCACGACCTGCGGCATCGCTGGGGGGTGGCGCAGCCGACACACGCACTGCTGGTGGCGCTGCAGCGTTGCGCGAAGCCCAAGATCGGGCACCTGCTGCGGGAGTGGGCACAGGCCCACCCGGTGCAGGCGGAACTGCTGGTCAGTTCGCCACCGTGAACCGCTGCTGCACGTGGCGCGGGTTTTCCAGCTCGTCCACGATGGCCACGGCCAGGTCGGCCACCGAGATGCTGCCGGGCTGGCCACCGTTCATCAGGGGGGCGTCGGTGCCCAGGCGGTACTGGCCAGTGCGCTCGCCGGGCTGCAGCAGGATGGGAGGCGAGAGGAAGGTCCAGTCGAGCGCGGACACGGTGCGGATCTCGTTCAGCGCATCACGGGCAGCCAGGGCGCCGGCTTTCCATTCAACGGGAAAATTCGGGGTGTCCACCAGCTGCAGGTCGGGCGCCACAAACAGGCTGCCCGCTCCACCCACCACCAGCAGACGTCGCACGCCGGACTGGCACACCCCTTGCACGATGGCACGGCTGCCCTGCAGGAACTGGTTGTAGAGGTCGGGCTCAGCCCAGCCGGGGCTGTAGGCGCTGACCACGGCGTCCTGCCCTTTTACCGCCGCAGCCACCTGGGCGGCGTCCTGCGCCGACGCCTGCACCACGGTCAGTCCGGGCTGCGCGGCGATCTTGGCCGGGTTGCGGGCGAGGGCGGCGACCTGGTGGCCGCGTTGCAGCAGCTCGGCGAGCACGGCAGAGCCGACGAAGCCGGTGGCGCCGATGAGTGCGATCTGCATGGTGGATTCCTCAAAGTGTGTTGCAATGATTTAATGGTATTTACTTTCGAATAAGGGCGGTAGATGGCTAAATTCGCTATATCTTTGAAGCAGGACTTACAAATCAATGGATGACTTCAGGCGAATGGCTGTTTTTGCCAGCGTGGTACAGCACCGCTCGATGAGCGCGGCAGGCCGCGCGCTGGGCATGAGTGCATCCGCCGTGAGCCAGCAGGTGCGCCAGCTGGAGCGCGAAGGCGGGGTCACGCTGCTGCACCGCTCCACCCGCAAGCTCGCCCTCACCGAGGCGGGGGAACGCTTCCACAACCGCTGCGCCGCCATGGTGCTGGCGGCCGAGCAGGCCCGCGCCGAAATGGCCGCGTCGCGCGAGGCCCCCAGCGGCGTGCTGCGGCTGTCGGCCCCGGTGGGTTTTGCCCGGCACATCGCGCCAGCCCTGGGCAGCCTGCTGGCGGACAACCCGGCGCTGCGCCTGCGGCTGATGGTGGATGACAGCCTCATCGACCTGATCGAATCTCGCGTGGACCTGGCCATCCGTTTTGGCCGGCTGGCCGACTCCACCTGGGCCGCGCGCCGGCTGGGTGCGCTGGATCGGTGGCTGTGCGCCGCCCCAGCCTGGCTGGACGCCCATGGCACACCCACCCATCCCGACGCCCTGCTGGCCCACCAATGGCTGGGCTTCGCACACGACAACGCAGAAGACCTGCTGCTGGAGCTGCACGACCCGGGCGGCGAGCAGCGCAGCCTGCGGGTGGAGCCGCGCATCGCCAGCAACAACCAGCTCTCCATCCAGCAGATGTGCAGCGCCGGCCTGGGGCTGGCACTGCAGGGAAGCATCGACGTGGCTGGCGACGTGGCCAGCGGCCGCCTGGTGCGCCTGCTGCCCGGCTGGAGCCTGCCGGCACTGGACATCTGGGCCGTTACCCCGCAGCGGGATGCCCAGCCGGCCAAGGTTCGGCAGGCGGTAACGGCGCTGCAGCGCTATCTGCTGCAGCAACCAGGGGTAATGGCATGACGGAGCATGCGACCGCCCCGGACATCCGTTACCCTCGCGCCATGCGCCGTGTACTCCTTTGCCTGCCGCTGGCGGCTGCGCTGCTGCTGGCGGGCTGCAGCACCACCCCGCCGTCTGCTCCATCCACGCCCTCGCGCAGCGCGGTCTATTCCCGCCTGTCGCACGAACAGGCCAGCGACATCGCCATCCACGCGCTGGGCCTGGTGGGCACGCCTTACCGCTATGGCGGCAACACGCCCGACAGCGGCTTTGACTGCAGCGGGCTCATTGGTTATGTGTACAAAAGCCGCGCGGGCGTCGCCCCGCCGCGCACCGTGGCGCAGCTGGGTGAGTTTGGGCAGGCGGTAGACAGCAGCGAATTGCGCACCGGTGACCTGGTGATCTTCGGCGCAGGCCGCAGCCCCAGCCATGCAGGCATCTATGTGGGCGAAGGACGCTTCGTGCATGCGCCGTCCACCGGCGGCACGGTGCGGCTGGACCAGCTGGCGTCGAACTACTGGGCCAAGCAGCGGGCGAGTTTTAGGCGGCCGTGATCTGGCTGATGCCAGCATGGCTACTGACATGCCGAAAATGGCTGCTATTGATGAGTGGCATTTATTGAATATATGTTGCCAAAGCTTTTGTGATCGCAAGGGCCGTACCGCAATAGGCAACGACGCTCAGCAGACGGATCAAACGAGAAGCTCGAACTTGCTGAAGCATCCAAACTAAGCCCAGCACAGATAGCGTGAACATGATGCCAGCCATCACATAAGCTTGAGGGGCAGGTACGAAGATCGACCAGTGGCCCCGCTTGCTGGATGTGGTGAACCCGTCTTGGGCAAGAATGAGGCAACCGCCTACGAGTGCGAAAAAGGCTAGGAAGAGAACAGCGACAAATTGAGTTTTGCGCATAAAAGCCTAACGCCATGTAGATCGCAAACACGGCCATCCACTCTGGAAAAATTTTCAATAAAAATAGGCATTTCCGCTTACCCTGTATTTATAGTTTGCTTCAATAAAAATAGCATCAAACCCGGCACACCCGATCCTATAGCTCGCGCGGCTTTTTGACAGTGACCCGCTCCATTGTGAAGCAGCTCATCGCTTGTAAACCCACCCAGCGACAATCTTCCTCCATGAAATCCCACGCCCACACGTCCCACCTCAGCACCCACGACACCACCCGCATCGACGACACCCGCATCAGCGCGGTGCGCCCCCTCATCACCCCTGCGCTGCTGCAGGAATGGCTGCCCGTGCCCGAGGCCGCGCAGGCGCTGGTGGAGCGCAGCCGCGCGGCCATCTCGCGGGTGTTGCACGGGGTGGATGACCGGCTGGTGGTGGTGGTGGGGCCGTGCTCCATCCACGACCATGCGCAGGCCATGGAGTACGCCCGGCAGCTCTTGGTCCAGGCCGATGCCCTGGACGACGCGCTGCTGGTGGTGATGCGGGTGTATTTCGAGAAGCCGCGCACCACGGTGGGCTGGAAGGGCTACATCAACGACCCGCACCTGGACGGCAGCTTTGCCATCAACGAAGGCCTGGAAATGGCGCGTGCGCTGCTGCTGGATGTGCTGGCGCTGGGCCTGCCGGTGGGCACCGAGTTCCTTGACCTGCTGTCGCCGCAGTTCATCAGTGACATGGTGAGCTGGGGCGCGATTGGCGCGCGCACCACCGAGAGCCAAAGCCATCGGCAGCTGGCGTCGGGCCTGTCGTGCCCGGTGGGTTTCAAGAACGGCACGGACGGCGGTATCAAGGTTGCGAGTGATGCGATCCAGGCGGCGCAGGCGTCCCATGCGTTCATGGGTATGACCAAGATGGGCCAGGCGGCCATCTTCGAGACCCGGGGCAACCAGGACTGCCATGTGATCCTGCGTGGTGGCAAGCAGCCCAACTATGCCGCTGCGGATGTGGACGCGGCCTGCGCACTGCTGAAGGCCGCAGGCCTGCGCGAGCAGGTGATGATCGACGTGTCGCATGCCAACAGCAGCAAGCAGCACCGCCGCCAGATCGAGGTGGCGGCCGACGTGGCGCGGCAGATCAGTGCGGGCGACCACCGCATCATCGGCCTGATGGTGGAAAGCCACCTGCAGGAGGGCCGCCAGGACATCGTGCCGGGCCAGCCCCTGCTGCATGGGGTGTCGGTCACCGATGCGTGTATCAGCATGGAGCAGACGGTGCCCCTGCTGCAGGGGCTGGCCGCAGCCGTGCGCGCGCGTCGTGCCGTGGCCACGGCGGACTAGCATCGGGGGGGCCGACTTTTTGCTTCACACAGTGGCACCCTGTCTGCCATGCTGTAAACCCGCCATGAAACCTTCTTCTTCGTCCTCCACTGACGCTTCCCGCACCTTCCTCGGCATGCGCAAGCTGCCAGCCCGGGCGGCCACCTGGGTGATGCCGCTGCTGCTGTCCATCCTGATGACCTTCATCGTCTCGATGATCAGCCCCCTGCGCAGCACCGGCCTGGCGCCAGGCATGCTGCAGATGTGGCTGGGCTCCTGGGCCCTGTCCTGGGTGGTGGCTTTCCCCACGTTGCTGCTGGTGCTGCCGCTGGTGCGCCGGGCCACGGCAGCCATCGTGGACCTTTCCTGAACCCCGCCACCATGCAGACCACCCCCATCCTTGTCGCCATGTTCGTACTGGCAGCCTGAACGGGGCTGGAGAGTTGCCGGTGCGGTGCTGCTGGGGCGCGCCCAAACGCTTTGGTGCGCCCCGCGAGATCACGCTGCTGCGCCTGGCGGCAGCGCAGCCCTGCATCAGCCCGGCTTGCGCGCTACCACCAGGAAGCCCTTGACCGGCGCGCCGGCCTCCAGCCGCACATCCACGTCCTGCACGTCAATCTGCGCCAGACCGGCGGCACGGCACAAGGCCTCCACGTTCTGCTGCCGGTGGGCATACCGCCCGCTGGGACGCAGCACCAGCGGTGGCTCTCCGTCCAGCGCCCGCTCGCAGGAGAACACCAGCCGCCCGCCGGGTGCCAGCACCCGGGCGCAGGCGGGAATCACCTCCTCCAGTGCCCCCACGTAGATGAACACGTCCAGCGCCACCACCGCCTGGTAGCTGGCCTCGGGGGTGCTGCACAGCACATCCATGATGCTGCCGTGGTGCAGTTGGGCATACACGCCATGTTGTTCGGCACGCTCCAGCATGCGGGCCGAGGCATCCACCCCTACCAGCGGGCCATCGACAGGGCCCAGGCACGCGCCCAGCAGGCCTGTGCCACAGCCCAGGTCCAGCGCGGCCAGTCGGCGGTCGGGGTGCCACTGCAGCAGCAGCCGGGCCACTTGCTGGGGCAACTGGTACTGCAGCCGGCGCACCAGATACATGTCGAAGGTGCCGGCCATCTGGTCGAACAGTTCGCCCACCATGCCAGTGGGCTGGGTGGCCGGGGTCTGGCCCCGGGCCACCTCACGGTAATACTGCCAGGTGGTGTTGCCGGGCTGGCGCTGCAGCAGCGCGTTCCAGTCACGCAGGGCCTCGTCCAGCCGGCCTGCAGCCAGCAATGCCTGGGCGCGGCCCAGCAGGGCGTCTTCATCCCCGGGGTCGCTGTCCACCAGCTGGTCGAACAGCGGGATGGCGCGGGTGTTGTCGCCCATCACCGACAGGTCGCTGGCCAGCAGCCTCCGGTGCAGGCGGTGGCCGGGCTCCAGCGCCAGGGCCTGGGTCAGCCATTGCACGGCGGTGCGGGCTGCCGCCAGCGCCTGCTCGGGCAGCTGCCGGGCCTCGGCCAGCATCATGTGCAAAGTGTAGAAACGCGGATCCTGCTGGGCAAAGGCGGCCACGGCCTCGAGCATGGCACCCGCCTGGTCCAGGTGGTTGTCGGTAATCAGCTGCATGATCTTCTGGATGACCATGTCGCTGGATACGGTGGTGGTGTGGCTCATAGGGGTGACCGCCGATTATCCTTGTCGGCACTTTATGAATCTGGAGCGCTGGATGGATCTTGTCAAACGTGCCCTGGGGCTGGTGCTGGCCGGTGTGGTGTTTTTCGGGCTGCTGGGGGTGTACCTGACCTGGGCACCCGACAAACCGGTCGAAGCCCTCACCGCCAAATGGGCCCAGCCGCCTTCGCAGTTCATCACGCTGCAAGGCATGCAGGTGCATCTGCGCGACGAAGGGCCGCGCGACGACCCGCTGCCCATCGTGCTGCTGCACGGCACGTCGGCCAGCCTGCACACCTGGGAGGGCTGGGCCGAGGCGCTGCGCGGCCAGCGCCGGGTGATCCGTATGGACCTGCCCGGTTTTGCGCTGACCGGCCCCAACCCCGAGAACGACTACAGCATCGAACGCTACGTGGCCTTCGTCGCCGCGCTGGCCGACCAGCTCGGCGTGGAGCGTTTCGTGCTGGGTGGCAACTCACTGGGCGGGCAGATCGCCTGGGCCACCGCCGTGGCCCACCCGCAGCGGGTGGCGAGCCTGATCCTGGTGGACGCCAGCGGCTACGCCTTCGAGTCGGCCAAGACCCCCATCGACGTGCCGATTGGCTTCCAGATGGCGCGCATCAAGCCGCTGGCCCCGCTGGTGGAAAACACCCTGCCGCGCGGCCTGGTGGAAAAAAGCGTGAAGGCTGTCTATGGAGACCCGTCCAAGGTCACCCCGCCGCTGGTGGACCTGTACTACGACATGGCCCTGCGCGCCGGCAACCGCAAGGCGCTGGTGCGCCGGGTGGAGCAGGGCTACACCGGCGACACGCAGGCGCTGGGCCGGCTGAAGGTGCCCACGCTGATCCTGTGGGGCGGGCGCGACCGGTTGATTCCGCTGGAATTCGGCGAGCGTTTCGCCCGCGACATCGGCGGCTCGAAGCTGGTGGTGTTCGACGACCTGGGCCATGTGCCACACGAGGAAGACCCGGCGCGCACGGTGGCCGAGGTGAAGCGCTTCCTGGGGATGTAGTCCTCCAATTCTGGGCCTCTCAAGACTTCGCAGGCGCTGCAGGGCTTCGAGTTTGCCCAGGCCAACGGTGGCCAACACCAGCCCCGAGAGGGTGGGCACCCGGGTATGTACCCCGAAAGCCCCATCCCCACCAGCAACATGCGACCGGCAAAGCACCGGCCTGCATTCCAGACGAAAAACCCCTGAATTTTTCAACATGAATGGCATTAAGCCCAGCATTAAAGCGGGCTTATAGCTTCTATTTTTATAGCAAAACCATGCCCATACCAGGGCACAGGCAGGGACGCCAGCGCAAGACCCCGGTTGTCCCTGGTTGTTCTTTAATGGTTCTATGAATACATAGTGGTAGTAGTAGAGGCGCGGCTTTTTTGTGGACAAGTCCATTTTTTGCAAGCGCCACCGGCATTTGGCGCAATGACAAGCCTGTGCCGCAGCTGTTGCGCTGCTGCACTGCCTGCGCGAACAACTGGCCTGCTGCGCCCTTTTCTGTGGATAAGTAGCCACTTGTTCGGCAACTATCCCCAGGTTTTTCGGCAAGCCTCGGCGCAACGCGCGAAATGAAGCCCTGCATTCGGCCAAATGGGCCCATCCGGGCGAAAAAACGGCCAAGGCGGGGATGTGGCCCACAGCAGGCCGTTCTCATCCAGCAGGGGCCGGGGGCTGCAAAAGTCGTTTTTGGTACCGCAATAAGGCTGCCAAGGCCTTCGGCATGCCCCCAGAACACCAATGCAACCGCCGCCACACCCAGCGGTTGCAATCTCTCACCGCCAGGCATGGGGCACCTGGGGTTCTGGTTGTTCTTCTAATGTCTTATTAATACATAGTGGTAGTAGTAGAGCATCGCGTTTTGTGGGGATAAGTTGCTTTTCCCTTGCAGAATCAAATAGTTGGGTGGCCGGCAACCCTGTGCCAAGTACCCGGGATTGGCCCGGCGCGGACAGGTAACAACTGCGGCGGGTTGCCAAATTTTGTGGATAAGTCGATCTTGTGCAGACAACTATCCACAGGTTTATCCAGTGGCAGGACGGAGTTGGGGCAGGAATGCCCAAAGGCCTGGTTTTTTACAGGTGGATCTCGGCCGCCAGCGGGGCGTGGTCGGACAGGTGGGACCAGGGCTGCCCTGCCAGGACCAGCGGCGTGTGCACGGTGGCGTTGCGCAGGTAGATGCGGTCGAGCTGCAGCACCGGCAGGCGGGCCGGGAAGGTGCGGGCGGCTTCGCCGTGGGTGCTGACGAAGATTTCCCGCAGGCCGGCGTGGTCGGCCAGGAAACGGTGGGCGCGGTTGCGCCAGTCGTTGAAGTCACCCGCCAGCAGCAGGGGGGCATCGGCCGGGATGTCGCGCTGGATCATGCGGCACACCAGGGCCAGCTGCTTGCGGCGGTGGTTGTCCGTCAGGCTCAGGTGCACGCACAGGGTGTGGATGGGCTGGGAGCGGCCCGGCACCTCCAGCACGCAGTGCAGCATGCCGCGTTTTTCGGGGCCGGCGATGGAGAGGTTGTGGTTCTCGATGTGCCGGATCGGGAACTTGGACAGCAGCGCATTGCCATGGTGGCCATGGTCGTAGGCGGCGTTGCGGCCATAGGCGAACTGCTGCCAGATGCTGTCGGCCAGGAATTCGTACTGCGGTGTCTCGGGGAAGTTGCTGATGCGG
>Ga0208823_1001369_pt1 | contig 19416 bp, 20 predicted proteins | sample AD_UKC075_MetaG_FD_184440 | JGI IMG/M metagenome (GOLD analysis project Ga0208823, IMG submission 184440) | Active sludge microbial communities of municipal wastewater-treating anaerobic digesters from USA - AD_UKC075_MetaG (SPAdes) (version 2) | ecosystem: Engineered > Bioreactor > Anaerobic >... | reverse complement strand
GGTTTATAGTATGGGAACTTGGCGTGCGCGAGAGCGCCATGACGAACGTGGCATTCCCATTTCGACTCCCCATCAAGACACATAGCTAGGCCAGAGATGTCAGAGTGGTTTACTGGGTTGTTGGGGTAGCTGTAGGTGGTGTCGTTGCCGCCGTAGACGGGGTCTTGGCTAGAAAAGGGCCGGGGTCGTCACCTACGCCGCCGCTCGAGGCGCGTCCGATCGGGAGATCGCCCGGCAGACCAGACACCGCGACCTGGCCAACGTCGCGATCTACACGCGGCACTCGTCGGCCTAGACTGACAACGCAGCCACCGATCTGGCTGTAGCCGGGCTGAACCCACGATCTCCCCGGAAGGAAGGCGGTGAACCCCTTGCGTGGGCAAACTATAGAGCTCAGAGCCAGTCCGCTTCAAAGCATTCAAAGCAAGAGTGCGGGAGTTTCTATCCCTCAGCGACCCTCGATCGGAGCCGGTCAATATGCAGTTGCAGCCACCCAGTCAGCTCCTCATCGGTGACACCCGCCCCCGCTTTGCGCCAATACCAGGAGCCTGACGCAGATCGAACCAAGACCAACGCCCATTCGACTACATCGCCCTCTGGAAGTGGATCGCACACCAACGATCCGAAGACCTCCTCCGCTGGTCGCCTCGACCCAAGAGAGTCCTCCCAACCGAGCCCGGGCAGAACGCGCCCCCCCACTCTCGCTCGATCCTCATCGCCCCAGTCGAGGAGCACGCGACCCAGTATTCGGTCCCGCATCATGGTGAGACAGGCGATCACCTCCCCATCATCTACCAGACGGTTCGTCGTCCGAAACGAGACCCCCTTGTCCGTCCCCACTAAGAAGAACCCGTAATGCACAACAGGCGCGTGAGGAATCGGCTCAAACAGGAGTCCCGGCAAAACCAAAGACGTCATGGAACCACCCCGCGGACTAGTCTCTGCACTCGTCGTCATCGGCAACCTCGGCCAGCCAAGCGTCCAACACCCGCCGACGCAGCCGATCTGATTGGGTGATGAGCGCGCCCAGCAACTCTTCGCTCGAAATGGAAGGTCCGCTATCTCTCCAATACCAGCGCCCCGACGAAGCCTTCGCTAAAAGCATCATCCATAGCGGCTTGCCGTCAGGATCAAACTCGAGTGGCCCGAATACATCGCGGCAAGGCCGACGCTCATCACCCGACACCTCCGGCTCCAGAAGACCTGGGTCGGCATCTACTCGAGACAGATGCCCACCGTCACCCCAAGCACCATTCACCCGCTGATGGACTCGATTCATCGCAGCATATAGGACACCCACTAACTCTTCATCCCATACGTACCCTTCTATGCCAGCGGTGCTGTAGGACCAGAAATCCTCTCGCTTTTCCAGCAAGAAGCCCCACACCAGATCGCCTGACTCCGCGATCTCGGCCATGGTCAGCCCTGCAAACTGATCCTCGCCCGAAGATTCATCCAGAAGCCCTGCGCCGCGCGTGTCTTCGAAAGTCGTCATAGTTGTAGCCTCTCTGCCCCTCTAGGTAATCTATCGAGGCCTCATGCGGCGGGCGTCCCCCTTCTCGCCACCTTGGTCCTTGATTATGCGCCTCTTACCACCCTCATGCGTTTCCTCTTTCGATGGTCGCTTGTTTTTGGTGTGTTCCACTTTCGGCCTGTATTTGGAATTGTTTGAAGTCGGTGGCTTCTTCTTTCCATTTCCTTGCGCTTCTTGAGCTTTGGCCTTTGCTTCCTTTCGCTCCCTCGCGCTGGTTGGGTTGTAAGGCTCCTGCATCGCGTCCTGAATCGCAGACACTATCGCAGGCGTTACTACAATCACAATTACAATCACAATCACTGCGGCAACTACCCACCCGAACCCAGGAATGGCCAAGAGCGGTAGCACCGCAGCCGCAGCGGGTCCACCCCCCGGACAGAAGCGCCAGCAAAATCGGTACGAAAGTATGATCCGGTACCTGCGCGAGATCGCAGACCACGATGGTCGCCACTCGTTGTCAGATGCGCCAGGCTAGTCCCGCAGCCCGCGCCGCTGCGGGTCCTCGTCCGGACCAGCGCCTAGACTCGCCGATAGCCAACGCCACCAGACCAGGAGCCCCCACATGAGTCGAGCCCGTAGCCGCCGCGCGATCGCCGGGGCCTGCGCGGTGGCGATGCTGGGCATCACGGCGTGCTCCACGGACACCGTCACCCCTGGTCAGCGGCCGAACCGTCCGGCCAACGGCGCCCTCCCGACCCAGAGCACCGAGACCAATCCGGCGAAGCTGACGATCGACCCCAAGACCCTGCCGGGCTACACCGCGCCGACGCGCGCCGAGGACGGCACACTGTCCCGCCCCCTCACCGAGTCCTCGGGCAACGTCTGGTGGAAGGTCTTGGACGGCCAGAACACGCCCCTCGCCGATCCCAAGGCCGCCGACACCATCGCCTTCGGCGATCCCGCCACCTACACCGATCCGAGCGTCAAGGGCGTCCTGACGTTCCGCGGCAACAACTACCGGACGGGCGGCGCGTACGGGACGGCCAACGTCCAAAACAAGAAGCTCGAGATCGTCTGGTCCAAAGAGATCGGCGAGATCCGCGGTGAGGGCTCGTACTGGCCCGGCGCCGGCTGGACGGGCCAGCCGCTGCTGGTGAACTGGCCGCAGGCGTCCAAAGAGGCGATGAGCCTCGACCCCAAGTACGTGAGCGATCCGAACTTCGTCGAGGTCATCTACCCGGTCTTCGAGGGCAAGGTCTACCGCCTCAACCTGGCCGACGGGACGCCGACCAAGGACCCGATCGACGTCAAGTACGGCTTCAAGGGCACCGGCTCGATCGACCCGCGCGGCTACCCGCTGCTGTTCGCCGGGCAGGGCCTCAACGACCGCAACGGCACCGTCGGCTACTGGCACTACCGGATGTTCGACCTGATCCAGAACAAGGAAGTGGCGTTCATCAACGGCCTGGACGCCGGGTCGTTGCGCCCCGAGTGGGGTGCGTTCGACTCGTCCGCGCTGATCAACCGGCAGACCGACACGCTCATCGAGCCGGCCGAGAACGGCCTGATCTACCGGGTCAAGCTCAACACGACCTTCGACGCCGCCGCCAAGAAAGTCAGCATCGACCCGCAGCTGACCAAGCTCGTCTACGCCGGACCCGACTCGAACAAGCACGGCATCGAGAACTCGGCCGTCGCCTACCGCAACCTCATGTTCGCCGCCGACAACGACGGCTACTTGATCTGCTGGGACATCAACACCCTGCAGATCCTCTGGATGCGTCAGGTGGGCGACGACACGGACGCCTCCCTCGTGCTGGACGCCACCGACGAGGGCGTGTTCCTCTACACCGGCAACGAGGTCGACCACCGCGGTACGAACGGCGGCGAGCACCTCACCAACATCCGCAAGATCGACGCCTTCACCGGCAAGCAGGTGTGGCAGTACGACATTCCCACCTACTACGACGCGGCGGTCAACGGCGGCGTCCTGGGCTCCCCGATCCTCGGGCAGGGCTCGCTCGGCGACATGGTGATCTTCAATGTCGCCCGGACGACGGCGCCGCGCGAGGGCGACCTCGTCGCCCTCGACAAACAGAGCGGCAAGGTCATCTGGCGCCGACACCTGACGAACTACTCCTGGTCGTCCCCCACGCTGATCACCGGCTCCGACGGGACGCCGTACGTCGTGCTCCCCGACTCCGACGGCACGATCCACCTGCTCAACCCCACCACCGGCGAGGACTACTCCACCCTGCAGCTGGGCAAGAACACCGAGGCCACGATCTCGGCCTACGGCAACATGCTCGTGGTGGCGTCCTACGACCGCCACATCTACGGGATCCGCATCACCTGAGCGTCTTGGCGTAGACCCGTCCGCGTGGCTCAAAGCCGAGGTGGTCGTAGCCACGGTGCGACTTATGGGTGCCCTCCCCGCCGCCCGACAAGACGACAGCCTCCCACGCCCCGGCCTGGGTCGCCCAGGCCGTGAAGGCGTCCACCAAACCACGTCCGACGCCGCGGCCCCGGGCGTGGGTCTCGGTCGCCAGCGCCGTCAGGTGGGCGATGGGGCCGGATTCGAGGGTTGCGACCACGACCCCACTCGCGAAGCCGCAGACCGTGCCCTGCTCGTCCACCGCGACCCAGACGGCCTGGTCTGTGCGGGCGCGCCGCTGCTCAAGCCGCGCGACCATCGCGTCCTCGGTGATCTCGCGGCCGCGAAGCCGACACAGGCCAACGAGCGCGGCGGCGTCCGACGGCTCCGCGGAGCGGACGCTGATCGCCCCGCGGGGCGGCTCGGTGACGGGGGCTGAGGACTCGGTCCGGGGGCGGCGGAAGAGCGGCATGGCGACCTAGCGGGGTGGGGTGAGGAACCGCCGAAGGAGTTTGGTGAGGCGCGGCATGAGCAGGTAGGTCATCACCGCCGTGATGAGGGCTGTGTTGATCGCCGTGACGAGCAAGAACGGCAGCCCCAGCGACGTCAGCCAGGGGGCCAGGAAGAAGATGAAGACGGACGCCGTGGGCCAGATCCCCAGCCAGGTCACCAGGGCCATGCGGTGGCGCGGAGGATGCATGGACGCCGGCACGACCGGCCCCTCGAACCACGACTCGAGGCCCGTCAGGCGTCGATAGACCGGCTCCGCCTCGGTGTGCTCGCGCATCTGACCCAGCAGGGACTCCCGGTCACGGCTGGCGTCCCAGGCCGCCAGGTGCTGCTCGGAGTCGAAGTTGACGACGATCTGGTAGCTGCCGCCGGGGGCGTCCGGCGGGATCATCTCGGCGCCCTGAAAGCCAGCGTGCGCCTTCATGCGCGTGAACATTTCGCGGACGAGGCCGACGTAGGCCTCCTCGTGCCCCGGCAGAGCGCGGCGGCGCGCAATCCGGGTGACGGGTGGCAGCGGCTGCTGAGCGGCGGTCGACACGGGGCGGAATCCTCTACGAAAACGTTCGGGCCCAACGCTCCCACAACGTATGCGCCCGGCGACAGGTTTCGCTAAGGAACCAGCGCCGCACCTGGCTCCGCAGAGCCCTGGATGATGTTGGGCGCGGCCGTGGTGACCGGGGCTGCCGTGTGCCGCGACCGGCTGAGGCGCCGCTCGGCGAAGACCGCGAACTGGGTGACCGCGTCGTTCAACACGATGTAAATCAGGGCGGCGACGATGTAGGCGGGGACGGGGTTGGCGTACGCCGAGCCGAGCGTCTTCGACCAGTTCAGCAGATCGGTGTAGAGGATCGCGTAGCCGAGGGCGGTGTCCTTGAGCACCACGACCAGCTGCCCGATGAGGGCCGGCAGCATGGCCACCAGTGCCTGCGGCAGTTGGATCTGGCGCAGCACCTGCCCCGGCGTGAGCCCGATCGACAGCCCCGCCTCCTTCTGCCCCTAGCGACAGATGTCTCTTTCTAGTCGACGACACTAATGATGAATTTCTGATGCGTCGCGTCGAGCCGATGGCCCCCTGGGATGCCGTGCGCCGACCGCCTACAGTGACCCCATGAACGACACCCTCCGCCCCGTGGTGACGGACAACGGCGAGAAGTCCAGGTTCGAGGCCGAGCTGGACGGCGTCCGCGCGGGTTATGCGCACTACCGGCTGGGCGCCGGGACCATCACGTTCGACCACACCGTCGTCGATCCCGACTTCGGCGGACGCGGCGTCGGGTCCGCGCTGATCCGGCACGCCCTGGACGCCGTCCGCGCGAACGGCGAGCGCAAGGTCATCGCGACGTGCTCCTTCGTCAAGGACTGGCTCGCCAAGCACCCCGAGTACTCCGACCTGCTGGCCTGATGGAGATCATCCCGAGCCGCTCCGAGACCGTCGGCGGCCTGGGCGTCCGCCGCGCGCTGCCGACCCGCGGACGCCGCACCGTCGGTCCCTGGTGCTTCGCCGATCACCTCGGTCCGGCGGACGTGGACGCCTCCCGCGAGCCCGGCGTCGGCCCGCATCCGCACATCGGGCTGGCGACCGTGACCTGGCTGCTGGACGGCGAGCTGCTGCATCGCGACTCCCTCGGCAGCGAGCAGACGATCCGTCCCGGGCAGCTCAACCTGATGACCGCCGGCGACGGCGTCCAACATGCCGAACAGGGCACCGGCTACGCGGGCGCGTTCGAAGGCATCCAGCTGTGGGTGGCGCTGCCGGACGCCACGCGGCGAGGCCCGGCGGCGTTCGATCACCACGGCTCGCTGCCGCAGGTCGAGCTCGCGTCTGGGGTGGCGTCCGTGCTCATCGGAGAGTTCAGTGGCGTCGTCAGCCCTGCGCGGGCCGACAGCCGGATGGTCGGCGTGGAGCTGGCGTTCACCTCGGACGCCTCCGTCGCGCTGCGTCCGGACTTCGAGTACGCGCTCGTCGTGCTGCGCGGTTCGGCGGCGGTTGCCGGGACGCCCATCGAGCCCGGACGCCTCGCCTCTCTCGGCTCGGGCTTGGACGAACTCGCGCTGGAGGCGTCCGGCGACGCCCGGATCATGCTGCTGGGCGGCGTCCCGATCGAGCCGATCACGATGTTCTGGAACTTCGTCGGACGCGACCGCGCCGAACTCGCCCAAGCCGGACGCGACTGGAACGAGAACCACGACCGCTTCGGACGCCTCGACTCGCCGCTGGCCCGGATCCCGGCGCCCAGGGCGCCGTGGCCTAGCGGCGCTTGAGCAGCGTCCCGAAGATCGAACGCGTCAGCTGGGACGCCGCCGAACGAGCCACCTGCCGGACGAGCACGTTCTTGCTGAGTTCCTCGATGACGCTCGGGGCCGGCTTCTCGGCCTTCGGGGCGCGGGCCGGCGCCGCGGGTGCGGACGCCACCGGCGGCGCCGGGGCCTCGGCGACGCGCGCGTTGAGGATCTCGTAGGCCGACTCGCGGTCGATCGCCTGGCCGTACTTGGCGTTCATCGCCGACTGGGCCACGCCGGAGCTGAGCCATTCGGGGTTCATCGGACCCATCAGCGACGTGGGCGCGAGCATGCGCGTCCAGGCGACCGGGGTCGGGGCGCCACTGGGGTTCATCACCGTGACGACGGCCTCGCCGATGCCCAGGTTCTGCAGCAGCTGGGCCAGGTCGTACTCGGACGTCGGGTACGTGTTGACCGTCTGCTTGAGCGCCTTGGCGTCGTTCGGCGTGTGGGCGCGCAGCGCGTGCTGGACGCGGGAGCCCAGCTGGGCGAGCACCGAGTCGGGCACGTCGGTGGGCATCTGGGTGACGAAGAAGACGCCGACACCCTTGGAACGGATGAGCCGGACGGTCTGCGTGATCTGCTCGAGGAACGCCTTGGACGCCCCGTTGAACAGCAGGTGCGCCTCGTCGAAGAAGAAGACCAGCTTGGGCTTGTCGACGTCGCCGACCTCGGGCAGGGCGTGGTAGAGGTCCGCGAGCAGCCACATCAGGAACGTCGAGAAGAGCTGCGGACGGTCGACGACGTTGGGCAGCTCGAGCATCGAGATGATGCCCTGGCCGTCGCCGGTGGTGCGGAGGAAGTCGGCCGTGTCGAACTCGGGCTCGCCGAAGAAGACGTCGGCGCCCTGGCCCTCCATGGCCGAGATCTCGCGCAGGATCACGCCGACCGTCGCGGACGACAGCCCGCCGATGCCCTTGAGGGTGGCTTTGCCCTCGTCGGAGGTGAGGTACATGAGGACCTGACGCAGGTCCTTGAGGTCGAGCAGCAGCAGCTGGTTGGCGTCCGCCCACTGGAAGACCAGACCGAGGGACGACTCCTGGGTCTCGTTGAGGCCCAGCACCTTGCTCAGCAGCAGCGGCCCGAACGACGACACCGTCGCGCGCAGCGGGACGCCGGTGCCCATGCCGCCCAGGCTGTAGAACTCGGTCGGGCAGCCTGCGGCGACCCAGTTCTGGCCGATGCCCTGGACGCGAGCCTGCAGCTTCTCCGACAGCTCACCGGGGATCGCGATACCGGACAGGTCACCCTTGATGTCGGCCGCGAACACCGGGATGCCCGCCTTGGAGATCTGCTCGGCCATCAGCTGCAGCGTCTTCGTCTTGCCGGTGCCGGTGGCGCCCGCCACGAGGCCGTGTCGGTTCAGCATCGAGTACGACAGGTTGATCGGGACGCCCGGGACGGGATTGCCGTCCGCCATCAGCACGCCGAGCTGAATGGAGGGGGACGAGAACGTGTACCCCGCCTTGATCGTGTCGATGGACTGCTGGCTCTGGGCCATCTCCGCACCTCTTCTTGTGTCGCCCCGCGGCCAGGTGTCGGCTCGCACGGCCTAGCGTGGCACAACTACTGTGGCCCTGTGATCTTCAGGCGCGTGGGGGACGACCGCCCTTATCCCGAGCACGGCTACGCCCAGCGGCAGTGGTCGGCCATCGCCCCTGAGCAGGTGCAACTCGCGGAGCTGGTGACGACCAAACGCATGCTCGACCTCGAGGCGGTCCTGGAGGAGGACTCGACCTTCTACGGCGACCTGTTCGCCCACGTGGTCCGGTGGCGGGGCGAGCTGTACCTCGAGGACGGCCTGCATCGTGCGCTGCGCGCCGCCTTGCAGCAGCGGCAATCCGTGCACGCGCGAGTGCTCGATCTGGACGCCGACGCGAGCCGGTAGGCTGGCGTCCGATTTCGACTGTGAAGGACGACGACCAATGAGCGGACGACAGGTCTGGCTGGCGGTCAAGACGCCTCTGACGCTGCTCGTGCTGCTCGCGTTCGTGGCGCTCGTCGGCAACTGGGCGTACAAGGAGGCGTCGACGCCGATCCCGAAGCGTCCGCCGGACCCGTGCGTCGTGACGAGCATCGGCCCGAAGTTCACGGCCGCCAACTCCTACATCCGGATCTACAACGGAACCTCGATCTCTGGCCTGGCCAAGAACCAGGTCAAGCTGGTCTTCGGCAACGCCGGCTTCCACGTCTTCAAGGTCGGCAACGCGGACGCCCCCATCGCCAAGACCTACGTCGCGGGCGTCGACGCCAAGAGCCCCGAGGTCGTCTTGGTGATGTCGTATCTGCCGGCTGGAACGCCGTTCGTCGCGGACGCCGTCAAGTACCAAGACCACATGGTCGACATCTACCTGGGCGCCGACTTCAAGACGGCCAACATCAACCCGAAGCCCACCACCGAGATCGCCCTGCCGGACGGCAAGGCCTGCGTCCCGAACGTGAAGGCGCTCACGGGTAGCTAGGTCGCGGGGGCGTCCGAGTCGTCCAGCCAGGACGCGAGGCGTCCGTAGCGACTGACCCGGGCGAAGCGGTCCTCGACGCGCTGCCGGTGACGCGACGGAACCACGATCAGTAGCTCGTCCCCGCCGCGGATGCGCGTCCCGCCCTCTGCCGGGATCGCCGCCCCCTCGCGCACGATCGCAGCGACGACCGTGAGCCGCGGCAGCCGCAGCTCCTGGATGGTGACGCCGTTGAGGTGGGAGTCCTCCGGGACGCCGACCTGCATGAAGTCGGCCTGGATCTTGTCGAGCGGCGCGACCTCGACCTCGATGTCGATGGCCTCGTTGCCCGAGATGCCCAGCAGCTTGGCGACCAGGGGCAGCGTCGGCGCCTGCAGCAGGGTGAACACGATGACGTAGATCAGCACGACGTCGAAGATCTCGTTGGCCCGCGGCGCGGACGCCGCCAGCGGGACGGTCGCCATGATGATGGGGACGGCCCCGCGGAGCCCGGCCCACGACAAGAAGAGCTGCTCGCGGAACCCGAAGCGGAACCAGACCGTGCTCGCCAGCACCGACAGCGGACGCGCCACGAACGTCACAAAGGCGCCCAAGACGAGGGCGATGGACGCCTCGGGGATCGTCAGCCGCTGCGGCGTCGCCAGCATGCCGAGCATGACGAAGAGACCGATCTGACAGGTCCAGCCGACGCCTTCGGCGAAGGAGCGGGTCGCGGCCCGGTGGGGTAGGTCGCTGTTGCCGAGGATCATCGCGCACACGTACACGGCCGCGAACCCCGAGACGTGGACGAAGTCGCCCAGCCCGTAGGCGAGCACGACGACGCCCATCGCCCCCAGGGGGTAAAGGCCGGACGCCGGCAGCGCGACCCCGCGCAGCAACTTCTGCCCGAGCCAGCCGGCGGCGGCCCCCACGGCGAGTCCGCCGATGAACTCGGCGACGATGAGGACGCCGATCATCACGGGTCCGCCCTCGGGTTGGACGCCGAGCGACCACTCGGTCGCGGCGGCCACGAGGAGGACGATCGGGGCGTCGTTCAGGCCCGATTCGCCTTCAAGTGAGGCCCTGATCCGGGACGGCAGGGGCACGGCCCGCAGGACGGAGAAGACCGCCGCGGCGTCCGTCGGGGCCGTGACGGCACCGAGCAGGATCGCGATGGGCAAGGGGACGGCGAACACCACGTGGCAGAAGGCCGCGACCGCGGTCACCGAGACGGCGACGCCGACGGTGGCCAGCAGGCTGGCAGGCCCGAGAGCGGTCTTGACCTCCGACCAGCGGGTGGTGAAACCGCCCTCACCGAGGATGAAGACGAGCGCCGCGAAGCCGAGTTCGTGGGCCAGGTTGGCGTCGTTCAACCGGATGCCGACGAGCTCGAGGCTCATGCCGACGGCCAGGAAGATCAGCAGGGACGGCAGCCCGGCCCGAGCGCCGAGCCTGGCGGCCAGCACGGCCACCAGCAGCACCGCCGAGCCCAGCAGGAGCAGCATGTCGATGCTCACTGGTCCGGGCATGGCCGGATTCTACGGTGCGTCGGCCGTTGTCGCTGGGGGGTCCGGGGTGACTGACCGGAGGGGCAGTCCGCCCGCTCACTGTTGTGTTTGGGCCCCCCAGGAGGGCTCAAACGTCGCAGTGAAGCCAGCGGGGAGCTGAGACCACGTGGACCAGAGAGCCTGAGCGCAGCGTGCGGCCAGCCTCGACCCGTCAGTGCGCGGCGATGCCCTCCGGGGCGTCCGCCGGCTTGGACAGGAACAGCGCGGTGATGGCGGCGGCCGTCATGACGGCGCCGGCACCGAGGAAGCCCCAGTGGGAGCCGGCGAGCAGGGACGCCGCCTCGGACGCTCCAGCCGTCCGGGCCACCTGGGCCTGCATCGAGAAGACCGTCACGAACAGCGCCGTGCCGGCCGCGCCAGCCAACTGCTGAATGGTGCCGATGGACGCCGACCCGTACGAGTACAGGTGGCGCGGCAGGGCGCCGAGAGCGGTGGTGAACAGCGACGTGAAAATGAAGGCGAACGCGGCGCTCATCGTCAGGTGGCAGACCAGGACGAACCACCAGGGGCTCGCGGTGGTGAGCGTCGACAGCGCGGCGAACACACCCGCAACGACGGCCAGGGCCGGGACGAGCAGGACGCGGGGTCCGACGCGGTCGTAGAGGCGTCCGACGATCGGACCCAACACGCCCATCAGCAGACCGCCGGGCAGCATCATCAGGCCCACCTGCAGCGGCGTCATCGCGAAGGCGCGCTGCAGCAGCAGCGGCAGGGTGATGATCGTGCCGAAGAGTCCCATCATCGACAGGGCCATCAGGCCGACGCCGAGCGTGAAGGACGTGTGCGTGAAGGTGCGCAGGTCGAGCAGGGCCGAGTCGGTGCGCTGCAGCACGAGCTGGCGTGCGATGAAGGCGATGAGGCCGGCGCCGCCGATACCGATCGCGAGGATCGGCTCCCAGAACGGAACCGTCGCGTCGCCCACCAGGCTCAGCCCGTAGACCGCCCCGCCGAAGCCGAGGACCGCGAGCGGGATCGACCACAGGTCCAGCTTGGCGCCGGACTCTTCGGCAACGTTCGTGAGCCCACGGCGTCCGAGGAACAACATCGCCAGCGCGATCGGCAGGACGACGGCAAAGATCAGCCGCCACGAACCAACCGCCAGCAACACGCCGGACAGGGTCGGGCCGACGGCCGGCGCGACCGAGATGACCATGCTCACGTTGCCCATGACGCGGCCGCGGTGGGCGGGCTCGACGAGCTGCATCAGCGTCGTCATGAGCAGCGGCATCATGATCGCGGTGCCACTGGCCTGGACGACGCGTCCGGCGAGCAGCAGCGAAATCGTCGGCGAGACGAGGCAGATCAGGGTGCCGAGCGAGAACAGTCCGAGCGCGGTGGTGTATGCGCGGCGGGTGCCGAGGCGCTCGATCAGCCAGCCGGTCGTGGGGATCACGACGGCCATCGTCAGCATGAAGGCCGTTGTCAGCCACTGGGCGAGCCGCTCGGTGATCTGCAGGTCGTCCATGATGCGGGTCAGCGCGACGTTCATCGCCGTCTCGTTCAGGATCACCACGAACGCCGCTACCAGCAGAATCGGGATGACGCGGTTGCGTCCGGGTGTGCTGGGGGTGGACGCCACGGGCGCCTCCTCGATCGTGGGGGCTACGTCGGTGATCGTCATGCGCCTGCTTCTATCGTCCGTCTCGTACTGCTTCCGGGTTCGCAACCTCGGTCAACGCCGGGTTATTCCCGGGTTGGAGAAGAAACTCCAGCCAAATCCACAAGATCCAACACAAACGGACGCCGTGGCTCGGTCGCCTTCGCTGTCAACTCCGCCGGTTGGCTGAGCTTGTCGAAGCCGTTGGCTGAGCTTGTCGAAGCCCCCTTCGACAAGCTCAGGGACCGGGATCCGGTGGCTCAAGCCGGCCGGCGGCGGCGGACCGCCGGCGACGGCGTCCTGACGTCTCGCCTTCGTCCCTACTTCTCGACCTCGGCCTTGACCGCGTGTCCGCCGAACTGGTTGCGCATGGCGGCGACCATCTTCATGGCCGGGGAGTCGTCCTGCTGCGAGACGAAGCGGGCGAACAGCGACGCCGCGATCGTGGGCACCGGGACGCCCAACTCGACGGCGGCGTTGACGGTCCAGCGACCCTCGCCGGAGTCGGCCGCGTAGCCTTCGATCTTCTCGAGGTGCTCGTCGGCGTCCATGGCCTGGACCATGAGGTCCAGCAGCCAGGACCGGATGACCGTCCCCTCCCGCCAGGACCGGAAGATCTCGCGCACGTTGGTGACCTCGGGGGCCTTCTCGAGAAGCTCCCAGCCCTCGGCGTACGCCTGCATCAGCCCGTACTCGATGCCGTTGTGGACCATCTTCGCGAAGTGTCCGGCGCCGTGACCGCCGGCGTGGACGAAGCCGAACTCGCCGGCCGGCTTCAGCGCGTCAAAGATCGGCTGACAAGTCGCGATGTCGGCGTCGTCGCCGCCGACCATGAGCGCGTAGCCGTTCTGCAGGCCCCACACCCCGCCGGACGTGCCGACGTCGACGAAGTGGATGCCCTTCGGCGCGAGCTGCTCGGCGTGCTTCAAGTCCTGCGTGTACTTGCTGTTGCCGCCGTCGATGATGATGTCGCCGGGCGCGAGCATGGGCGCCAGGGTGTCGATCGTGGCCTGCACGTAGTCGATCGGGAGCATGATCCAGACGACGCGCGGCGAGCCGGTGAGCTTGCCCACCATCTCCTCCAGCGACGCGACGTCGGTGACGTCCGGGTTGCGGTCGTAGCCGACCACCTCGTGCCCCGCGTTGCGGATCCGCTGCCGCATGTTTCCGCCCATACGGCCGAGGCCGACCATCCCGATCTGCATGTGAGTTCCTTTTCACCCGGTGCGGGTTTTCACCCTAGCCGGACGCCGCAGGCGCGACTACCGTCGCTGTTGTGTCGAGGTCGGCACCGCGTTGGAGGGGAATGGCTATGGCTCGTCGGTCGATCGTGTTCTTGGCCTCACTGGTGCTGCTCCATGGTTGCGCGTCCGGGGCGGCACCGTCAGGCGCGGGTAGCCCGGTGTCACCGCCGTCGTCCGCGGCCTCGACGACGTCGACGGCCACGATCGTGACGGTGAGTCCGCCAGCGGTCACGGCTCAGCCCTCCCCCACGCCTGCCGCACCGGCGACGTCCACCAGTCAGCCGACGACCGCACTGCCGATCGTCGCCTCGAACAAGGGCGTGGGCGCGTTCAAGTTCGGGGCTGCGGAGAGCGCTGTGTTGGCCGGCCTGACGCCAGCCCTCGGCAAGCCGAAGACGCGGACGAGCGCCGGGGGCTGCGAGGGAGCGGGCGGGTCGTACAACCTCTACGCGACGTTCGGGAGCCTGGAGCTGCGGTTCGCGGCCAAGGACCTGAAGGCGAGCTCGCCGCGCGTCCTGGCGTCGTGGACGATCCGGACCACGAAGGCGTCCGACGGCAAGATCGCCCTGGCGAGCAACGTGCCCTTCGGCCTGACGCTGGCCCAGTTGCAGGCCAAGTACCCGGGTGGGGGCGGGCTCGAACACATGGGCGCGTGGGCGGCGAACGGGTACGTGATCATTCCCCCCGAGACCGCGGGGCAGCCGACCCTCATCACCGCCGGCGACCTCGACTGGTGCACGTAAGCCTCTGGACGCTTTGAGTCGGACGCCGAAGGCGCGACTACTGGGGAGTACCGGTCAGGGCTTGTTCGTGCACAAACTCCGGGCGATGGAGGCGAGCAGGAAACGGTCCTTGATGTCCACCGGCACCGGCCCATGCCAGGTCTTCGCGGTGGCGGTCAGTGTCACCACCGGACCGTCGGGGAACGGGTCGGTCTCGGTCGGGATGCCCGTGACCGCCAGGACCTTCCCGCAGTCGACGGCCTCCAGCCGGAACTTCAGGACCCCCTCACCGAAGGCCGGGATGGGCGGCTCGGTCGCAACGTCGGAGACCCTCAGCCCCGGGATGCTGATCGTGGCCGGCCCTGTCAGGTCTACGGGGAGTAGCCCGTGATTGTGCACGCTCACCTCGGCCTGGCCCGCTCCGCCGCCGCCGCTACCCGACGACTGCAGGGAGGGCACCCAGACGCCGCTGTACAAGTAGGCAGCGACCCCGAGACCCGCGGCGGCGATTCCGGCCCCGACCCGTCGAGTCGTCCGGCGCTGCCGACGATCCACATCGACGGCGACGGGTTCGAGTTCTGCCCACAGCAAGGGGCCGACGGCGTAGGGGCTGGGGGGCGCGTCCATGAACTGAATGTATCACTAGACCGGTACATTGACACAATAGGTCGACAGGCACGATGATCGAAGCCATGGCTACCTCCCCCTTCGCCGTGATCCTGATGATCGCCCTCGGGATCGCTATCGTCGGGCTCATCGTCGGCATCGCCGCCCCGCGTCCGCTCACCCGCGAGCGAGTCGAGAAGTTCGCCGAGCGGCAACGGCTGCTGATGACGTCGGTGAACGGCCCGCTGATCGTCGCGGCGCTGGCCACCACCCACCGCTGGCGCCGCTTCGGCCTGGCGGCCGGCTTCATCCTGGCCCTGCTCTGGGCCATGCGTGAGGGTGAGTTCCGGATCGACTTCCTGGCCATGTTCCTGGGCTGGTTCGTCGGCGCGATCGTCGCGGAGTGGCGGATCAACAGCCCCGCCCAGACCGGACGCCGACGCGCCGATCTGCGTCCGCGGACGCCCGCGACGTTCCTGACGCCGTACGCGATGCGTTGCCTCTGGGTGGTGTCGGCCGCGCTCGTTGCAACCGGGATCGCTGCAGGCGTCGGCTCGATCGGCACCCCAGTCACGCGTCCGGACTGGCTCGTCACGACGTTCATGACCTTGGTGGTCGCCGTGGCGCTCTGGGCGGTCAGCCGGCGCGTGGTCGACCGTCCGCGGCCGAGCGATCCGGACTTCGCCGTGGCGGACGCCGCGCTGCGGCGGAACTCCTTCGCGATCATCGCTGGCTCAGCCGTCGCGCTCTCGGCCTGGCCGATCACGGCCTACATCATGGCCATCACCCTCCAGTGGGGCCGCCCTGAGGTTGGAGCGCTGATCAGCTTCGTCGGCTGGTTCTTCCTTATGGTGACCGGTTGGGCCGTCGGCCAGCAGCCGTCCGACCGGCCCGCTGAGGCGGCGGCGTGATCCTCGATGTCGACCCCGCCAGCCCCGTGCCCGCGTACGAGCAGGTGCGGTCGCAACTGGCCGAGATGATCCTGGCGGGCGCGCTGCCGGCCGGGCACCGGCTGCCGCCGATCCGCCAGCTTGCCGCTGATCTGGGCCTGGCGCCCGGCACCGTCGGACGCGTCTACCAAGAGCTCGAGGCGTCCGGACTGGTCATCAGCCGCGTCCGGCATGGCACGACGGTCGCGGCGGGGGCGAAGGCGTCGGCGTCCGTCAAGAACGAGCAGACAGCGGACGCCGCGCGCAGTTTCGCGCTCGCGTCACGCCGGCTCGGACTCAGCCTGGACGACGCGATCGCCGCCCTCCGGACGAGTTGGGACGCCGTCCCCGACAGCCACTGAACGCGCCGGTTCGAGCCGCTTGGCGACGATGGTGAAGCCCAGCCAGACCAGCGCGAGGACGTAGGCGCAGACGGTCGCGTCGGCGTCCAGTGCCCAGAGAACGGACGCCGCGACGGCGACGACGACGACCGCGAGTCCGGGCAGGCGGGCGCGGCGCCTGAACATGCTGATGCACGGCATCGATGGCCCCGACATCCGCTATCGCGATTCGCTGTCGGGGGACGGCGATGCCGACAGACTCAATGGCCGAGACCATCTCTTCGAGAAGGCGCCCGCTCCACAGCGGCCGATACAGGCCGACCTCGGCCAGTCGCAGCAACGTGTCGGCGAGGCAGATCGGCACGAGAACGCAGGCGTCCAAGAGCGCACAGAACCTCGCCATGGAAGTCAACCCCGCTTCTTGCGCGCAGCCTTGAGGGCGTCGGCGTACGTCGGTTCTCCGCTGTACAGGCCGTCCGTGGCTGCGTCCGCGGTGAGGGCAGCCAACGTCGCGCGGCGCTCAACCTTGCGCCGCCTCTGATACTCGATGATGTCCTGCAAACGCACCCGCCTATGTCTGCCAGCGCCAGGTCTCTCAAACGGGATCTCGCCACCCTGAAGCAACTTGATCAACGTCGGCCTACTGATGCCCAAAAAGTTCGCCGCCTCCTGTTACCGTCTGGCCGTCCGGACCAACGAGGACCGCTGGCGAACTGACCTGCTCAAGGAATTTCGACAGGTCGAGCAGCTCGTCGAGATCCTGCGGGGGCAGGACTGTCTTCGCGTCACGGATCAAGTCACTCATAGAGGAACCTGACTCAAATTCGAAAAAATCGAAAGCCTTTCAGCTCGATGCTCGTCCCAGCGCGGTGGTGCCGTGCCTGGTCACGAGGTAGCGGAAGCCGTGCCGCGAGGTCCACAGGAACTCGCCCGGACTCTGCTGCTCCACCCGCCACTGCCGGGCTGTCTTCGCTCGATGAGCTCTGCGCGACAAGGGACCAAGGTTGGCCGCCCGTGTTTGCCTGCTCCCCGGAGGCGCAAGCGTGTCGTAGCGAATCGTGTGGTCCAGGTCGCAGCCGGAGGCGAGGCGTCCGGAGTAGGGAAACACCTCAACGGGATGCCGCGCGAGGATGTGTGCGCGCAGCCGGTCGGGGATCTCGTAAGAGTCCACGGCCGGCACGCCATTCAGGTCGATCACCGGACGGACGATCACCTTGCTGTGCGCCAAAAACCTGCGGAGGGTGTCGGTGTCCAGAGGACCGATGCGCTCGATGCGGGCGACCTGCCCTTCGACAAGCTCGGGGACCGGACCTTCGCCAAGCTCAGGGACCAGGATCCTCGCCCCAGCGACAGCCTCGGCCGCAATGTGCACGACCACCGTCGCCACCCGGTTCGTAGGACGCCCATCGCCCACCCCCGCCAGCAGATCGAGCGCCGCCCTCGGATCGGCCAGCACCCCGAGCGCCGTGGCCCGCCGCTGGTCGACCAGCTCGGTCGAGCCCTCCGCCACCAACGCTGCGGCCACCTGATCAACCGTCCGCGCCAGGGCGAGCGCCGCCTCGGTGTCCAACTGCGCGAACATCACCGACCCACCGTCGCGGTGATCGCCGATGAACACTCGACGAGCCTGCCGCTTGGCCAAGGCACGCTCAGCCGCGAGCTCGGCGTCCGCCTTGACGATCAGCCCCTCCAGCGAGCGCACGACGCGCGCCCAAGGCAGGCCGGCAGCGGCGCACGCCAACTGGTGATCGACCCAGCGCGCAGCTTCCAGCGACAGCCCCGCCTGGCTGCACCGCGCGGCGACCTTGAGCGCCTGCCACGGCAGGACGCCGCCCGCCCCGACCAGCGCCCACAACTCAGGATGCCGATCCCGCAGGTCCAGAACGCCGGCGATCAGCAGCGCCGCCGACTCCGCTGACACCCCGAGCAACGGACCCAGCTCCAGCGCCAAGAACTCCCCGACCATCGCGGTGCCGTCGGCCCCGCCACGGATCAGCTTCTCGGCCGCCTCGTCAGCGCGCTCAGTATCGACGCAGTACTCGTCGCAGGCCCGCGCGATCAGCTCCAACTCGCGGACGGCGCAGTGCTCGGCCAACTTCCGGTTCGCCCGGAGCGCGTCGAAGACGTCCGTCGCGTCGTCGGTCAGGAGCAAACTCGCCATACCTCATTATAGAACTTTTGTTCGATTATGGCAAGGGATCCCGCGTCCGACAAGCGGATATTCCCATCAGGACTGGCGCCGAAGTCGGGCCTCACCGACCGCGCGCCATGGGACCCGAGCAGCCGGTCGACTTGCCGACGTGACGCCGGCCACCGACCTCGTGCGGTTCAAAGAGAAGGCGTGGGCCTGGCTGCTCGCGCACGCCGACTCACTGACGCTCGCCCAACTGCGGCGTAACCAGCAATTGACACCGACCGACCTCGACACCCTGGAGACGATGCTCGTGGACGCCGGCGTCGGCACTCCCGAGGACGTCCGACGAGCGGGCGAGGAGTCGCACGGGCTGGGGCTGTTCGTCCGGTCGCTCGTCGGGCTCGATCGCGCCGCGGCGTCCGAGGCCTTCGCCGACTACCTGCGCGACCGCACGTTCACGGCCCAACAGCTCGACGTCGTGAACCTGATCATCGACCACCTGGCGGCCACCGGGATCGTGGAGGCTTCCCGACTGTACGAGTCGCCGTTCACCGATCGCGCGCCCACCGGCCCGGACTTCCTGTTCAGCGGCGAGGACGTCAACGGCCCAGGCCACCCCACCAAACTCCTGCCAAGCTAACCCCCAAGGTGTAAACAACGTTTACAAAATTGGGGCTGTGGACAGCGACAAAAGTCGGGCCTAAACGCCTCCATTAGGAGGTATGAACAGATCCGCAGTGCCCCGGGTTCACGCCCTCATCTCACGCGCCTACTCCCTCGTCCCCGTAGACGGGGCCCTCGCCCGTCATCTCTGCGATGCATTCCTAGCCTCGTTCCTTCTGCTCTGCGGCGTAGCCGACGTGGCCTTCCAGAACGAAACCGAGCTTGACCTGGTGCCCTGCATCGAGCAGGCCCTCACCGAAACCCTGCGATGGCGAGTCACCGGACCCGACGTCAGCCTGCTGCGGGTCTCGTTGACTGATGCGTGGCAAATTGTCCGCCCCGACCGAAACACTGCATCCGTGGACGGCCAACCCAGACCCCAGAACAAGCCGCGCCCCAAGGGCTACGCGCCAGCCGTCGTGTCCGTCCGGCTCGACGCTGACACCGTGCGGAAACTCGATCAGCTCTCAGAACGCACCGGACGATCCCGAGGGTTCTACATCCGCACCGCGATCCTGGAAATGCTGCCCCAGCTC